>Ga0181537_10004376_pt1 | contig 11748 bp, 9 predicted proteins | sample PEATcosm2014_Bin_39_FD_119765 | JGI IMG/M metagenome (GOLD analysis project Ga0181537, IMG submission 119765) | Peatland microbial communities from MTU Mesocosm Facility, Houghton, MI, USA - PEATcosm2014_Bin23_10_metaG | ecosystem: Environmental > Terrestrial > Soil > Wetlands > Peat | place... | reverse complement strand
TCGGGATACATGAAATCTCCTCTTTCGTTGGTTGATCTCCATTGATCCGCCGCTGATGATCCGCTGCCGATGATCCGCTGCTGACGGGCTCGGACCGCGTATTCAAATGTAGCCCCGTTCTCAATATGCCTCGGCACGACGGACATGAGATGCTCAGTTAACTATAGAACGAATTCGGCTCCATGACGATCAAGGAAAACATTCCCCTGGCGCCACTCACCACGCTGCAGGTCGGCGGGGCGGCGCGCTATTTTGCCGAGACGAAGCGAGAAGACGAGATTCGGGAAGCTGTCGAGTTCGCGAAAACCCGCGACCTTCCGCTCTTTGTGCTCGGAGGGGGAAGCAATCTGGTGATTGCCGATTCCGGCTGGCCCGGGCTTGCGCTGAGAATCGCGATCGGAGGAATCAACACGGATCGGAACGACGCCGCGGGTGGGGCTGTGCTCTTCAGCGTGGGTGCAGGCGTCAATTGGGATGATTTCGTGGCGCAGGCGGTGGTGCAGAATTGCGCCGGGATCGAGTGCCTTAGCGGCATCCCCGGCAGCGTAGGCGGAACGCCCGTGCAGAACGTCGGCGCCTACGGGCAGGAAGTTGCCGATACCATCGAATCGGTGCGCGCGCTCGATCTGAAAGAAGACCGCGTTGCGGTTTTGCCGAATCCAGCGTGTGGATTCCGTTACCGCAGCAGCATCTTCAACCGCTCAGAACGCGGCCGTTACATTATCTTGCGGGTGAACTACCGCCTGAAGCGCGGGGGCGCTCCGAATTTGAAATACGCCGATCTGCAAAAGCATTTCGCTCGAAACGCCGGACCGAGGACTCCGCCATCGCTCGCCGAAACCCGGGCGGCGGTTCGCGAAATACGGCGAAGTAAAGGCATGCTGATGATCCCGGACGACGAAGATTGCCGCAGCGCTGGATCGTTTTTCAAGAATCCGGTCCTCGGTGGCGAGGAGTTCCAACAATTGTCGGCGCGCGCCGCATCTGAAGGACTTGAAGTTCCGAGCTACCCGGCGCTCGAGGTGCAGCATAAAGTATCGGCGGCGTGGCTGGTCGAGCATTCGGGATTCTCCAAGGGATATGCCTCGGGAGCGGCCGGAATCTCGCACAAACATGCGCTCGCGTTAATCAATCGCGGGGGCGCGAAGGCGAGCGACATCGTCCGCCTGAAAGATGAGATTCAGAGCGCCGTACACGAGTCGTGGGGAATCCTGCTCGAAGCCGAACCGGTGTTTCTGGGATTCTAGAGCGACCGGCGATTTCCGCAAGCGGCCGAACTTCGAGTCTTTTCGGAGGCAGGCAAGTCCCGTTTCTGCAGAAAACAGGGGCGGCGCATTCCGGGAGGCGACGGGTTTCGAAGACGGGCGATCGGAGTCATCCGCTACCTCGAACCGAGTGCATGGGTATGGTCGGCGAGCAATCTTGCTCGCTTGAAAATCTTCAGGAACATCTCTTTCGTGAGCTTGCCCGTCTGCGTATTCTGATTCGATGGATGGTAGGAGGCAAGCAAAACGCGCCGGTCGGGCAAATCGTATTCGGCGCCGTGACGAAACTCACACCCCCGCTTGCTGACAATCAGCTTGCTGCGCATGAGGTAGTTGAGATAGGCCTCGAATGCGATTTTTCCAAGGGCAACAATAACCCGCAGATCTTTCAGTCCTTCAAGTTCCCGTTCGAGGAATGGAGCGCAGTTGGCTAACTCCTCGGGCAGAGGCTTGTTATCCGGTGGCGCGCAACGGGCCGACGCAGTTATGTAGAGATCGGTGAGAACCTGGCCGTCGTCCCGGGAGGTCGCAGTGGGGTAGAGGGCAAAACCGGTTTCGTGCAAAACCGGATACATGAATTTGCCAGAAGCGTCTCCCGTGAAAGGCCGTCCCGTGCGATTCGACCCGTGGGCGCCCGGTGCAAGTCCAAGAACCATCACTCGGGCCTTCGGATCGCCGAAGCCGGGAACCGGTTTGCCCCAGTATTCGCAGTCGCGGTAGGCGCGCCGTTTTTCGCGCGCAATCTGTTCGCGGTATACAACCAGCCGGGGGCAGCGGGTGCATGCGATGACTTCGGCGTTGAGAACCTTGAGCCAGACTGGAAGTGCCATTCGTAACTTTGTAATCGGATGAATTTGTAATAAGAAACTATTACCTGCAATTACAAAAGGGCAAATTATCAAACTGTTAATCTAGAGCGTGAGCAGTCACAAAAATCTTCTCCTATAATGACAGGAAGCTGTAAGTCAGCCAAAACTCTTGGATCGTCGACAATTTCTCAAACAGGCTTTGATCGGAGGCGCGGGGTTAACGTCTGCCGCCGGCGTAGACGGTTTCATCATCGAGCCGCACCAGCCCGTCGCGGAGCACGTTAACATCCGCCTGCCGCGGCTCCCGGAGGCCTTCCACGGATTTCGCATGGTCCACATGGCCGACATGCACTTCGGCCCCTACATAGGGAAAGAACAGATCGAACGCGCGGTTCGTCTGGCTCTGTCGTTCAAGCCCGACCTCACCATTCTTACCGGCGATTTCGTCTCGCACCCTCTTTTTGAGCGCAATGGATTCGGGGGCGCACGCAACGCCGAGCCATGCGCGCAAGTTCTTCAGCAATTGACGGGCAAGCCGGTGGTCTCCGTTCTCGGCAATCATGATTACTGGAACGGCGCCGATCTCATAGCCGAGACCCTGGACAGCCATGGTCTCCGCGTCTTGCGCAACCGGCCGGTGCCGCTAGAGAAAGACGGTCAGAGAATCTGGATCATCGGCGTCGACGACGTCTTCGAAAGATCGAACAACCTGCACCAGGCGCTGCAGGGAGTTCCGACAGACGAAACAAAAATCGTTGCCGTCCACGAGCCTGATTTTGCAGACGAGACTGCGCGGCATCCGATCGACCTTCAGCTCTCGGGTCATTCCCACGGAGGCCAGGTTCGAATTCCTGGCTTCGGCGCGCCGATTTTGCCGCCACTCGGAACAAAATATCCGATAGGCCTCCGTCAGATCGGAAATCTGCAGCTTTACACCACTCGGGGGATCGGCATGGTTACCCCTCCGGTTCGGCTCAACTGTCCACCCGAGGTGACGTTGATTACTTTAGTGAGTCCCGCATCCCCCTCCTCAGTTTGACGTTGCTCTTCGGGAGTCTTTACACTCAAGGTTGCGGAACAAGGTGTCGCAGCGGAGCATGGTTGTTCCGATTCTGCTGCCGCCGGCGCTTGGGAAAGGGAATTGTGAGCCCCACCGAAACCAAAGAAAGTGCGAGCAAAGAAAGCGCCACCAAACGCGAGATCGAAGTTGAGATTCCAGTCGCGGATGTCAACCGCCAGACCGATACGCTGATCGAGAAATACCAGAAGATGGCCCGCATCCCGGGTTTCCGCCGCGGGCACGTCCCGGCGTCGATCATTCGCCAGCGCTTTTCCGAAGAGATCAAGACCGACATGGTGGAAGCGCTCGTTCCGCGCTTCTTCCGCCAGGAAGCCGAGCGGCTTAGCCTGCATCCCGTATCGCAGCCGCGAGTCACGGACTTGCAGCTGCACGAGGGTGAGCCACTCCGCTTCAAGGCAGCTTTTGAGGTGTTGCCGGAAATCAGGCTGGAAGGCTATAAAGAACTGCGTGCCGATAAGCCGGAGATTGCGGTTTCTGAAGCCGATGTCGAGCAGTCGCTCGTGGATGTGCGCGAGCGTCACGCCACTTTCAATCCGATCGAGGGCCGCGCGCTAGCCGATGGCGATTTTGCCGAGGTTTCTCTCGATGGCAATCCAAAAGCCGGCGTGGGCAAAACCGAAGACGGCCAACCGGTTCACATGGATGAAGTTCTTGTCGAAATCGCGGGCCAGAACACGATGCCGGAATTCACCGAAAACCTGCGCGGCACAGGCCCCGGGGACGAGCGCACATTCGACGTCCGTTACCCGGAAGACACGCAGGACAAACGCCTCGCAGGCAAGACATTCACCTACGTGGTGAAGGTGCAGGCGATCAAACAAAAGAGTCTACCCGAACTGAACGATGAGTTCGCAAAGCAACTGGGCGAGTTTCAGACGATCGACGACGTACGAAAGACCATACGGGAGCAGATGGAATCCGAGCGCAAGCACCAGGCGGAACACGAAGCCAAGGAAAAGCTCTTGGTAGAACTGATTCAACGGAACGAGTTCGAGGTCCCCGAATCATTGATCGAACAACAAATCGACCTCCGGCTTGAACGGGGACTGCGCGCCCTGGCGGCGCAGGGTCTCACGGCCGAGCAGATGAAGAAAATGGACGTGCCCCGGCTCCGCGCAGGGCAACGCGATCAGGCGGTCCACGACGTAAAGGCCGCGCTGCTGCTCGAAAGAGTGGCGGAGGAAGAAAATATTCGCGTCAGCGATGAAGAGCTGAGTCAGGAACTGGAAGCGCTGGCCAAGCAATCAAAGCAGACGTCCGAAGCAGTGCGCGCGCGTTTGACACGGGATGGGGGTCTCGATAGGATACGAACACGAATCCGCAACGAGAAGACCCTCGAATTTCTGTATCACCAGTCCGCGTAACTCGGAAAATGAGGCGGACCATTTCGATCCTCCCCCAAGCGACGAGAACTTGAGGGCAGGAGTGTGGAAAGGTTGAACGTGAACTCCAATTCCAGTTCCGGTTCCAATTCCAATTCCAATTCCAATTCCAATTCCAATGAGGCACGGATGATGCTGGTACCGATGGTGATCGAGCAGACCGGACGCGGCGAGCGTGCCTATGACATTTATTCCCGTCTGCTGCGCGACAACATCATCTTCATCGGCACGCCGATTGATGACAATATCGCCAACCTCGTTATCGCCCAGATGCTGTTCCTGGCGCAGGAAGATCCCGAGAAGGACATCCAGCTCTATATCAATTCGCCCGGCGGTTCGATCACGGCGGGCATGGCCATCTACGACACGATGCAGTATGTAAAGAACGACGTAACCACAATCTGCATCGGCCAGGCCGCTTCGATGGCGGCGTTGCTGCTTTCGGCCGGCCAAGCCAAGAAACGGCTGGCGCTCCCGAATTCACGCATCCTGATTCACCAGCCTTCGATGGGTGGGCTTTCCGGTCAGGCAACCGATATTGACATTCATGCGCGCGAGATCCTGCGTATGAGAGAGATTACTAATCAGTTACTGGCCAAGCACAGCGGGCAAAAGCTGGATAAAGTGGAAAAAGATGTGGAACGCGATTTCATTATGAATTCGCAGCAGGCGAAGGAATACGGAATCATCGACGATATCATCTATAAGACGAGATAGAGGGTATGATCGGGAGCTTCTTCCCGATCAGGGCCAGCGGGTCTCGGCGTTAACGGAGCCGGTCGCGGGCGTAAGGCCCGGGACAAAACCAGGCTCCCAGAAAAGGAGTAAAGCCGAGTGAAAACCAGATCGGGCTCGGAAGAGATGTTGCGCTGTTCGTTCTGCCACAAATCGCAGGACGCGGTGGCGAAACTGATCTCGTCGCCGAGCGACTACCCACGGGCATATATTTGTGACGAGTGCGTTGCCGTCTGCAACTCGATCCTCGAAGACGATCGCAGTGCGACTCCGGCGAGCGCGGTTCCGAACCAACTGCCGAAACCGCAGGAAGTAAAAACCTTTCTCGATGAATACGTCATCGGGCAGGAGCAGACCAAAAAGAAACTCGCCGTCGCGGTTTACAACCACTACAAGCGCATCTACATGAATCGTCAGCGCGGCAGCGATGGCGTCGAGCTGACCAAGTCGAACATTTTGCTCATCGGACCCACCGGAACCGGCAAGACGCTTCTGGCGCAAACGCTCGCCCGCATGCTCGACGTTCCCTTCGCCATCGTGGACGCGACCACACTGACCGAGGCGGGATACGTCGGTGAGGACGTCGAGAACATCATTCTCAAGCTGCTGCAGGCGGCTGAAGGCGACGTTAACCGCACTCAGACTGGCATCATCTATATCGACGAAATCGACAAGATCGGGCGCAAGGACGAGAATCCATCCATCACACGCGATGTCTCGGGCGAGGGCGTGCAACAGGCGTTACTCAAGATCCTCGAAGGCACCATCGCGAACGTTCCGCCGCAAGGCGGACGCAAGCATCCGCATCAGGAGTTTACGCCGGTTGATACTACGAATATCCTTTTTATCTGCGGTGGGGCGTTCGTCGGTCTGGAGAAGATCATCGGACGGCGGGTCGGCAAAAAGGCTCTTGGTTTCCGCACCGGAGCGGAAGAGGAAACCGAACAGACGGTTGCGTCATCTAAACGCAACTTTGAACTGGTATCGGAAGCGCAACCGGAGGACCTGATCAAATTCGGTCTGATCCCAGAGTTTGTCGGGCGCCTGCCGGTGATGGGAGTGTTGCAGCAATTGGACGAAAACGCGCTGGTAGAAATTTTGACGCGCCCAAAGAACGCGATCGTGAAACAATACCAGCGGCTGTTCGAGTTTGAAAATGTCAGGCTGAAGTTCAGCGACGAGGCGAATCGGGCAATCGCGCGGCAAGCCATGGCGCGCAAGGTTGGCGCCCGTGGCCTGCGAATGATCCTTGAGGAGCTCATGCTGGAGTTGATGTATAGTTTGCCCAGCCAGAAGAAGGTCAAGGAATTTGAAGTAACCCGCGAGATGGTGGAAAAGCGGAATGTCTCGCTGGCGATGATCGAGAAAGCAGCAAGCTAAGACCCACCCTGGCGCCGCAAAATGCGCGACGCCAGTATGGGGCACCCAATATCAGGGCCAGCAAACGGGACCGAGAGACGGGAGACTGAGTGTCGAACCCCAAAGAAAAGTTCGAAAGCAAGAAACTGCCCATGATGCCGATTCGGGATGTGGTCATCTTTCCATACATGATGACTCCCTTCGTCGTGGGTCGCGAATCGAGCGTGCGTGCGCTCGAGGAAGCTCTGACCAGCGACAAAAAAATATTTCTTGCGACTCAGCACGATGCCAGCATCGACGAACCGAAGGCGGGAGACATTTTCCAGGTCGGTACCATTGTCAACATCGTACAGAGCCTCAAGCTCCCTGATGGCAACATCAAAGTTCTGGTCGAAGGCATCGAGCGCGGCAAGATTCTGCAAGTTACGGAGATCGATGGCTATTTGCAGGCGACCGTGCGGGTGGCGCGTTACGCAACCGAGACGACGGCACAGATTGAAGCGGGCATGCAGCGCGTGACGGGCATGTTCGAGCAGTATGTGAAGCTCTGCCAGTCCTTGAACTACGAGACCATGATCGCGGCCGTGCGCATGGAAGATCCGGCAAAACTGACCGACACCATTGCGGCCAATCTTCAGCTGTCGATCGAGGAAAAGCAGGGACTCCTGGAAATTTTCGATCCCGCCGAGAGATTGAATCGTATCGGCGACGTGCTTGACGTCGAGATCGAAAAGCTCAACATGGATCGCACCATCCAGTCGCGGGTAAAGCGGCAGATGGAGAAGGCGCAGAAAGAGTATTACCTCAACGAAAAGATCAAGGCCATTCAAAAAGAACTCGGGCGCGGCGAGAAGAGCGAATTCGACGAACTGAAGAAAAAGGTCGAATCCGCGGGCATGCCGAAGGACGTTCGCGACAAGGCGATCCAGGAATTGAAGAAGCTCGAAGCGATGCCGCCGATGTCGGCAGAGTCGACCGTTTCGCGTAACTATCTCGACTGGCTCCTGGCGGTGCCCTGGAAGAAGCGGTCGAAAGAAATTCGCAACATCTCTCGCGCCGAAAAAGTTTTGAACGAAGATCATTACGGACTCGAGAAAATCAAGGAACGCATTCTCGAATTTCTTGCCGTTCGCCAGCTGGTGAAAAATCCCAAAGGTTCGATTCTTTGCTTCGTTGGACCTCCCGGCGTGGGCAAGACTTCGCTTGGAATGTCGATCGCCAAGGCGACCGGACGTAAGTTCGTTCGCATGTCGCTTGGCGGCGTGCGCGATGAGGCGGAAATCCGCGGCCATCGCCGAACCTATATCGGCGCTCTGCCCGGGCAGATCATCCAGATGATGAAAAAGGCCGGGACCAAAAATCCTGTCTTCATGCTGGACGAAGTCGACAAAATGTCGATGGACTTCCGCGGCGACCCTTCGGCGGCGCTGCTTGAGGTTCTCGATCCTGAACAAAACTTCGTGTTCGTCGATCATTACCTCGACGTGGAATACGACCTGTCGCAAGTCTTTTTCGTGGCCACGGCGAACGTGATGCACACGATTCCGCCTGCGCTGCAGGATCGCATGGAGGTGCTGCGCCTCCACGGCTATACGGAGCCCGAGAAAGTCGAGATTGCGAAACAGTTCCTGGTCAAGAAGCAGATGGCGCAGGCCGGGTTGACGGAAAAAAATATTCAGTTTTCCGATGATGCGATTCGTCAGATGATTCGTGGCTTCACGCGCGAAGCCGGTGTACGCAACCTGGAGCGCGAAATCGGCAACGTCTGCCGTAAAGTTGCGCGCAAAGTGGTTAAAGAAGGTGCTGACTTTACGGCCGCGATCCAACCGGACAAGATTGGCGACTACCTTGGCGTTCTGAAGTTCCGTGACACGCTGGCTCACGAGAAAAGCGAAATCGGCCTCGTCACGGGCCTGGCATGGACCGAGGTCGGCGGCTCGATCCTCAGCACGGAAGCTGCGGTTGTGGACGGCAAAGGCAAGCTGACCTTGACCGGCCAATTGGGCGACGTAATGCAGGAATCGGCGCAGGCTGCCATGTCGTACATTCGCTCACGCGCGGCAAGGCTGGGGCTGGCCCGCGATTTCTATCGCACTCTGGATATTCACGTACACGTCCCTGAAGGCGCCATTCCGAAAGACGGCCCGTCGGCCGGGATCACCATCGCGACCGCGCTTGCCAGCGCATTGAGCCGGATTCCGGTGCGCCGCGATCTTGCGATGACAGGTGAGATCACGCTGCGCGGCAAGGTGCTTCCCATCGGCGGATTAAAAGAAAAACTTCTCGCCGCACATCGCGCTGGACTGTTTGAGGCAATTCTGCCTAAAGAGAACGAAAAAGATGTGGCTGAGGTGCCGGAGAATCTGCGCAACGCGATGAAGTTGCACTTTGTCGACAACATGGACCAGGTGCTAGCGATCGCGCTCGAGGGCCCGTTGCCGCAGATACCGTCCGATACGGAGACCATGGCCCCGATCGCCACGCCGCCCCCAAGCGCGGAGATTCCCACCGCTCGGCAGTAGGCTGACTGTAAGCCAATACGCCTGAGAACCCATCCCTATTCTGGCTCTGTCGGTTGCTCGCTTACCCGAACCTGCGGAGCAAGAGTTGGACTGTTGGACTCGTCGGAACGCCCTGCGCGAGGCCGTGGAAGCGGCGCTAAAATGTAGCTATGGAACCGAAATCCCCGAGCCGGTTCGGATTCAGCCTGAAGGGATCGGCGGGCCTGATCGTCGCCATTGCGGTTGTCGCGATTCCGCTGATTGCGCTGCCCGCTTATCGCTGGTTCTTTCTGATTAGCGTTCTCATTGGACTGGTAATCGCCGGCGGGCTTTCATTGTGGCACAAGCTGCACCCCATCAGGGAAGCCGAGGTGGAGAACAAACGTCCACTCGGGCTTTAGATTGGTGAAAAATGCTGGCGGGCGCGGTCAGGCTCAGGGCTTAGGCCACTGCCACGAATTGCCTGATATCGCAATGGTGAACCGCTGCGGTGCCCGAAAGCAAGCCCATGTGCCGGACAAAAGCAGAACCTGGGTCACTCAACTAAAAGGCATGAGCCGACTTGAATTTTTCCGCACTCTGCTCAGCGTGGTTGAATCGTAGTATTTCTAACTCTAACGTCTGCGGTTCGTGAACAGATGTCCCAGCTTTTCCTGCTTCGTCTTCAAATAGTCCTCTGTCAGCGCCGTGGGCGCGACTTCGCAGGGCACGCGCTCGGTGACCTGGATGCCGGCGCGTTCGAGGGCTCCGACTTTGTCGGGATTATTGGAAAGCAGGCGCACGCGGCGAATGTCGAGGGCTTTCAGGATTTCTACGGGCATCAGGAACTCGCGCTGGTCCGCCTTGAAACCTAGACGTTCGTTCGCTTCCACCGTGTCCAAGCCACTATCCTGCAGAGCATAGGCCTGAAGTTTCGCCATCAGGCCGATGCCGCGTCCTTCCTGTTGTTCATAGATCAGTACGCCGGCGCCTTCACGGGCGATCATGGAGAGCGACATTTCAAGTTGCTGACGGCAATCGCAGCGCAGCGAACCGAAAACATCGCCAGTCAGACACTGCGAGTGGATGCGCACGAGGGGCGATCCGGAGTGCACCTCGCCCATGACCAGCGCAACGGCTTCTTCCGTCTTGGCGCCGTTGTCGGCACGGGTCGTAAACCCGTGAATCAGGAAATGTCCCCAGCGCGTCGGGAAGTCGGCGGACGCTACCTGTTTTACCTTTAAGGAACTCACAGTTAAATTATAGCCTTCGAACTCGAATGGCTCACTATGTGCCGACATGCGATTGGCGGATTACGGCATAGGCGAAATCTGGCGCCCACTGATAAAATCGAAAGCCAGAGTCAGGAAAACCTGCCGACAGTGCGGGGCTATAGCTCAGCTGGGAGAGCGCATCGTTCGCAACGATGAGGTCGTCGGTTCGATCCCGACTAGCTCCACCAATCTTCTCAACGGGTTGGCGACAATTTCAGCCATTTCTGTGACCTTCAAAAACTCGTCTTATTGGACCGTTTTGGACCGTGAATCTACTGCCGCCACTTTTGCGAACTCCGAAAGCTGTTCGAGCGCTCGGATTTGCGCTAGCGGAACGATCTGCGTAGATGTCCATCGTGGTCGAAATGCGAGAGTGACGCATCTGACCCTGAACGCTCTTTGCGTCCGCACCGGCCTGTACCAACCAAGTCGCGTGGGATGTGCGCAGACAGCGCCAGTTGACGAAGGACAGCCCCAGCGCTTTAGCCGCCGGTTTGATATGCCGTCGCAGAATGTTTTGGTCATTCATCGGTTTGCCTTGCTGAACGCTCTGAAAAACTAGATCGTCTGGCCCTGCCGACTTGACCATCTTGTGTTTTCGCACTGCACGCCCGGCCCGAACTTCCACGGTGAGGGATTTCAAGCGGACGATGCGAGCAATTACTTGTGGAGCAACGCCAATCGTCGCAGCGGAGGAGCTGGTGTTAGGGGTTGACCAGTCACCACGGCAGAATCGTTCTTCAACCGTGATGCTGTCGGTATGGATACAACGCCATTTCAGCCCGATTAGCTCGGAGACGCGTAGCCCGGTCCACACGCTCACAAACAGCATCGAGGCGTAAGGCTCGGGAACAAGCTCAAGCAGCGCGTGAAACTGGTCGGGCGTGATGGTTGGTTTCGGCTGGCGGGGACGCTTATCCAATGGCAGGTCAGTAGGGGCGCGATCTTGCCAGTGAAAGCGAGTTGCGAAATATCTTTTCCGTTGCCAAGAATTTGCGGAAACCAAATCGAGACGATCCCGAGCGCTCCGATGACGATGATGGGAGCCGTAAGGCGTCTCTAACCCGTCGGCCTATGGCGATCTGCCCACGTAACCATACGAACATAAGCGACTGAGGCCAAACCCGCGATCGGGCCCACGACACACGCCCACAAAATGATTGACGCAGAACTGACGAAGGAGGGAATCACATATGTAGGCACGTTGGGCAACGCAATCCACGAAACTCCTGTCGCGATCATCGACACAAAAAGGGCGGGGAGAACATAACGGAGCGCCAGCTTTCCACGCATGACTTCCAGTGCGAAGAGTGCACCGCCCAAGGGAACTCCGTACGCCGCGCCCATTCCAGCACCGGCTCCG
>Ga0181537_10004375_pt1 | contig 11749 bp, 8 predicted proteins | sample PEATcosm2014_Bin_39_FD_119765 | JGI IMG/M metagenome (GOLD analysis project Ga0181537, IMG submission 119765) | Peatland microbial communities from MTU Mesocosm Facility, Houghton, MI, USA - PEATcosm2014_Bin23_10_metaG | ecosystem: Environmental > Terrestrial > Soil > Wetlands > Peat | place... | reverse complement strand
CGAACTGCGTCGCCAGATCGAGCTCCGGAGCAGAAAAGTCCACGGTTTACCAATGCGAACTGAAGCCGGGCTACCGGTTCTGATTGGGAGCGCGGGTGAGCATGCATGATCCGAGCTATCGTTGCGCCTGACCGACCGAAGAGCCGGGCTGCCCTGAGTACTCGAAGACGACGTGGCAGAGAGTTTCCTGCGGCTCCAATTGCCGCGGCTGGGATCCGCAGAATCGGTTGACAAACCTGTAGCCTCCCTTAATTAAAGCAACATACTTGGGATTGTCCAGATTCATGTTTGCGTACGGACTGTTGTGCGTTTCTTCAACAAGGACGAACCGTGGATGAGACGGCAACAAAGCGTTGAACCTATCCTCACTTGGATCTTTATCGCTCCACCACCAGAACGGATAAGGAGTATTGGCAAAGATATTGTGGTCGAAGTAGGGCAGAATCCCCACTGCAGGATAAGCGCGCACCGGTTTATCCTCGGCATTACTTATATATGTCACGGCAATGGTTGCGCCTTCCCGGACAAATGGACTAAGAAACTTCGCTGCTGCAGGATCGGGGGAGTATGCATTGTAGTGGTCATAGAGGAATGCATAGCCCGACCAGAGAATCTGCGTCGCAACCATGATGATCAATGCGATGCGGCCAGCCACCTCATATTCTCGGTTGACGGCTGTAGACGGACGCCAGGTGACCCAAAGCAGACAGATCAGAAGCGGGATCAGGATGCCCGCGTGCCACCAGGCGATAGACACTTCACCGGAAAATGCCGCAAACAGCGCGACCGGCAAGAGGAAATAGAGCTTGTGCCGTGCATGGAACCAAATCACCATTGCAGTCCAGAATGGAATGGACAGGATCCACGGTTGGCACATTGGCCACACGAGGGAAAAGACCGCGCGGAGAAAGTAGATGCTGGATTGTCCGCGAAACGAGGAAAGATTGAGATCATGTGGCGGCCACGCGGTCCATATGGCAAAGGCATAGAAGGTAAGCAGGAGGAGCGCGCAAAGAAAAAGCTTGCGACGGTCCTTGAACGATTCGCTTTCTCGGTTCCTAACCTGTTCGATTAAATAAACGGCAGCGAGTCCGCCAGAGACGACCGCGGCGTGAAGAGAGGCATTTGCCAGCAGCCCGAGCGCCAGCACGAAACCGATTGGCCATTTCTTCCATGCGATGGCGGCTAGAAATAAAAGCAATGGTACGAGAACGTAGTTTCGCGCCACAACGGCGTATTGGAAGAAAAGAAAGTACGTGAATGGCAGCGACAGTTTCAGGTAACGGGGAAAGGGCGACCGGAAGATAAGGAGCGAGGCCGCTGCGGTGGCAATCGCTCCGCAAATCCAATGCAGGCCCGCGTAACTTATATGAACGCGAATCATCATCCACAAAAGGAAATGCCAAAGCCCCGGAGATCCTTCATAACGAATGTATGTTTTGAATAGGGAAGCCAGCGAAAGACTTCTCGCTAATTGCCATGCCTGTGCTTCGTCAACCCACGGCTCATGACAAGGAATTTCAAAGGCGACAAGAGCAGCGTAGATAAACAGCGCGCCCCATTCGGGCCAACCTGTGTGCATTGCATCTGACGCACCGCCGACTAACCAGGCGAATCGGACTCGGCGCCCGGATTCTGCCGGCGGCAGGGCACCTGGTTCGAGCGTCGGCTCTAGACTCTGCTGCATCGCTTGTCTCCCAGACGCGAGGATCTTTGACGCGAGGAGCTTACCAGACTCTGAGCTCAGCCTCCCGCCCTCCTACGCCATGGCGCCGCCAACTGTGCCTTCGAAGCACCTCGATCTCTATCCCTCAGCAAGGAAACACAGCAGCACTGCGAGACCCATTCGAGACTGGCTTACTGCGCAGAGGAGGCGTTCTGCTCCGTCGCTGGGTAAGGTGTAATTCTTGCAGGCATCAGATCCGGCTCAACCAGCCAGACATTGCGGTTGCCGTAATAATGAATCAACTGCAAATTATCCGCAGCATCCATATCCCTTGCCCATACGACTTTGGAACCATCGATATCAGCACGGTTATAAACCCATTCGTCCATCGGATTGTGGTCGGGGCGATAGCGGACAATGACCAATTGCCCGCCGGGAAGGCGATTGAGCATGGCTTCAATTTGCGCCCGTTCTACGCCAAAGTGATCCGGGCCATACCAAGTCAGGTTCCAGTTGCTCGGCGGAAATTCGTTCGGTCCAAAATGCAGAGGTGTCGCAACAATCCGCAACCCTGCCATCAGTACGCAAACGAGAACTGTCAGCCGCACCAGAGCCAAACCCATCGGCTTCCCCTCCGGCTTCCAAAACCGCATGTGGCGCATCGCCTGCAATCCAATTGCATAGAATGCAGCGGTGAAGGGCGCCACATAGTGCGGCAGCATATAGATTTCAATCGCCATTCCAGCCGCGAGGATGAGCACGCTGACGACTAAGAACCGGATGCGGCGATCGAGGAAAATGCGGCGCACCATAATCAGCGGAGGAAGCAGAGCAAAACAGGCATAGAAGAGAAATGCAAATGCGACTTTCTTCAACGTGCCGGGGACGAATCCCTTCACGGAATGGATTTGATTGTAGAAACCCATTTCCTCTTGATAAAAGTTCCTGAAGACTTCATACCGGTACTGCGGTTCAGGCCGCGCATGCTGCCAAACATAGTAGGGAGCCATTGCGTACGTCGCACGGTTTACGGTGTAAGGCGGAGTGAGCGGACTGCCGAAGGCGCGGTAGTCGTAGTAGCCGAACCACGCGCAAGTAGCCAGGATCAACACGAGCGGCGCCGCAACCAAGCCGGCTGCCCTCGCCGGCGCCGGCCGCTTTGCGCCTTTCACGAGCCACCGAATCAAAACGAAGCCGACTGGAAGGCACATGACGATTCCTTCGAATGGCCGCGTGACCGCCAGAATCGAGATGCCCAGCCCCATCAGTAGTCCATAGCGAATCCGCGGTGTCTTCATGAGCCGCGGCAAAGCTCCGAGGACAAGCGCCCCGCCAAGCGCTCCCAGCGAACCACCGGCATGATATGTGTTTGTCCAGTAGCTGAATACGCCGAGGCGCAGCACGGCGATGACGCCGCCAAGCAGGGCCCAGCCCGGCGGCAACCATGCCTGCAGCATCCAACATAGGGCCGCGCACATCAGCGCGCTGACGATCAGCAACCCGAACCAGGAATTGCCGAGCAAGACGGCGCTGGTCGCCAAAATCAGTCCTTCACCGGGAAAGTACATCGACATATAAGTCGGTTGCATCGTGACGTGGATGCTTTCAAAATGAGTCCACATCGCTGGCGTCGGATTAGCCAGGTGACCGTGAGCAAACGTATCGCTTGCCAGCAGAAAGCTGAAATCATCGGGAATAAAAGGAAGCGGAACCGGAAAAAGAGGGAGCAATGCCAGGCGCAAGGCAATCACACTCAGTCCGACAGTCGCGAGTGCGAGTAATTTTCTTCGCGCCAACCGGCCAAACCACAGCTCCATTCGCCGAAACAGGCCCTTACCAACTTCCGGCCACGCGAACGAGATCGCACCTGCCAACGCTGTCAAGCCGAACTCGAGGATTAGAAGCGTCGGACTGGTTGCAGCGGGAGACAACATCATAAGATTGCGGGAATGCGCCGTTCATCGCACAGAATGTGGATGAACCGATCTTACCGGGATTCTACGACAGCAGTACGACTTCTCTGACTCGCTACCCAGTGCTCGGAACCCGCCTCGTTAATGTGACACAGAACAAACAACTCACAGGATGCAAGCACGAGCCTTCGAGCATTCAGTCCTGCCGGTCTCCTGCGGTCAACGACCCCCGATTCGTTTCATTGTGATCGCCAAGCCTGGCGGGATCGGAACAATTCTCTAATGCTTGGCGCGAGGATGCTGCCAGTTTCGCACCTGGGCAGTTTCTATTGAGGTACTCGTCAAGACCACGGATGACCGCGCCGTCTCTGAAGTGCGCAATCATTGTTGGAGCAGGTGCAAAGGGATTGATTGTCTCCACCATTGCGAACATCTGCAAGGGCCACGATCGTGAAGGGAATCGAAATCGCCGCATGAGTCAGCGCACAGCCATCATCATCGGCGCAGGACCCGCCGGACTCACTGCGGCAATCGAGCTTCAGCGCCACTCGGACATTAAGCCCATCGTGATCGAGGCCAGCCAGGAGATCGGCGGAATCTCGCGGACCGTCGTCTACAAGGGCAATCGGATGGACATCGGAGGCCATCGGTTTTTCTCGAAGTCGGACCGGGTGATGCACTGGTGGCTCGAATTGATGCCGGTCGAGGCCGGGACCGGCGAGGCCGGCCGGCTCCGCTATCAGGGCCAGCAGAGCGATGTTCCCGCTGCTACGGCTACCAACCCGCAAACGGAAGATCTGGTCATGCTGGTCCGCGACCGAAAGAGCCGCATCTATTTTCTGCGCCGTTTCTTCAACTATCCCATCAGCCTAACCGCTGCCACTTTCACGAATCTGGGCCTCGTAAGAACCTTTCGTTGCGGAATCAGTTATATGCGTTCTGCACTGCTTCCTCAACGCGAGGAGCGATCACTTGAGGATTTCATCATCAATCGTTTCGGCAAACAACTTTACCTGACTTTTTTCAAGTCGTATACAGAAAAAGTGTGGGGAGTTCCCTGCAACGAGATCAGCGCTGAATGGGGCGCTCAGCGCATTAAAGGGCTCTCGCTAAAGGGTGTAGTAACGCACTTCCTGAAGAAGACGTTTGGCCGTAAACAATCCGAAAGCATCGCCCAGAAGGAAACAGAGACTTCGCTGATTGAGAAGTTCCTTTATCCGAAGCTCGGCCCTGGCCAGCTATGGGAACATGCGGCCGGCCTGGTGCGCAAAGCTGGTGGCGAAATTCACAAGGGCATCGCGATCGATCGCATTCAAGTGCAAGGCGCCAAGGTGATTTCGCTCGAGGGCGTCAAAGGAAGCGGAGAGCGAGTGAGCTTTGCCGGCGACTATTTTTTCTCGACCATGCCAGTCCGCGACTTGATTCGCGCCCTCTCAACTCCAGCCCCCGCCGAGGTAATTGAGGTGAGCGAAGGCTTGATGTATCGCGACTTCATCACAGTGGGCCTGCTGGCCAGCAAACTCGCTGTCACCGAGAAGGATGGCACATTGCTGAAGGACAACTGGATCTACATCCAAGAGCCCGACGTGATGGTCGGGAGGCTGCAGGTCTTCAATAACTGGAGTCCCTGGCTGGTCGGCAGTAAGGACAAAGTCTGGATTGGTCTCGAATACTTTTGCAACGATACCGATCCCCTTTGGAAGCTCTCCGATGAAGAGATGGCGAATTTCGCCATTGGCGAGGTAGCCAAAATCGGCATTCTCAAGGCGGAGGATGTGGAGGACTTTCATGTTGTCCACGTTCCCAAGACTTACCCGGCCTATTTCGGAAGCTACAACCGCTTCGATGTCATCCGCAATTATGTCGATCGCCTTGAGAATCTCTTCCTGGTAGGCCGCAACGGCATGCACAAGTACAACAACCAGGACCATTCGATGCTGACCGCAATGACCGCCGTAGAAAACATCGTGAATGGCGTCACCACCAAGGACAACATCTGGGCAGTCAACACTGAGATGGAGTATCACGAAGGAAAGTGACGGGAGTCGATCGGTGCGACGGTCGTTGGCTTCAACAGATTCTGCCCAGAGTTCGTGCCAAGTACGCAGAACGGGATTCCCGATTCTATTCGGCCAACTTTTGCCGAAACGAAATATTCTTGTGGCCCAGAAAGCTGAAAAGCACAGTGACGAGGGTCATGATTGCTGCGGCGATGTACGAAGCCCGTTCGGGTCTGTGCAGGCTGCGACGCAGGATCGGAACAAGAATCGCCAATCCCGCCAATCCGATGAGCATGCTGCTGCCATATACCCCCACGCAGCGTATCCATTCGATCAGGTAGTTCCCACGAGTCCGGAAGACGAACCACTTGTATCCGAGGAAAGCTATGGTAATCGAAATCAAGTTCGAAAGTAGAGCAGCGTACATATAGCTGTAGGCGCCCAGCCCTCTGAATGACCAGTTCAGCAGCGCGAAGAGGCCATACCCGCTGACAGTATTGAATCCGCCCACGAGAAGATAGCGCACTATTTGCAAAAGCGACTTGTGTGATTTCTGGTCCACTCGGGGGATGACGGTACCTAAAAGTTGATGCGTTCTCTTTCGGTAACCAGGGGACGATTCAATACAACGGTGTGGATCGAACCCACGTACTCGCCGATGATCCCAAGAGCGATCATTTGCACAGAGCCCATAAAGAAAAGGCCCAGGACGAGCGGAGCCACACCGACCGTAAAGTTATTCCAAAAAACAAGCTTATAGATCAGGTAGAAGACTCCCAGCAAAAAACTGATCATTGCCGAGATAAACCCACTAAAAATCACCAGGCGCAAGGGTACTTTGGAGAGGTTTGTGATCCCCAACATCGCCAGGTCGTAAAGCGAATAGAAATTGTTGCTTGTGATTCCGCGCTCGCGGCGCTTCTGGTTGTAGAAAATCTTTGCAACCGGCAACCCAAGTTCGGCAATCATTCCTCTGAAATACGGATAGGGATCGCGGAAGTTGGTGCGGATTTGCTCCACAACGGAACGATCGTAGAGCCCGAAGCCGGTGAAATGCTCGAGGACTTCAACATTGGCAAGGCGGGCGACAAGACGATAATAGGATGTTCGAATTCGATACATCAGGCCGCTCTCATCGCTCGTGTCTTTGATTGCGGCAACGATGGGGAAACCCCTCTCCCATTCGCGAATCATCTCGGCAAATAACTCAGGCGGATCCTGCAGATCTGCGGCCACACTTCCGACGGCATCCCCCTCGGCTTGCAAAAGTCCGTGCATCCCCGAACGGTCAGCCCCAAAGTTACGCGCGTTTACGATGACTTTGACACTGGGATCATCGACAGCCATCTCGCGCAGCACGGCAACCGTCCTGTCCTTTGAGGCATTGTCGATGAAAAGATGTTCGAACTGATATTCAGGAAATCCAGCGGCCATGGCCATTACGCGCCGATGAATCTCTTGGACGTTGAGCTCTTCGTTGTAGCAGGGAGTCATGATGGTGATCAGCTTTCTGGGCATTCCGCTCCCCTCCGGAACGTTAGGAGATCCGCGCAGCTGCTGTCATGCAGGGTTCTGGTCAATTCGACTCGAAGTTTAGCACAGGGGCAATCGGCTTTCGATCGTCAGAGCCTAACGCGTCAACACCGTTAGGCCGGCGTAAAGCGTCTCTTCAGCTGCAAAAAGCGAACCTCAAACAAGTCGTAACTGACCACCGCAATTGCCACCACCATGATCATTTCCGCAAGCATCAGCAGAATTCTCTCAGGAAAACTCAAGTGAATCCAGGAGCCGGCCTCACTTCTCAGGTACCAGCTCGACGGAAGAAAGATCAGCAGGTGATAGACATAAATGCCGTAACTGTACTTCCCCAGCACTCGAAGCCAGCTCATCGTCAGGATGCGATCGAGCGCGGGAAAGTGGTGCTGCGATGCGGCGACAATAGCCGCTGAAAGCAGCGCGAAACCGGTGATGCCTAATGTGGTCATCCATTTCGCGGTCCCTATGAGCTCTCCTCGATGGAACAGGACGATATAGCCCATAATGCCAGCTCCGGCAATCGCGGCTCCGCGAATCCACGCCATGGGCACAGGCTTCTTGTTGCTGAACATGTAGAGCGCACATGCAGCGCCGAGGAACAAACCGTCAACTCTGCTTGACGTGATCTGCGCCAGACCGAAGCTGTCTCCAAAATAGCAATAGGAGATCAAAATGCGCAGCGGCAGTGCACATATGACTCCCACATAGCAGATTCGAGTGACTGCTTTTTCCGGTAGAAGGAAAACCACGAGCGGCCAAACGAAGTAGAACTGCTCTTCAATTGCCAGGCTCCAGTAGGCGCCCCACAATCCTCCCATGATCTTTTCACCATGCCAGAAAACAGGCCAATTCTGCAGATAGATGAAATAAGCGAATTTCCATGAGGTCCATTGAGGCAGCGCGCTGGCGATGCCCAGCGAAAAATGCGCAACAGTCACGCAGAGAATCAACGTCAGGTAGTAAATGGGAAATATCCGCAGCGCCCGGCGAGCGTAGAACGACGAAAAATAGTGCTCACTCTTTTTCGTACGCAGCAGGATGCCGGTAATCAGAAAGCCCGACAATACAAAGAAGAGATCTACTCCGCCCCAGAGCGGAACCATCAAGTACGCAAGAATCTTGTCTGCAATAGAGTGCCTCACAAGAAAAATTCCGGTGACGCCGACGCCGTGAGAGCACAAGACGCCTAGTATTGCGAGCCCGCGTATGCCGTCTAATTCCGGCTTGTGCTTTGTATCCTCCCTGGGGGGGCTAGTCATAGAAGATGAATACCATATCGTTGGACTCACAGAAGGTGCGAGATGACCTTGGCATTGAGATCCATGTTGTAGTAGGGGAACATGACGTCGATCAGTCTATCGCTTGCTGTCATTCGCGGCAGTCAAGTGCACGAAACTCTGCGTCAGACACTGCGGGTTTCAACGTCCACACCCAATTGCTCCTGTCGTTCCACACCGGATCGTAAACACGCGAAACAAGGTAATGAATGCCGAACTGGCGGCAGGTGGAGCGCGCCTGTTCTGCAGTAGCGCCACTAAAAAGAGCGTCGATAGCGGCAGCCATGGCAGGACAACCGCTGGGATCACCTCCGAGTTCGGCGCCACAATACGGTTGGTCGCCAAGAATTGCAGTTTGACGGTCGATTCCGAGCAAATCCGCTGAGCGCCGATACGGTTCGCTGGCGGGGTTAAACTGCACAATTGCGTCGAGGGGAATGGAACCATCAAGTTGGGCATAGCCGACGGCAGAGATGTAGGCATTATGGGGCAGCCTGCCGGCGCTGGGATCGTGAACCGCGCTCAAACGCACTTCATTAAGTTGAAAGTCGAAACGCAGCAGGAGCGCCTGGCCAACGGTGCTGATAACTCCGACAACAAGAGCGAGCGCAGCCATCGACCGCAACCATTGCGGAGAGTCACGCGGCAAGCCGACCCAGTCTGCCGGCGCAGCGCTCTTGCGCTCTCGAAGTCTCCAGCTGGTGATGACTTCCGATCCAAATAGAAGCAGCGGAAACTGCAGAAGGAGTGCTGCTCTCCAGCCGAAGTCGTTGGAGGTTAGCACGGAGGATCGCATCACGGAGATGACGAAAAGCGTGACCGCAGCAATCACCAGCAGGGCTCGCTGCGCGGCGGTGAGCGGCGTTCGGCCGCGCCAGGCGGGAACCATGTAGATGAGAAAGACGGCCAGGTAAAAACCCAGTTCGACAGCGTAACCGGGCGCCAGAAGAACCAGGTTAGCGAGGTTTTGGGCCAATGCTGGGTGGGCCATTGCGAGGTGCCGGAAAAGATGGGATGCAAGCAAGTCATTAGGAGAAAACATCTCGCGTATCGCAAATGTGAAGACACTTCCGCCCTGCAATCCTGATGAAGCCCGAGTTATTTCCCGCAGGTATGGAATGAGCAAAACCACAGCTCCCACGCCTCCCGCAGCGAGTAGCAATGCTGGGCGGGGCTTGTGTTCTACCAACACCTGCCAGAGCCCCCAAGCCAGCATTACAAGAAAAAAACCGATTGCGACATAGATCGAAAGGCCGAAGGAGCTCGCAAGCGCCAATGCAACCAGGACCACGCTCGCCGCACCCCCGCGCGCACTTTCCGTTCCAGCCAACCACGCGAGCAGAAATGCGAGCATGCAGCAAATGAAGCTGGCAATATGATGCGGCGCCCAGAGAAGTGTGTCGATCCAACTGGTAACCTGGCTCGTTGACCACCATTCGAGATCAGCGGGTAACGGTCGGCCCTGGTCAAGAAGGTTCCAGAGGTTCACGCAGATGTCGAGCCCGGTAACCAGGAGCAACGAAATGGCGACTAGAAACTGGCGGCGCAACCGGCTCTCGACGACGAGGAAGTGTTTGAGATAGAGACCAATCAGGGCTGCCAGAGCGAATCCGGCCCACACGCAACTGGCGATGAAAACAGCACGAACCGGAAGATGGGCCATTTTGGCGACTGCGGCGCAGACCACATTCCAGAAGTAGTAGTAGCGCATAGGAGCGGCGTGCTGGTACCAGTAAAGCGGGTTGGCAGGCGGAACCCCGGTGCGGAGGATACTCTCGGTCCAGGCGACGCGCGACGCATGGTCGTAGGTGGCGACACTCATAAAGAGCTGGTCGCCTTTTTGCAAGTCAACGAGCGACAGAATTGCCACTGCGACCCAAACGAGCGCCAGAGTCAACGCGACATTGCCGAGTGGCCGCCAACCCATCGTCCATTTCCTGCCGGCGCGGCGTAGCTCGAACCACTCCCGGCCAAGCTGAGCCAGCCACACCACTCCGCTCGCAAGAAATAACGCCACAACTGCAGTTAGGGACAGAAACTTGCCGATCAGGACGGCGGCAATCGTTGAGATACCCAGAGACAACGGCACGCTCCAGAAGAGCCGCTCAACCAATGAGCGTTGCCGGAAGCTGTGAAGGTTAGTGAACCAGGCAGCCAGGTAACCGGTCGCAACGGTCGCTGGAAGAAAAGCGGGGATTGCCAGGAGACTGCCCAGGACTTGATTCGCGGTAATTGAAGAATCCTGAAGAATCCTGACCTCCTCGCCAACGCTTAGTTCAGGGCGTGCTGCCTCAGATCCGTTTGGCGTATTCGACTGCATTGGCGCGGCGGCAGACGTCTGCGACGCAAGGCCGGCACGCGGGTTCCTGCCTGGGAATTCTTCAATAGCTTCAAAGACAAAGAATACACTTTCGTCTTTCCGATCGGCGGTTTAGCGAACGCTCTCCAGGCCCCGAAGTCACGCTGCGGACATTTTCAGTTACGAGGCCACTCGTCTCACGACAGGCAGTGACTTTTGTCATGTATCCAAAACCAATTTCTTCGCGCAATGTGAAGAAGAGCGGTTACGAACGCCGAATGGCCCGGTGCGCGAAGCAGCGCGGCCTGCGGAGCGTTCAGAAGGGCGCAGCCCATCGCAAGCCCTCGATCCGTTGATAGATGACTCCTTGCTTCTAGAGACACTTTCCCGCCCTGCGCAACCTCATTCCCACCTGGCCTGCCAGGCCCGACTCGCCCGACAGGTGGTGAGCAGCAATCGACGGAAAGGCTACGCATGGACTCGCCTCGCTCGCATTCAAAAGAGAACCTCAATTTCAGCAGACGCAATGAATCGGGACCGGGTGCCCGCTTGGTCGGCCTCGTCCTTTTTGGCAGCCTTCTTGCGTGCGCGGCCCTGACGAGCTGTACGGCACCGTTCCCGACGATCCCGCAGGTCCAGATGCCGACGATCTCGTCGTTTTCCGCGAGTCCGGCAGCCATCACCGCAGGCAACAGCACAACGTTGAGCTGGGCTACATCGGGGGCGACGAGTCTCACGGTGATGCCAGGGAATTTTTCTTCGACCTCCGCGAGCAGCTCAGTGGCATTGAGTCCGACGGCGACTACGACCTACACTCTGACGGCGACGAACACCACCGGCTCGACCACAGCGACGGTGACGGTGAACGTTTCGGCACCGAGCCTGCCGACGATCAGCTCATTCACCGCGAGCCCGACAAGCATTAACTTGGGCGGCATCAGCACGCTGAGTTGGGCGACGACTGGAGCGACGACCATCACCATTACACCTGGAACGTATGCGTCGACTTCGGCATCCGGCTCAACCGGCGAAAGCCCGGAGGTGACCACAACGTACGT
>Ga0181537_10004373_pt1 | contig 11749 bp, 8 predicted proteins | sample PEATcosm2014_Bin_39_FD_119765 | JGI IMG/M metagenome (GOLD analysis project Ga0181537, IMG submission 119765) | Peatland microbial communities from MTU Mesocosm Facility, Houghton, MI, USA - PEATcosm2014_Bin23_10_metaG | ecosystem: Environmental > Terrestrial > Soil > Wetlands > Peat | place... | reverse complement strand
CGGCAATACCTACGCGTTCTATTCGCCGGAGATGAACGCGGCCGCGGTCGAGCGGCTGATGCTCAAGAGCAAGCTGCGGCGCGCGGTCGAGCGCGACGAATTCGTGGTGCGCTACCAGCCGAAGGTGGACCTGCGCGACGGCCGCGTGGTCGGCGCCGAGGCGCTGCTGCGCTGGCGCCTGCCCGGACACGGCGACATCCCGCCGGCGCAGTTCATCCCGATCGCGGAAGAGAACAACCTGATCAGCGCCATCGGCGAATGGGTGCTGGAGCGCGTGTGCATGGATTTCCGCGCGCTGCGCCGCCATGTCGCTGACCCGGGACGCATCTCGATCAACCTGTCGCTCAAGCAGCTCAAGCAGGCGAGCTTCATCCTCAATTGCCGCTCGGTATTCGAACGCCACGAGGTGCCGACCAGGAACCTGGAGCTCGAGATCACCGAGACCACCCTGATGGCCGATCCGCGCCGCACGGTGCAGATGCTCAACCAGCTGCACGACATGGGACTGCATCTGTCGATCGACGATTTCGGCACCGGTTATTCGTCGCTGTCAGCGCTGCAGCAGTTTCCGATCGGGACGCTGAAGATCGACCAGTCGTTCGTGCGCGACGCCGCCGACGATCCGGCCGATGCGGTGCTGGTGCGCACCATCATCGACATGGGCCACAGCCTCGGCATGGAGGTCGTTGCCGAAGGCGTCGAGTCGGTGCGGCAGCTGGAATTCCTGCACGCCAGCCACTGCAACTTCGCCCAGGGCCAGCTGTTCGGCCAGGCGCGCAGCATCGACGAGTTGCTGCAGCTGCTGCAGGCGCAGCAGGCCGGCCGGCCCGCGTTCGCTAACCTGCTGCCGGAAGCGCCGGCGGCGCTGCGGCCCATATCGGCCTGAGCGCAGGCAAGCCCCGCAGGCACAATGGCGCGCATGCGCGCGTTTCCGTACCGCTGGTTCCTGCGACTGCTCGGCGCGGCGCTGCTGCTCGCCTGGGTCGCGATCGCGCTGTGGCAATCGCACAAGCGCCTGCCGCCGGGCGTGCACATCGCCGGCAACTGGCGCAGCGTGCCGGCCATCGATGTGCGGTTCCTGAGCGATCTGACGGCCGCGGATGCGACCGGGGCGCCGCTGCACGAGCGCCAGATCAATGCCGAGCTGCTGCGCATGATCGCGCAGGCGCGCGACTTCCTGGTGCTCGATACCGGCCTGTTCGGCGATCTGCCGGCCGCCGGGCCGGGAGCGTCGCGGATGCGCGCCGCCGCGCCGGTGGCCGCAGCGCTGAGCGATGCGCTGCTGCAGGCCAGGCAGTTGCAACCCGGGCTGCAGGTGCTGCTGCTGATCGACCCGACGAGCACACGGATGCACCTCGGAACTGCAGCGCTGGAGCGTCTGCGCGCCGCCGGCGTTGCGGTGGTGCCGGTTGATCTGAATCGGCTGCGGGCGCCGAACGCGGCGTTTTCCAGCCTGTGGCAGTTGTGCTGCAGCTGGTGGACTGCAGACGATGCCGACGGCGACTGGCCCAACCCGCTCGGCGTCGGATCGCCGGGCGTCTCGTTCGGGCTGTGGGGTGGCACCCCAGGCTACCAGCGCAGCCATCGGCAGCTGCTGATCGCCGATAACGGCGCCGGCCGTCTCACCGGCCTGATCTTCTCCCGATCGCTGAACGCGGAGGCGTCGCTGCATACCGCCGTGGCACTGCAGCTGACCGGCGGCAGCCTGGAGCCGCTGCTTGAGTCGGAGTTCGTGGTGGCGCAGTTTTCCGGCTGGAGCGGCGGCGATATGCAGGAACATGCACAGCGGCTGTTCGAACAACGCCGCCATGGCGCTGCGAGCGGGATCAGCGGCAACAGCGGTATCGGCAGCAGCAGCGGCGCCGATGCCGCACGCGTGCGGGTGCTCACCGAAGCCTCGATCACTGAGGCACTGCTGGAGCGCATCAATGCGGCCGGCAGCCACGACAGCGTCGAGATCGCGGCCCTGTACCTGTCGCAGCGCGAGCTGGTGCGCGCGCTGATCGATGCGGCGTGGCGCGGTGCGACGGTGCGCGTGCTGCTCGATCCGGGCAAGGACGGCTATGGCTACGAGCGCTCCGGATTGCCCAACCGCCAGGTGGCCTCGGAGCTGGTATCGGCCAGCGATGGCGCCGTGCGGGTACGCTGGTACCGTACCCACGGTGAGCAGTTCAGTCCCGGATTCGCGCTCATTCGCAGCGCCGGTCGCGCCTGGCTGATGGTTGGCACTGCCGAGCTCAGCCGCCGCGATCTCGACGACTTCGATCTTGCTGCCGCATTCGTCGCCGAGGTGCCAGGCAGCGCCGCTGCCGGCAGCGATGCGCTCTCGTGGTTCGACACGCTGTGGTACAACCGGGCGGCCGGCGGCACCGAGTACAGCAGCGATGCCGACGTCTATACCGACGCCTCGCAGCTCGACTATTGGCAATACCGGCTGCTCGAGGCCAGCGGCGCGTCATTCGACTGATAGGGGGCATTGCGCCATGCGATATAAGGAAACCCGCGAGCAATCGGCGGAATTGCTGCGCATGGTGCTGCCGCTGATGGCGCGGCATTCCGCCGCCTTTCATCCGTTGAGCTACAGCGTGTGGTACGAGTATGCCGCCGGCTGCAACCCGGCGCTGCAAGCCGCCATTGACGTCCGGCTGGCGCAGTCTGAGGTGCTCAGCGACCGCGATATCGAAGTGCTGTTCGACACGCACGTCGCGCTGCGCGATATCGAGTCCTCGGCACGCATGCGCGCCGAGATCGCGCGCATGATCGAACACGTCAATGGCGTGGCGGTCGAGGCCGGCCAGGAGGTCATGCAGTACGGCAACGAACTCGACGGCTATCGCGCACGCCTGCGCGATGACATCGGCAAGGAGTCCCTGGGCCAGGTGGTCGAGTCGCTGATCGGCGAGACCACGCGCGTGCGTGCCAGGACCGGCGTCTACCATGAGCACCTGCTGAAGAGTTCGGCCGAGGTCGAGCGCCTGCGCGGCGAGCTCGAGCTGGTGCAGGGCCTGGCGCTGACCGACCCGTTGACCGGACTGCTGAACCGGCGCGGCTTTGATCAGCAGCTGCAGCGCATCCGGCACGACGGATTGCAGGGCTGCACGCTGATGATGGCGGATATTGATCACTTCAAGGCCATCAACGATGCGCACGGGCACCTGCTGGGCGACAAGGTCATCGTCGCGGTGGCCAACGTGCTGCGCGCCTGCATCGGCGATCGCGGCCCGATCGCCCGCATTGGCGGGGAGGAATTCGCCGTGCTGCTGTCCCAGACCTCCAGCGCCGGCGGCGCCGAACTGGCGGAACGTATCCGTGCCGCAGTCGAGGGCGGCAAGATCCGGCGCGCAGACACCGAGGAGAGCATCGGCAATGTGACGGTGTCGCTCGGACTGGCGACCGCCGGGGACACCGAAGCGTTCGAGGCCATGATCGCGCGCGCCGATCGCGCGCTCTACCTGTCGAAGAGCGCCGGACGCAACCGCGTCACCGTGGCCGAACGCGCGTCGAGCGCCGCGGCCTGACAGTCTTACCGCAACGTCAGCCGTACGGCGATTCCGCGCCGCTGCTTTTTGTGCTCTGATGACCGCGGAGCGTAGGCAGGGCAACAGCGCGAGGGACAGACGTGAAGATCGGAATGATTGGGCTGGGACGGATGGGCTCGAACATGGCGCGCCGCCTGATGCGCGCCGGACATGGCTGCGTGGCGTTCGATTTCAACGCCGCCGCGGTCAAGGCGCTGGCGGCGGACGGCGCCACGGCGGCCGCATCGGTCACCGATCTGGTGGCGAAACTGCCCACGCCGCGTGTGGTCTGGATGATGGTGCCGGCGGCCGCCGTGGATTCGCTGCTGCAGCTGCTGCTGCCGGTGCTCAAGGCCGGCGACATTGTCATCGATGGCGGCAACTCGCACTACGCCGACGACATGCGGCGCGAACAGCAGCTCAAGCCGCAGGGCGTGCACTACATCGATGTCGGCACCAGCGGCGGCTTGTGGGGCCTGGAGCGTGGCTACTGCCTGATGATCGGAGGCGATACGCAGCCGGTGCAGCAGGTCGAGCCGATCCTGGCGGCGCTGGCGCAGCCCAGCGGCGAGTCCAGCGCCACCGGCAGTACGGCGTCGCGCGGCTACCTGCATGTGGGTTCATGCGGTTCCGGACATTTCGTCAAGATGATCCACAACGGCATCGAATACGGCCTGATGGCGGCCTACGCGGAAGGATTCAACCTGCTGCACCGGGCCGGCGAAGCGCGCGTGAGCGGCGCTGCGGATGCCGAGACCGCCCCGACGCGCGCGCAGCTGCCGAGCGCCATGAATGCCAAACTCGACCAGGTGGCCGAGCTGTGGCGGCACGGTAGCGTCGTGAGCTCCTGGCTGCTGGATCTGCTGGCCGGCTCGCTGGCCGAGAGCCCGGGGCTCGATAAGTTCGCCGGCCATGTGGCCGACTCGGGCGAGGGCCGCTGGACGGTGGAAGCTGCGATCGAGGCCGGCGTGCCGGTGCCGGTGCTGGCGACCGCGCTGTTCGCGCGCTTCAGTTCGCGCGGCGAATCCGAATTCGCCAACCGTACGCTGTCGGCGATGCGACTGGGCTTTGGTGGCCACCAGGAAAAATCCGCCACCCCGGCCGCCGCCACCCCGGCCGCGCCGGCCGCCTGAAGCGCAGCACCGTGGAGCTTCCGCGTTCGGACGCGTTTGTGTTCTTCGGCGCGACCGGCGACCTGGCGTACAAGCAGATTTTTCCGGCGCTGCAGGCGCTGGTGCGGCGCGGCCAGCTCAATGCGCCGATCGTCGGCGTTGGCCGATCCGGCTGGACGCGCGAGAAACTGACCGAGCAGGCGCGTGCATCGATCAAGGAGCACGGCGTCTACGACGAACAGGCATTCAACAAGCTGGCGGCGCTGATGACCTACGTCGATGGCGATTACCAGGAGCCGGCGACCTTCACCCGCCTGCGCCAGGCACTGGGTGAGGCGCGCAGGCCGCTGCACTATCTGGCGATCCCGCCGAGCCTGTTCGCGACCGTGGTCGGTGGGCTGGCGGCCGCCAAGTGCGCCGCCAACGCGCGCGTGGTGCTGGAGAAACCGTTCGGCCGCGACCTGGCATCGGCGCGCGAACTCAATGTCATCCTGCACAAATTCTTTCCCGAGGAGTCAATTTTTCGCATTGATCACTACCTCGGCAAGGAGCCGGTGCAGAATATCCTGTACACCCGCTTCACCAACGCGTTCCTGGAGCCGACCTGGAACCGCACCTATATCCGCAGCGTGCAGATCACCATGGCGGAGGACTTCGACGTGCGCGGTCGCGGCAAGTTCTACGAGGAAGCCGGTGCGATCCGCGACGTCATCCAGAACCACATGCTGCAGGTGCTCAGCAGCGTGCTGATGGACGCGCCGCTGCACGGCGCGGCCAATGCGACGCGCGATGAGAAGTCGCGGGTATTGCGCGCCATCCGGCCGCTGGATGCGAACAGCGTGGTGCGCGGCCAGTACCACGGTTATCGCTCGGAAGACGGCGTCGCGGGCGACTCCCAGGTCGAGACCTACGCTGCGGTCAAGCTGTACGTCGACAGCTGGCGCTGGGCCGATGTGCCGTTCTATATCCGCGCCGGCAAGTGCCTGCCGGTGACCTGCACCGAGGTGGTGGTGGAGTTCCGGCGCCCGCCGCGCGAAGTCTACGGCGAGCTGGTGCCGAGCCTGTCGAGCCATCTGCGCCTGCGGCTGAACCAGGAAGTGCTGATCGCGCTCGGCATGCGGGTCAAGGTGCCCGGCGAGCGCATGGCCGGGGAAGACGTCGAACTGATCGTGACGCGCCAGCCCGGTGATGCACTGACACCCTACGAGCGCCTGCTGGGCGACGCGCTGCGTGGTGATCCGGGGCTATTCGGGCGCCAGGACGCGATCGAGGCGCAGTGGGCGGTGGTCGATCCGATACTCGGCGATGTCACGCCGGTCTATGACTATGCGCGCGGCTCCTGGGGCCCGCGCGAAGCACTGCGCCTGATCGAAGGCGACGACGGCTGGCTCGACCCACAGGTCTGAAGGCCGCCAGCCGTTGCCGGCGGATCCGGCTAACGCTCGTCGGGCCGTACCACCTGCGGCGGCAACTTGCCCCTGGCCGGCTGGGCCGGCTGGGCCGGCTGGGCCGGCTGCTGCGGCGCAGGTGCGGGTGGCGGCGGCGCTGGCTCGCGCGACTCTGGCTCGCGCGACACCGGCGGTGGCGTGCGCTCGAACTGCTGCGCCGGCGGCGCGACCTCGCGAGATGGGACCGGCACTGGCGGCGCTGACGGCCGAAATTGCGGCGATCGTTCGGGGATCGCCCGCCGGTCGATCGGCGGCGCCGCGGGTGCCGCGGGTGCCGCGGGTGCCACCGGTGCCACGGTCGTCACCGGCATCACCTGCCTGTCGGGCATGATCGGCCTGCCCGGTGTGGCGCGCACGGCCCGGGTTGGCGGCGCCGAGGGCAGTGCCGGTGCCGGCTGTAGTGGATGGCTCGCGACCACCGGCCGATTGGCGATCGCGGCCGGCGGACGCGGTACCGGCGACTGCGCGGCCGGTCCGAGCATGCTGCGGGGCGCGGGTACGATGCGCGGCGGCCGCGGCGTCGCTGCGACTGCCTGCCATTGCGGTGGTGGCGTGATCAGCCGCGCGGCGACCGCACCGCCCGAGGTGAAGCTGCGCTGCGATACCACGCTCAGCGCGCGCGGCGCGTCGCGGTTGGCATAGCGGTACTGCAACCCCGGATTCCTGTAGACGTTGGTGATGTAGTCGCTGTTGATGATGGCGGTGTTGCTGACGTTGACGTTGCGCAGGTAGCGCGGGCTGACACGATGGCCCGGCAGGTAGACTTCGCCGGGCGCCAGCGGCAGCCAGCCGACGGCGGCGCCGGTCGCGCCCGGCGCGCTACCACCCTGCCCATTGCCACCCGGGCCGGCGATCCAGGCGACCAGCGCCGGCGCATAGACCGCGCGGCCGCCGGGCGGCGCCGGGACCCAGCCCCAGCGCTGTCGCAGGTAGGTCCAGCGGCCGTAATGAAACGGTGCGTAGCCCCAGGGCGCGTTGTCCACCCAGGTCCATCCCCACGGAGCGACCCATAGCCAGCGACCAAAGCGGTACGGTGCCCAGTCGACCGCGACCGCGGTCGGATACCAGGTGTAGCCATAGTCCGGTTCCTGCACCCATTCACCGTAGCTGTCGAGGTCCTGGGCGCCGACGACGTCGCTCGCCATGTAGCCGCTGGAATCCACCTCCGAGGCCCAGCGCTGGGCGTGCTGCGCGCTCCAGCGCTCGAAGTCATCCGCTGCAGCCAGCGTCGCCACGTCCACGTCGCCGCTGGCGCCGAACTGCGCTGCCTGTCCGCCGCGCAGCGTCACCGAGCGGCCGGCACGGGTGATCACCCGTGACTGGCCATCGCGCGTGGCGACCGTGGTGTTGCCGTTATTGTCGACCGCGATGCGATAGCTGCCGGGCCGCATCAGGGAGACCGAGGCACTGGGGGCGTCGATCTCGAACGCCGACCCCGGGTCCGGATCGCGCAGCGCGACGATGATGGTCCCGGCACTGAGCTGCAACTGCACGGCCTGGTCACCCAGGTTCAGCAGCGTCACGCTGCTGTCCTCGCCCAGGCTGACGATGGCGGCGCCGAGGTCGATCTGCGCGCGCGAACCGCGGTCGCTCCACAGCTGGTCACCGCTGGTCAGGGGCCGATTGATCATGGCGACGGTCCAGTCATCGACCCCGGCAGGTTGCACCGACACTGCGCCGTCGATGGTGCTCAGGCGCGCCGCCCGACTGGGTGGATCAATATCGCCGGGCGACTGATCATATGACTGGGCGTCGTCGGGCTGGGCGCCGGGATCCTGCTGCGCGACCACGGTAGTGGCCGCCAGCGCAGCCAGCCCCAGGGCGGCGGCGAGAAGCATGCAACGGTGACCGACGCTGCGCATCAGACTACCCCTTGCGTAGTAGTGTGTGCACCGGCGAATGAACCGACGCTGAATCGCAACGCTGGCGAAAAACGCATCACAGCGTCGGTGAGTCATCCTGCAGCAGCGCGCGCCGCACCAGCTTGAGCGGCGGGAAACCCTGCTGCAGGAAGGCGTCGTGGAAATCCTGGAGCCGAAATGCGCCACCCTGGCGCGCCGCAAGGTCGGCGCGCAGCTTGAGGATCTGCAGCTTGCCGAGCGTGTAGTACAGGTAGGTCGCATCGGAGGTGCCGCGCTTGGTCTCCACCTCACCGACCTCGCGGGTCTGATAGCCCTGCTCGACAAAGAAATCGATCGCCTGCGCCATCGTCATGTGGCCGGTGTGCATCTGGATGGCGACGACGTAGCGCGCATCGCGCAGCAGCGCATCCTGCAGCTGGCCGAGCCGCAGCCATCGTGCCGCGCGCTCGTCGCTGGCGCCGCTGCCCGGCTGTCCATAGCCTTCATCCAGAATCATCTGCTCGCAATAGTGCGCCCAGCCCTCGTCGTTGCTGTTGGCGCCAACCAGCTTGCGCACCCGATCGTCGATGCGGTGCATCCACAGGAACTGCACGTAATGGCCCGGATAGGCCTCATGCACCGCGGTATTGCTGATCACGGGGTAGTTGAAACTCGCCATGAAGCCCGCAATGCGCTGCGCATCCCAGCCGGCTTCCGGCAGCGTGACGCTGAAATAGGCCTCCTGCGCCTGCGGCTCGAACGGCCCGGGTGTGTCCATCGAGGCGAACGTGGTCGCGCGCATGAACGCCGGTGTCTCACGCAGTATCGGCGGCGTCGCGGACGGCAGCGTGACGATGTGGTGGGATTCAATGAAGCCGACCAACCCCTCGAAGGCCGCGCGAAAGCTATCCAGCAGCTGCTCGGGCGGCGGATGATCGCGCCCAAGCTGCGCCAGCACCTGGCGCGCCTCCTGGTCGGGTTCCAGCTCGCGGGCGACGCGTGCGAATTGCGCCTGGTTGCGCCGCAGGTCAGCCATGCCAATCTGCAGCAACCGCGGCAGCGGCGTGTCGACCATTTCCTCGTACAGCAGCTTGGCGCGAAAGGTGCTGGTTCCGAGTCGAAAGTCGCCGTGCGAGCTCGGCAGCAGTCGCTGTGCCAGCCAGCGCTGGCAGTCCTGCAGCGCCGCGATCACGCGCGCATTGGCGGCGCCGAACTCAGCCCTGAGCGCGAGCTCCTGCACGCTAGCGAATGCCTCCGGCAGATCATCCTGGAAGAAGCGCACGATGTCGGGCAGCTGCTCGAGCGCGATCTCGGTATAGATGCGCGGCGGATTTCGCAGGTTGGCGCGCGCGGCCTGCAGTGCGGCCAGCATCTGCTGCTCGCGCGCGCACACCAGTCGCAGGCGCTGGTCGAGCGGCGCGAAGTCGCGCTCCATGAGCACGTAAACGCTGGTGGTGATGCCGTTGATGTAGAAGTTCGGATCCTTCTGCCAGGGGCGCACGGTCTGCAGTGTCAGCAGGCTGGCGCGAATGCTCGACAGCAACAGCTCGCGATCGCCCTGCACGCGCTCAGACAATGTGGCGGCATCTACCGCCTGGAAGCGCCGCAGGTAGCCGCGCAGAACGCCGACCTGCCGGTCGACTTCGGCACGGCTGAAATCCTCGAGCTGCGCGTCGTAGCGATGAATGCCGGCAGTCGTGGCCAGCGTCGGGTTGGCTGGAAAGAAGTCGTTGTCGAAGTAATCATCTGCCAGCGCCATCAATGCCGCGTCGGCCGCCGAGTTCGCCGAGTTCGCCGAGTCCGCAGGCGCGCCAGCCCAGGCGGCGCAGGCGAGCCCGAGGCACAGCCACAGCGCGGCAGCGATTCTCATCATCGGGATCGACCTGCGGCGCGTGATCATCGCCGCTCAGTGCGCGCCGTGTGCAACCTGGGCGCCGAGGGCAGACAGTACCGGGGCGGTGTCCGGCCGCACGCCGCGCCACAAAAAGAAGGATTCGGCCGCCTGTTCGACCAGCATGCCAAGTCCCATGTGAGCCTGCGCGGCGCCGTGCGCGCGCGCCCATTGCGTGAAGCGGGTGTCACTGCCGGCACTGGCATACGCCAGATCGTAGCAAATGGTTGCGGTGCCCAGCAGGCACGGCGGCAGCGGCGGCATTTCCGACTGCAGACCGGCCGCGGTCGCATTGATGATCAGGTCGAAACTCTCGCCATCGAGCTCGGCGAAACCGGCAGCGCGCACCGGCCCGAGCGGTGCGAACGCGCTCGCCAGTGCCAGCGCACGGCCGACGCTGCGGTTGGCAATCACCAGCTCGCGCGGCTTGAGCTGCAGCAGCGGGGCCAGCACGCCGCGCGCGGCGCCGCCGGCGCCCAGCAGCAGCACCCGCAGCGAGTCCACCGCGATGCGCAGGTTATGCTTCAGATCGCGCACCAGGCCGGCGCCGTCGGTGTTGTCTGCCAGCAGCCGCCCATGCGCGTCCTGCACCAGCGTATTGGCCGCGCCGGCGGTCTGGGCGCGCGCGCTCAGGCTGCCGGCCAGCGCGATCACCGACTCCTTGTGTGGCACCGTGACATTGAGTCCGCGTCCACCGGCGCCAAAGAACTCGCGTACTCGCCCGGTCAGGTCCTCCGGCGCCACGTCGATGGCGCTATAGACCATGTTCTGGTCGGTCTGCTGTGCAAACAGCGCATGGATCTGCGGCGAGCGGCTGTGCGCGATCGGATGACCGATCACCGCGTAGCGGTCAGGCGCCGGCATGATCGACGTCCGATTCGGGCACCAGCCAATGCAGTGCGCTGCCACCATGGCGCGACTTGTCGAGCAGGCCATGCAGCTGTTGCTGCCAGAGCGCGGCACGCGCCTCGAACTGGTACGGCGGGTTGACCACCAGCAGGCCGGAGCCGTTGAGGCCGACGCGCGAATCGCGCGGGTAGACCCAAAGCTGCAGGCTCAGCGTGGCCGCCGGCAGCGCCTGCTGCACCCGCGCCAGCCACGGCGCGAGCGTGCGCTCGTCCTTGATCGGATACCACATCAGCACCACGATGTTCGCCAGCCGCTGCAGGCTGCCGACAATGCCCTGTAGCGCCTGGTCCAGCTCAGCGGCGGGGTTTTCGTACGGCGGATCGATCAGCAGCAGGCAGCGCCGCTCGCGCGCCGGCAGCACGGCGCTCAGTCGCCGATAGCCGTCGGCGCATTCGACCCGCATGCGCCGCAGCCCGCCCAGCGCGCGCTCCAGCGCCCGGCACTCCGACGGCAAGATCTCCCAGCAGATGCCGCGATCCTGCGCCCGCAGCAGGTGCGCCGCCAGCCACGGGGAGCCGGGATAGGCACCGGCGTCGGCGATCTCGGCGCGCAGTGCCGCGACCGCGTCGCGGTAATCGTTGATCTCGGTCGCCTCGGGTACCGCAGCGGCCGTCATCAGTGCGCTGATGCCATGGCGCGCCTCCGACGTGCGATGCGCCTCCGGCGCCGCCAGGTCGTAGCGGCCGGCTCCGGCGTGCGTGTCCAGGTACAGGAAGCCCTTGTCCTTGCGCTGCATCGCCCGCAGCAGCGCCAGCAGTGCCACGTGCTTGTGCACGTCGGCGAAGTTTCCGGCGTGGAAACTGTGGCGATACTTCATGCGGGCATCGGCCGGCGATCAGCTGCCGATCCAGCCTGCCGCCAGCGGCCGGATCCTAGGCAGCACCCGCGGCTTTCTTCGTTCCCGCGGAGTGGCCGGCGGCGGCGCGGGCCGCAGGTTTGGTCGCCGCTTTCGTGCGCGGCTTGGCCGCAGGTCGGGCCGCGGACTTGGCGCTGGCTTTGACCGGCGGCCGGCGCGTGGCGGCGGCATGCG
>Ga0181537_10004372_pt1 | contig 11749 bp, 8 predicted proteins | sample PEATcosm2014_Bin_39_FD_119765 | JGI IMG/M metagenome (GOLD analysis project Ga0181537, IMG submission 119765) | Peatland microbial communities from MTU Mesocosm Facility, Houghton, MI, USA - PEATcosm2014_Bin23_10_metaG | ecosystem: Environmental > Terrestrial > Soil > Wetlands > Peat | place... | reverse complement strand
CCTGGATGGCGGAGGTTGCGCGCGTCCTGAGGCCCGGCGGCACCTGCCTGTATTCGGATTTTCACCCTCAAGCGGCACAGGCGGGACTTACCCGCACCTTCACCGACGAGCAGCAACAGAGCTACGCGCTGCCGCATTTCACGCACGAGCTCGCGGCGCAGCGCGCCGCGGCCAGCGCCGCCGGACTCGCGATCTCCGTGGCTCGTGAGGTGCGCGTCGGCGTTGAGTTCACCGAGTCCTTCAGTGGCGCCGAGGAGTTCTACCGGCGCTGGCCGGGACTGCCGCTGGTGCTCGTGGTGCAGGCGCATAAGCCATGAGCACATCCGTATCCGCGCTGCCGGTGACGTTTGTCAATGCCGACATGGGCGGACGCCGCACGAGTCTGCGCGTGCAGGCGGGGCGCATCGTTGGCGTACACCTCGTGCCGCAGCGCGGCGATCGCGTCGTGGACCTTCACGGCGACCGCTTGTTGCCGGGACTGATAAATGCGCATGATCACCTGCAGCTGAATGACTTCCCGCGCCTGCCGTACGCCAGTTCCTACCGCAACGCGGGCGAGTGGATCGCAGACTTCAACGCGCGCCTGCGCGATCACGCGGCTGTCGCCGCCAGCGCGGCACTGCCGCGCACGCGGCGGCTGCTCAGCGGGGGTCTGAAGAACCTCCTGAGCGGCGCCACGACGGTCGCACACCACGATCCCCTGACGCCGCTGTTGCTGACGGCGGACTTCCCCACCGCAGTGGTGGGGGACTTCGGCTGGGCACATTCGCTGCATATTGACGGCGCGGAGCGGGTGCAGGCGTCCTGCGCGGCGACCCCGGAAGAGCATCCCTGGATCATCCATGCTGCAGAAGGAGTCGACGCGCAGGCGGGCAGCGAATTCGCGCGTCTGCGGGAACTGGGCTGCCTGCGGCCTAACACCCTGCTGGTGCACGCGCTCGCGCTCGATCTGGCGCAGCAGCGCGAGCTTGCAGACACAGGCGCCGGGCTCATCTGGTGCCCCTCCTCGAATCTGCGCCTCTTCGGCCGCACCACCGACGTGCACGAGCTGATTGACCGCGGCCGCGTGGCGCTGGGAACGGATTCGCGGCTGACTGCGGCGGGTGATCTGCTCGAGGAGCTGCGCGTCGCGCAACGGTGCGCTGACCTCGCGGAGGCGGCCCTGGAGCGCATCGTGACCAGCGACAGCGCGCGCCTCCTGCGCCTCCAGGATCGCGGCAGGCTCGAGTGCGGCGCACGCGCCGATCTTCTCGTGCTCCCGGCCGGCATGGCGCTGACGGCCGCGCGACGCGGCGACCTGCGCCTGGTGATGCTCGCGGGCGACGCGCGCTATGGGGATCGCGAATACCTGCACGCCCTCGGTGCGCCGGCGGGCTTTACAGGCGTTCTGGTCGATGGACGCGCGAAGCTCCTGCAGCGCTCCCTCGCCGCGCTGCTGGCAAGCGGTGCGATGGCAGAGCCAGGCGTGAGCGTGCCCGCGGCGGCGCGGAGTGTCGCATGCGCCTGAAGATCGTCCTGTACAACCCCAACGCGGTGTTCTTCACGATGCCGCTCGCGCTTCTGGCCATAGGCTCTGAGCTCGATCGAGACAAATACGAGGTGATCATCATCGACGGGCGCATGGAAGCGGACCCGGAGGCAGCGGTGCTGGCGCAGCTGGAGGGCGCACTGTGCTTTGGTGTAACGGTGCTTACCGGGGCGCCGATCGCCGACGCCATAAACATGTCACGCGCGGTGAAGCGAGCGCAGCCGCAGCTGCCGGTCATCTGGGGCGGCTGGCACCCCTCGATGTTTGCGCGCGAGTGCTTCGAAGAGGGCGCAGTGGACGTGGTGGTGCGCGGCCAGGGCGAGGCGACCTTCGCTGAGATTGTGCGGCGGCTGAGCGCCGGGCAGTCGCTGGCAGACACCGCCGGCAGTACCGTGCGTCTTGCCGATGGCACGGTGCAGGAGAACCCGGCCCGGGCGCTGCAGCCGGTGGAAATGTTCCGTGCGCACGATTACAGCCTGATCCCTGTGGAGCGCTACTTCGAGCTCAAAGGTAAGCGCCAGCTGGATTTCATCTCCTCGCAGGGCTGCAATTTCCGCTGTGCGTTCTGCTCCGACCCATTCGTCTATGAGCGCAAGTGGGTGGGGCTGGATCCGCAGCGCATGGCGCTGCGCCTGCGCGAACTGTGGGAGCGCTATCGTTTCGACGACCTCAATTTCCAGGATGAAACCTTCTTCACGCGCCGCAGCCGCGTCGAGGCGTTCGTCGAGCAACTGCTCGAGTTCGGGACGAAGTTCACCTGGGCCGGGACCATGCGCGCCGACCAGGGCGTGCGGTTGCCGCAGGAGCTGTGGGCGCGTGCGGCGCAGTCCGGGCTGCGGCGACTCCTGGTCGGGGTGGAGTCCGGGTCCGATGAGATGCTCAAGCGCATCCGCAAGGACATCCGCATCGCGCAGGTATTCGAGACCGCGCACAAGATGGCCGCGCATGGCATCGCCGGGAACTTCCCTTTCATCGTCGGCTTCCCCGAGGAGAGCGACGACAGCATCCGTGCCACCATCGACGTGGCCAAGCGCCTGCGCGCCATCAGCCCGCAGTTCCGCACGCCGATCTTCTATTTCAAGCCGTACCCGGGCAGCGAGATCGTCAGAGAGGCGGTGGCGCGCGGCTTTCGCCTGCCGCAGGACCTCAAGGCGTGGTCCGAGTTCGACTTCGTCGACGGCGATCCGGGCCCCTGGGTATCGCGCGAGAAGTTCAAGCTCATCGAGCGCTTCAAGTTCTTCAGCGAACTCGCCTCGCTGCGTGACCGCGGGGGCAGTGGTCTCCTGCAGCGCTTCGCCGCTTACCGCTGCTCTCGAGACGAGTATCGCTGGCCGGTCGAGATGCTGTTCACGCGCTGGCTCATGCCCGAGCAGAGGCTCTCGTGAGCGACAGGCAACGCGTGCTGCTGGTGAACCCGAGCATGACGCCGGCGCGCAACGCGCGCTTCCCGCTCGCCATTCTCAATCTGGGCGCGGCCCTCGAGGGAAGGTTCGCGACGACGCTACTGGATGGCAACGTCGATCGCGATTTCGTGGCCACGGCGCTGCGCGCGGTAGAGGCCGGCAACGTCGATGCGCTCGGTGTCAGTGTCATGGGTGGCCCGCAGCTGCCGCCGGCGATCGCGTTGTCGCGGGCCGTGCGCGCGGTGGCGCCGCGGCTGCCGATCATCTGGGGCGGTGCCTTCCCCACTAACTGCCCGGACGCCACGCTCAATACGCCTTACGTCGACTACGCGGTACGCGCCCAGGGGGAGGAGACCTTTGCCGAGCTGCTTGAGGCGCTGCGCGCGCCCGGCGCGGGCGAGTTCGGCCGGATCGCGGGGCTCAGCTGGCGACGCGACGGCGAGAACGTGCACAACCCGGAGCGACGCTTCTCGGCGATGAGCCTCGCGCAGCGCATGCCCTACGAGCGCCTGGAGAATCCGCGGCGCTACCTGACGCCGACCTACCTTGGGCGACATACCGCGGGCTACCAGGCGGGTCTGGGTTGCCGCTTCCGCTGCACCTTCTGCGGCGTGGCAACGATGTACCGGGGCCGCCTGGCGCTGCCCACGGCGGCGCGTCTGGAGGAGGACCTGCACTTTCTCACGACGCAGCTCGGTGCGGATGCCATCCAGTTCTACGACAACAACTTCTTCGACCGTGAAGTGGACATGGTGCCGCTGCTGGAAGTGCTGGCGCGCTTCGGCCTGCCGTGGTGGTGCTTTGCGCGCGCCGATGCGCTGCTCGGTATGTCCGAGAGTTCATGGAAGCTGGTGCGCGCTAGCCGCCTGAAAATGGCCTACATCGGCGCGGAGTCCCCGAGTGACCAACTGCTGCACGATATCCGCAAGGGCACGCGCACCGACCAGACGCTGGCCGCGGTAGAACTGTGCCACCACCACGGCGTGGTGCCGGAGCTGTCCTTCATGCTCGCTCCGCCCCAGGATCCGGAAGGTGAGACCGAGCGGACCTTCGAGTTCATCCGCCAGATCAAGTCCCGCTATCCGCGCACCGAGGTCATGATCTACGTCTATACGCCGCTGCCGCCGCGGCCCGGCAGCGGCGAGCGCCGCCCCAGCGCGGAGGCCGATCTGCGCGACTGCGACGGGCGCCCGGTGCGCTTCCCCACCACCGCGGACGGCTGGGCGCAGCCGCAGTGGCGTGCCTACTGGTGCCATTCGAACTCGCCGTGGATCTCAGCCGCGCTGCGCGAGCGCATCCGTGATTTCACGACCGTACTCGGCTGTCGCTATCCGACGGTGACAGACATCCGCTCGCCGCGCTGGGGCAAGGCCACCCTGAGCGCGCTGGCGTCGTGGCGCTATCGCTTCCGCCGCTACGCCCGGCCCTGGGAGCTGCACCTGTCCAAGAAATTCATTCGCCTGCGCGATCCGCGCGTGTCCAGCCTCTAAGCGGGTTGCCGAGTGAGTCCGCCCTGAGCAAGCGCAGGCCGCCTTCCGAAGCGAGCGCCGACCCGTTCAGGGAGCACCAGCCCCGCCGATGGCACGCGCGCGCCCAAGTGCTCGGGGCGCAGTTCCACTTCGAAAGCGATAGCGCGGAGTTGCTCGCGCTCGTGCGGCACGCCTACGCCGGGCTGCCGCCACAGCGTTTCGGCCGGCGCATGCCGTCACTGCGCGTCGTGCTGCGGCGGCTGCCGGCCGCAACACGGCGCTCCTCGCGCGCCGCACCCCCGCCACTGCAGCCACTTGGTGGTGCGGGCCTGCTGGGCGCCGCGACCGCCGGTGGTGGTGATCTCATGAGCGTGGATGCGGCGCGGCGCGGCGCGCTGGTCGCCGTGAGCGCGGCGCACCTGAAGTTCAGCTACCACGTGCGCTATGAGCTGCTGGAGTTCGCGGTATATCTGCTGGCCGCGCGCTCCCAGGGACTCGTGCCGCTGCACGCGGCGTGCGTCGGCAGCCAGGGCAGCGGCGTGCTGCTGCTCGGCCCGAGCGGGGCCGGAAAGTCGACCTTTATGGTTGAGAGCCTCGCCCAGGGCATGGAGTTTCTCGCCGAGGACAGCGTGCTGGTGCAGCCCCGCAGCCTGCGCGCCACCGGGGTGGCGAACTTCCTGCACCTGCGCGGCGATTCGCTGCGCTTTGTGTCGAGCCGTGAGCTCGCCCGCCACATCCGCACTTCACCCGTGATTCGCCGGCGCAGCGGTGCCCGCAAGTACGAAGTCGATCTGCGCCGGCGGCAGGGGCTGCGGCTCGCTTGCGCACCACTGCGGTTGCGGGCGCTGGTGTTCCTGAGCGCCGCACGCGCCCGCGGCACGCTGCTGCGTCCGCTGGCGCCGCAGCTGGCGCGCGCACGCCTCACCGCCGAGCAACCCTACGCGGCCGGCCAGGCCGGGTGGCGGGAATTCATTACGCGCGCCGGGCAGCTGCCGGCCTTCGAGCTGCGCCGTGCGGCTCACCCACGTGCCGCGGTCGAGGCGGTTGCCCGGCTGCTGGATTGCTAGCACGATGAGCTGCATGCGGCTCACAGACCCCGTGCCTGCGCTCGGGCCCTCCCTGGGGGGTGGGCGGTGCCGGGGTGCGTCATGAGCTCCGCGGCCCTGGTCCTCAGGGGCGTGGCCCGCAAGCTCAAACGCGTCCTGTTGCCGCGACGCAGACCCAGGGCCGGCACCTTCCAGCCCTACAACCACACACTTCCAGACCGCTATCCGTGGCTGTTTCGCGCCGCCGTGGCGGCCCTGGCGGGCCGCGAGCCGCTGCGGCTGCTGTCATTCGGCTGCTCGCGCGGTGATGAGGTGCTGGCGCTGCGCGGCTATTTCCCCGGCGCCGCCATTCGCGGGCTGGACATCGACCCTCGCAACATCAGGACCTGTCGGGCACGCGTGCCGCAGGCAGCCCCCGGGGTGAGTTTCGCCACAGCTGCGAACGTGGCTGCGGAGCCAGATGCCAGTTACGACGCCATCTTCTGTCTCGCGGTCCTGGTCCACGGTGATCTTGTCGTCCGTGGCGCCACGCGCAGCGATCCGCTGCTGTACTTTGCCGACTTCGAGCGTCTCGTGACCGACTTTCACCGCTGCCTGAAGCCTGGTGGCGTGCTTTTTCTGCATTCCACCAATTTTAGATTCTGCGACACCAGCGTCGCGGCGCAGTTCGATGTCGTGCTGTCGGCGCCCCCCGAGGAGATGCCGGTAGATGGCAAGTTCGATCGCAACAACCGGCTGTTGAAAGACGAGCAATATTTCGATGTCGGTTTCCGCAAGCACTGATACGACCCCGGCAAGCGTGATGACCTTCGCCGCGCGCTATCGCGGACTGGTGGCCGAGCTGGAGCGGCGTTTCCCCGTGGCACAGTGGCGCTGTGGTGATCTTGATCTTTGGCCGCTGGCGCGCTGCAGCCTGTATCTGGACATGTACTGGTGCAGTTTCGGCCCAGCGCCGCGCGCGGAGCGTGCCACCTGGCTGCCGCTGCGCATCGCATCGCGCCTGCTGCGTCCGCTCACCAACCTGTGGCACGGTCGTCACGATCTGCGCGGACTGCTGCTGTGGCCGCGCCGTGCCGACGTGGCTTTTCTCGGCGATGGCGTGTCGCTCGATTATGTGAACGGCCAGTGGCGCGACCGCTTCGGCGAGCCCGTGCTGGCCATGCTGGAGCGACGTGGCGGCAGCACTTTTCTCATGCAGGGCGGCGGCCTGCAGCGCCGGCCGTGGCTGCGGCCGGCATTCCTGGCGAACCTCGCCGAGGCCTGGGGCTGGCTTCTGTCCGCGCGGCTCGCGGCGCCGCTGCAGCTACCCGGGCACGACGAGCTGCTGAGGTTCCTCAGCGAGGCGGGTGTCGCGGCCCCCTCGCTCGCGCGCCCCGCACTCTCGCGCCGTGCGGCGGAGGTTGCCGGCAGCGCCACCGTCTTTGCATGGATCCTCAGGATCGTGCGCCCGCGGCTGGCCTTCGTGGTCAACTACTATTCCGGATTGGGGCCGGCCTTCGTCCTGGCGTGCGGACGGCGCGGCATCCTCTGCATCGATGTGCAGCGCGCCCCGCTGCAGGGTTCACCGATGGCGTACGAGTGGCTGAGTCTGCCCGCGGCGGGATACTCCGTGCTGCCGGATGTTTTCTGGTGCTGGACCGAGGAGGATGTGGCGAACGTGGCGCGCTGGGCCCGAGCACCGCGGCACCGCGCACTCTGGGGCGGCCACACGCAGCTGGCCGTTGCCCCGGCGGGCGCTCCGGCGGTGCGATGGGAGGGATTCGAGCGCGAAATCCTGGTTGCGCTGCAAGCGATCGGCGGCCACGCCGCTGTCTGGGACGCACTCACCGATCTGATCGACGCGGCGCCACGTGGCTGGCGCTGGTGGCTGCGTCGCCACCCCGCTGCGACGACCCAGCAGGATGCGCTCTTCGGGCGGCTGCTGTCGCTGCGCCGCGAGAACGTGATAGTCGCGGCCGCCTGCGCCCCGCTGCACACGCTGCTGCCGCACATGAGCGTGCTGGTATCCTTGAATTCGGGCGCGGCGCTCGAGGCGGAACTATTCGGCGTTCCGGCGCTGTTTCTCAGCCCCGAAGCTCGCGCGACCTTCGCCGCGCTGCTGGAGCGGGGCGCCGCCGCGGTGATCGATGTACGGGAGCTCGGTGCGCGGATCGCAGCCCTGCCAAAGGTACGGCAAGCGAAGGCATTGACTGCGTCCCCGGCGCTGGAACCGGTTCTCGATGCACTCGAGAGTCTCGCCACTGTGCACGCGGCCGCTCGGGAGGCGCGGTGAGCGCGCCGCGCGACTGCAGCTCGCGGCGCAGGTGTCAGGCGAAGGCAGCCAGCTGCGCGCGTGCCTCGCGTGCGGCCTGCTGCAGGTCGGCCGCGCGGCGCGGATCGCTGGCAGCCAGCCGGCTCGCCTCGACCTCGCTGCGCAGCCACAGGTCAGCGAGGCGGTAATAGTTGCGGTCGCGCCGCCCCTCGATCACGTAGTCGCGGTCAGTCGCCTCGGCCCACGCCTGCGGCAGCCGGATGCGCTCGCGCACCCGCTCGAAGTAGGGCGTGCCCTTGATCGGATAGGAGACCGTCGTGAGGAAGATCTCCGGATTGGTGCGGCACACCAGGTCCACGGTGGCGGCGATGTCCTCGATCTCCTCGCCTTCGTAGCCCCACATGAGGAACATGCCCACCTGGATTCCGTGGCGGTGCGCGAGTTCGACCGCGCGGTGCACCTCCGCGACGCTCACGTCGCGCTGCATAGCGTCCAGCACGCGCTGGCTGCCGCTCTCCGAGCCGATCCAGATGCGATAACAGCCCAGCTCGGCGAGCGCTGCTGCGGCGGCCTCGCTCTGCAGTCGGTCGGCACGCGTTATGGTCTCGAACGGCAGTCGCAGGCCGTGGGCGCGCAGCGCCGCTGAGTAGCTGTGCAGCCAGGGGTGGCTGATAGTGAACACGTCATCGGCGTACCACAGCTGCTCGGGGGCATAGTGCTTGACGATCTGCACGACCTCATCAGCGACGTTTCCGGGCGTGCGGCGCCGGTGCGAATAGCCGTACACCGCGTGCGAGCACCAGGTGCACTTGTAGGGGCAGCCGCGCGCGGTGATGAGGTTGACGCTGCCCGTGCCGTGGTGGCGGCGCCATACCTCGACGTAGCGCTGCTGGTCGATGGCGCCGCGATCGGGCAGCGGCAGGGCGTCCAGGTCCGGGATCTTAGGGCGCTCGGGCGTGCGCACCGCCGTGCCACTGGCGTCCCTGAACACGATGCCGCGCACCGCGTGCAGCGCCTGCGTGCCAACGGCCGGCAGCGCCTGTAGCAGCTCGTCAAGCGTGTGCTCGCCCTCGCCGATGACGACGACATCAGCGCCGGCGGCGAGGTATTCCTCCGGGTAGTTGGCGCTCTCCGGGCCGCCGAGAATCACGCGCCAGCGGCAGGCGCGCGCCGCGGCCATGATCTGCAGCACGGACTTGCGGGTGATGAGATTGGTGTAGATGCCGAGCGTGCCTCCGGGTGCGCGCTCGAGCTCGCGCAGCAGCGTGTGGCGCTCGCCGAAGGTGCTGTCGAATACTTCGACGGCATGGCCGCGCGACTTGAGAAATCCCGACAGGTACAGGAGGCCGAGTGGCGCGTACGGCTTCATGATCTGCTGCTCCTTCTCGTCCTCCGAGAGGAAGTAGCCGTGCGTCAGCAGGATCTTGCCCATGGAACGCGGCGCAGGCTTCAGAGGGCCGCGCGGCTCACGCGAAAGGCGCGCTCGCTCATCTGCAGGCTCGCCCAGCGCAGCTCGAGGCTCTCGCGCGCCAGGCGGTAGCGCTCGCCGTGGCCAGCCTCATCCAGCTGCCCGATCTCGACCTGCTCGTGCAGCAGGTTGCGGATGGCGCGGTAGAAGTTGGAGCTGTAGGTGCCGCGGAACATCATCGCGAGGTCGCCGCTTTCCTTCCAGTGGGTCTTGCCATTGAGGAACTGTCCCTTCACCTGCTCAAAAAACTTCGTCCCCGGCAGCGGGTAGGCGACGCTCACGCCCACATCGTCGGGCCGCGCGGCTTCCAGCAGCTCGCGCGTGGCCAGGATGTCCTCGAGCTCCTCGTTCAGATATCCGAGCTGGATGAAGAAACCCACCCGGATGCCATGGGATTTCAGGCGCGCCCGTGCCTCCTTGATCTCCGCCACGGTCGTGCCCTTGTTCATGGCGTCCAGTATGCGCTGACTGCCGCTCTCGGCACCGATCCAGGCTTCTGCGCAGCCCGCTTCGCGCAGCGCAGAGGCCATGTCCTCGCTGGTGAGGTCGGCGCGCACCTGGATCGTGAAAGGGACGCGCGCATTCGCCTCGCGCACCGCATGCGCGAAGCGCCGCACCCACGCGGGCTTGAAGCCGAAGATGTCGTCGGCGAACCAGATGTGATCCGGGTTGAAGCGCTGCTTGAGGTAGGTGAACTCGGCCGCCACCGACTCGGCGCTGCGCTGTGCGTACTGGTTGCCCCAGATGGGCTTCGCGCACCAGCTGCAGCGGAAGGAGCAGCCGCGCGAGGCAGCCATGTTGAGGCTGAAGAAGCCGTGCGCCGTGAGCCATGCCTTGCGGTAGCGCTCGATGTCGATCAGGTCCCAGGCGGGCAGCTCCGGCTGCGCCACGATGACGGCGCGCGTTTCGGGGAGCTTGCGCACGCAGCCGTCCTCGACGTAGGCCAGGCCGGCAAGCTCTGCCGTCAGCTCGCGCATGGGCAGATCGGCACTCGCGTCCAGCCGTCGCATGAGTACCGCCAGCGCCGCCAGCCCCTCACCGATGAGGGCGACGTCGGCGCCGGCATTCAGGTACACCTCCGGGGCGTCGGTCACGTCCGAGCCTGCGACGATGACGCGTGCGCCGCGCGCGCGGGAGGCGGCAATCATCTGGCAGCACGCCTCACGCATCGCCGCCAGGCACATCTTGGTCAGGAAATTGTAGTTGTCCTCATACAGCACCACGATTTCGGGGGCCACTGCCTCCAGCTGCGCGACGTAGTCCGCGACCCCCTGCGCGAGCATGGCGTCGAACAGCGCCACCTCGTGCCCGCTTTCGCGCAGGGAGGCAGCCACCTGCAGCGTTGCCAGGGGTGGATAGGGCTTGGCGCGCTCGGACTGCTTTGCATCGAGGCGCAGGAAGTACGAGTGCCCTACGAGGATGGAGCGCATCAGTTCTTTCTCTTTGTCTCAGCGGCACGGCAACAATCCCTTACAGCCGCGGGCGCGGGATTGTCACGGCGTACCCCCAGACCCACAAGCTACTAAGGTTCCGGCCCCGCTGCACGTGCAGTACGGTTGAGGGGTAAGTACCCGGGCCGCGGACTTAAGTTCACCGCATCGGAGGGCATGCCGCAGGGACACTGTAAAGAACTGATTTCGCTCAGTAAACTCAGCCAGGACCGAACCGAGGGCCGCGACGAACGGCCTCGAACCTGGGCCCTGGGGACCTGGGTGGGCGGGCCGCGACACCCGCAACCTCGGCGGGTGCGCCACGGGATTCCCGGCGGCGTCGGACCGCTTTGTGGCGCAGAGCACACTGCCGGGCGGCAGGGCGGTATCGGCTATAATCCGCGCCAGCCCAGCGCACGGCCGACTGGTGTGGGGCATCCGGGGCGTCCGGAGCCTGCGGCACGGGCGAAAGTGGCGGAACTGGTAGACGCGCTGGGCTTAGGACCCAGTGGGGAAACCCGTGAGAGTTCGAGTCTCTCCTTTCGCACCAGTTCTCCTTAAGCGTTCATTGGCATGTGTCATCGCTCAGCGGCAAGCGGGTCCGCCGCAGCGGAAGGATCGAATTGATGGAAGTCTCGTTGTCTGACACCGGTGGGCTCACGCGGCGCATGGAAGTCGCGGTACCCGCCAACGAAGTGGCGCAGGAGGTTCAGCAGCGCCTCAAGCAGCTGTCGCGCAGTGCACGCCTCAAGGGGTTTCGCCCCGGCAAGGCCCCGCTCACGGTGATCGCCAAGCAGTTCGGCGACCAGGTGCGCTCGGAGGTGCTCAATGACCTGATGCGCAGCTCCTTCGCCCAGGCCGTCAGCCAGGAAAAGCTGCGGCCGGCCGGCGGACCGCGCATCGAGCCGATTGCACTCGGACCTGAGACCGATCTTAAGTACGCGGCCACCTTCGAGGTACTGCCCGAGATCCGGGTGAACTCACCTTCGGACATCCTCATCGAAAAGCCTGCGGCCGCCGTCACCGATACCGACGTCGACGCCATGATCGAGAACATGCGCCGCCAGCGGCCGCTGTTCAGCGCCGTCGAGCGCAGCGCGCGCGACGGCGATCGCGTGCTCTTTGACTACCAGGCCCGCAGCGGGGGCAAACTG
>Ga0181537_10004371_pt1 | contig 11754 bp, 9 predicted proteins | sample PEATcosm2014_Bin_39_FD_119765 | JGI IMG/M metagenome (GOLD analysis project Ga0181537, IMG submission 119765) | Peatland microbial communities from MTU Mesocosm Facility, Houghton, MI, USA - PEATcosm2014_Bin23_10_metaG | ecosystem: Environmental > Terrestrial > Soil > Wetlands > Peat | place... | reverse complement strand
TCTCGCAGTCGCGCTCGAGCTCTTGGAAGGTCCCGAAGGTGTTGAGGGAGTCACAATGCGCGCCGTCGCCGCCTCCGCAGGCGTGACGACGATGGCGACCTATAAACATTTTGAGAATCGTGATGCGCTATTACGGGCGGCCACGGCCGCCGAGTACCCGCGCATCGCGGGCTATTTCGCCCGGGCAAATGCGCGCACGGAGGTGCCCGGGTTGCGTGGAATGCTTGGTTACTTGAACTACGCGCTGGATCATCCGCAGCTGTTCAGATACATGTTCGCAAGCCATCGTGGCGATGCTTTTGTCTTCCCGCGGGACCTGCAGGCGAGAAAGTCGCCAACCTTTGACGTCCTGCAAACAGTCGTTTCCGAGTTGATGGAGCGCCAAGTCCTTCGATCAGACGATGTAGCGGAGACCGCGCTCAGCATTTGGGCGCACGCGCACGGTCTCATCGCCCTGTATCTCTGTGGGCGGATCACGGCACCGCGCGGCAGGTTTCAAAAGCTGTATATGCGCTCGTTGGATCGCTTGCTGCGCGGCCTGTCGGCACGAACGGCGGACTGAGAGCAGTATGGCATCCTTGTTCTTCGAGAGGATCCAATGACAGCATTGAGTTGCGCGCTGCTGACTGCCGTCGGTTTCTATTTCTCCTCCGGTCTCGGCGATCAATGGTGGCTCGCATGGTTGGCACCCATTCCGATTCTCTGGTTCGCATTCGGGAATGCCGGTAGCTGGCGCGTGTTCGCAGCTTCCGCGTTCGCAATGGCATTAGGGGCGAGTTCCATCCTGCGCGCCTACGGCGACTCCCTGCCCGCTTTCGTGCTGGCCCTTTCCATTGGCGCACCATCCCTGGCATTCGCGGGTTCCGTGATGGGCGCCCGCCGCGTGATGCACGCGCTCGGGCCGGTGGCGGCGATGTTCGCTTTCGCCGCGTTGCGGACCGCGTTCGATTTTCTCGCATCCTTCAGCAACTCCGGTGGATCGGTGGGAACGCCGGCCGCCGCCGAAGTCGGCATGCCACTGCTCATACAGGTCGCCTCACTGGTTGGTTTCCCCGGCATTACGTTTCTATTGAGCATCGTTCCGGCGGGCATTTCGGCCACTATGCGCAGCCGCAGCGCGCTTCCCGTCGCCATTGCCCTGGCGCTATTTTCGGTGAATGCCATCTACGGACACTGGCGCATGTCACTTCCGCCGTCGGGCACACTGCGTGTGGCTCTGGTAGAGAGCGACGATGCAGTAGGTCGCATTAGAGCCGATGACCGAGAAGCAACCTTGAAAGCGATAGACGCGTACGTCGCTTCGATCGAGAAGTTGCATAATGCGCGTGTCCAGCTGGTCGTGCTGCCGGAGAATATTTCCCGCGTAGCACCGCAATGGCGGGATGAAGTGCAGGCGCGACTTGCAGCGGCCTCGACGCGGTCCAACGCAACCCTGGTGGCGGGGTTCAACACCCTGATTGACAATGCGCAACGCAATATTTCTTGGTCGTTCACCCCTGGCGAAGCGACCCCCATCACTTATGAGAAACGACGCCTCGTGCCGGTGCTCGAATCCGCCATAATCACTCCGGGATCGGGCCCCAAGGTGCTGGCCAACGGAATCGGTCTCGAGATTTGCAAGGACATGGATTACCAGGCGATGCTTCGCGATGACGAAGTGCAGACCAAGCCCATCTTGCTCGCGGTTCCCGCGTGGGACTTTGGAGAGGACGATTGGAGCCACGCGCGCGTCGCGATCCTGCGCAGTGTGGAGAACGGTGTGCCGATGGCGCGTTCTGCACGAAATGGGTTGTTGACGCTCAATGATCGCTACGGGCGCTTGGTTGTCCGGGCAAAGACCACGGGTCATTTCACCGTGCTCACCGGCGATCTTCCGCTCGATGGTCGCGGCGGGAATACCGTTTATGACGCGATAGGCGATACCTTTGGTTGGTCATGCGTGGTACTGAGTCTGGTTGCCATGGCGGGTTCACTCATGCGAACACGCAGGCCCGTCGCCCAGACAAAGCCGGTTGCCATTTGAGCCACGGGCAAGCCGCCGCCAGCTTGGCCCTGCCGTTGGTCATTCAAGCGGTCCGCCGGACGCATATTCTGGCGGGCTTTGCGGCGTTCTTCATTGCCCCCATACCGCTCTTGACGCTCAAGGGCGGCAAGACGCACCGCCGTTGGGGAAAGATCTACTTTTGGGCCATGGCGGTTGTCGCCGCGACGGCGATGGTGCTCGCGTTGTGGCGGCCGGTCTTGTTCCTGGCATTCATCGCGGTCTTCAGCTTCTACGTTGCCTTTCGCGGGTATCGGGTGCTGTCCCGCAAGAACCCGTCACAGGGGCAGGGTCCTGGTGCCCTTGACTGGACGGCTGCGGTGGTGGCCTTTATTGGGGGCGCCGCCCTGATCCAGTTCGGGATCGTCCGGCCCAGCCAGGTTTGGAGGCAGTTGGGCGTGGTGCCGATCGTCTTCGGGATCCTCAGCGTGGTGCTGTCGACGATTGATATTTGGAAGTTCCTGCATCCTCCGGCAGACAAAAAATTCTGGTGGTACGCCCACATGGCGGGAATGATCGGTTCGTATATTGCGGCGGTGTCGGCATTTTCGGTGGTCAATCTCCCTTTTCTGCCCACGGCTATTCGCTGGCTATGGCCGAGTGCTGTCGGAGTGCCAGGGATTTTCATCTGGATCGGTTATTACCGGAGGAAATTTGGCCGGCCGTCGGGCCGTGGCGTCGCTGTGACCCAATGAGCCCGCCCGCACGTGGCATCAGCGTCCAGGCGGCGCCCAAGTCGAATCGCTCAAATGCTCGTCCATGGCTTTGCCGGGCGCGCACTGGTCTGAATAGTACGCACTCTGCATGCCTCCTGCTTTCCCGCGCAACTGGTAGGTGATGTTGTAGTAGTCAAGGGCGTTTCGTCTTGCCACCTCGTCGGGAACGCCGAGCAGCCTGGCGGCCCGGTAGTTACGCTGCACGGCCTCACATTCGGTTCGTGCCTCGTTCATCTCGCCACGCACATGCATGCTCTCGTGAGTGAATATATCCAGGCTCTCGATCTCCAGGCCGGTTGCCCGGTCAGGATGAGCCAGATAAGACATCAAGGTGGCGCACCACGGTTTCTGGATGCCGATCTCCCCGGTCAGCGGATTGGCGTGACCAGAGGCGAGCATCTCAGTATCGAGCATCGTGTCGAACAGGGTGTTGCAATGTACCTTGGCGCGATGGTTGTCGGCGAGTTCCGTGGCTTTCTCGGACAAAAACCGTTGAAAATGCCACCGATGAAATGTCGGCCATGCAAACAGCACCGCAAGAGTCAGCACGACCGTCAGGTAGAGTTTGGATGCCGGCATGGGCAGAGGGAACCCAGCCGGTGGGAAGAAGCCACGACAGATTTCGCGAATAGCGCACCAAACGAAAAACAGCGAGATCAGAATCCACAGCATGAGTGTCATGTCATTCCGCCAGATGGTTGCGACTCTCTCACCGCAAATGGTCGAAGTCTGTGAATCAGGTAGCGTTTGAATTTGGCCATCGGCCGGACCGGACAGGTAGACTGCGGCAAATCCGTTTCCCGATGGGAGCAAAAATGACTCGAACAGCGTGCACTGCCTGGGTCCTTACGGCCGCCCTTGGCATGACGTGCGTCATGAGTGTCGATGCGAACCCATCAGGGGTTGCCGCCGCGAAAGAACCCGGCATTCAGGACGTGCTCGGAGCCGCAAGAGCGGGAGAAACGCAGCGAGCAAGAATCATGATCCAGCAGGTATTGGCCTCGCATCCCAATAGCGCCAAGGCACATTACGTGGCCGCGCAGGTTTATGTGCTCGGCGGAGATCGAGCGCGAGCCAAGGAAGAGCTCCTGACCGCTCAGCGAATCGATCCCGCCATGGCCTTTGTCGATGCTCAATCCCTCGCCGACCTGCGGCAAGCCCTCGGACTTGGCGTCGCGGCAACCGCCAAGGATCAAGTGCTGACGGATACCGAGCGCCGTCAAGTCGACCAGCTGACCGACACCGTTCAACAGCAGTGTCGCGCTGCGATATCAAAGCTTTCACTGCCGCGGAATCCCCCGCCAGAATTCGGATTACAGGAATTTATCAGAGCGAGCGATCAGGGCTACTGTAACTGTCTCGGAGAGCGCTTTCGGAGCAGTGTCACACCGGCATTGATCCGCAACGGCACCAAGCAGTCGGGTGAAGATCTCATCAGGTCGGTGGCGAACAGCTGTGCGGTCGATCGGTTTAAATCGGCGTGGCCTGCGGCGTGCCTGAAGTTTGCACACTTCGGCGCTTCCCTGTCCCCTGACAAAGAGCTCTCGGAGTCCAAAGCGCAGGAGATATGCGACTGCGTACAGCCGACGGTTGACACCATCACGGCGGACAACATGGCTGAGACTTTGCGCCAGACAGTCGAAGACTACGGCGATTTTCAACACGATCCGAGCGCAGCGATGAGTCGCCCAGCATCCCTCGCTCGATCCATTCAAGGGTGCATCGCTAAGATAAAGGGCGTCGAGAGCCCGAATCAACACCCGTGAATTTCAGCGCAGTGGAAGGGATTTGCGCCGGGACGAGCTAGCGGCTCACGCGCTCACGAGCCGGATGCGCGTGATCTCTCCGGGGACCCCAAACCGGTTCGGTGGTCCCCAGTATCCCGTGCCGCGGCTCACATAGACCCAGAGACACCCTAGGCGGTGGAGGCCCGCCGTGAACGGTTGGAAGTAGCGTACGGCGAGATTCCAGGGCCAGAACTGCCCGCCGTGCGTATGCCCGGAGAGCTGCAGATCAAAACCTGCCTGCGAGGCCTGCAGCGCCGAACTCGGCTGGTGCGCGAGGAGAATCTTCACCGAAGAATCCGGCGCGCCATACAGCGCTTGCGCGGCATCGCTCCGCTGCCCCGGATCGAAGCGCGGCGCTCCGTCATCGTCCACGCCGGCGAGCACGATCGATGCGCCCCCGTGTTCGAGCACGACATGCTCGTTCTTCAAAGCAATGAGACCGAGCCGGCGCATCTCGGCAGTCCAGGCCGCCTCGCCCGAATAGTACTCGTGATTGCCTGTCACGAAGTAAACCCCATGCTTGGCGCCCAGAAGGCCGAGCGGCGCCGTGTGCGTGGCAAGCTCGGCGACGGAGCCATCGACCACATCACCGGTCACCGCGATGACATCGGCGCCGAGCGCATTCGTCCGTGTCACGATCCGCTCGACGAAGCCGCGCTTGATCGTCGGCCCGACGTGGATGTCGCTGATCTGTGCGATCGTGAAGCCCTCGAGTGCGCGAGGCAGGTCGCGCAGCGGAATCGCGACCTCGACGAGCCGCGGCCGACGTGCAATCCACAGGCCGATGAGGCTCGCGCAGGTCGTGACGATGATCACCGCGAGGGCGGACGGTGCGACGAGGTCCGCTTCCCGCGCAGGTGCCACCAGGAAGACGATCGCCAACACAAGATCGCGCGACAGCGTTGCGATGAAGAGTGTCGAGAAGAAGCCGAGTGCGATGAGGCCGAGCCAAGCGATGATATCGCGCACGGTGCCGGGACTTCTGTGTCGCGTGCCTACCGAGGCGGGAATGAGGAGACAGACACCGAAGAGGAGGGCGAAGGCAAGCGTGGTGGCGAGAGGACCCTGCACCAGCGCGGGCACCAAACGCAGTCCGAGATAACCCGGCAGCGACAACAGCAGCCACAGTGGGCTCAAGAAGCGTCGACGGATTCTCGTCTCGGGGGGGCGAGGTGGGCTCAAGTCACCCGCATGGGGATGAGACGCGGGAAGTTCAAGGTCCGATGCGCGCGGCGCTCGATGTGCGGTGCGGGGCGCGCAACGCCTGCATACCTTTGAACTCGACGAACTGCGTGGTGGTCGCCCAGAGATAATCGCCGTACAGAAAGGGCTCGAAGGAGTCGACCGGATCCATGGGCAGCGGGCGGATCTCCGCCTCGGCGCGCGCCTCGTAGAAGAAAGGAATCGACATGCGCACCTCGTCTGCTCCGATCACGCGGTGCGGCGTGGCGCGGATCCGAGATCCTGTCCAGCGCTCGAGTACCTTGCCGAAATTGATCGCGAGACTGCCTTCGAGCGGTGGCACATCGACCCATTCGCCCCGGGTGTACGCCTGCAACCCGGGCACGCCATCCTGCGCGAGCAGCGTGATGAACACGGAATCGACATGCGGAGCGCCACGCACGTAGCAGCGGCGCCCCTCGTGTTCGACCCACAGGCTCGGATCGCGCGTCGCGGCTTCCTCGGCATCGTCGCGTACCGGATAGCGCAGCAATCGCAACGTGGAGAGGCCGCGGTCGAACGCGCCATCAAAATAATCCTCCGGCAATTGCAAACCGCGGGCAATGCTGTGCATGAGCGCGACGCTGATATGGACCATCGAGCGATAATAATGCGCGGCGGCAGCGCGCCAGCCGGGCAGCGCAGTTTCGTCCGGCAGGGGCGTCGCCTCGCGCAGTGGATCGCCGGCCATCAGGACCCCGGGTCCGAATGCAAGGTCGGGGCCGAGATCGATGCCTTCCTTGCTCGTGAGAAATCCCCGCTGCGCGGGGAACCAGCCGCGATATACATTCTTGTTGGCTGGCTCGAACTTGCGGCGCCACAGGCGGCGCACCTCGCTCTCCGGGAGCGCGAAGATCCGCAACAGCCGCGCCCGGGAGTCGGCGTCGATCGGCACCCCCGCACCGAATCCCTGCGCCACGAAGAAGCCCGGGCTCGCAGCGGCCGCCATGATGGCTGCGTCAGTCCGGTCGCGCGTGGCGCCAGGCGCGCCGAAGAGCGCGGATACATCGATCTGCGGGATGAGTGTGGCGTGTGACATGCATCCTATAATCGCTTTTTTTCGCCGGGGAGCCCATGGGTCCGTACGTCGATTCGATCATGCCGGACACGGCCCTTCCCGCGAGCACGGGCGTTGTCGTCATCGGCGGTGGCATCATCGGGACGTCGGCAGCTCTGCACCTGGCGAGGCAGCGCATCGGCGTCGTGCTTTGCGAGAAGGCCTACGTCGCCTGCGAGCAGTCGAGCCGTAACTGGGGATGGTGCCGACAGGCCGGTCGCGACCCGCGGGAAATGCCGCTGATCGTCGAGAGCCTGCGCCTCTGGCGCGAGCTCGAACGGCTGCGTGGAAACCCCACAGGTTTTCGTCCCTGCGGCGTCATGTACGTGGCCGAGTCCGAGAGCGACGAAGCACGCTTTGCGCAATGGCTCGATATGGCGCGACCCTTCGATATTGGCGCGCGGCTCGCACGCGGAACGGAGCTCGACTCACTGATGCCGGGCGCGCAGCGCGCGTATCGCTGCGCGCTGCACGTGCCGACGGACGGTTGTGCCGAGCCGCAGCACGCAACTCCGGCGATCGCCCGAGCCGCCCAAGCCGCCGGCGCGTTGGTACTCGCACCGTGCGCGGTGCGCGGTCTCGAGCTCGCGGCAGGACGGGTGAAGGGTGTCGTCACGGAACGGGGGCGCATCGGTTGCGAGACCGTCATTCTCGCCGCGGGCGCCTGGAGCAGCCTGTTCTGTGCGAGCCTTCGCGTTCGACTGCCTCAGCTCAAGGTGCTCGCCTCGGTGATGCGCACGGCGCCGCTCGCAGGACCGGACACCTGCACACTTCTGGGTGACCTTGCGTACCGGCGACGGCAGGACGGGGGCTACACGATCGCGCGCGGGACGGGCCACGTGGTGCCGCTCGTGCCGGACTCGATGCGCTTTTTCCGCGAGTTCTGGCCCACCCTGCGACGCGAGTCGGCGTCGATGAAGCCGCGCCTCAATGCGCTCTCCCGCTTCGAGCTGGCGACGCCGCGTCGCTGGGCACTCGACGGGGTAAGTCCGTTCGAGAAGCTGCGAGTTCTGGATCCTGCGCCCAATGCGACGTTGAATCGGGAAGCGTGGGAGGCGATGGTCCGCCTGTACCCGGCGTTTCGCGATCTCGCCGTCGTGCAGCAGTGGGGCGGTTACATCGATGTAACCCCCGACGTCGTACCTTACATCGGCCCCGTGACACGCGTGCCGGGGCTGATCATCGCCACCGGCTTTTCAGGCCATGGATTCGGCATCGGCCCGGGTGCAGGCCGGCTCGCGGCCGAGATGGCCATGGGTCAGGAGCATCTGGTCGACGCCGCCGCGTTTCGGCTCGATCGTTTCAGCGACGGCTCGCCGCTCATGCTCGGCCCGGACATCTGAACGTGCGCCGCCTCAGGTGGCGGGCTTGCGGAACTTGAGCACATAGTTGTCCGCCTCGCCGACCGCGACGTAACGGGCACGGTCCTTGTCTCCTTGCGAGAGCGTAGGAGGCAGCGTCCATACGCCATCGACCCAGTCCTTCGTGTCCTTCGGGTTGGCGTTGATTTCGGAGGAGCCGGCGAACTCGAAACCGGCCTTCTTGAGAAGTGTGATGGTGAAGTCCTGACGGACGTAGCCATTGGCCGCTTTCGGATCCTGTGGTTGATCGGTCCGACCGCGATGGTCCTCGATGCCCAGAATGCCGCCCGGCTTGAGCGCCTTGAAGCAGGCGGCGAGCGCCTCATCGACGTAACCGCCCTCCATCCAGTTGTGCAGATTGCGGAAGGTCAGTATCAGGTCTGCGGACGCCGGTGGCGCGATCTCGAAGTGTCCTGCGCCCAGCGTAGTTTCGTGAATCGTGCCGAGCCGCGCTTTCTGCGTCGCGATGCGCTCGTGCCAGTGCTCGACCGACTTCTGTTCGTCCGCGTCCTGCGAAGACGGCAGCGCGACGTAATACTTGCCTCCCCGGGCTAGATAAGGCCCGAGAATCTCGGTCCAGTAACCCCCGCCCGGCCACAGCTCGACCACTTCCATGTTCGGTCGGAGACCGAAGAAGGCGAGCTCCTCCGCGGGGTGGCGCACGGGATCGCGTGCAACGAAGTTCGCGGTGCGTGCCGGATCGGCAACCGCCGCCTTGAGCGCCGGATCTGCAGTCGTCGCCGCGGCTGCCGGGGTGGAGATCCCGAGAAGGACGGCCAGGCCCCATAAGCCGGGTAATCCGCCCATCATCTCTTGAGCACGTTTCATATCATGTCCTCATCCTTCAGCGCGCCGGATTGGAACAGCTGGTTTGCCGGCGGTTGCGCGTCGTTAGGCGGTTGCGCGTCGTTAAAAGTATCCCATTTTTCCAGGCGCGCAAGGACTCATTCGCGAGCGCGCACCTCGAATGGCGCCGTCACACTCGCGCCGCTCGCGAAGTGCAGGGTGATCGGCACTCGATCGCCCGGATGCAGCGGCTGCGTCGGACGCATCAGCATCATGTGATAGCCGCCTGCGGCGAAGTCGAGCGCCGTGTGCGGCGCGAGCGCGATGCGATCCGCGGGAATCATGCTCAAGGTTCCGTCGCGCATGACGGTGCGATGCACGGCGATCTCGCCGAAGGCGGTGCTCGATGCTCCCGTCAGGATCTCTGGCCGATCCGAGACATTGTCGAGCGTCGCATAGCCTGCTTGAGGAACGTCGGTGGGGAGCCAGCGGATCCATGCATGCTCGATACGCACGGGCGGTTTCGGGGCTTGCGCGATGAGCGGCGCGCTGATCGCGAGCAGGAAGCTGAGTCTGAGGAGGCACCGGGCACATCGGGATCCCATGGCAGAAGCCTACCGTGGTCGTGCGCTGGGGCAATAGACCGACCAACCCGCCGATGCGCCGGACGAGATGCACAAGGTCAACCGGCCGGAGAGCTATTCCGTCGCGAAACCGCGACTTGGGCCCGGTTGACGCGGCGAACAACAATCCCTAGACTGCAAATGAGAATCACTCTCATTCGTGTTCAGAGGCCCATGTTAAGCGTCGTCCGTCCCGGCTCCGTGCTACTGATCGCCGTTCCCGCGTTCGCCTTTGCGCAATCGGGACCGAGCGCCGATCCGCTGCCCCTCGAGAGCTTGTCCGCCCTGCCGACCGTCACGGTCGAGGCTGAGCGGCTCGAGGGCCTCGAGCTCGCCTCGAGTGGTGTGGCCGATTACGCGCTGAGCAGCGACGACATCGCGCGGCTTCCCTCGGGGACGCAAACGCCCATCACCGACGTGCTCGCGCAGCTGCCGTCGGTGGCGATCGATCAGAATCAGCAGATTCACATCCGCGACACCGAGGGCCCGCAATTTCAATACCAGATCAACGGCTTTCTGGTGCCGCTCGACATCAACACCAATCCGCCGTTCCTTTCGATGCTCAATACGCTCTTCATCCAGCGGCTGGACCTGCTTGTGGGGGCACTGCCGGCGCGCTACGGCTTCGCCACCGGAGGGGTAGTGAATGTCGAGACGAAGGACGGTTGCTCCGCATCCGGCGGAGATTTCGAGCTCTATGGCGGACAGCGCGAGACTTATTCGCCGAGCGTCGTGTATGGTGCCTGTGGTGCGGCGTGGAGCGGTTTCGCGAGTGCGCGCGCCAGCTGGAACGATACCGCCTTCAGCAGCGCAACGCCCGGGCCGACGCCCATTCACGATCAGGGTCGGATGCAGCAAGCTCTCGGCTTGTGGACGCTGAACGTGAGCGACTCGACCCGGCTGTCGCTGCTGCTGGCCGGCACCAACAGCGCCAATCAGTTGCCGAACGCGCCGGGTCTTGTCCCTCAGTACACGCTTGCCGGTGTGCCGACGCCGCCACCCTCGACCGATATCGAGTCGCGCCTCGACTTTCGCGACTACCTCGCGATGGCCATGGCGAAGAGCTCCTGGGGACCGAACCTCGATGCGCAGCTCGGGTTCTCCGCGCACTTCATCTCGCAGGAATTCTTCCCCGACCCGGTCGGCGAGCTGGTCTATCAGGGCGTGGCCTCTCAGGCCGTGCACGAGGATCGCGACGACACCCTCGAGGGCGATCTGCACTACGTACGCGGCGATCACACGCTCGGCGCCGGGTTCTACGTCGGCGCCTATGACGTCGGTAACAGCGTCGATTCTCTGGTCTTTCCGCTCAGCCCGGCGGGCGTCGTCGGCACCACTCCCACGCGTGTTCTGGTGGCAAGCGCCGCGACCAACGTTGTCTCGAGCCTCTACGCGAGCGATGAGTGGCGTTTCGCGCCACGCTGGCTTCTCGATCTCGGATTGCGGGCCGAGAGCCTCACGGGCTATACCCACGCGCACGAGCTCAGCCCGAGGTTGAACGTCACGTTTCGGCCGGATGAGGGCACCGCGGTGCATGCCGGGGTCGCGCGCTTCATGCAGGTACCGAGCTTTCTCGGCATAGCGCCGACGACGCAGGCTGCCTTCCAGAACACGACCGCCGAAGGACCGTCAGGTACCCCGCTGCCGCTGGCGGAGACCGACCTCGAGTACGATGCGGGCGTGGTGCGGAGCGTGATCTCGGATCTGACGCTCTCGCTCGACAGCTACTACGAGCAAACCAATCATTATCTCGACACGGGTCAGTTCGGGGTCGTGCCGATCTTCGCGCCGTTCAACTATGAGCACGGACACATCTGGGGAACGGAGCTCGCGGCGCGCTACAAGCGCGGGCAGTTCGCGGCTTATGGCAATTTCACGATCGGCCGGAACTGGCAGCGAGGCGTCGCCACCGGGCAGTTCAATTTCGATCCCGCGGAGCTGGTTTACATCGATACGCATTCGATCCTGCTCGATCATCAGCCGCTGCACGGCGCGTCCGCCGGCGCAAGCTACGCCTTGGGTTCGTATGCGCTCTCGAGCGATGCGATCTACAGCAGCGGGCTCGCCGGGGGATTTGCCGATACGCAGACGCTTCCCGAGACGCTGCAGGTCAATATGAGCGTGGAGAAGAGTTGGGCACTCCCGGGGTTGTTGCCGATGTC
>Ga0181537_10004369_pt1 | contig 11759 bp, 14 predicted proteins | sample PEATcosm2014_Bin_39_FD_119765 | JGI IMG/M metagenome (GOLD analysis project Ga0181537, IMG submission 119765) | Peatland microbial communities from MTU Mesocosm Facility, Houghton, MI, USA - PEATcosm2014_Bin23_10_metaG | ecosystem: Environmental > Terrestrial > Soil > Wetlands > Peat | place... | reverse complement strand
GTACCGGTCGAGTTTTCGCCGGGGCCCGGCCAGATTCGCAACTCCAACGCGCCCATGCTGGCAGCGCTGGTGGCCGCGTCGGGAGGCGAGCCGTGGATACTGCCCACCGCGCACGACAATGCCGACGCGCTTGAGGCGGCGCTCGCCCAGGCGATCCAAGCAGATATGCTGCTGATCTCCGGCGGTGTGTCGGCCGGCAAATTCGACCTGGTTGAGCCGGCACTGGCCCGTGCCGGAGCGCGCTTCCACTTCACCGGCGTGCGCATTCAACCTGGTAAACCGCTGGTGTTCGGAGAACTGCCTGTTACGAAAAAACCGCACGACCAAAACGAGTACCGCACGAAGTGCCTGTTCGGGCATCCGGGGAATCCAGTCTCCACGGCCGTCACGTTTCTGCTGTTTGCAGCGCCGGTTCTGCGCGCGCTGGCAGGCGGCCTTGACTACGGGCCGCGTTTCGCTTTGGCTAAACTGGCAGCCGGGACCGGTGCACATGGAAAGCCCGGCCTCACGCGCTTTCTGCCCGCATCCTGCACCTTTAGCGCAACGACGGATAACAAAACGGGGGGCACGCTTCCTGAGGTCGCGCTGGTTCCCATGCAAGGCTCGGGCGATCTGGTTTCACTGGCGCGAGCTAACTGTTTTCTGGTCGTGCCTGAAGACGCAAAGAGTCTTGAAGCGGGCACAATCGTCCGCATTCTGCTTTACTGAGGATTCCCCATGGACGATCCCTCGCTACAGCTTTCACATTTCGACGCGTCCGGCCAGGCCGCGATGGTCGACGTTAGCGCCAAAGAGGCCACGCGGCGCACGGCAACTGCCACGGCTTTCGTCGAGCTCTCCGATGCGGTCCTGGCTGCTTTACCGGCCAACCCCAAAGGGAACCCGCTGGAGGTGGCGCGCTTCGCCGGCATCCAGGCGGCCAAGCGCACCGCAGACATGATTCCCATGTGCCATCCGCTTCCGCTTACGCATATTGATGTCCAGGCGGAGATTGTCGCCGGCGGGGTCCGCATTACAGCAACGGCTGCCACCATCGGCCCAACGGGTGTTGAGATGGAGGCCCTCACCGCCGCTGCCGTGGCCGCGCTCACCGTTTACGACATGACCAAGGCGCTGGACAAGGCCATCGTCATTCGCAATATTCAGCTTGAGGCCAAGTCAGGCGGAAAGAGCGGCGACTTTCTGCGGTCCGGCCAAGGCTCTTAAATCGCGACGTGTCATTTGGGCGGGGCCGGCTTTGTTCCAGCCGGCGGTGGCGGCGCGTCATGATCGTGGTCGTGGTCATTTTCGTCTGGTGGAAGAATGAACGGCTCCGGCCCCAGGTGGCCGCGATGGCAGGTGCCGCACGTGACCGGCGTGTCTGAACTGGGCACCTTTGAAACGTAGTTCACGTTGATGTCTTCAGTCATCTTGAACATCAGCCGCGCAGTCTGCTTTTCGTCCTTGGAGTCGTCGGCGTAGTTGAGCCGCGGCCTCCCGTTGGGACCAATATTCTTCGGATCGGCTGCGTGGCACGTGCTGCACTTCACGCCCAGATACCCCTCCCACTTTTCCATCAGTTCGTGCACCTGCTCCCCGGTCATGGTCTTGGGCAATACCTGCAGATTGGTGGGAGCCGGATGCTGATGCTGGCTGTGTGGAGACGCACTCCCGGCTTGAGCTGGTGGAGAAGTTTGCGGGGTCTGGGCGACGGTGGCGGCGGTGAAAACGGCGGCGGTGAGCAGAGCGGCAGCGGGCAGCGAAAGGGTAGAGATCTTCAAGCGGAGAATTTCCTCGTGAGTTGGGATGGTCCTGATGGTTGGACGGTAAACGATCCAATCAGGATTCTACCGAACTGAGCTTCTGTGGCCGGTTAAATTCCTCGGACCGGACACGCACGCATGCCCAGGCAGGGCAAAGCGCAGTGGCCAGTCGACTGCGTCCTTGATGCCGATGCGGGCCGTGATCAGCACTTGCGCGACGCTGTACCCGTCGTCCCGCACCTGCAGGGGCGATTCGGGATCCAGTAAATCCAGTCCATTGTGTGCCAGCCGCGTGAGCCCCAGCGCCTGGCATAGCCGGCTCGGTCCTGAAGTCAGCAGTCTCGCTTGCGCGCCGGGCTGCAAACCCCGGTTCAACGCCATCTGGTCCGTCCCATACAGCGGCTCCAGCCCGCGCAGCAGAATGCAACCGGCTCGGCCCTCAACCTCGCAGGAAATATTCATGCAAAAATAGCGGCCATAAATTGCATAAACATACGCATAGCCAGCGGGGCCAAAGAGAACCACATTCCGCGGCGTGGGTCCGCGATGGGAGTGGGCCGCCGGGTCGGGCGGCTCGTTGTGGGGACCAAGGTAGGCTTCTGCCTCAACAATGCGCCCCGACAGCAGTCCGGCGCTGGTCCGATGGGCCAGCACCTTGCCAAGCAGACGCGGGGCCACCAGCTCCGGCGGCGCCTCAAAGAAGGCGCGTGGCAGCGATTTGCCGGGAAAATGTAAGCCGGTCACAGTTCGGCCTCGCGAGGACACGAAGACAGACAATTCCATTTTGGCATCGCGAAGAATCACTGCTTCAGAAAATTAGGCAAGCCGTCGACCCTCTTCCAAGCTTCGCACCATTTCCCGATTTGGGCATCGATGAGGCTCGGTAAGCGTTCTATCCGCTGTTCGAGATCGCTCATTGGCAATTCCTTGGAGAGATAGACTTTCTGCCGAACCAACCCAAGCTCCTCGTTTGGGAGTTCGCGTTGGAGCGCCAGTAAGACCCGCCCGGCAGCTTCGAGTTCGGAGAACGAAATCGATACAACGATGCTCCGAGTGAATTCTTCGCTATCTTGATCCCTATTCCATTCCAGGCTGTAGGTGTGCTTTTCGAAGCCCTCGCCGGGGATCGATACTCCGAGTGCCACCCTTTTATGGGACGAGGCCCCCTTAACCTTATCTGGGCGTCGGTAAGACTTTATACTGTCGGCCTGAAACCGAATTTCCATGCATTCTCGGATTGGGGATTTTTTCACCGCCTCTCGGAAAATGCCTTCCACGACTAGGCAGAACTCCTCCATCGCGACAAGTGCTTGGCGGTACGACCTAAGCCCCTCGATCAGTAGTTCTGAGCTACTGTCGGGCTGGCCTTCTGAATAACTCATGATCATTCTCCTTCCGGCCGAGATAAGGCCTGCTTGATGTAGTCAGCTGTAGACGCATACCGTAACGAAGACCCGCCCTCTGCGTCGGGATTTACGAAGCCCAGGATATTCTGTTCAACGGCTCCGACGAACGCAATTATTAGAGCCGAGGTGACGAGTTCCCTTCTCCGAAATTCGGGTAGCGCCAGTAGTTCTCGCAGGCTGCTACAGACATGGCTCCAAAGCACCGGGGAAAATTGATCGCCCGCTTTCTCTCGGTAATCATCGCTCACCTCTGTAACGAGCAGTATTGACTTCTTATCCTTGAAGAGGCTGTTATCTTTACCGTTCAACCACGCGGAATACCCCTTCTGCTTTTCGGTCTGTGCGGCTTGCTCGGAGGCCTTCTTAACCTCGACCACAATAAGCGTCTCGGCACCAATTCTTATCACAATATCGAGTCGGCCCTTTGGAATGACGACCTCGCGGCGGACCCTAAGCTTCGTGTGAGAATAAAGAGCAATGGAGCCGCTTAAGATCCCCAAAACTCTGAGAGCTTGCTCTACCGTCAACTGCTCGATTACCCAAGCGAGCCAGTCTGAGTACGCTTCCTCCCTTTCCGCTACGAGCCATCTATGTAGTCCCAACTTGGCGGTAAGGGGGTCCGAAAGCGGTTCGAGCATTTTGTTGGACTCTTCGATTAGGGTCCTCAACTCTTTCCTGTGAGCTCGGGAATACTTTTCTACTGCGTTTACGAGCGATTGCACGGGACCCCATCCGCCGGAAACTAGCGGAACCTGCTCTAACGCTCCCCATTGGCGGATTATGGCAGCTGACGCAGCCTCATTCATCGTTCACTTCCCGCGATCTATGGTATCCGGGGAGAACCCTCCCTGGACCTGAATTCTTGACTTACGACAGGATCGACCCTCATTTATGGTTCTGCTTCCATTCTTCAATCAGGGCCAGCACTTCTTCGGCGTGGCCTTCGGGCTTGACCTTGGGGAAGATATGAAGCAGGGTCTGGTCCGGACCAATCACAAACGTGGTCCGCTCAATGCCCATCACTTTCTTCCCATACATGTTCTTTTCCTTCATCACTCCAAACTGATTGCAAACTTTCTCGTCTACATCAGCAAGGAGCGTGTAGGGCAGTTCGTATTTCGCGCGGAATTTGGCCTGGTCCCTGGGTGTATCGCGGCTGATGCCCAGCACCACTGCTCCAGCGGCCTGGAGCTTCGTGAAGGTATCGCGGAAGCCGCAGGCCTCGATCGTGCAGCCGGGAGTGTCCGCCCGGGGATAAAAGAAGAGGATCACAGGCTTGCCGTCGTAGTCGGAAAGGCTTACAGTCTTGTCCTCGTCGGTTTGCAGGGTAAAGTTGTCAACTTTCTGGTTCAGTTCCATGGGGAAACTCCTCGTATGCTAAATAGAGTGGCCATCAGGTTCGACAGGTTCAACAGGTTCGATTATTCCCGAGGTGGGCGGCACATGTCATTGCGCAGGCCAAACGATTTCGGTTTTTCGATGGGACGAACGGCCCTGGCCGTCCTCGCGTTTATGCCCGCGTTTCTTGTATCGGGCCAGTATCCCGGCCAGATTGCCAAGCCTGACAAAGGCACGCCCGAACTGCGGTCCATTGCCGTCCTTGAGTGGACGGGCGATGCGGGCAAACCCAAGGCCAGCCGCCTGGTTCCCATCGCGGTGCTGGACCGCGGTGAATTGCAGGACGGCGGCATCTACCTTGCTCGTCCGCAGCCGCTGGCAATCTCCGGAGAAGTGGAGTACGAGCTCGAAAAGGACGGCCAGCCGATGGGCCTGTTCGATATCAAGAATGCCGGGCAGGAACAAGGCTCGTGGGTCGGCTATGGTTCGTGGAAGCCGATGCCCAAAGCGCGGCCTGCGCCGCCTCCGCAGTTGGCGAAGATCGATGACGATGTGCAAAGCGATGTGCCGGTGTTGCATCGCAAACATCACCCAGGGGAGACGCCAACGGGAGGAACTGGTGCTGGGGCGGGGTCCGCTTCGGGATCGGGATCCGGCGACAGCTCCGCGAGCCAGGCTCCTCCGCCCGACCCGGATCGTCCGACGCTTCACAAAGGAGGGGACGCCTCCGGCAATTCAACCTCAACCGGCACAGGCACAACCAGCTCCACAGATTCCAGTTCGGATTCCGGCCAGCCAACCCTCCACCGTCACGACTCCAGTGACAGCAGCGGCAGCGGGTCGGGAAACGGCGCCGCTTCCTCCGACGACCCTGACCGGCCGGTGCTGAAAAAGAACAAGAAGCAGCAGGCGGCCGATATAGCGCACGTAGATTCGCTGCCGGATGTTTCCGATCCTGACCGTCCGCGGCTAAAGCGCGGCAAGTCTGAAGGCTATGCGCTCAATGTGATTCCCAGCCTGATGGGCATTCCGCAGGATATGCAGCAGATGGTGGCGGTTTCCGACGCCAAATCCCGCCCCGAACATCCGTGGGACTACACATGGTCCAATCCGGACGACGAGGCAAACATGAAGGAGGCGCTGGAAGACATTGCCCGCAACGCTCTGGGCCTGAACGCTCCGCCAGCCCCGCCAGCGCCGGCTGCGAAGAAAACGACCGCATCGAAGAAGAGCACCAAGCCGGTGCCTCCGCCGCCTCCGCCCGCCGAGTTGGAGGGTGAGCAATTTCGTGTGTTTGAACTGGCCTACGGCTCCGGCGCAACCATGGTGCTGCAGGCGCACACCGCAGGACCGCTAGCGCAGGAGAAGTTTGTCACCCTGGTCGCTCAGCCAGATCTCTACGGTCACCCGATGGTGCTGCTGAAGAACATCACCGACGGCGCGCACCTGGACGAGACTCCGCGCATGCGCCTGGTGGATGCGGTAGACGCCATGGCCGACAACCGCGGTGAGTTGCTCTTTGAACTGCGCGGCGCAACGCAGCGTCAGTTCGCGCTTTATCGAGTGCTGCGCGGCCAGGCGGAAAAGCTCTTTGTCAGCGGTGGAGGGGATTTTGGCATCGAGCGCGAATAGCAACCACTCCTCAAGTGACGACGGACATCGGCGGGCAGCGTCTTACTCCACAGCAATGTGATCAATACTGCTCGCTTTTGTCCGATTTTTGACGATTTGTCTACAACTAATGCGGCAAGCGGGCTTGCTTTAAGGTTGTCTTCTATACAATGAAGGAATAGAGTGGGCACATCGCCACTCGTCAAGGATCTTCCCCAAGTATGGCAACTATCGCCGCCCCTCCATCGCCTGAAAGCGCGCCTCTCACTTCTGAACTCAGCACCCCCACTGTCCCGGTTTCTTCCGTTGCCGCAAAGGCTCACGCTGTTCCCGCGTGGCAGGAGATTCGCATGGGCAAGGCCGCGACCATCGGCGACGGAATCAACTGGCTGACCCTGGTGGTTGTTGCTGTCTTCCACGTGGGCGCCCTGGCTGCGTTTTTCTTCTTCAGCTGGCAGCGGCTTGCGGTCTTTACTGTGATGTACGTCGTCGCCATCAACATCGGCATCGGCATGTGCTACCACCGGCTGCTCACGCACCGCGGCTATCAGGTTCCCAAGTGGCTTGAATACATCATGGCGATGTGCGCCACGCTGGCGCTTGAGGGCGGGCCCATGTTCTGGGTCTCGACGCATCGCGTGCATCATCAGCTCAGCGACCAGGAAGGCGACCCGCACACACCGCGCGAAGGCGGATGGTGGGCTCACACCGGCTGGCTCCTCTTCGGCAATGCGTTGCATGCGCAGACCGAGGTGCTCAATCGCTATTCCCCCGACCTGGGCCGCGACCGCTTTCACGTCTGGCTCAGCAAATACCACTGGATTCCTCTCGTCGCTAGCGGCGTAGTCCTATTCACAGCAGGCTGGCTCTTCGGCGGGCCCATCAACGCCATTGGCTGGGTGCTCTGGGGCGTCTTTCTGCGCGTGACACTCGGCCTGCATGCAACCTGGCTCGTGAATTCAGCGACCCATCTCTGGGGCACCCGGCGCTTTGAAACGCGCGACGATTCCCGCAACAACTGGTGGGTCGCGTTGATCTCGGGCGGCGAAGGCTGGCACAACAACCATCACGCGCATCCCGTCTCCGCGCGTCACGGCTTCCGCTGGTATGAGGTCGACCCCAATTACTATGGCATATGGCTGCTATCCAAGGTCGGCCTGGCCCGCAAAATCAAGCTGGCCAAGTATGATCGCGCCGATCCCAAACCAGCGGGGAACTAAGAAGCCTCTCCGGACATTCGCTTTCAGGACAGCAAGCAATCTATCAATCCATTGCAATAAAAAGGCGGCATCCCTTCATGGGAGATGCCGCTTTTTTCGCTTGGAAAGGCATTCCGTTGAATCTCGGGCTTAACGCCGCAGCCGTGCCCGCACCCAAAGCGTTCCAAACACCGGCAGCGCCACAATCAGCACCAGCACTCCCGCGGGAAAGCCGACATACAAATAGGTATCCGCGTAATTCACCGTGTGGTGCCCAATCAGGTTCCAAGCCAGCAGCGAGAAGATCGCAATGCACGTCGAGGCGAAAAACGTGAAAAACGCCGCTGCAACGGACAGCAGCAGGCTGGTGAAAAACCCGAATCCCTCCAGCGGGAATCCGAGTACTGTTCCGCCACCCGTGCGCTGCCTCAATGCGGAATTCGTCATATCCAAGGCCTCCTCGTCGATTGCATTACCGGGCACGAAGTACGTCGAAACTATATCCCCTTAGTCGACGCGACCAACAGGGGGTGGTTACCCTGTACGGAATCGTCCAAGGGCAATATGCCTGGTCATGCTTTAGAATAAGACTTCTAGTGAGTACCAGCGCACAAATCGAGCTTTGGCACGCGGAAAAAGTCGCTGCCCTGGCGACCGTGATCGCCGCCTCCAACGGTATCCATTACGCCTCGTGGGGTGAAAACCGCATCTCCGATACCGACCTGGAGCGGCTCGTGGGCGCAGTCCCGGCGACGCTCGCCGATGCGCTCAAGCGCCGCGCCTATTACTTTGTTCCGCTGGCCATTGCCGACACCGGCGACATCATGATTGCTCCGGGCTACACCGTCGATTTAGGCGACCGGGCCATATGCCACAGGAACGCGACCTTCGGCGAAACCGATGCCGTTTTTGTGTCGACCCGCCTGGTCGAAGACCGTTTCGGCCTGGCCTTCGAGTTCTTCATCAACGTGGCCCACAACTTTGTCGAGGCCGCAGGCGTTCCGGAGAGCTTTTCGTCCCTGGTTTGGTCGCAGGCCGAAGCCCAGGTCCGCGGAGAGACCAGCCAGGACGCGTGGGAGAGCCGCCGCCGCGCCCAGGACAGCCGTAGCGTGGATGGCCGTCCCAACGCCAAAACAATCGACGAGCGTGCACGCTCCAGTTACTTTGAGGCGGCGTTCTCTGACGCTCTGGCGGTATACATGCTCTCGCTGGCTGTCGACTTCGACTACCACGACCTGCGTGAGCGCGAATACCCACTGCTTGCCGCTCCGGCGCTCGCGGAGCGCCTGCGCCATGTGGCTGCACTCTTTCCCGCCAACGCCGGCTACGACTTCCAGATCCTTTACCGCCGCAAGGGTTAGGCTCTGGCCGTCAAACTGCGGCAGTTGGATTGTCAATTGACTCGTTTAGCCATTCCCGAAAGATTCCAAAGTGCGGGCAACGTTTGGCAACCTTATTTGGATCAATCAGGACCAGAAGTTTTCCCGCGTGCGATATCTTTCCGTATTTTCCCTTTTGCGAGTCCTTTGTCTCTTTTTCGAGCACCGCATATAAATCTGCCTTTGATTCTTGCTCCAGGTTTGCGCGCTTCGGGAGCTTCTCCTTTTTGAAGAACGTCGGTTTGTAAAACGTTTCCAATGCATCCGGATCGGCAACGATCCAAGCTTCCATGCACTGGACCATCAAATGCACTCGCACGGAAATGTCATCCGATAGTATCCAACCATCTCCTTGCCCGCGCACGCCGCCACCCTCCTTCTTTCGGAGATGTGCAACGCGAATACTTGCGTCCCTCGTCCGGTCTTCAGGCACCGAGTCGATTGTGGATTCCGAATCCACGAGCAGGGCATTGATCTGTTCGCTATGTACTTTCAGAGCATTCTTGAACGCCTTGTAAGCCTCGTCTCTTGCACCGCAACAGACAAATCGAAGACCAACCTTCTTCTCGCTTGCCTTGAGTTTCTCCTCCCTGAACAGGGCATCGAATCCCTGACGCAGTCCCGCTTGAAGTCCGGCCGAATGCCCGCCGCCCTCGATATAGACAGCGATCTCGGTCACAGGTTACCGCCAATCTCACCAATGCGCCAAATGTCCCCGAGCCGGTACTTATCCAGCCAGAAACGCAGCTTCTCTGATTCGACTCTCTTGAGCACCGTGCCGCCCCGGTACTCACAAACCAGAACGGAGTCGGCGACTTCGGTGAGCGCGGAGACGAGCGCGTCCGAGTGCGTCGTTACGATCAGCTGCGTCCTCGTGGAGGCCTCCTGCAATAGTCCCGCCAGAAGCGCAATCGCATCGGGGTGCAAGCCAAGCTCAGGCTCCTCCATGCAAATCAATGGCGGAGGCGTCGGGGAAAGCAACTGCGCAAGAATCGCCATGAAGCGAATCGTTCCGTCGGAAAGACGCGTAGCGGGAATCGGTTGTTTCAAGCCACTTTCATAAAGATAGAACTGGATCGTCCCGCCCGCGACCTTCGTACTGAATCGCTGGAAGCGGGGTAGGAATCGGGACAGGTACTTGTTGAATTCTGATATCGCATCGGAGTTATCTAGGTGGTTGAGGAGCAAACCGAGATTTCGGGAATCGGGAAGTAGGATATCTTCCGGCAAGTCAGCTGGCTGAGGTTGGCGAAGTTGCCCGTATCGACCGAAGCTCCACTCGCGGAAGGATTGGATCCGTCCAAATCGCTTTCCTAACTCCGTCAGTTCCGGATAAGAAACCGGATCTTTCCGCTGTGAGAGGACAGACTCGTCTGGCAAAAGTGTCTGTCGCTCAAGGTGACGCTCATTCCTCTTGCCACCGATGGATTCAGTAACATTAATTACGGGATTACCGCCCAGGAATCGGTAATAAAAGAAAACATCCTTGGCCTTCTTGTCTGTCTTGTTCGAGTTTTCGATGACCTCGTCAATGACTTCAACACGCTGCCCTATGGCGTTAAATGCAAGCCGATAACGCAAATCCACAGCGTAAAGAGAAAACCCGTAAAGGCGAGCAAGACCGACTCGCGGGTCGAGATCAATTTGAGCTTCTATTATCCCACCCCCGCCCAAGTCATCACCTTTCCAAAGCCACTCGCGAACGCCACCTCCATCACGAATCGCGCTTGCAAATCCCGTGGGCAAGGCATGAAGCAATTCAATCCCTTCAATCAGATTGGACTTTCCCGAGCCGTTGGGTCCGATCAGGACGTTCAACGGCTGCAACTCAATTGCCTCCGAGCCGGGAGGAAACGAGAGAAGCCCATCCAGGCGCAGGGATTTCAGAAACGGCACGTTAGCCTCCAGTTTGGTTTGCAGCCAAGATACAACAGTTTAGTGTACCGAGCTATGGTTGATGCTGGCCGCAGTCCCTGCTTAGGTCTAATCCTCGACGAACTTACAGCGGCATCAGTGCGATCCGTCCCCCGCCCGTGCAAAGAATCACCAGGTTCATGACCACAAACAGCAGGTCGTAGTGCCATCCCATCGACTTCTCGCCCCAGAAGCCGGTCTTCCATTGCACGACCTTCTTGTAAATGGCCCCCAGCATCACCAGAATCAGCCCCAGCGCGGCCCACTGCGTCAGCACACCCGCTACCAGTCCGATTGCGCCAGCCAGTTCCGCAGCGCCCAGAAAGACCGTAAACCCCACACTCATGCCGATGCTTTCCGCCCGTTGGCGCGGCGACTTCAGATGGCTGAAACCGCTGGTCCCAAACACCAGCGCCACCATCACACGCAGCAGAAACAGGCTCCAGTCCGCATACAGCAGCGCGCCTGATATTGAGAGCATTGCAACCCCTCCTTCCATCCTTTGCGTCTCAGCGCGATTGGATGCCATCGGTCGCCATCGCGCTGCGGACTTTTTCCTCTCCACATACCCTACGCAGTTCTAACAGAGCGATCTGCCTCCGGCTCAGCGTCGCTGGGCCTATTAAGAAGCGCATAGCCAAGTTCACCGGCGTTCCAATCGATTGCGGCATGAAGCACGATCGACGGCCATAGCGATCCGGAAACGCAGGAGAGCAGCGCGAGAATCAGCCCGATAAGAAATGTCTGCGGCACCTGCTTGAGCCCAAGGTAAATATGCCCAAGCCCGAAGATAAGCGAGCTGAGGATGATCGCCGGCCACGGGCCGGTCCAGCCGGCGATGTACCAAGTCAGAAATCCGCGGTAAAGTGTTTCTTCGCAGATGCCCGCCGTTGCTGAAACCGCCCAGAAGAGCCGGCGCTCCTCCGGAATGTGCGGTAGCAGCGGCTTGACATATTCGAGCCTCTTCTCCAACCGCTCCACCACGGCGGGCCGTGCAAGAATTAGCCGCCGTTGCCGCCAGAACACGGGGACGAAGAGGACGGCGCAAATCAAAAACAGCAGCGTTTGTATTGAAGAGGCGTGGTCAACCAGCAGACTGCTCCAAGGTTTTCCGCTCCAGGACCAGCTCCCGAGGAAGCCGAGTGTCAGCAGCCACTCCCAGATGAGGAG
>Ga0181537_10004368_pt1 | contig 11759 bp, 13 predicted proteins | sample PEATcosm2014_Bin_39_FD_119765 | JGI IMG/M metagenome (GOLD analysis project Ga0181537, IMG submission 119765) | Peatland microbial communities from MTU Mesocosm Facility, Houghton, MI, USA - PEATcosm2014_Bin23_10_metaG | ecosystem: Environmental > Terrestrial > Soil > Wetlands > Peat | place... | reverse complement strand
TGAGCCTGAGCAGTCTATTTGATGGGGTTGGGGTCAGGTTATTTGATGGAGTTCCCGGTACCGGTTCCCGCGTGCTGTAGAGGGAGTGGGAACGGGAACTGGATAGATGAGGGAGATTACGGTTTGACCGCGATGCGGTATCCATCGGCATCGCGGTGAAGATGACCGGCAGCGGTCATGGCAGTCAGCCGCTCGCAGAGGGTGGCCTTTCGAACGCGACACAGGGGCCGCAGTTGTGAGATCGATAAAGGTTGTGGCGCGTCGATCAAAGCTGCCGTAATGCGCTCATCGATGGACGTTGCAGTTGGATTTACACGCGGTGTCGATGTCAGCACTTGTAGCGCGAGTGCCTCTTTGTGCGAGACGAGTTCCAGTTCGATGGCGGGCGTGGATGGAGCTGCCCGATGCTCCACGGTGAGTGTGAGCGTGGGCCCGTCGCGACGCAGGTACAGGTTCGAGTCGCCCCAGGCGTGGAACTCGGAGGAGCCGCGCAGCGCCTGACCCGCTCGCAGGCGCCCACCGCTCTTCTTGGCGTGATGTACGAGCAGGACGGCAAGGTTATGACGTCGCTGCAGTTCCCGTAGATAGGCCAAGAGCGGCGCGACCTCGCCGCTGGCATTCTCATCGATGCGGTGTAGCCGCACGAACGGGTCCAACACCAGAAGCCGTGGCACGAGAGCGACGATGGTCCGTTCGAGGCGATCGCGGTCGGCGGTCAGGTCGAGTCGCAGTGTCGGCGCGGTGATGGCGTGAACGTCGAGGTCACGCAGGCCGATGCCGGCGGCGGCGCAGATGCCTTCCAAGCGACTGCGCACGATATGTAGCGCGTCCTCGGCAGCGTACAGCAAGACGCGTCCGGGCTTCGGCACAGTGAACCGGCGTAGGCACGGCGTTCCCGACGCCACTGCGACGGCAAGATCCAATGCGAGAAAGGATTTGCAGCATTTGGGTTCGCCGCCAACGATACCGACCGCGTCCGCCGACCATAGATCGGTGACCAACCAGCGTTGCTCCTGAGGACGTGCCGGTAGCCCGAAGGCCCGTTCGACGGGCAGCGTGTTCAGCGCCGCCGCCCGGCGGCGCTCTTTGCCTGTGCGGGTGAAGGAACGGTATAGGTCTCGAGGAAGAGTTGCTCGTCGATATGACGGGCCTCGCGCTGCGCGGCAATGGCCAGTAGCTCGCTTGCCATGTTCATGAGGGCGCGATGATTACCTTGGGCATGATCGGCCAAGAGGGCAACCAACTCCGGCGTCATCAGCTTTGGCGCACCGGCCTTGTGCAAGGCATACCGTAGCGACTCCTGCAGTTCCTCCGGGGTGTTGCGCTCGAGGGCGAGGCGTACCCGCATGCGGGATCCTAAGGGCAGCAGCTCGTCGCAGCGGAAGCGCTCGAGGAGCCGGGCATCGCCGGCGAGGACCACGGTGAGCAGCAGATGGGAGTCCAAGCGCGCCGAGCACAGCAGCCGCAGCTCGCCGAGCACGGGCAAGATCATCTCTTGGGCCTCATCGACGATGAGCACGGGCCGGCTCAAGGAGGCGTCGATATGCGACTGCCAGCGCTCACGCAGCAGCTTCGCGCCGCCCCAGCGATTATGCGGGTGCAGAGCGACGCTGAACAACTCGCCGAGTTCGCGATAAAAGTCGGCGATGCCGGCCTGCGGGCGGCTCAAGATGCCGACCTGCACGTCGCGCAAGTTCGCGAGCCGCTCGGTCAAGAGCCGCAGCGTCACGGATTTGCCCGTGCCGGCCGCGCCGTGAACCAACGCGAAGCCGCCCTCGCCGACGAGTTGCTCGACGCGCCAGCAGAACGAGTCGATGCGCGGCGTCAACTGCAGCGCCTCGGCGGGTACGTCGGGAGCGAACGGGTTCCACTTTAATCCATACAGGGCCAGCATCTTCTTGTTCATCAGATCTCTCCATCATCAGGTGGCAGTTCATCGGTGGGCAGATAAGCCGCCGGCAGCCCGGTCGCGGCCTGTTGCTGCATCAACTGCGCGAGCAGCGGCGCAATGCCGGGCGCAGTGGGCTTGACCGGCGGCTCGCCGCCGACCGGTTCAAGGCTGCGGCGCAGCCCCGTGGCGTTTTGGGTCTTATCCTGCGGATACAGTCGGCACAGCACTTGACCTGTCTGCGCATCGACGAGGTGGACCTGCGTGAGATCCCAGTGGGCATACCGGACCTCGATCGCGGTCAGATGCCGGTATCGGCTGGGAACTTCGAAGCGGCGCCCGGCGATCACGACTGTGCCGTCGCTATGACGCTGCATGCGCCGATCGGCGCGCGTGAACGCGAGCCGCAGCGCCGCGCTGTCGGGACTCGGACGCAACACGTCGGGGCCAGCGATGAAGCGGGTCAGCGGCGGCTCGCCGATCTCGGAGTGCATGCCACGGTTGTACTCGTACTCGACCCATGCCTGGGTGGCTTCGTTCAGCATCTTCAAGGTGAGGTCCGGGACGTCCTCGAGCATGGCGAGAAGTCTGGCTTCTACGGGCGTCCAGAACGACTCTTGCTTCGCATTTTGATATGGACTGTACGGCAAGGTTGTCTCGTGCGCGATACCTAAGCGGGCGAGTCCCTCGGTCACCTCCGCGGCGATCATCGCCGCGCCGTTGTCGCTCAAGGCCGCGCGCGGCAGGCGCCGCTTCTGAAAAGCCTGGGAGAGACCGTGCGCCACGTTCTGCGCGTTCTCGGCGAGATACCACTGCAAGTGGCAGGCCAGGCGCGAGCGGTCATCGAGAACACCGAACAGCACCGGCGTCGCCCATTCGCCGCGCGGCGTGAGGATCTTGCGCGAGCCGAAGTGACAGTCCCAGTGCCACAGACCGCCCACATACTCGGCTTCATAACTGCGCACCTCGCGCTGTTCGAGGCGAGCCTCGGCGCGAAGCGCGCCGGCCGTGTCGCGCGAGCTCAAGCGTCGCCGCTTCCACAACGCTTGGGCCTTGCAGAAGCGACGGATCGTCGAGTACGACGGCAACGGTGATAGCTCGGGCTGGGACTTCGTGAGCGCCCGCAGGTTATCCGCGTGCAGTTGTACCGACCAGCTCGGATGGGCGGCGTATTGCGCCCGCAGCGCGATGCGCACAAGCGCGCTCAGCGAGTCTTGACTACCGGCGTCTTTACGTCGCTTGCGCTTCAAGACACCGACCGGGTCGTGCCGTTCGCGTCGAGCACGGTACAGCCACCTTTCAATGGTCGAGACACCGAAGCGTACCGGCTCGCCGGTGCTCGGATGACGCCACTCGCGCATGGCGAGCTTCTGAAGTTCGCCGCGCAACATGCCCGGCGCCGGCGGCGCGGCCAACAAATGTCCGATGACCGAGAAACGCAGTTGCGCCCAACGTTCGTGGATCCGTGAACCGTCGCCTCTCGTCATGCCCGCACCGTGCTCCAACCCTGGATGGTGCGCACCGTAATGCATGGCGCGGCGCTGAGCGACGGGCATCCTCTGCGGGCGGTAATGGTCCGTTACATAGCGGACACCGCGGCGCCGCCGGTGAGCGGCCCAAGAGAACGCAGCAACGACAGCAACTGGCTCGCAGGATCGCCAATGAAGCGGCTCAAGAGCGAGGCCGGTAGCGCGTCTGTCGTTACGGGCTCGTGCAGGGTTCCACGGATGACTTGCCAGACGGCGGTGCTCACAAACGTCTCGCGCCACCAACGCTGCCAGCGCGTGACCGTTCGGCGACTCACACCGACCAGTTCTTGTAGTCGGCGCATGGGTACGGACTTCGCGCCGCCGCGCATGACCGACACCAGCACGATGATCGCGGCGCCATAGACCTTGGGACCCAGAAAGCGCAGCGACATGGGCGTCTTGCGCTTACGGCACTCCTTCACTGCACAGCAGAAGCTGAACCTCTGTCGATACTCATCGCCCAACCCGACGGGCAGGCCTCGGGGCTTGCGCCAATAGCGGGCCGAATGCAATACCCCGTCGCAGTACCGACACCCCTGAGTACAGGCGCTGCGCGCCAAATCCTGGTCAAATCCCAGCAATAGTTGGTGAAATCGCAGGTCTGTCAGCAACGCTTCGTCCATCGCCGGGGGTTCCTCGTTGGGTAAAATGTCCATCATGGTAACCAAGCCCGGGCGAAACGATCCCTGCACGTGCGGCAGCGGCAAGAAATACAAGAAATGCTGCCTGGAGAAGGATCAGCAAGCAGAGCACGCGGCCTTCGCCGAGACTGCGGCGAGAACCGCTGCTTACGAAGCCAAGTCAAAGATAAAACTAGAACACTTCAAGACGGACGTGCTCGCTCACGGCCTCAACAGCGAGGAGTTCCGAAAATGGGAGTCGCTCGAGACCGACTACAACGCAGTGATCGACCTGCTAGATGGAGGCTCCCTCGATCAAGCGGAGGCGGCAGCCCGCGATCTTCATGCGCGCTTCCCTGACCTCCCTGACGGCCTGGAATGTCTCGGCATGGTCTACGAGGCTCGTGGCGACGACAAACGGGCGGCTGACCACTACCGTAAGGCCCTCCACATCGTCCGCGCACATCCCGATGACTTCGAACCACTGTCCGAAGCAACCCTTCAAGGCTGGATCGACAAACTCGATCCCGACATCATGACCTAACCGTCCGATCACGCCGGTCACGCTCGGTGACGGACCAGCACCCGCCACCACCACAAACCTTGCTCAAAAACCCGGGGTCACGTCATCAAATAATTTGCGCATGCTCAAACTCCCCGCCACCGCGCAGGTCGCTCATCAGCAAGCCGCCTACCTGGTGAAGGTCATCGCCACGTCGCATCAGGGGGGCTCGGCCGCCGCGTTCAAATACCGGCCGATGGGTTCGCTCGTCTCTCTGGGCCCGCAGTCCGCCGCAGCGGAACTTCCCGCACCGAAGCGCCGGTTCATCACCTTCAGCGGTGCGCTGCCCAAGTTTTTTTACGACTCGTTACAGTTTCTGCACCGCGCCGCCCTGTTGGGCCGAGTACACGCCGTGACCCTCGCGTTGGCGGACTTCCTGCGTAAAACCACCACGCCCCCTGTCAAACTGCACTAGCGGCCAACCCTCGGTGAACAGACAGCCACTCATTCCGAACCACACCGCCACCATGCTCGAAGAATCAACCGATCCCACGTCATGGTCCGAGGCGACTTCAAGGTTTATCGGAAGGACGCCGGTGTTGGTGATGCAGGATGGACGGCCCGGGTCTGCTCAAACCGGAAGCCCATGACGCACGATTAGGCACGAGACCAAACGCGATGGATAGTTTCTCTGCCGTTTGCTGTGCGTTCGAATATCATATTACTTCGCATTGTCAATGCGTGAAATTCGTTTGCCGACGGCTGCTCGAGTTTGTCCGGAGGACCCGGCCACGTCGGACTTACACGCACGGGGAGTCTTTTCGTGTTGATCTATTTTTCCGCTGTCATCGCGAAGGCCCGCTGGATTGACAATCGCTGTGTGCCATCGTCTGGGTGGCGTTCCCTCGACAGCGCTAAAAGTACGACTGAAGGCAGCTTGGTCGGTGAATCCACAGCGAAGGGCCACTTCGGCGAGAGGCATCGACGACTTCTTCAGGAGCTCCTTTGCGAATTCGACCCGACGTAAAATCACATAACGATGTGCCGGTACACGGAACGACTTTCGAAACGACCGGCAGAACTGCCTCACCGATAGGCCACACTCTTCCGCCAGAGTTGGCAATCGAAGGGCTTGGTCTATTCTGGCATCGATCAGTTCCACTACACGCCGCCGCTGCCACTGCAACAAACCACCACTCCGTTGCACAGGGAGCCCAACGTTTCCGTAAGTGGCTGCTATGTAGCTGCAAAACATTAGAACGAAATAGTCGAACGTCAAATCGCACATGCGTCGATCGTTGCCGAGCCACGGGAGCATGAACCTTGCAAGGCCAAGAAGCATCACGTCTCTCTTACCCTGAGAGCAGTGCAAAGTGCGGATGCGGCGCAGCCCATTGTCGGTGGAAAAAGCATCTAAGGTGACGCGGGGCAGGTTGAAATGCACGCAGTCGTACCCACTTGGGCGCAATGCAATCGGATCCGACTCAAGATCGTAGATACCAATGCCTCCCTCTGCCCAGGAGGAAACGGGCTCGAACTTTCCATCGATCCATGTTCCCCACCCTTGGCAAGATGCCAGCCACAAATACACCGGGATCGTGAATCCGCGCTCCACGCGTGCGGAAGATGCAGGCTCGCTGAGGCCCGCGGGCACGGTGATCCGCGTGATCCCCAACTGTGGCCGCGTCTTCGACCCTAAGACTAGGGAAGGTGCTTCCCTCAGTCGAAAGCACCTCGCAAAATCGTCCCCCACATTTAATATCTCTGTCGTCGCACACCGCATTGCGTCTATCCCCCTCTCGATTCTCGGCTGCGTCTGAGTGCGCGCATGCCGAAACGTCTGGGACCGCTTCCGTTGCTCGGAATATAGCGCCTCCTCGTTATTGACGCACGGTCGCTTTTTGTACCTTCTGACCGTGGTTGGCTATTGCGACCGCCGAAACGCTTGCAGGAGGAACCGACGGGGGGAATCGTAGCCTCCTCGATTGTTGGGGGCACTTCGCGGTCTTGCGATTGCAGTCGCCATTCTGGTCACGCCTGAAGCGTTGGACCGGGCCGGCCTGCACTCCTCCTCTTGACGTCCGCCATTTCGAGCGCATCCCAATACGAGGAAAAAGACAATGCCACTGCCGCGGCAATTGAGATAGTTCAACCTTGCTGTAGGTTTGTTCGCGCGTGCTCCCCTGCGCAAAGAACTAATTGAACCTGAAGCATCTTGCGTTGAACATAATCGGACATCTCCAGCGCAAGGGTTCGGAGCCAACACGTGATCGGTGACCGACTCTCACATGTGGGCGGGCCAACACTTCAACCGTTTGGCTCTCCTGTGGACCATTGAGGGAGGCCCATGGGAACGGATATTCGCATGCTCAAGGAACTGGATGTGCTTTAGACGCGCGCCGATCCACGCTTTTTCCCTTTACCGCGCAATCCTCATCTTTGATGAAAACCGTCGATGCTGTTCTGGCGGATATAGCCGCGATCTGGCCCACCGTCTGACGGGCAAGCACGCGAAGCTGCGGAACGGAGACTCAGGAATCTAAAGGAGAGTTGTTAGTGGTAACAAAAAGGCGCTCTACTGTGATAGCCGCCTTCGCGCAAGGTAGCTTCAATGTCACCGCTGAGGTCCAAGGAGAAGAGATCTTCGATGGGCCGGTTGAGTGTGTTCTCACTGCCGATGAGCGCGAGGGCAAGATCTCTATCTATTGGGAAGAAGCCGGATTAGAGGACTACCGGTCACGCGGGCTCTACGGACAGGCCAGTACCAACTATCAGCTGTTGAAAAAGGAGCCCGGGGGCGTCTTGCGGATTACTGACAAAGACGACACCTATCGAATTTCGATCGGGTACAAAGCACGCACGTAGCGGGCACTCCCGGTGATTAAGGTAGGCCTCTCGGCCGGCGACCAGAGAGCGCTATGATGCCGAGTGCTCCAAAGGTTTTGAATATGAGTTTCAAAGAGATGTCTCCAAGGTCGACGAGTTTAAAGGCGAATCATCGGGTAGCTAGAATCCGTCCGTCTCATGGCGTTAACGGAAATTCTCATTAACCTCTGCAATTCAGAATAATTTGTGCCTCAACCTCATTTGGGCTCCGGAACGCGCACCAGCAGCACATCGTGAAGGCCGAGCTCAATCGGCATCCCATTGGTCAGCGTGACCGTCTCTCCGGTCCAGAGATTTTTGCCCGTCTGCGGCCCGTGGAGCCCCAGCTTCTCCAGGTTGAGATGAAACGGGTGCGTAGAGTAGCGGCCCTCGCCCGCTTCCAACAGCGCGATGGCCATTGCGCCGCCGGCAAGAGGCCGTGTCCAAACTTCGACTTCCCCATCACTATACGCACGCGATGCCGTGTGACCAAGCTTGTCCTGATCGATCGCGATCACGTCCTTGTTGGTCAGGATGGCCTTGATCTGCGGCTTCATGTTGGGCAGATCGTTGCCTGCCAGCAGCGGCGAAGACAGCATCGCCCACATCGAGAAATGCGCGCGATTCTCCGCCGGCGTGAGCTCGCCGTTGCCCACCTCCAGTATGTCCAGATCGTTCCAATGGCCGGGGCCAGCGTACCTGGCAAGGCCATCTTGCTGCTCAAGAATGGTGTAGATGCGGTCCCAGCGGGGATCGATGTCGCCCGTCGTACGCCATGAGCTGCCGCCCAGTGCCGCGGCCCACTCCCATGTCGCGTCCCACCCATAATTGCACAGCGAGAACCAGATCGGCCGGCCGGTCGCCTTGAGCGCCTTGCCCATCTTCTCGTAGGCGGCGATCATCAGCCGCATCTGCGCAGCCTTGTCGTTCGGCGCCTGCTTATACATCACGTCTTCGCGGTAGCTGCACAGATCGTACTTCAGATAATCGATGCCCCACTCGGCATACATCTTCGCATCCTGCTCTTCATGCCCCAACGACCCGGCATAGCCGCCGCAGGTCTTGGTGCCGGGGCCGGAGTAGGTGCCGATCTTCAAGCCCTTCGAATGCACGTAGTCTGCGAGCGCCTTCATGTCGGGAAACTTGGAATTCGTATGCAACACACCGTTCGCATCGCGCTCGCCTTGCCAGCTGTCGTCGATGTTCACGTAGATGTAGCCTGCATCCTTCATCCCGGTGGCGATCAGGTTGTCGGCGGCCGCGCGAATGTCTTTGTCGGTCACATTTGTGGCGAAGAAATTCCAACTGTTCCACCCCATTGCCGGAGTGGCCGCCAAAGTTTCGGCCGAAGCGGCCTTTTGAGCGTCCGCGATTGACGGTGCGACAGCGAATACCACCAGAAGCAGCGAAGCCGGTATGCAGGCAGGCGTGCGCAAAGCGTGTCCCCTTTGCATCCCAACGGGCCCAGCGCCCAGCTCTAGCTTCGCCCGGATTTCATAGAGCCCCGGAGATAAGCCCTGAGGTCGATCGAGCGATGTTGCACGGACTTTTGCCCGAAACGCGTTTTCCGCCGCTTCAGGGGGATCGCAGAGCGCCTTCGCACTCGACATCGCGGCAGGCAAACGATGGGACAGCTGCCTGCGGAAGAGGCGCACCAATAAGACCCGTTCATCGGACTGGGCGACAGCCTTGCAGAAGGTCTGGCGCCCATCAGGCCCATAACGCCGATATGGGGACGGCACGAAGATTGTCGGCGAACGAGAGCGTCTGAACACCATCGTACAAAACAATACCCTGCATAAATGCAGATCCAGCTGCGCTGGCCACACGTTCCAGTCCCAGGAAATCACGCCGCGTCACGGACGCGGCCGATTTCACCTCGATTGCGACAATTTCACCTGCCGAATTCTCAAGGACAAAATCGACCTCCAGCTGGTCGCGATCACGGTAGTGAAACAACATGACTCGCTCTTCCGTCCATGCCGACAGCTTGAGTAGTTCCGAGAATACGAAGCTCTCAAGCGGTGCACCAAATAGAGTTCGGTCGCCACGCAAACGCGATAGGGAATAGCCACGCATTGCGGTCAACAGCCCCGAATCGATGAAGTGAAGCTTCGGTGTCTTGACTAGCCTAGACAGTTCGTTGCGAAACCAAGGCTGGACACGTTGGATGAGATAGAGTTGCTCCAGTACGCGCACATAATGGTCGGCGGTCTTGTGATCGAGGCCGACGCTTCGGCCAATTTCGGAAAGATTCGTCAACTGCCCTGCAAATTGTGCCGAGATCTGCAGCACGCGCGGTATTTGATCGGGCTTTGCCAAATTAGAAATTTCAGGAAGATCGCGCTCGACGATCGATTTGATGTAGGCACGGTACCAATCCTGGCGCCGACGTTCACTGCGTCGCTTGATAGCCTCTGGATAACCACCCGCGGTAACCCATTCTGAGAGCTTCTGCATGGACAAGGCCTCAGCCATATCGGGAACCGCGCCTCGAAACGCTTTTGATATAAATCGTGGATGTTTGATACCCAGCTGCTCGCTACGGCCTAGCGGATACAGCGGAACGATTTCCACGCGGCCCGCAAGTGATTCGTGAATTGTCTTGACGGTCAACAAATTCGCCGATCCCGTCAACAAAAAGCGTCCGGGCCGCCGGTCCTCGTCCACACTTTGTTTGATTGCCAGCAGAAGATCAGGAGCGCGTTGGACCTCATCAATAACTGCTCGATCGAGGCCGCGTATAAACGCGACCGGATCGCTTTTGGCGGCAGCCAATGTGGACTGGTTGTCGAGCGTGATGTATTCGCGGCCCTGCTTGGCGAAGCGGCGCGCCAGAGTGGTTTTTCCCGACTGCCGCGGTCCGCTAATTGCGACGACTCGAGTGTCACGCAGAGCGGTGCGGATTTGCGGCTCGGCGATGCGTAAATACACGATTACTCGGGAAATATCATAATTGACGCGCTAGCGTAGCGGCTAATTGGGAATCAAGCAACGGCTATCTGGGAATCCAGTACCGGCTGATTGGGAATGCAACGCCGGCTATCTGCGAAAGTGGTGGGCCCGCTCGGACTCGACTACCCGAGGCAAGCCCCTGAAACGCTTGGGATACCAGGAATTCGATCCGCGGCGTTGCCCCTAAACTTGCCCCAGCGTTCCCCGTGGGGGCTTAACTGGAATCAGGCGGCGTCGAGTTGGCGTACCGCGAGAATATCCTTCGAACCCACTGGACGGATCGACGCTGTCGCCAGCATCAACAGCGCCTGAGTACGGCCCGAAGCGGTAACGAATTCCACCTCGACCGCGTCTTCCGAATACACCTGGACCACGGCGCCGACGTCGCCGGTCTTCAATCCATGACTCGGCATGTCGACCTTCAGTACCACGGTATCGAACTCATGAAAACGCATGCGCTAGTCCTTGGGGTATGCCGTTACAAACCGAGGCACCGCCTCACCCGCGAGTATAATCCAGACCGTCACGATCTCGGCCACACGCCCATTCAGGCCCGGCAACGGCCCAATAATCGCGTATTTAGTGCCATATTCGGTCGATTCCAAAGGCTCCGCCGGCAGCAATGCCAATGATCGCAGGTCGGTCTCAAGTTGCTGCCAGCTGGTTTGGTCGTAACCCAGGGTGCGGAAGAACAGCGCCTTGTACCGTCCAATCGGATGTACCGGCGACAACAGGTAGTCCCTGAGCTTCTCCGGGGCAATCACGGCCTTTGAGCAATTGGGCAAGACCACGACCGGAATTCTAGCATCCAGTCAATCTCACGCCGTCGTCATGACGGGCGCAATTGCCACGATTTGCGGGTCGCGCTTGGGGCGCTCCTGAGCGTCGTGCCCCCGACTACGCTGGAGCGGGTTGGCGTACAAGCCCCCGGACGCTATCTACGTCTCTGGCAATCCAAACCCTAACGACACCATTCGTGTCCAATTGGAGGCGTGCATGTCCACGACACTTGAACCGCTCCCGCATCTAAGATTCGAAATTCCGGAGGCCGCGCGCATTCTGCGCATCAGCCGCGCAACGCTTTACGAACGGATTCGCGAAGGATTGATCACGACCCAGAAAGACGGCCGCCGCACGTTCATCACTGCGGCGGAATTGCAGCGCTATGTCATTCCGAGATCGTAGCGATCACCCGCATCGCGAGGACCGGATGGAAAATGCGGCAAGCGCCCCGCCAGAGCCACGCAGGCCGCCGGCGACGGACGGTTGATGGATCACGGCACACCAACCGAAACTCCCGCTTCATCGCCTTTAAAACGCGTTAACAGCGAATCTACGCCTGAGCATGACCTATTTCGCATCAAGAAACGACCGCGAGGCTGGGAGCCCGTCCCGCGCGC
>Ga0181537_10004367_pt1 | contig 11760 bp, 9 predicted proteins | sample PEATcosm2014_Bin_39_FD_119765 | JGI IMG/M metagenome (GOLD analysis project Ga0181537, IMG submission 119765) | Peatland microbial communities from MTU Mesocosm Facility, Houghton, MI, USA - PEATcosm2014_Bin23_10_metaG | ecosystem: Environmental > Terrestrial > Soil > Wetlands > Peat | place... | reverse complement strand
GCCGAGAGATTCAGAGAAAAATCTGGGCTGCCAGCCGCGGTCGCAGGAACCAGGCTAGCGAACACACTGGTCGTGCTGCCGCCGTTTGGGAAGTTGGGCTGGTTGCTGCCACCAGCAGTGATATAAAGCGTGCCCGGATCACCGGAGGGTCCGCCGCCACCGAATACCATGTCCCACAAGCCGGGATTCACCAACACATTGTTCGCAGAATCCGTGAGCTGGCCGAGGAACTTTCCGGTGGTGTCGAAGGCGTTAATGATGCCATCGCCGAAATTTCCCACCAGTATCGCGTTCGGGAATGTTCCGAAGGCAGCTGGAGTTGCCACCACGCCCCAAGGGGCGTTCAATTTACCGCCAGTGACAAAGGTGCTCACGAAATTTCCATCGGCATCGAAAATATCCACCTGTCCAAAGCCCGCGCCGGGCTGGGCATCGTGCTTGGCGGTGTCCTGCATCGCATAGGCGACATAAACTTGGTTGCCGATGACATGGATTCCGTGCGGCGCAAGACCAGCGGGAAGTTTTGGGTCAGTAAACGAACCACTCAAAGAAGTGGGGTTAAAATTCTGATCGTAGATGTCGACTTTACCGCTGTTGAAGTTCGCCGCCAATAGATTGGTTCCAAGCAGGGCGAGACCCTTATAAACTGCCCCGCTGGCGGAGTTATCGAACGCCACTACTGCGCTGCTGCCCCCGTTCCAGTTGGCAATGATGCCATCTTCCGTGTCAAAAATGAACGATCCGCCACCGAAGTAGCTCCCGTTGGTGTTTGCCACGGTTCCAGTCGGACAACCCGGGCTGCAATTACCGTTCGCATTGTGGGTGGCACTGGGTATAGTCACCACCAGCGCATTTTTGTTGCCTTGTGCGTCGTAGAGCGTAGAGGTGCCACTGTTGTTGTTGGCGATCCAGAAATCTTGTCCCGGCAAAATAGAAATTCCCCAGGGGTTTAGCAATTGAGAGTCTGTCGTTTTGGCAACCTTGGTAGTATTGGAGACCAGGTTGGTCTGGGAATAACCAGCAGCTTGAGCCCACAACCCCGACGGTATCGCAGATGTCATAAGCAGTCCGAATAATAGCAACGTTCTTTTCACGTTCTTCTCCTTGACTTTTATTTACGATTTGTAAAACACGGAATCTGAATATTTCTTACTTCGCCTCCGAGACCGCAGGCTGTCTTACTGAAATGGTTTGCATTTCACCAGTGATAACCGAACTTGCGAAGTTTTATTCCAGAGGGTTGCGGGGTCTTCCTGACTAAAATGCTTTTCACGAACCTACGTGAGTTAAGTGGGTCAGACGAAGCGCCCAACAACAGGCCGCCGGTGGTATGACATTTGATTGTCAAATCTCGGGTGGTATGAAAACAGCGGCTCTATATAGGGATAGAGACTTCCTGGGATCGTGCCGCGGGCAGACAGCCCGAATGCATGGACATCCCGACTTGGCGTTGATACTTGTTGAAGTACTTGTTCAGGCGTTCGCGAAGTTGCAACCGTACTCGCCAGAGCCGCGCTTTGACCGCGGAGCTGCTAAGGTTCGTCGAGGCTGCAGTGTGGTCGATAGAGAGTCCTTCAATATCCCGCAATACAAAGACCGTCCGCGAAATTGGACACAGGTTTTCCAACGTGCTGGCTAAAATGTCTCGCAATTCTGACGACAAGTAGAGCTGTTCGGGATTGGGCGCCCAATCGGCGACCTCGATCGGGAGTACATCTCGCTCCGCTTCATAATCCTCGTCCAGAGATCGCTCTTTCGTTGTTGTGTTGCGTTTTCGTAGCTTCATCACTGACTGGTTTAGCGTGATGCGAATCAGCCAAGTTGAGAATTGGGAAGCTTCCCTGAACTCCCCTAAATGTAAAAGGCTTTCAAGAATGCCTCCTGGACGACATCTTCAGAATCTTCCCTGTTATTCGTAACGCTTTGAGCGATGCGCAGAAGTTTCCGGTCATATCGCCTTGCGAGCTCCTCGAAAGCAGCTACATACCCATTTTTGCTGGCATGCACAAGATCCATGTCGCTACTCGCCGTTGCCCATGCTTCGCATTGTGCTGAATGTGCCGCCATCGTGGTCCCCAAATAGTTTTCGAAAAAATGCTGCTTCTGCAAAAACACCTGACGCTTACTTAACAACGATTGTGCCCGTCATCTTTGGGTGAATCGTGCAGTAGTAGGAGTACGTTCCTGCTTTCGAAAATGTGTAAGAGAATTTTTCATCCGTATCAAGTACCTTGGACTTGAACACACCATCTGTACTGACCGAGGTATGGGGAATGTCATCCTTGTTTGTCCATGTAACCGTCGCTCCAACGGGTACCGTGACTGTTTGGGGACCAAAAGTGAAGTTGTCAATCTTAATCTCTGAATTTGCCATGGAGGGCTGGTCGGCGGCAGTCGCGAGATGTGATCCTGTCAGTAGCAGGACGATGGCAACGACTGCTGTGGTCGCCAAGGGTATAAAGCACATATTTTTATTTCTCATGATTACTTTCCTTTCCGTATTTGATGTTTCCGATTCCATCCTTACTTCTTGCGTTACGCTCCGAGTGGTGAATCTACGATTGCGAGACTGCGGCCGCTGACCACATAGTTCACATCGGTGATACCCAATGCTTTTTGCAACTGGTCGGCTGGAACCTTCATTGGTCCGGCTGATGGGGCGGACCCGGGCGCAGGTTGGGGGAAGGCGGTTGACATAGCGGTGTGGAATGAAACCTTCCCTTCCACCTTTTGCATAATCTGGTGGATATGGCCATTTAGCACCGTCACGGAGCCGAAACGCTTCACGTAAGACAACGCCTCCTCGCTGTCGTCGGTTCCCCAGCCCCAATCGGGGTATATGGTCCAGAGTGGAATATGCGCAAACAACACAATCGGGGTACTGGCAGAACGGCCATGGAGATCGTCTTCGAGCCATTCCAATTGCTCGTGACCGAGGGATCCCATGCCTCCAGCTTTTAAATTGGCGACATTCACGAGGCCAACGAAATGAACACCCTTGTGATCGAAGCTGTACCAGCCGGTTCCCTTTGTGCCCTTCCCGTAACGCTCGAGAAATTGCTCGCCGTTGTCGGAGAGCATGTCGTGCTCACCGGGGACAAAGTAAACTTGCTTCGCGGATGCACCCTTTAATACCTGGTCCAACGTATCGAACTCACTCGGCTTGGACAGCTGACTCAGATCGCCTGTATGAATGATGAAATCCGGTTTGTTGGGCATCGCATTGATCTTGTTAATTGCGGTTTGCAATGTAGCAGTGACGTCCGGGTTGGCAGGCTTGTTAAAACCGATGTGGCTGTCGCTAATCTGCACAAAACTGAAGTCTGCGCGCTTGCCGGCATCTTGGCTGTGGTCTTTGGCAAACGCCCTGGACACCGGAATTCCTCCGTTCAAGGTCCAGACGAGGCCTGTGCCGGCCCATGCCATGCACTTCAGGAACCCGCGACGGTCGACTCCGTCATTGTTGAGATCTTGTAAATTCTGATCGATGAGATCTTGCTTCTTTTCCAGCATTTGCCCTCCGAGGTTTTGGCGTTCTGAGTTGATAACCGAACGCGGTCACTTTTATTCCCTGCAAAACACACCAGAGCGGTCAGAAGCCCTGCGGCTGGTTAGGAGACGGTCGCCGATCTCTCTAAAGAAACGTTGCGCCCCCCAGCTGATAGCTGGCCATGGAGCGACTCGCGAACCGCTTTTCGAGCTCTGGCCAAACGGGACACTACGGTCCCAGTCGGGATCGACAATATTTCTGCGATCTCCCGGTATGACATTTCCTCCACTTCACAAAGAAGGAGGATTTCCCGGTGATGCACCGCCAGATTGTCGATGGCCTTCTGCAGCAGTCCGGAATCCGACCGCTTCATTAAGAGCGTTTCTGGGGTCTCGTTATCGACGGCCAATGCAGGGCCCTCCTCTTCGAAGTCCATGGCAACCGTCATGCGCCGCTCGAGCTTTGAACGCGAGCTCCAAATCGTATTTCTAAGAATTTGAAATATCCATGCTCTGAAATTAGTGCCCGGCTGAAACGAAGCAAAACCGCGCAAAGCTTTCAGGCAAGTCTCCTGGACGAGGTCCTCAGCGTCGCTCGGATTGCGGGCCATCCAGCGTGCGAAGTTGTACAGTGAATCGAGCAGAGGCGTAGCCAAATCCTCGAACGACGAATCAATTTGTGAGGATGAAGTCCCGAGGAGGGCCATCCCTTCTGAGCCAAGTCCAAAACGCGTCATGTGCGCCTCCAAATCAGGTCCGAAACCTGTCCGCAGCCAAATCTGACGCGCCAGTCGTCAGGCGTCAATTTACTTGGGCTTTTCTCCCCATAGCCGGTTCATTGCCTGCGAAGCAATTGATGACGAACGGGTTAGGTCTCGACATTTCCCCGGCTTGGAAGTGCTAGACTTCGGTACTGAAACTAAGTTCGACATGGAACTCCCTAGGCCCAACTCCGTTGTACGATTCGGAACCTATGAGGTTGCTCTACGATCAGGCGAGGTCCGGAAGGCAGGAGTCAGAATCAGAGTCCAGCAACAACCGTTGAAACTGCTGGAGCTGTTACTGGAGCGCCCGGGGGAGGTCGTCACCCGGGATGAACTGCGCAGCCGAGTCTGGCCCGACGAAAGTTTTGGTGATTTTGACCAGGCCGTCAATATCGCCATCGCGAAGCTTCGCAGCGCCTTAGGGGATTCTGCGGACAATCCGCGTTACATCGAGACTCTTCCCAAGCGTGGTTATCGCTTCATCGCCGAAGTTTCAATTGTCGAGGCGGATGCTCAGACGAAGAGGCCAGAACCTCGGGCTGGAAACCCGTCTATCGTAGAGCCTGCGCCGCAACTTCCGGTAGGACCGGCGGTCGCCCCCACACACGGGCCATGGCTCACACATAGGGTCTTCACCGTCGTGGTTTTTGTCCTGATTTTAGCCTCGCTGGCGATTTGGCTTTTACGTCCTCGGGGCCCTGCGCCAAGGGGCATCCGCTCCCTAGTCGTGCTTCCCCTCGACAACCTCTCTGGCGAAGCTTCCCAAGACTACTTCGCTGACGGTATGACCGATGAACTGATCACGGATTTGGCGCAGATTAGTGCTTTACGCGTCATCTCCCGCACCTCTGCCATGGTATACAAAGGAGCCCGAAAGCCGCTTCCGCAGATTGCTCGTGAGTTGAATGTGGACGGGGTGGTGGAAGGCACAGTGTTGCGGTCGGGCGACCAGGTTCGAATCACGGCGCAGCTGATTCAAGCGGCGGACGACAAACACCTGTGGGCGGAGAGCTATGAGGGGAATCTGCGTGATACTTTAGCCCTCCAGAACAAGGTCGCTGCGGCCATTGCAGAGCAAATTCGGATCAATCTCAATCCGCACGAGCAAGCTGCGCTGAAGAATGCAAAGGTTGTTAATCCCGAAGCTTACGAATCTTACCTTAAGGGGCGATATTTCTGGAATAAGCGAACGGCGAATGGCCTGCGGGTCGCATTAGCTTTTTTCAATCAGGCCATCGAGGAGGACCCGAATTACGCCCAGGCTTATTCCGGTCTAGCCGATACCTATGCTCTCTTGGGAGATTGGCAATATGCTGTGATGCCCCCAAAGGAAGCACTGCCTAAAGCCAAGGCTGCAGCCCTGAAAGCGCTGGAATTAGACGACAGCCTTAGCGAAGCGCACAATTCGCTGGCATTCTGCTTGGAGGGTTTCGACTGGGATTTCGAGTCTGCTGGGAAGGAATTCCGGCGAGCTATTGATCTCAACCCCGGCTATGCCACTGCTCACCATTGGTACTCCTGGCACCTGAGCTTGTTGGGACGGAATGCGGAGGCTATTGCTGAAATGAGAAAGGCGGAGAACCTCGATCCACTCTCTCTTATCATCAATGCCGATCTGGCCGAGCTTCTTCTTATCGCACACTCTCCTGACGAATCGATACAAGAGAGCCGTAAGACGCTCGAGATGGACGCCAATTTCGCTCTAGCTCATAACCAGCTCGGTCAGGGGTATCTCGAAAAGCATATGTTCGGGGAAGCAATCGCAGAAATGCAAAAGGCGATCCAGCTCTCCGGAGGCAGCCTGACGTTCACCGCCAATCTGGCCCGCGCTTACGCAGCATCGGGCAAAACGGCTGCCGCCATAGGGCTACTGAACGATCTCAAGCAACGCTCGGAAAATGGTGATCCGCATAGCGCGGAAATTGCCATGATCTATGCGGCTCTGGGCAGCAATAATCAAGCGATGACCTGGCTCGAAAAAAGCTATGAAGAACGATTTAATCCCGGAGTCCTGCTGCGGCCCGGCTTCGATCCGTTACGCTCCGATCCGCGCTTTCAGGATCTGGTGCGCCGCATTGGACTTCCTCAATGAATTCGGGCCGTTTGAAAAAGAGGTAGGAATGCCGCGGCAGGCGTTCCCGCGCCCGCCGCGTCAGCTCGTCAGTACACACTAGAAGCGGAATCTGCTCCTGTCGTCGTATGGAGAGCCAAAGTTCCAAAACCAACCCCGCTTCCCTCCAGCTCGGCCCCGAAAATCCAAACGTTCCCCTGAGACGGAACGACCCCGGCAAACAGCAGATCGTCGAGGGACTTGCCCTTCGTGGGATCGGGGCTGGAGACTATCGTCCAACTGGTCCCGTCCCAGTGCAAGACTAGTGTGAGGGTCTGCAGGCCGTCAGTCGACAAGAATGAACCAAATGCCCAAATGTCGTCCGACGAGTTCGCGGTCAATCCCAACAACTGGTTCGATTGAAACTCACCCGATCCAACATTCGGGCTTGGCACTACCGACCAACTGGTACCGTCGAAATGTTCGATCAGGGTCTGCGTAGCTGATTGCTGTGTCGCCACCGGCGTGGAAAGGCCAACCGCCCACACATTGTTCTGCGCCAGAGCCAACACGGCGTTCAAGTGACCGTTCCCCGTGCCTACGTTGGGGGTTTTCACGCCCGTCCAGCTTGTGCCATTCCAGTGCGTTGCGAAGGTCTTAATAGGGTCTCCAGACTGTTGCCCCACTGCCCAGGCATCATTGGGGCCATCGGCAGACACGCCGAGGGGTTCTTGGGAGTTAGTTTGTGGTACCACTTCCGCCGTCCATGCCGTGCCGTCGAAGTGCTCGAAGAGCTCGAAGCCACGGTCGTTAACTCCAAAATTACCAACTGCCCAAATGTCATTTGCCGAGGTTGAGGTTATGGCTTGCAAGATTGCTTGAGAATTAGGTGGAAACTTAGGCCCTGGGGAGATGCTCCACTTGGTTCCGTTCCACTGTTCGATCACTTGCTGTGGGGGATTCGTTCCTTGAGCCGCGTTGCCCACTGCCCAAGCCAAAGTCGGAGAAATATCGACGACGCCCAACAGATCGTTGTTGATGTTGCCATTAATGAGCGGCGCCGCAATCACGGACCACTTGGTGCCATCAAAGTGGATCGTTGAGTGTCCCACCGCCCAAATATCGTTCGGAGAAGATGCCGCCGCTGCAAAAAGGGTGTTGAGGAAGTGATTCTCATTCGGGGTTGGGACGACCTCAAAAATCGAGGGCACCGTGCTTTGGGCCTGCGCCGTCGCGCCTTGAAACAGGGTGACCGCCAAGCCCAGAAACATTACCGCGCTAAATGTAAGCTTCATAAATTCTCCTTAAGAATGGTGCTGAATTAAATTAAGCTTTTGGCCTTTCTGGTTGCTAAACTCAAACGAATCGCTTTTATTCCCCGCTACGAAGGGAAATCTTCGTGCTAGCGCGATCGGATATCCCGGTTACTGCGACATCACCATTAGCTTGCTCGACGGCGGTCAAAAGTGCTGGGGGCCAGATGCGCACGGCATGGCACGTAATTGTCGAGCCTCCTAGACGTATGGGAGCAATGTGCATCCATGGTGTACGCGGACCGCTCAGCGGTGCGCTGTTTCAAACGTCGCAGGCGTAACTGCGGGCTTCTGCTGCCACCTCTGTTTTTTTCATTCGGTGCCTGCTCCGTTGCGCGCATTCGGATGTCTGCCGTTTATTCCTAACAATCGCGAACAAACACTTCGCTTGTCTGGAGAACCTCTCTTCGCTAGTTCGCAGTGGCCGGGTATTCAGGATTACTCTGTTCCGCTTGACGGTTGTTCTTTGAAGGGGCTTCACGCTTGGCTTTCGCATCCTGGGACTCGTCCTTCTTGTTTGGATGCCGGCGATTGTGGCCTGCATGGTTCTCCTGCCGTACGACGGCAGTGCTTCCATCGTTGGACACCAGCGGAGCGTCGGTAGGATTGTCGGCGAAAGCGAGTGAACTCACTAAGCAGGCTACGAATGCGAATGTCATACCTCGATGTTTCATTGGTATTACTTCCTTTCCTCGTGGGACACGATCTCAAGTAGCGCGACATGCCCATCTTGCGCCCTACGACTCTGGCGGGCATTTGCACTCTGTTGTTGCTAACTGCGACGACGGCCATTTATTCCAAGACGGCATGCGTCCGCGTCCGCCAGATACGGACTGATTGTGGGTGAAGAACAAGCCGGCTCTGTCGCTATGAATCGCGGAGAAAAGGATTAGGGCGCAGTGTCAGGGGAGCGGAGGCCAAGTAAAATGTTTCCGTGAAGGAAGATTTACTTGGCCCACAAGCCTCTTGCTGTAACACTACTCTGCGCGCCTGTTGCTAATTGGCCAGGTACCGTGCCACTGCGAGATCGCCTTCGAGCTCGCCGATGGCAACAATCTTTCCATCTGTTTGGATCAGCAGACCGAAGAACGTCTGGTCGCTTGTCACCGAGCAGCAGATGCCAAACGAGTCGACGGTACCAAAGGTGGTATCCAACTCGCCGTTGCTATCAAGCCGCACCATTCCGCCCTCGACCGGGCTGATAAGACCGCTAATCACGGTTTGCCCATTCGCCTGCAGAGCGACGGCCTCAGACACCGAGGTGGTCTGTCTCGGGTTGAACGACTCGACGTTACTATCGAAGGTTGTATCCGTTTCTCCTGTTTCGAGGAAACGGCTCGCGCCAATTCTCGTGCCCCGACACTCCGAGTGAAACGTGCAACTCGTCGAGGCCACGATATAGTCGCCGTTTGGCTGGAAAATAGTAGGGGACTGGAACATAACATTGGGAACTGCGCTTTGTGATGACGTGAGAGCGACCACTACTCTTGCCGATGTTACCTTGGGCAGCAGGGTTCCCTTGGAGCTGAACTCCGCGACTAGGCCGGTATTAAAATTTGTGTCCTCCCCCACGGCCAGGTAGTCGCCGTTCGAGAGCAGCGCCAGAGTCTCAGGTCCTACGAACGGGACACTGGCCAGCGAGATTCCGCCCTTACCAAACGTAGTGTCCAGAGTGCCATTGGCGTTGAACCGCGCCAGTGACGTCATCCCCGGAACACCATTGGCCCCGGCAACCTCGAAGCCGCCCATCACGATTTGGCCGTTGGGTTGTAGTAGCAGCGCGCTGGGGGCATCAGACCGGGTACCGACTTTGGTGGCCACAAGGCCGTTGGCTCCAAAGGTTGTGTCCAGAATGCCGTTGGACGTATAGCGTGCCAGACCGAACCCACTTAGACCTGTTTTGTTCGTGACAACCCCTCCAACCAGGAAGTCGCCATTCGTTTGCACGGCAAACCCGATCGGGTCAAAAGCAATTCCAGTGAATGTGGTGAGCGTGATTCCGTTCGTCCCAAAGGTCGTGTCCAGTTCGCCCGCGGAGGTGTAGCGCACCAAGCCAATGCCAGTGCCTACCTTGTTGACGAAGTTGACCTGGGCGACCGTCACAATGCCGCCATTAGACTGCTCGAAGGCGCCGACGCCTGCGACGCCGTTGGCGAAGCTGGTCGTGACGGTTCCGCCCGTGCCGAAGGTTGTGTCCAAGCTGCCAGCCTGGGCTTGCGCGTAATTGGCACAAAAAGCCGTGCCAATCACTAGTAGTCCTGCAATCGTATGAAAGAGTTCACGGATCTTCATTGCTTATTCCTTTTTATTTCGGATTTAGATTCACATCGAAGAATTTAGCGCCCGTCAGTGTTGATAACTTACAACTGCGGCATTCATTCCTTTTTGTTACGTTAATCGTGATTTGCTCCATCCCGTGTCCGCTTGTAGCAGACAATAAGAACGTATATTTTGTCGCGCCTGGTGGGTGTCACCACGGTATAAAGATTGCGTCAGGTTTCATTAAGAATGTTTGTCAGGCCCATGACTATCTGGCGGGCCCCCTTCGGTTCCCGCCAGATTTCTTGCGTTTTTGACTACGGAGTAACCTCGAACACGACGCCACAACCTCCGGGAGTACCAAAGCCATCGCTGTGGCAAATAGTTGAGTTGCCGCCTTCGGATGTGGTGCCGAAAATGTTGCCGTTGGCATCAAGGACCAATACGTCATCCTCTGGTGCTGCTCCGTCGGCAAATCCCTTGAAGCGATACAGAACCGTTTCCGTGAACTCACCTTGCGTGTTGGGCGTCAGCTTATAGACGATGCCACAACCGAGAGCGGGCGTGCCCGTGCTGCACTGATTGCTGCCGCCGCCGCCGAAGTCAACAGTTCCATAGAGCACACCATTGGCATCAATCGTGAGCCCGTTGAAGGGAGTTACGCCGTCATGGCAGGCCATGTCGTTGCAGAAAAACGCATGGATGATACTTTCCTCGACAACGCCGCCGGGTTGGGGCGTTATTTTGAACACCACGCCGTGGTCATCTATATTCAGGCCTCCATTCGTGGTTGTGCCATAGAGGTTGCCCGCTTTATCGATGACGAGGTTTGTATTAGGCTCGAAACCGGTGCTATCTCCGGTAAAGCTAAAGAGCGTGGTCTCGGTATACGTTCCATCCGAGTTGGGAGTCAGTTCGAAGACAGTGCCGTCCCCGACGTTACCGCCTCCCTGCGTGGTTCCCCAGAGATTGCCCTCGTCATCAAGAACCAGTCCTCCGACCGGATTCCGGCCATCCGTATTGCCTTTTGTTCCGGGAAAGCTGTGAATCACGCTCTCGGCATAGGTTCCATCTTCGTTCGGCGTCAGCTTGAACACACTGCCGCAACCGTCATCGCAGAAGGTATTGCTCACGCCGCCGCCACCGGTGTTCGTTGTGCCATACAGATTCCCGGCGGCATCGGAAACCAGGTAGGATTCGGGATTGCATCCGTCGTTGTTCTTGGTATTAGCCTTGTTGAAGTTGTGGAGAATGGTTTCCTTGTACTCGCCGCCGGTGGTTGGTGAGAGCCGGTAAACAACACCACAGCCTCCTGTGCCGCCGGTCGGAGTGGTCCCATACACATTGCCGATGCTGTCCACCATCGGGGAGCCGAAGGGATTGCCTCCGTCAGGAAACCCCGCGAAGGTGTGAAGGATGCTATAAGTGGCGCCGCCTTGGCTGTCCTTGGTTATTTTGAAGACGACTCCGCATCCCTCGGGGCAGCCGCCCGGACCGCCGAGGCGAGTGGTGCCATACAGGTTTCCGTTCGCGTCCATAGCCAGGCCAGAGATCGGGTCTCCGGCGGTTGCAAGGTTAAAAGTATGTACCACCCTTTCGCTGGCTGCCCAGGAAGCGGGCATCAGAACCAGAGTGACTGCCAAGGCCGCTGCCCCCCGCCGTAGAACTCCCGAGGACGCTGGTGTAAGGCTAAGATGTTTCTTTAAGACAGAGTTTCTTAAATTCATTCCGTTTCTCCTTAATTGCTAATTCCTCATTTATGTGGATTTGTTTCAAAGCGACGGTTTAGTCGTCTGCCAGGCTTGATAACTCGCGACTGCGGCATTTATTCCCGTTCGTTTCGCTAATTACGGAATTAGTTGTCGTTCCAATTTGCTGCGACAAG
>Ga0181537_10004366_pt1 | contig 11761 bp, 9 predicted proteins | sample PEATcosm2014_Bin_39_FD_119765 | JGI IMG/M metagenome (GOLD analysis project Ga0181537, IMG submission 119765) | Peatland microbial communities from MTU Mesocosm Facility, Houghton, MI, USA - PEATcosm2014_Bin23_10_metaG | ecosystem: Environmental > Terrestrial > Soil > Wetlands > Peat | place... | reverse complement strand
CTCGATGCATGCGAGAAACTCGCGCAGACGCTGGCGGCGTCCCTGGCTCGTTACGAGCCAGAACTGCTGGGCGTCTATCAATGGCGTGCGGTCTGGTGCTCCTCGCTGCTCGAATACCTGGGCCTGCTCATCAATGGCGAGTGGCAACGCGTGCCGTTGCCGCGCGGGCCGCTCAATCGGGCGCTCGCCACCACACGGCTGCTCTTCGGCACCGAGGCCATCGAGTACCGGGCGCCCGCAGTGACGCGCGTCGGCGCGATGTTGGGCATCAAGGAGTATCCCACCCCGAGCGTGGTCGGGATGTATAACAGGCTGCTGTCCGCGCCGTTCGCCTTCGTGCTGACGCAATCGTTCACCTTTCTGACCAAGGCGACGGGCCAGTCGCTGCTGCAACGTCAATTCAACCGAATGGCCAATGCCGGTGATTTCGCCGTCTCGCAGGCCGAGGAACTCGAACATGCGTTGGACGCGCTCACCAGCAACGAGTTCGTCATGGGCGATCACCATTTCTCCTTGCAGTTGGTGGCCGACGTCGCGGACCCGACTGCCGAGTCCGCCGACGCGAGCCGGCTCAAGGCACTCAACGACCAGATTGCGTTGGCCCGCAGTTGCCTCGCCGACACCGGGATGTTGGTGGCGCGGGAGGACCTGGCGCTGGAAGCCGCTTTCTGGGCGCAGCTGCCCGGAAACTTTCCGGTGCGGCCGCGCAGGGCGCCGGTGACGTCGCGAAACTTTGCCGGGATGGCGCCGTTTCACAATTATCCCATCGGCCGGGCGACCGGCAACCATTGGGGCGATGCCCTGTGCTTATTCGTCACCAGCGCACGCTCGCCGTATTATTTTTCGCTGCACGCGAGCGACCCCACGGAGCCGGACGGCGGCAGCCGCAAGGATACCGGGCATACGCTCATCTGCGGTCCCACCGGCTCGGGCAAGACGGTGTTCATCGGGTTCTTGATTGCGACGCTCGACCGCCGCGGCGTGACGCAGATCGTCTTCGACAAGGATCGCGGACTCGAAATCCTGGTGCGCGCCTTGGGTGGCGAATATCTGGCATTGAAAAACGGTGTGCCGACCGGCTTCAATCCCCTACAGCTGCCGGTCACGCCGGCGAATGTAGAATTTCTCAAGGTTTGGCTGTTCAACCTGGGCGCGGGTCCGTCGCCATCGCCGCGCACCGGGTCGGTGCGAGAGACGGCTGACCTCGAACAGGCGCTGCGCGGCACGCTGGCGTTGGAGCCAAAGGCGCGGCGCCTGTCCCGGCTGGTGGAATTTCTCGATCCGACCGATCCGGAAGGCCTGCACGCGCGCTTGGCGCGATGGTGCGAGACGTGCCGCGGCGATTACGCCTGGGTGTTCGACAATCCCGCCGACACCGTGGTGTCGCGACTTGCGGGCCGCCCGGTCATCGGGTTCGACGTGACCGAATTTCTCGACCATCCTCTGACGCGATCGCCGATCACTCTGTATCTGTTTCATCTGGTGCGCCAGATGCTCGATGGTCGCCGTCTCGTCTGCTGGATGGACGAGTTCTGGAGGCTATTGGCCGATCCGGCATTCGAGAGCTTTGCCAAGGACGGCCCCAAGACCTGGCGGAAATTGAACGGCGTGATGTGCCTCGCGACGCAAAGTCCGAGCGACGTTCTCGACAGTCCCATCAGCCGCACGCTGGTCGAACAGACGCCCACCAAGGTGTTCTTTCCGAACGCTGACGCCAATTTCGAAGAATACACGCAAGGCTTCGGAGTCACGGAACGGGAATTCAGGCTCATCAAGGATCAGCTCGAGCCGGGGTCGCGGATGTTTCTGGTCAAGCAGGCGCATCACAGCGTCGTGTGTCAACTGGATCTCAAGGGATTCGATGCGGAACTCGCCGTCATTTCCGGCCGCGCCGATGAGGTGCGACGCATGCATCAACTCATATCAGCCGTCGGGTCCGACCCCGACGCGTGGCTGCCAGAATTCATGGCCGGGCGCGGCCGTTGATCGGTGCGAATCTTTCACTCATTGACAAGGAGATAGTCATGTTCATGCGCAATATCCGATTTCTTTTCGCCTGCGGAGTCATGTTCCTCACGGCGATGCCGGCTGCCCGGGCGCAGTGGGCGGTGGTCGACGCTCCCGCCATCGCACAGCTCATTAAAGAAGTGCAGACCATGGAACAGCAATTGGCCACCGCCCGCAATCAGCTCGACTCGGCGAACCGGGCGATACAGGCGATGACGGGCGATCGCGGCATGGCGCAATTGCTGAGTGGAATGAACCGTAATTACTTGCCCGCCAACTACGCGCAAATGACTGCCGCTCTGCAGGGTGCGGGCGCATACCCAGGTCTTTCGATCAGCGTTCGCGGCGCCGTGACGGCCAACGCGATTCTCACACCGGAGCGGTTGGCCACCTTATCGCCGTCTCAGCAGCAGGAAATCCAATCGACCCGTCAGTGGAACGCCATGCAGCAGACGATCAGCCAGCAGGCACTCGCCAATGTGAGCAACCGCTTCGCCTCGATCCAAAGCTTGGTCGCCGCCATTTCTACCGCTCACGATCAAAAGGCAATTTTGGATCTGCAGGCGCGGATCAGCGGCGAGCTCGGCATGCTGCAGAACGAACAGACCAAACTTCAGGTTCTCTACCAGGTCACCGAGGCGCAGCAGTCGATCCTCGCCCAGCAGGGTCGGGAACGCGTGATCGACGGACATGGGCGCTTCGAAACCCGCTTCCAGCCGGTTCCTTGAAGCTCGCATGTTGACACGAGAAACGGTGCCCCATGGGATTCTTTGCGACATTCTGGAGCTGGCTCAACGGCCAGCTCGCCGGTTACATCGGCAACAACACCGCGCGCCTGGCCTCGGTCCTCGAGCCTGCATTCGTCACGTTGGTCACGGTCTATGTCATGGCGTGGGGATACCTGCATCTGACCGGAAAAATCGATGAGCCGGTGGTGACGGGTCTCAAGCGAATCGCCGTGGTGGCATTGATTCTCGGCGTCGGACTGCGCTTGTGGCTCTACAACACGGTGATCGTCGACACGTTCTATAACGCACCGGCCGCGCTCGCCGCGGCGGTGCTCGGGGGGACGGACCCGGTCGGGACGATCGATGCCATTTGGGCGGGCGGCGGCGCGGTGGCGGGAAACTTGTGGAGTCACAGCGGCAGCTGGATGTCGGACGCCGGTTTCTACATCGCCGGTGCCATCGTCTACTGCTTGATCGGTATGCTATGTGTCTATGCGATGTTTCTGATCGCATTGTCGAGCATTGCCTTGGCGGTGTTGCTGGCGCTCGGGCCCTTGTTTATCGGCATGCTGCTATTCGATGCCACCAGGCGATTCTTCGCCGCGTGGATGGCGCAGCTTGCCAATTACGCATTGATCACGGTGCTTACGGTGATGGTGGCCGCGTTGCTGCTTCATGTCGTGCAATCCTATGCCGCGCAAACGGCGGCACGCGGTTCGGCCATCCTCACGGTCGACGCGCTGAACATGTTGTTGGTGACCGTGCTCGTGTTCTTGGTATTGCGCCAAGTCATGCCGATCGCGTCCGGGTTGGCGGGCGGCGCGTCTCTCAATTCGTTTGGTGTCATGAGCCGCAGTGTCGCTTCGGGCATGAGGGGCACCGGTACGGGGGCGATGCTGACGGGGCGCAGTGTCGGGTGGATTTATGCAAAGAGCGCCAACATCTGGAGATCTCGTGGCGCCCGCGGTGCCGTGCGCAAAGTCGATGAAGGCGGCAAGGCCGAGATCGCTGCGCTCGGCGGCAGTTGGAGAGATATCGGACGCTGAAGTTTTTTGATTATTGCACCAGGGAAGGTGATGTATGCGATGGATCCTTTGTTTGATTTTGGTTCTGTGTGGCTGCAGCAAACCCAACGTTCGCTGTGATGCGCACCTGACGCCCATCAACGCCTCGCCGGTGGGCTCAAACGCGGCGCCGACAGGGGTCGCGGGCAAGGCAGGTGCCGTCACGACGGCGACGGGGAGCGCGACTGGCAATACCGCATCCGAGCGGAGATCACCTTGAGCCAGGCTGCCGAACTGCACGGGTATTTCCGTGAAGCCGAATCCTGGGATGCGGACCGTGCGGCGCAGTGCCGCCGCAGCGAACGCATTGCTTGGTGGGTGGCCGGCGGCGGTTGGACGTGCGCCGTGGCGGGTGCGCTGGCGCTCGCCAGCTTGAGCCCTTTGAAACGGGTCGATCCCTTCGTGGTGCGGGTGGATAACAGCACGGGCATCGTCGATGTGGTGCCGGTATATGCCGGTCAATCGACACCCGAGGAAGCCGTCACGCGGTATTTCTTGACCCACTATCTCACGGTGTGCGAGCGCTTCAACTTCGCGACCGCCGAAAGCGACTACGAGGAGTGCGGAGCGTTTCATTCGGCGCAGCGCAACCAAGCGTGGTACGCCTCGTGGACGGCGACCAATCCCGCGTCGCCGTTGAACGTGCACAAGGACGGCAGCACGGTGCGCGTGCAGGTCAATTCGGTGAGCTTCTTCACGCGCTCGAGCGGTCTCGCCGATCTGGCGCAGGTTCGATACCTCAAGGCCGCGCGCCAGGGCGCCGGCGCTGAGGAGACCTTCACGCATTGGGTCGCGACCGTTCAGTACGCCTACACGGAGCCGGCCAAGGACCCGAAGACGCGCCGCTGGAATCCGCTTGGTTTCAAGATCGTCGATTTCCGCACGGAACCCGAGGTCTTGGTCGAGCAGCCCAAACCTACGGACAAAACCATTGCGAAGGAAACGCCATGAAAGAGAATTCCCGAACTTCCAGTATCGCGCGGCGCTACGCCGCACGCGCCGCCTTGGTGTGCGGTGTGCTGTATCTCAACAATGCACCGGCGGAAATCGTGCCGGTGAAGGGCGCGGTCGACAGCCGGATTCGCGTCGCCGTCTATAACGGCGACGAAGTGTACAAGCTGCGCGGATTCGTGGGCTACCAGATCGATCTGGAGTTCGAGGCCGGCGAGACCTTCACCGGACTCGGCGCGGGAGACTTGGAAGGATTGTCCTTCGTCGGGCAGGACAATCATCTGTTCCTGAAGCCGAAGGCGGCCAGGGTGGCGACGAATCTCACCGTGCTCACCAACCGACGGCACTACCAGTTCGATTACACCGCGCTGTCGCAGCGTCCCGCCGCCGACGATCAGGGGGTTATTTATTCGCTGCGATTTACTTATGCGCCGCCGCCGTCGCAGGCGGCCGCCGAGGCGGCGGCGAAGCGGGTGGATTCGCAACTGGAAGGCGCCTCGACGCATCGACCGCAGAACAGCGACTACTGGTATTGCGGACAGCCGACCTTGAGGCCGATCGCGGCATCCGACGATGGCGTTCATACGCGCCTGAAGTTCGCCGCGAATGCGGAACTGCCCGCGATCTTCGTGCGCAATGAAGACGGCAGCGAATCGCTGCTGAATTTCAATATCGAGGCGGGCGATGTGATCGTGCATCGCGTCGCGCGACAGTTCATTCTGCGCCGCGGCAAGCTCACGGGATGCGTCGTGAATCAGAGTTTCGCCGGCGGTGGAACCCGCTTGGGGTCAGGCACGGTGGCCCCCGAGGTCGAACGCAGGGTGCAAGGAGGAGTGCCATGAACGAGCAGAATTCCGAGCAGAACCCGGTGCGCGGCGAGCGGGACACCACCACCGTCAGTCGCGCAGCCTCGGTGCAATCGCGGATCAGCAGCGTTCTCGCCATCGGCCTCATGAGCGTGCTCGGACTGGGCATGCTCACCTGGTACTACGCGAATGCGTTCACGCGCGACAGTCGGGCGCGCCAGAGTGCGCAAACATCCGCGGCCAACCGTGCCTCGGGCGATTCGGCGCTGCCGAGCCTGGGGAGAATCGATCCGCCGGCGCCGCTCCCGCCGCCGTCGGGCGAGCCGATCACGCTGCACGAGATTCCGCTCGAGCCGAGCCCGCCGCCGAGTCCCGCGGCCGGTGCCTATGGCGCTCCTCCGGCCAAGACGGAGGAGCAGCTCACGCTGGAACGCCAATTGTCGGGGGTCGTCTACTCCGCGCAGAGCGCGACGGCGAGCGCCGCGGCGACCATGAGCACCTCGACAATGCCGCCGCCGGGCGTCGGAGCGCAGGAACACGGTGAACTCGCCGCACTGCTGCGGCCGAGCGTCACCGCGACCGTGCGCGCGGAGGTGTTGCCGACGCAGCGTTTGTTATTGCCAAAGGGAGCGTTCATCGACTGCACGCTCGAGACCGCCATCGATTCGACGCTGCCGGGCATGACCACGTGCGTCATGGCGACCGATGCCTTCGGCGTGGACGGCCAGGTGGTGCTGCTCGAGCGCGGCACCAAACTGATCGGCGAGACGCGCGGACAGGTGCAGCAAGGCTCGGCACGGGTGTTCGTGCTGTGGACCGAGGCGCGAACTCCCACCGGCGTGATCGTTCCGCTGGCGTCGCCGGGTACCGACGAGCTGGGCCGCTCGGGATTGCCGGGCACGGTCAGCACCCACTTCTGGGAGCGATTCGGGGCGGCGATGCTCGTCTCCGTGATCGACGGCGCCGTCGAGGGTGCCGTGCAATCCGCCCACGGCGGCAACGGCACGGTCATCGTCAATCCGTCGGGGACGCAAGGCGTGATGACCGAGGTGCTCAAAGGCACGATCAACATTCCCCCGACGGTGGTCAAGCAGCAGGGAGATCGCATTCAGGTGCTGGTGGCGCGCGATTTGGATTTCAGGTCCGTGTATGAACTGCGATCCGTCGCCGCCGAACGCTAGCGCCCCGGAGATGTCGGCGCTGGCCCTGACGTTGCGGGCGCTGCGGCCGATGCTCTCGGATCCGCGGGTGATGGAGCTGTGCATCAATCGACCGAAGGAGGCGTTTCTCGAAACCGGCGAGGGCTGGCGCCGCGAGCCGCTGCCGTTCGCCGATTTCGACTGGTGCAGCCGCTTGGCGAAGCTCGTGGCCAATTCGACTCAACAGCGGATCGACGCCACCTCGCCGCTCCTGTCGGCATCGTTGCCGAGCGGCGAGCGGGTGCAAATCGTGATGCCGCCCGCGACCTCGGCGGGCTGCGTGGCGATCACGATTCGACGGCCGGCGGAGCGGGTGTGGAGCATCGAGGAGTTGGCCGGCCGCGGAATCTTTCGCCGTGCCCGAACGGCGGAAGGCAAGCTCGACGACACCGAGCAGGAACTGCTGCGCCTGCTGGCAGCCTCCGAATACGAGGACTTCATGCGCCTCGCCGTGCGCAGCCGCAAGAATATCCTGGTGTCGGGTCCGACGGGTTCCGGAAAGACGACCTGGACCAAGGCGCTGATTCGGGAGATTCCGGGCGACGAACGTCTGGTGACCATCGAGGACGCCCAGGAGCTGGTGCTCGACCGGCACCCGAATCATGTGCGGCTTTTTTATTCCAAGGATGATCAGGGCGTTGCGCGGGTGACTCCGAAGCAGCTCCTGGAGTCCTGCCTGCGAATGAAGCCTGACCGGATTCTGCTCGCGGAATTGCGTGCCGAGGAGGCGTTCGACTATCTGCGCAATGTCAATTCCGGTCACCCAGGGTCCATTACGAGCGTGCATGCCACGAGCGCTGAGCTCGCCTTCGAGCAACTCGTGTTGCTGGTGAAGCAGAATCAGGGCGGCCGCGACCTGGCGCGCGGCGATATCAAAAGCCTCTTGTATTTGCTCATCGACGTGGTGATTCAGTTCGGCGTCGAGCGGCACGAACGCTACATCAAAGAGATTTGGTTCGATCCGGAGCGCAAGCGCCGATGATCGAGGCACTGACGCACGGATGGTCGGGATTCGCCGTGTCCTACGCCGCGGTGCAGGCGCCGATGATCGCGGGACTGATCCGTGCCCGTTCGAGTCTCAAGTACTACGTGCTTTCTCCGATCGTCGCGCTGCCGCTCACCGTGGCGGCCGGTGTCGGCGTTTCCTTGTTCGTGGACAATGCGGTGGCCCAGTTCGTCGTGGCCACCGGCCTCAGCGCGGCACTCGGCTTCGTGGGCGGCAAGAATCTTGGGCGGGATGACGAGTGGGACGCCAAGAGTCACCAGAGAGGCTCCGTCATCGCCGAGGGCCGGCCGGCCGCGCATTCGAGGTCTCGCGACCGGACCCAAGATGCGGGGATCACCGTGGCGGGCATGGCGGTCCCGGTCCAGGACGAGACCAAGCATTTCAAGCTGATCGGCACGACGGGCACCGGCAAGAGCACCGCGATCCAGGAAATATTGAGCAGCGCACTGGCGCGCGGCGACCGGGCGGTGATCGCAGATCCCGACGGGGGTTACTTGCGGCGATTTTATCGGCCGGAGCGCGGCGACGTCGTGCTCAATCCCTTCGACGAGCGCTCCGTGAAGTGGGACTTGTTCGCCGAGATAAAAACGGCACATGACGTCGAGCAGTTGGCCCGATCCTTGATTCCGGACCACGGCGGGCAGGATCGCAGTTGGCGCGAGTACGCACGCACCTTCTTCACGTCGGTCACCCGGCAGGCGCATGAGGCGGGAGTCAAACAGGTCGATGAACTCTTCCGGCTGTTGGTGACGGCGGACAACGAGGAGTTGCGGGGTCTGGTGCGCGGCACTCCGGCCCAGCCCTTTCTGGAGCAGCACAACAACCGCATGTTCGACTCGATCCGGTCCGTGACGAGCTCCGCGGTCGGCGCGCTCGAGTACGTCGGCAGGCAAGAGGCCGAGGGGCGCGCGCAGGGCTTCTCGATCCGGGAATGGGTCAGCGGCAAGAAGCCCGGTGTGCTGTTCATTCCGTACAAGGCCGGACAGATCGCCGCCCTGCGCTCGACGATCTCGGCGTGGATGCGCCTCGCGATCTTCGAGACCATGGACCAAGAGGAACAGCGTGCCGACGCCGCGCGAGGCGCGGGCCTAGGCACAGGCGAATCGAACGATCGTCTGTGGTTCATCGTCGATGAACTGGATGCTCTCGGACAGATCGACGGCCTGAAGGATGCGCTGGCTCGCTTACGCAAATTCGGCGGCCGGTGCGTGCTCGGATTTCAATCGATTGCGCAGGTGTCGAGCACGTATGGCCAGGGGGATGCGCACACCATCGTCGAAAACTGCGGCAATACTCTCATCTTGCGCTGCTCGGCCAGCGAAGGCGGCGGTACCGCCCGGTTTGCGTCGCAGCTGATCGGCGAGCGCGAGGTCTTGCACACAACCGTGTCGAAGAGCCGCCGCTTCACCGAACTGATGGGCTCGGTCACGCACAGCGAACACCGCAGCGTCGAACCGGCCGTACTGCCTTCACAGGTCGAGCAATTGCCTGATCTTGCGGGCTATTTGAAATATGCCTCGGACCCCAGCTGGCAACGAGTTCGCTTGGACGCGCGACGGGCGTGGGAACAAAGCCGGCCGACCGAGGGCCGCCAAAACGATCGCGGCCGCGAGGGGCGTGAGCATGAGTGACCGCGCCCCCGCCATGGATCCTGAGACGGTGAAATTCGGCCTGCTGATGGAGAGTGCGCAGGCGCATCAGAAGCTGGCCGAAACCCACTTGGAGAAGCTGCGCGCGCATACCGAGGATCTCGATGGCGTCGTGCGCGATGAAATACGCCGCACGCTGATCGAGGAGCTGCAAATGCTGACCACGGAGAGTCGGCGCGCGACCGAAGTGTTGCGGCACGTGAAACGCGCAGCCGCGTCACACGGCGCGCTCTGGAGTGTCGCAATCGCGATCCTCTGCACCGGCATTCCGATCGCCATGATGCGCTGGATGCTGCCGTCGGAGCCGGAGATCGCGGCATTGCGCGTACGGCGGGATCAACTCGCGTCGAGCATTGCGAGCCTCGAGCAGCGCGGAGGACGGATCGAGTTGAAACGCTGCGGGGAGGCGGCGCGACTGTGCGTTCGCGTGGACCGCAAGGCGCCGACTTACGGCGAGAAGGCGGATTTCTATGTCGTCGCGGGGTATTGATTCATGAGCGTTGCAGGCAACGTGGAATGGGCGGCCGTGCCTGAGTGGGCACGAAGCGGCAGGGCGGTGGTCATCGTGGCCGCCGTCATGCTCGGACTCCTCGCGTGCTCACGTCTGATGCGGCGCCCCGGACAGGACATTTACAAGCGGGGCGCGTTGCTCACCGACGGCCGGGATGCACAGCGCCGCAGCGCCCGCCTGCGCCGATCGCGCGCGCACGTTTTGACTCTCGCGCGCGTCGCCATTGCCGCTGCGGACGAAACCAAGCATTTCAAGCTCATCGGTACGACCGGGACGGGCAAGTCGACGGCCATTCGGGAGCTTTTGGGGACGGCTCTCGCTCGCGGTGATCGCGCGGTGTTCGCCGATCCGGACGGCGGATATCACGCGCGATTCTACGATCGCTACCGGGGAGACGTCCTGCTCAATCCCTTCGAACGGGATTCGGTGAAATGGGACTTGTTTGGCGAGATTCACGACAGTTACGACGTCGAGCAGCTCGCGAGCGGGTTGATCCCGACCTCCGACGACCCGTCGGCCAGCGAGTGGCGGGGCTACGCGCGCACCTTCCTGACGGCGGTCGTGCGCCGCTGCCAATCGGCCGGCCGTCGGGACGTCGCGAATCTCTGGCGGCTGCTCACCATGGCGTCGATGGAGGAGCTGCGGCCGCTCGTCGAGGGTACCCCGGCACAGCCCTTTCTCGACCCGGACAACGCCCGCATGTTCGGTTCGATTCGCTCGGTCACCGGATCGGCGATTGCCGCCTTTGAGTACATTCAGTCGCAGCGCGGTGCGCCGTTTTCGATCCGCAAGTGGGTGCGCGCGCACAGCGCTTCGGGAGTGCTGTTCATTCCCTACAAGGCCAGCCAAATCGCCGCACTACGATCGATGATCGCGACCTGGATGCGTTTGGCAATATTCGAGGCGATGAGCCAGGCGGAAGACCGCGATCAGCGCCTGTGGTTCGTGGTCGATGAACTCGATGCACTCGGCGCCATCGATGGGCTCAAGGACGCGCTTGCGCGGCTGAGAAAATTCGGCTGCCGCTGCGTGCTCGGTTTTCAATCCGTTGCGCAGGTCTCCAGTACGTACGGGCAAAGCGACGCCCAAACGATCGTCGAAAACTGCGGCAATACGCTCATTTTGCGCTGTTCGGGCAGTGAAAACGGCGGCACGTCCCAATTTGCATCGCGGCTGATCGGCGAGCGCGAAATCCTCAGGCGCCAGGTGTCGCGCGGCAGCGATCGTGAGAGCGCGTTCTCGATGCGCGGCGCGCGCCGTTCCCGGAATGTTTCCGAGCAATATGCGACCGAGGCCGCCGTCATGCCGTCCGAGTTGGAACAGTTGCCCGACCTCTGCGGGTACCTCAAGAGCGCGTCGTCGAGTCGATGGCTCAAGGTCGCGTTTGGCTGATCAAGGAGAACCCACTCATGTCCGAAGTCCACTCCGGTTGCGACGTCAATGTGCGTTCGCCTGATTATTTCATCGCACGGACCCGAGTGTCTTGCTGGCACTGCGGTTTGATGACCGGCGTGCTGGCATTGGGTTTGCCGCCTGAGCACGAGACGCTCGATCTGGACGCGGAGGTCGGCGGGGAAGTCGACGGCGGCAAAGACCCCGAAGGGGATTCGGCCCGCGAGACCGACACAGGGGATTGGCAGCGGGCCGGCGCCAACGCATTTCTATTCTACGTCGAGTATCTGCCGGATTCGGTGAGGGGCCGCTTGCGGGACCTGTCGCCGTCTTTCCGCCTCGCTTACAGCGACGCCACGCAGAACTCCTACTGGGCCAATCACTGCGATCACTGTAACCGGTTGCTCGCCGATCACGAATTGCACTGCGAACCCGAGGGTGCCTTCGT
>Ga0181537_10004365_pt1 | contig 11762 bp, 12 predicted proteins | sample PEATcosm2014_Bin_39_FD_119765 | JGI IMG/M metagenome (GOLD analysis project Ga0181537, IMG submission 119765) | Peatland microbial communities from MTU Mesocosm Facility, Houghton, MI, USA - PEATcosm2014_Bin23_10_metaG | ecosystem: Environmental > Terrestrial > Soil > Wetlands > Peat | place... | reverse complement strand
GGATTTTTTCGTCGAGTCCGCCTCCGTAAATTTGGATCAGATATTGCGCGGCGAGGGAAAATTCATCCCCGCCTTCGTAGTGCGCTTGGAATTGTTCGTCGAGCGTCGTGTTGGCGAGCATCCGCGCCTCGCCCTCGGCCAGAATCGCAAGCTGCGGGTCGAGGCCCAGCTCATAAAAATGTTCGCGCACGAGCTTGAAACAAAAACCATGGAGCGTGCCGATGTGCGCGGCGTCGAACAGCGCGAGCTGTTCGGCGGCAAATGAGTTGATGGTTGATGGTTGACGGTTGACGGTCCTTTCCAGCGCGGCGCGAAGACGCTGTTTCATTTCTGTCGCCGCAGCTTCGGTGAAGGTGACGACGAGAATTTCATCCAGCGACGCACCCTCGCGGACAATGCAATCCAAACAACGCTCGACGAGCGTGCGCGTTTTGCCCGTGCCCGCGCCGGCCATTACGAGGACGTTGCCGCGCGCGGCGACGGCGCGTTGTTGCGAGGGCGTGAGATTTTCCATTTATGATTTACGGTTGATGATTTATGATTTTCACGGCTCTCGGAATGCGGTTCAATCGTAAATCGTAAATCACAAATCGTAAATGACTCTTAAAGACCAGCCCGCCAGCGAGCGTCCGCGCGAACGGCTCGCGGCGCTCGGCGCGGACGCGTTGAGCCACGCGGAGTTGATCGCGATTCTTTTGCGGACGGGTTTGAAGGGCTCGAACGCGGTCGAGGTCGGCAGGCAGGTTTTGCAGAAATTCGGGACGCTGCAATTGCTCGCGCAGGCGTCGGTCGCGGATTTGCAGAAAGTTCGCGGCATCGGGCGCGACAAGGCGGTGACGCTCGTGGCCGCGTTCGCGCTGGCGCGAAAAATGGCGGGCGAGCTGCAATACGAATCGCCGGTGCTGGACAATCCTGAAAATGTCGTGCGATTGCTGCGCGAACAGAATCTTTTGAAGAGCGTCGAGACGTTGCAGGTGCTTTTGCTGAACACGCGGCACAAATTAATCCGTGTCGAGGAGATTTCCGACGGCACGCTCGACACGATCCTCGTGCATCCGCGCGAAGTTTTCAAAAGTGCGATTGCCGCGAACGCGCACGCGCTCGTGCTGGCGCACAACCATCCCAGCGGCGACCCGATGCCGAGCGAGGCGGACGTCAAAGTGACGCGCGATTTGATCCGCGCCGGGCAACTTTTGAAAATAGAAGTATTGGATCACGTCATTCTAGGTCGCGCGTCGGCAGAGCGGGTGAAGGATTATTCGTCATTGCGCGAGCTGGGATATTTTCATGCGTGAGGAAAAAATCGTTGCATCGTGAATTGTGAATCGTTACATCGGCCTGCGAAGAAAACTCGATTTAACGATTTAACGGTGCAACAATTCAACGAAGCATGATTCACAAAACCGCCGTCATCCATCCGAAAGCGAAGCTGGACGCGACCGCGCAGATTGGCGCGTATGCCGTGATTGACGCGGGCGTGGAACTCGGCGCGAATTGCGTCGTCGGGCCGCACGTTTATTTGACGGGCGAAACGAAAATCGGCGCAGGAAATAAATTTCACGCCGGCTGCGTCATCGGCGACGCGCCGCAAGATTTGAAATACAAGGGCGACCCGACGCGCCTGCGCATCGGCGATCATAATGTTTTCCGCGAACACGTCACGGTGCATCGCTCGACCACTTTGGATGGCGAGACGGTCATCGGCTCAAACAATTATTTGATGGCGAACTGTCACGTCGGCCACAATTCCCATTTGGGCGATCACATCATCATCGCGAACGGCGCGCTGCTCGGCGGCCACGTCACGGTACAGGATCGCGCGTTCATTTCAGGAAATTGTCTCGTCCATCAATTTACACGCATCGGCACGCTGACGATGATGCAAGGCAAGGCCGGCATCGGCCAGGATTTGCCGCCGTTTACGATCGCGCACGGCATCAACCAGATTTGCGGGTTGAACGTCGTCGGCCTGCGGCGCGCGGGTTTCACGGCGGAACAACGGATCGAATTGAAACGGCTTTACCATCTGTTGTTCCGCAGCGGAAAAAATCTGCGTACGGCGATTGAAGAAGCGCAGAAAAATTTCAACAGCCCGGCGGCGAAAATTCTGCTAGATTTTGTTGCGGCTGCGAAGCGCGGCGTCTGCACGGACGCGGGGCGCGCGGGCGGCGAAAGCGAAGACGAATAATCATGAGCGTCATTTACAAAGTGATCGGCGAGGACGGCAAGGAATACGGCTGGATAGACGCGGAGCAAATGAGGCAGTGGATCGCTGAAGGCCGCGTCGAGCGACAGACGCCGGTTTTCGTGGACGGCGCGAAGGATTGGAATTTTGTCGGCCTGCTGCCGGAGTTCGCGGGATCTTTTGCGGGCGGCACGCCGCCGCCGATTGCGCCGCCGAAACCCGGAGATTCAACGGCGGGACAAATGCCGAAAACAAATTCCTTTGCGACCGCCGGTTTGATTTTTGGAATTCTGTCAGTGACATTCGTTTGTTGCTGCGGCGGAATGCCGTTCAACATTCTTGGCCTGATTTTTTCGATCATCGCGCTTGTGCAAATTAACGAGCATCCGGAATTGCACGCGGGCCGCAGCCTTGCCATCGCCGGAGTGATTCTTTCAGCGGTCAGCTTTTTGTTCCTCATCGTCGCGCTTGCGTGCGGCCACCCGCATATCAATTTCAACACCGGGCAATTTTGAACCGATATGCTTGCCGGATCGCAACCGCCGCCGAAAATTTCAGCAAAAAGTCCGTTGCCGCTTTTTGCAGGCGTGGTGCTGGCCGTTACAATCCTTGGCGTGGGCGCGGTGGAATTTTTCTTCAATCCCTACCATCGCGGATTTTATCCCGTGTGTCTGTTTCACAAATTGACGGGACTGAACTGCCCTGGCTGCGGGATGACGCGGGCGTTGCACGCGCTGTTGCGCGGACAATTTTTGCGCGCGCTGCACGACAACGCGCTGTTTGTCTTCACCCTGGCGGCGCTGGCGTTGCGCGGCTTGTGGTTCGAGGCAAGAAGATTTTTTCACAAGCCCGCCGGGAGTTTTTTTGAGCCGGAATTTTTGTGGGCATTTCTGGCCGTCGCAATCGTCTTTGGCGTGCTGCGGAATCTGGCGGAATTTTATTTTCTCTCGCCGTGAATTTTGCGGGAACTTTTCGCTTTTGCCGCCGCGTGCCGTGGTGTTCAATCGTTGGCCTATGAGTCTGACACATCCACTGACAACGACGGCGTTTGAACTTCCCGGTTTTCGCGTCACGAAATCCTTCGGCGTGGTTCGCGGCATCATCGTGCGGTCGCGTTCCATCATCGGAAATTTTGGCGCGGGCATTCAGGCGATTTTTGGCGGGAACATTTCGCTATATACAAACATGTGCGAACGTGCGCGCGAGGACGCTTACAACCTGATGCTCACGCACGCGGGGCAGATCGGCGCGAACGCCGTCATCGGCGTGCGTTATGACGCGACGGAAATCGCGCAGGGCATCACGGAGGTTTTGTGCTACGGCACGGCGGTTTACGTCGAGGCGGAAACTCGTTGAAACGTGAAGCGTTCAATCGTTGCATCGGACGGGACGCGTCAGCCTGAAGCATGAAGGCATTGAGCGCCGATTCTTTTCTCGCGCGGCTGCTGGGCAAACTGGCGACGGCGGTCTGCCGTCATCCGCGCTGGTTTATCTGGCCGCAGGCGGCGTTGTTCGTGGGCTGCATTTTTTACACCGTCGGATTTCTGCAATTCGACATGAGCCAGGATAATCTGGTCGGCTCGAACCAGAAATATCACCGGAATTATCTCAATTACAAAAAAGAATTTCATTCGCGCGACGAGGACGATCTGGTGGTGGTGGTCGAAAGCGAAGACCCGGAAAAAAACCGGCAGTTCATCGAGCGGCTCGGCGCGAAACTGGAGGCGCAGACCAATTTGTTCCGAGACGTTTTCTACCGGCCCGACCTCAAAATGATGGGATCAAAGGCGCTGCTGCTCCTGCCCGAAAACGATTTGGGCGAGTTGAAGACAAAACTTCAGGAATACCAGCCGTTCATACAGCGGTTTGTGAACGGAACGAATCTGGTGTCGTTCTTTGAACTGGTGAACACGCAGTTTCGGACCGCGTCGCGCGACACAAATGCGCAGACGGAATCGCTGGTGCAGGCGCTTCCCGCGTTGCAGCGCATCATGACGCAGGCCGCTGATTCTTTGCAACGTCCCGGCGTGCCGCCATCACCAGGCATCGCCACGCTGTTCAACGCAGGTGAAGAAGAGGTTGAGGGCCGTTTGACTTTTGCTCACGGCCGTATCCGCATCGCTATTGCCCAAGCCTCGAGCGACGATCTCAACGGCGAAGCGGTGCGGCGGTTGAGTGAATTGGTCGCGCAAACAAAAAATGAAGTGCCCGGCTTGAATGTAGGCGTCACCGGCGGCCCCGTGCTGGATTATGACCAGATGATGCAGTCCCAAAAAGACACGACACTAGCCAGCGTCATATCATTGATGATTTGCTCGCTGATTTTCATCTACGGCTACAACGAAATCGGACGCCCGGTCAAGGCGACGATCTGTTTGGTCGTCGGGCTGGCTTATACGCTCGCGTTTGCGACGTTGACGGTCGGGCATCTGAATATTTTGACGATCACATTCGTGCCGATTCTCATCGGATTGGCCATTGATTTCGGCGTGCATCTGGTCACGCGCTATGAAGAGGAATTGCGCCATGGCAAAACGGCGGAGGAAGCGTTGATGAAAGCGATGGTTTTTACCGGGCAGGGAATTTTCACCGGCGCGCTGACGACAGCGGGCGCATTTTTGGCGATGGCGTTGACGAATTTTAAAGGCATCCAGGAAATGGGAATCATTTGCGGCGGCGGCCTGCTGGTCTGTTTTATTCCAATGATGACGCTGTTGCCCGCCTTGTTGTTGCATGGAAAACAAAATGTGATTGACCAAAAAACCGGCGGCGAGGAGGAGCGCCGCGCCCGCATCGAAAATTTATGGTTGCAGCGTCCCATGCTGGTGTCGGTGATCATCGTCACGCTGTGCGTGCTGGCGTTGACACAAATCCACAAACTTTATTTCGATTACAATCTGCTGGATTTGCAAAGCGCGGGGCTGCCTGCGGTCGAATTTGAGGAAAAACTTTTCAATTCGGCGGACAGGTCGGTGCTTTTTTGCGCCGTGGTCGCCGATTCGCTCGATCAGGCCGTGTCGCTTGAAAGCCGGATCGAAGCCCTGCCGACCGTGGCGACCAACGGCGTTGATTCCATAGCCGGTTCGCTCAAGGAAGATCAATCTGAAAAACTGAAAATCATCGGCCAGATCAAACAAGAAGTTGCATCGCTCCAATTCAACGCGCCGGATTTGCAGCCAGTGGACATTTATGCTTTCAGCCGGACCTTGTATTCCTTTTACGGTTATCTGGGCATAGCATTGGACGAAGTTCGCAACAATGATCCTGAACTAGCAAAACAATTTATTTCGTTGCGACAGTCGGTTGAGAATTTGCGCAAGGTGATGTTGAGCGGTGACGCCGAAGCGCTTGCCTCGCACGCGGAAAAACTGGCGGAATTTCAACAAGCGCTTTTCAACGACGTGAGCGAGACATTTCAAACGCTGCAAAATCAGGATGACAGCGCGCCGTTGCGTGCGCAGGATTTGCCAGAAACTTTGCGTGACCGATTTGTTGGTGCGAACGGAAAATATCTGTTGCAAGTTTATCCAAAAGACGACGTGCGGCAGCGTGGCAATCAGGAAAAATTCATCGCAGATTTACGGACGATAGATCCTAATGTGACGGGCGAACCTGTGCAACTTTACGAATACACAACGTTGCTGAAAAAGAGCTATGAACAGGCGGCGTGCTACGCGCTGGTGGCGATCGCGATTCTAGTGTTCATTCATTTCCGAAGCGTCGGCGCGGTGATTTTGTCGTTGCTACCCGTCGGCATCGGCGGGCTCTGGCTTGCCGGGCTGATGGGCTGGTTTAACATTCCCCTCAATCCGGCGAACATCATGACACTGCCGCTGGTCATCGGCATAGGCGTCACAAACGGGATTCACATTCTTAACCGCTTTGCCGAGGAGCGCACGCCCAACATTTTATCGCGCAGCACCGGCAAGGCCGTGCTGGTGTCGGGGTTGACGGCCATCGCCGGATTCGGCAGTCTGATTCTCGCCAAGCATCGCGGCATCCACAGCTTGGGATGTGTGATGTCCGTTGGAATCGCGACGTGCATGATTGCAGGGCTGACTTTTTTGCCAGCGTTTCTGAATTTGCTAGGCCGCAGGCGACCGTTAATTAAAAAACCCAGTGCCGACGACTCGTCGCCAACACTGGGTCAGGAGGAACCGAGGTAAAAACCTCAATTGTGCGAAGAACATAAAGAAAATTCTATTAAAGTCAATATCAATGTTAAACCAAGTGTTATCAGCCCAAAAACAGCTGCTAAACAGGAATCAATAACGATAACGCAAAATTTCGATCAAAGAAATCATGCTCGACGGAATTAAAAAAAATCTGTGCGTCTATTGTTTTGGATTGATATTCGGACTTTGCCCCGTTGCTTTTGGCGCGGATGAATTCCACGCCGGGCCTTTATACGATCAATTTCCGCTGACGCTGGACTCCGGCCACCGCACAGAAGCTGTCGGGCCGTTTTTTTACAATCAGCAAAAAGATTCGGAAAAAACCTGGGCGATTCCCCCGTTGTTTTCACACGAGACCGATCCGGCCATCGAATCGCGCGAAGACGATTTTCTTTACCCGCTTCTGACTTATGAATACTATGGCAAAGAATATCGCTGGCAGTTGATTCAGCTTTTCAGTTTTTCCGGTGGACAGGAGCCTGATGACAACAGCGAAAAAAGATTCACACTTTTTCCGCTCTACTTCCAGCAACGTTCGCCCGACACGAATGAAAATTACACCGCGCTTTTTCCAATTTACGGCCATCTTGAAAACCGGCTCTTTCGCGACAAAATTTTCTTCGTCATGTTTCCGGTTTACGGACAGTCCCAGAAGCGCGACATTGTCACCGACAATTATCTTTATCCATTTTTTCATCTGCGGCACGGCGACGGTTTGCACGGCTGGCAATTCTGGCCGCTGGTCGGGAGCGAGCACAAAGACGTGACCACTGCAACAAACGGCTTCGGCGACATCGAAACTATCGGCGGCCATGACAATTTTTTTGCGCTTTGGCCGTTCTTTTTCAAGACGACTTCTGGCATCGGCACGGACAATCCGGAAAAATCGAGCACTTTGACATTGGTTTACAGCGTGACGCGTTCGCCCAAGCGCGATTCGACTTCGGCGCTTTGGCCCTTTTTCACCTGGATTGACGATCGCGGCCAAAAATACCGCGAATGGGAGGGGCCATATCCGTTTGTCGTTGTCGCGCGAGGCGACGGCAAAACGACCACGCGCGTCTGGCCGCTATTCGGCCGGTCTCACAACGATTCGTTGGAAAAGAATTTTTACCTCTGGCCGCTTTACAGACACAAACGCCTTCACACCGAAGCGCTGGACGAGCGCCGCACGCGTGTTTTATTTTTTCTTTACGAGAACACGACCGACAAGAATCTCGAGACCGGCGCGGAAAAACGGCGAGTGGACGCGTGGCCGTTCTTTACTTATCACCGTGATTTTAATGGAAATAACCGGCTGCAAATCCTCGCGTTGCTTGAACCCGTTGTGCCGAACAATCGTGGCGTCGAACGCAACTGGTCGCCACTCTGGTCGGTCTGGCGTTCGGAAAACAATTTGAAGACCGGCGCGAGCAGCCGGTCGTTGCTCTGGAATTTGTATCGCCGCGACACTGCTGCCGACTCCAAAAAATGCTCGCTCCTGTTCGGGTTTTTGCAGTATCAATCTGATACGGAAATGAAAAAATTGCGCATATTATATTTGCCGGTTTTTGTGTCGCATCCTGAAAAGGTGGCGACAAAATGAAAACGCGCCCAAATTATGTTTGAGAACACCGGCGAAATTGTCCTTTTGTTTTGGCGCACACTGCGTTCGCTTCCGCTCGCGTGGCGGCAGAGGCAAAAAATCGCCGAGCAGTTTTTTGAGATCGGCAACGCAAGTCTGTTGATGGTCTGCGTCCTGTCTTTTTTCATCGGCGCGGTGCTTGCCCTGCAAACCGGCATCGTGCTGGTTGACCGCGGCTTGAGCGGCGCTGTCGGCGGACTGGTCGGCATTTCGATGGCCAAGGAGTTGGGGCCGGTGATGATGTCCATTTTGATCGCCGGACGCATCGGCTCGGCGATGGCGGCGGAGATCGGTTCCATGCGCGTGTATCAGGAAATTGACGCGCTTCGCACAATGAACATCAACCCGATCCACTATTTGGTCCTGCCGCGAATCATCGCGATCGCGGTCGCGTTGCCGCTGCTGGTGGTTTTTTCGATTCTCGTGGGCTGGTTCGGCGGCGCGGTGGTTGCGGAAATGAACGGCCACATGGCAATTCCGTTCAAGGCATTTTTCTCCGATTTACGCGACATCGTCGCAGTCAAGGACGTCGCCAACGGCGTGTTCAAAAGCTTTTGTTTTGCGCTGATTATCGGAGTCGTTTCGTGTCATCAAGGATTGGCGACCATCGGCGGGCCGCGCGGCATTGGCCGTTCGGTCACAAAGGCCGTCGTCAATTCCATCGTGCTGATCGTGATTTTTGATTACCTGCTCACACGCGTTTTGCTGAACTGATGAACGAACCAACAAACAATTCCGGCGTCAGTCTCGAAGTGCGCGGCCTCCGCAAAAGTTTTGACGGACAGGAAGTGCTCAAGGGCATTGATCTTGAAGTCCGGCCTGGGGAAATTTTTGTCATCATGGGGCCGAGCGGCAGCGGCAAAAGTGTTTTGCTCAAACATCTCATAGGCCTTGAAGCGCCGGACGCCGGGGAAATCTTGATCAACGGTGAATTGGTCAGGCCCGACGAAATCGCCGGCAAATACAGGATGGCAATGGTGTTTCAATCCGGCGCGCTGCTCAACTCGCTCACCGTCGGCGAAAACGTCGGTCTTTATCTCGCGGAACATCGTTTGAAAACGCCGGCTGAAATCACAAAAATTGTGGAGGAAAAACTGGAGGCTGTCGGCCTTAAGGATGCTTCCGACAAAATGCCCGGTGAACTTTCCGGCGGCATGAAAAAACGCGTTGCCATCGCGCGTGCGCTCGTCATCGAGCCGCAATTGATCCTTTACGACGAACCGACGAGCGAGCTTGATCCGTTGTCATCCGTCGTCATCGGCGAGGAAATTCTAAAGCTTAAGCATCGCATTCACGTCACGTCGCTCGTGGTGACGCACGACCGCGACCTCGCCTTTGGCGTGGCCGACCGTATCGCCGTCATCAACGAAGGCGTGATCATCACCGTCGGCACGCCGGAAGAGGTGAAACATTTTAACGATCCACTCGTCCAACGATTTCTGCACGCAGACTTCAAACGCGAATCCCCAAAAAGCCTATGAAAAATTCACTCGAAACCAAACTCGGCATTTTCGTAATTCTCGCCATCTTCGCCGCCATCTTCATCATTGAGATGCTCGGCGGCATGGATTTTTTTCACAGCGGCTATCACGTCAGCGCCCTTTTCAACACCGTGCAGGAATTGAAGGCCGGCGACAGCGTGAAAATGGCCGGGGTTGAAATCGGGCGCGTCGAAACAATCGCGCTTGCCGACCAAAAAGTGAAGGTCACGCTAAAGCTTCACCCCGACGCCGTCGTAAAAACGGACAGCAAGGCCATCATAAAATTCACCGGGCTGATGGGGCAAAATTTTGTCGCGCTCGATTTCGGTTCACCGGACGCGCCGCGCGCAGTTGACGGCGCTGTGCTTGAAACCGAGGAACAGCCTGACTTGAGCGCGATCATGGACAAACTCGACAAGGCCGCCGCCGGCATCCAACGGTTGGGTGACAGTTTTTCTGGCGACAAAATTGACAACCTGCTCGGTCCGCTGACCGATTTCATCAAGCAAAACAGCAGTCACCTTGGCGGGGCGATTTCCAACATTGAGGACATCACCGGGCAAATCGCAAGCGGACAGGGCACAGTCGGCAAATTGATTTATACCGATTCACTTTATAATTCAGCGCTCGTCACCGTCACGAATCTTCAGGACGCCGTCACGGAAGTCCGTCAGGTCGTCAACGGAGTCAGCAACGGACAAGGCACGCTTGGAAAACTTGTGACGGACGAAACGCTTTACAATTCGACCACCGCCTCGATGACGAACCTCAACCAGATTTTGCTGAAGATCAACCAAGGCCAGGGTACGGTCGGCAAACTGGTCAACGATCAGGAATTTTACAAGAACGCTAAACTCTCGCTGCAAAAACTGGACAAGGCTGCCGACGGTTTGGAAGACCAAGGCCCGATCAGTGTCGTGGGCATGATGATGAACCAGCTGTTTTGATTTTCTGGCGGCTCAAGCCAGGCCAAGATTTTTCACAACCTGCACGGTCGAATGTGATTTGTTCAGCGTGTAAAAGTGCAGCCCCGGCACGCCGGCGCGCAGCAGTTCCTCGCATTGACGCGTGGCGTATTCAATCCCAAATTCAACGGCTGCCTCGTCGTTGGCGCCGATTCGATCCAATTCCTTTCGAAGCGCTGGCGGGATTTTTGAGCCGCAAAGTTGTGTGAATTTCGTGATCTGCGTCGCGCTCAAAATCGGAACGATGCCCGGAACGAGCGGAACAGAAACGCCGAGTTTGCCGGAGACATGATCGCGGAACTCAAAAAAATCCGCGTTGTCAAAAAACAGTTGTGTGAGGACGAAATCCGCGCCTGCATCCACTTTTTCCTTCAAATGTTTCCAGTCGTCATGCTTGCCGGTTTTATTGGCGATGTGGCCTTCTGGAAAACCGGCGACGCCAACGGAAAAATCGCCCTGCTCGCGGATGAATTTGACGAGTTGCGCGGCGAATTCAAAACCGCCGGGCGTCGGCTGGAATTCACCGCCTTGGGGTGGATCGCCGCGCAACGCGAGGATGTTTTTGCAACCGAGGGCGGAGACCTTTTCGAGCAGTATGCGAACTTCATCGCGCGTATGGTTGACGCAAGTCAGGTGGGCGAGCGCGGTCAGGCGATGTTCACGCTGGATGCGATCCACGATCATCAGAGTCTTGTCGCGCGTGGTGCCGCCTGCGCCGTAAGTCACGGAACAAAAATCCGGCTTGGCTTGGAGCAAAGCGGGAATATGTTTTTCCAAAAGCGCACGGTCGCCCTCGGCGGTCTTGGGCGGGAAAAATTCAAAGGAGATGACGGGATGGTCGCCGGTCTTTTTCGCCACGTAGATGTCTCGGATGAATTGCATCGGGTGGCTGATTATGGCGAAAATTTTTGTGACGGGAAACAAAAAGCCCCTCCCGGTTTTGCCGGAAGGGGCCAAAGGTTCTAAATCAGGTTAGAACTTGTAGATAATGTTGGCGTAAAGACCCAGAGAGTCTTTTGTCCCAAAGTTGTCGTCATCCGGATCGAAATCTCCGTCATCCCCGTAAATGGCCACGCCCGTGTGATAGCTGCCGATATGATCCCAGCGCAGTTCCACGCGGCTCATCACGTTCGCCCACAGGTCGTATTCCACGGTGCCGGTGAATTCAAACGCTTCGCTGCTGTAACCATAATTGGAGCCACCGGTGCCGCTTGCAGAATATTCACCATGAATTACTTCAGCACGGCCGTTGAAGCTCAATTTGTCGGTGGCCTTCTAGGTTGCATACAAGCCAAGAACTTCGTCGTCGTTCCACCACCTATCATCAAAGTC
>Ga0181537_10004364_pt1 | contig 11763 bp, 6 predicted proteins | sample PEATcosm2014_Bin_39_FD_119765 | JGI IMG/M metagenome (GOLD analysis project Ga0181537, IMG submission 119765) | Peatland microbial communities from MTU Mesocosm Facility, Houghton, MI, USA - PEATcosm2014_Bin23_10_metaG | ecosystem: Environmental > Terrestrial > Soil > Wetlands > Peat | place... | reverse complement strand
TCGACATCGCCACGGCCCGACCGCGGCGCCTCGGGCACGACTCTGGTCATAAGTGCCGGTATCTGGCTGATTGTCACCCAATGGCTATCTGCCGCACTGGGCGGCTACATTGCCGGGCGACTGCGTAGCCGGTGGGTCGGAACCCACACGCATGAAATCTTTTTCCGTGATACCGCACACGGGTTGATTACCTGGGCGGTGGCTACAGTCCTCGTGGCGGGGTTTGTCGGGGGCACGGCCCATATGCTCGTAAACGGCGTGACCCGTGCGGCTTCGGAAGTCGCCACGACCGGCGCGCAGACGGTCACGACTGGCGCACTCGGAACCTATGGCACTGACAAACTATTTCGCCCTGCGAGCATACCGACGGGAAACGCGGGCGTCCCAAGTGAGAACGATGCGCGCACCGAGGCGCAACATATCATTGCAAACTCACTGAGTGAGGGTCATGTGTCTGACGCCGACCGTGTCTATCTGGTTCAGATCGTAGCAGCGCGTGCTGGCATCTCGCAGGCCGATGCGCAACAGCGTGTGGATCAATGGGTGTCAAGCGCCCAGGAAGCTGAAGCTCAAGTCAAAGCCGCGGCTGATGCGATACGCAAAGCAGCCTCTGAAACGGCGATCTATACGGCACTCTCGCTGCTTATCGGCGCCTTCATTGCCAGTGTCGCCGCGGCTTTGGGCGGTCGGCTTCGCGACCTGCATCCCTGATCCTCTCGACGGGTCGGCGGGCGGCACACGAAGGATCCCGACGGGCAAAACTGGGTAACTCGGGGCAACCTCCGGTCCGGGCTGGCCGTGCCGGACAACGCCTACAGCCAGAATCGCCTTTGGATCAGTGACTGGGCAATCATGCACCGTGCACTATAGCTTCGTTCGCCTGAAGGGGCTTTCCCGCGGCCGCCGCTAACTTCTGTTGCGCGGTACCGCGCCCCGGCGCGCGGCGCCATCAAGCCTCTGGAGCGTGGATGACGATAACTGACTTCCTGTCAATTCAGATCCACCATGGGATTGCAACCCTGATTGGTACGGCGGGCGATCGTCTGGTTGTGGGCTGGCTGACATGGGGCGATGTTGCAGTCCTGTTGGCGGCAGTAGTGCTCGCCGCGCTGTGCAATCTCGAACTGGAACTCTACTCGCGACGAGAGCAGCGTGCCGCTGCAGCCACCACTGCACCAGCGCGTCATCATGTCGCCACGGCGCTCGGGCGACCGCTGGCGGTACTGATCTGGGTGTACTGCCTGTATCTCGCGACCGCGCCCATTCTGCCCCGACTCGTCCCGGGCGGCGGTGGCGCAGATCTGCGGCGGGCAATGGACACTGGCTTCAATTTGCTCGCTTTTGGGGCGCTGTGGTGGTTTCTGTTCCGCCTCACGCACGGGGTCGAGGCGCGGCTAAGTCCCTGGACTCATGCTTCCCCCAGATCCAGCAAGGCATTGCTGGTGGCTCTGCTGGGCGCAAGCCTGAGAATTATCCTGGCCGCCGCGGCCCTGATCATAGGCGTATCACTGCTGCAGACGCCGGCGCACTGGGCGGACGCGGTGCGCACGCTCGATAGCATCGTGTTGATTGTCGCCGTGGCATTGCTGCTCTCGCGCACGGTAAATACGCTGCGGTTGCTGGTGCTGGCGCGCTTTGATACGACGGTCGCAGATAATCTTCGCGCGCGACAGGTTTCCACCCAACTGCATATCATCAGCCGCGTCATCTATATAGCGATCGGTCTGTTCACGATTGCAGCCATCCTGATGCTGTTTCCGTCGGTACGCCACGTTGGAACCAGCCTGTTGGCATCTGCCGGCATCGCCGGTGTAGTGGTGGGCATTGCGGCGCAAAAGGTACTTGGTAATCTTTTTGCCGGTGTCCAGATCGCGCTCGCGCAGACCATCCGTGAGGACGACGTGCTGGTGGTCGAGGGCGAGTGGGGCCGTGTGGAGGAAATCACGCTCAGTTATGTCGTGGTGCATATCTGGGACGACCGGCGACTGGTGCTGCCACTCAGCTATTTCATTGAAAAGCCATTCCAGAACTGGACGCGAAGTTCGGCAGCGCTGACCGGAACGGTCTTTCTGTGGGTCGACTTTTCCGTCGATGTCGAGGCCACGCGCGCGGCTCTCAAGCCGATAATTGAGGGGAGCGCCCTGTGGGATCGGAGGTTCTGGAACCTCCAGGTCAGCGACGTTTCGGAGAAATGCATGCAGCTGCGGGTGCTGGCCACATCGGCCGATTCATCCCGCAGCTGGGATTTCCGCTGTGAGATTCGCGAAAAATTGCTGGCCTATATTCAGCACAATCATCCCGAAGCGCTGCCCCGCTTTCGAGCCGAAGTGCGGGAGACCGCATCGGTGCCAGCCCACTCACGCGCCTAGGGCACCGTGTCGTGGTGTGGCCTTTGCGTCCGGGTAGTGATGTATCGCGTGCCGGCATACCGACCGGCCGGAAGTGGCAAACAACAGGCTGACAATCGCCCAGGAATGCCTGCGCCTGTAGGACGCTGCCCACAGGTAGTGAGGTAAATCGCCGCCTGCCACCCGTTGCCAGATCCGGCATAGATTGAAGGTTCGTGAGCCTCGCCCGTCTTCATCAGGGATATAAATCTTGGCTTCAGATTTCCGGTCGCGATTGAAGGAGGGCAGTGCGGCCACGCACGGCGCGATCTGGGACGGCAAGGGCACTAACTTCACGTTGTTCTCGGCGAATGCGACGCGCGTCGAGATTTGCCTGTTCGACAGCAAGGGTGAGCGGGAGCTCGAGCGAATTGCCTTGCCCGAGTATACCGATCAGATCTGGCATGGGTACCTGCTCGACGTGCATCCCAGCAGTGTCTACGGCTTTCGTGTTCATGGTCCCTATGAGCCGAGTGCCGGACACCGCTTCAATCCTAATAAACTCGTGCTGGACCCCTATGCGCGCGGACATACGGGTGATCTGCGCTGGTCGCCGGAATGTTTTGGCTACACGATTGGATCGGAGGAAGAGGATCTCTCCTTTGATGAGCGAGACAGCGCCCCCTTCATGCCCAAGTGCGTGGTCGTGGATCCGAACTTCGACTGGCACGGCCAGCCACGCGTCAGAAGCGTCCCCTGGGACCACACGATCATCTACGAAGCGCACGTCAAGGGTTTCACCAAGCGCCATCCGGCCGTGCCATCGTCCCAGCGGGGTACCTACGCAGGCCTGGGCGTAAAGGCGGTCGTCGACTACGTGAAATCGCTCGGCGTGACCTCAATTGAGCTACTGCCGATTCACACTTTCATCCACGACAGCCAGCTGCTCGAGCGCGGACTGAATAACTACTGGGGTTACAACAGCATCGGTTTCTTCGCGCCTGATCCCCGCTATGCCTCCGAACCGGAGCAGAGTCTGCGGGAATTCAAGGAGATGGTAGCCCGCTTTCATGACGCAGGCCTGGAAGTGATCCTGGATGTGGTCTACAACCACACGGCCGAGGGCAATGAACGCGGACCGACGCTGTCATTCAAAGGAATAGATAATGCGACCTACTATCGGCTGGCCCCTGATAACCGTTACTACATCAATGACACCGGCACCGGAAACACACTCAACCTCTCGCATCCGGCGGTCATTGAGATGGTGGTGGACAGCCTGCGCTATTGGGTCAACGAGCTGCACGTGGATGGGTTCCGCTTCGATCTGGGCACGATTCTGGCGCGCGAGCCGAGCGGCTTTGATAATCAGAGCGGTTTCCTGAAGGTTTGCAATCAGGATCCGGTATTACGCAGCGTCAAACTGATCGCTGAACCCTGGGACTGCGGACCCGGTGGCTACCAGGTGGGCGCGTTTCCACCCGGTTGGGCCGAATGGAATGATCGCTTCCGCGATACAGTGCGCGATTTCTGGAAAGGCAGTGCTGCGGCCGCCGAGCTGGCGCCACGGTTGTGTGCCTCCGGTGACATCTTCAATCAGTTCGGCCGACGCCCTTCGGCCTGCATAAATTTTGTAACGGTGCACGATGGCTTCACGCTGAATGACCTGGTCAGTTACAACGAAAAGCACAATGAAGCGAACGGCGAGGACAATAAGGACGGCACCGGCGATAACCGCTCATTCAACCATGGTGTCGAAGGCCCAAGCGACGATGCGGCCATTATCGTCCTGCGTCAGCGCCAGATGCGCAACATGCTGGCGACACTCCTCCTGTCGCAAGGTACCCCGATGCTACTGGCGGGGGATGAGTTCGGCCGCACGCAACACGGCAACAACAATGGCTATTGCCAGGACAATGAGCTCAGTTGGGTGGACTGGGACCTGCTGAAGCCGGGGGCCGAGCAGGTGCTCTTCGTCCAGCAGCTGTGCGCCCTGCGGCATAAATTCGCGATCCTGCGCCGCAACCGGTTTCTGACCGGCGCAGTCGATGAGGAGCTCGAGATTCGTGATGTGAGTTGGATCAACGCGACCGGTGCGCCGATGCAGGAGAGCGAATGGCTGGATACAAGCATGCGATGTTTTGGCATGCTCATCGACGGTCGCGCGCGTCCGACAGGGTTGCGGCAGCGGGGCACTGAGGCGACGCTGCTGCTACTCTTTAATGCCCATCACGACTTCGTCGAATTTACGCTGCCCGAATACTCCGATGGGCGGGCCTGGGAATTGCTGCTGGACACCAATATTGCGAACCGCCCGGCCGAGTATCAGGGCGCTCCTGGGAACAGGTATGGTTTGACGGCGCGTTCGCTGGCGCTGTTCGTACTGAAGGTCTGAAGCGCGCATTCCATGGTATGCGCACAACTGTGGTGCGAAATTGGGCTCAGTCCTACAAGGCTGTCGGACGTGCACCGACGGGATTTACTAAGGTCGACCAATAAACTGTGACAGACAAATCCTGCGGCTCTCCCGCCGCCGCCATTGCCGAGAGGACACTACAGTATGAGCACGTGGGCACTCGTTCTAGCGGGCGGGGAAGGGCGTCGACTCCAGCGGCTGACGACTAATGACGGCGGGCGCCCGATTCCGAAGCAGTTCTGTTCTCTGGCTGGCGGTATGTCGCTGCTGGAGGAGACCTTGCAGCGTGCAACTGGCGTGTGCGATCCATCCCACGTGTGTGCCGTGGTCACCGAGCATCATAGGCAATGGTGGACGCCGACGCTTCGGGGGCTGCCAGCCGATAATATCGTGGTACAGCCGGTCGGCCGCGGCACTGCGCACGGCATCCTGCTGCCAGTGCTGCATATCCTGGCGCGCGATCCGGAAGCGACGATCCTGGTACTGCCCTCCGATCACTATGTGCATGACGAAGAGGTACTGCGCCGAGCCTTGCTAAACGCCATCGCGCGCGCAAAGCTTCGTACGCAGCAGGTTTTCTTATTGGGAATCCAACCTGACGAGGCCGACAGCGAGCTGGGCTACATCGTAGCCAAGCTGCCACTCGTCGGGCACTGTGGGCCGGTGTTGCAATTCGTCGAGAAACCCACGGCCTGGAGCGATATCAGTCGCCTGCGTCTGCAGGGGGCCTTGTGGAATTCGTTCATTTTCGCTGCGTCGGGCGCTGGCCTGATCTCCTTGTACCCCGAGGATTTCAGCGCAACCATTGAGTCGATGCGCTCAGCGGTAGAGCAGGATCGGCGAACCGGGACGACCCGGGCCACGAGCGCGCTTTATCAGACGCTGCCCAGTCTGGATTTTTCCCGGGAAGTCCTCACCGGTCAGGAAGCCTGGCTGCAGCTTGTGTCGGTACCCTCCTGCGGCTGGTCGGACCTCGGTACCCCGGGTCGACTGGAGCGCACCTTGCGGCGACTCGATCGGCAGCCGCGCAGGGTCCCAGAGAGCGAGCACGTCGCGCGTCCGCTGATCCTGCGCGAACAGTTTGAGCGCTTCGTGCTGGGCACGCGTTCGAATGTGCAATAGCAGCCGCCCCGATGCGGCGTGTCTATTCGATGCCCTTTGGGGCTCAGGTCTCGCCGGCGGGGGTAGGCTTCAGGTTGTGGGCCCCGGCCGCACGTAGCGTCGAACTCCTTCTCTACGGCTCGACCGAGACGATACTGCGCCCCATGGCGGCGGCCGGCGGCGGCTGGTTTGAGCGTCTCGAGCCTGATGCGAGGGCGGGCAGCCGGTATCGCTTTCGGATCGATGAGGCGCTGGCGGTCGCGGATCCGGCCTCGCGCTATAACGCTGAGGATGCCGAGGGTCCCAGCGTCGTGATCGATCCGGCCGCTTTTGACTGGGGTCCGCAGCAGTGGGGCGGACGGCCCTGGAACGAGGCCGTCATCTATGAAATTCACATAGGAACCTTTACCAGCGCGGGCACGTTTCGCGCGGCAATCGAGCGGCTCGATCACCTGGTAGCGCTTGGTGTAACACTCCTTGAACTCATGCCAGTCGCCGACTTTCCAGGCCGTCGCGGCTGGGGCTACGACGGGGTACTGCCATTTGCCCCGGATTCTGCCTATGGAAGCCCCGATGACCTGAAGGCGCTGATCCGAGCTGCGCACGAGCGTCGCCTCGGGGTGCTGCTGGACGTGGTCTATAACCACTTCGGACCCGAGGCCAACTACCTGCCGCGGTACGCACCGCAGTTTGTCACTTCGCGCCACCGCACGCCGTGGGGCGACGCGATGAATTTTGATGCCGCCGGATGTCCCGAGGTGCGTGACTTCTTTGTGCACAACGCCCTGTACTGGCTCGAGGAATTTGCCTTCGACGGGCTGCGCGTTGATGCCGTTCATGCCATTCACGATGACAGCGAGGTTCATATCCTGACGGCAATCGCCAGCGCGGTGCGGGCCGGACCCGGAGCACAGCGGCACGTGCATCTGATCGCGGAAAACAATGCGAATGAGGCGCAGCGGCTTGGCCACCCGCTGGTAAAGGCGCGATTCGACGCGCAGTGGAATGACGACCTGCATCACTGTCTGCATGTCCTGCTCACCAAGGAGACTGAGGGGTACTACAGTGACTTTAGCGAACAACCCGCCAATCAACTGGCGCGCGCGCTGGCAGAGGGATTCGTTTTTCAGGGCGAGTACTCCCGGCACGAACAGGCTCACCGTGGGTCGGTAAGTACCGATCTGCCACCCACAGCGTTCATCAGCTTTCTGCAAAACCACGATCAGATCGGCAACCGGCCCCTCGGTGAGCGACTGACGAGCCTGGTGGCCAGCGAAGCCGCGTTGCGTGCGGCGGTAGCGATTCTGTTGCTGGCTCCGGCCATTCCCTTGCTGTTCATGGGCGAGGAGTGGGGCGCCCGCGAGCCGTTCGCCTACTTCTGCGACTTCAAGCCGGCTCTGGCTGCCCTGGTGCGCGCCGGACGCGAGCAGGAGTTCGCCGGCTTCGCGCGACTGAGGGGCGGCGAGGGCGTTGCGGTGCCAGATGCAGCGGCGGTTGACACCTTCGAGCGCGCTCGGCTTTATTGGGGGCAACTTGAAGATCCGCACTCTGCCGACTGGCTGGCTTTCTACCAGCGGCTGCTGGCTTTGCGCCATGCTGAAATCGTGCCCCGGATACCGCTGATTCGCGCCAGTCACCATGTCGACGGCAGCGATCGGGCCTCGCGGGTCGCCTGGAAGCTCGCGGATGGATCCGAGCTGGTGCTAATGTTCAACCTGAGCGGCAGGCCAGTGGCCGCCTCTGGCCGCATTGACGGTCGCGTGCTGTTCGCCACAATGAGCGCCAATCCGCCGCCGATTGTACTCGAGGCCTGGAGCGTACTGTGGCTGCTTCAGGATCGAGGCGATCAGCCGCGGGGCGTCGCCGGATAACCACGCGATGCTACCCCGCGCCACCTATCGCCTGCAGTTGCATCGGCATTTCACCTTCAGCAATGCGACGCACCTGATTCCCTATCTGGCGCGGCTCGGAATCAGCCATGTCTATTGCTCGCCATATTTTCGCGCCCAGGCCGGCAGCATGCATGGCTATGACATTGTCGATCACAACGCCTTCAATCCTGAGATCGGCGGCCGCGAGGAATTTGAGCAGTTCGTGGCTACGCTGCGCGCGCACGGCATGAGCCACATCGCCGATTTCGTTCCCAATCATGTCGGCATAGGCAATGACAATGCCTGGTGGATGGACGTGCTGCGCAGCGGCCGCCAGTCACCGTACGCTGCGTATTTCGACATTGACTGGAACGCTGGCAAGCTCATGATCCCTGTGCTGGGTGATGCCTACGGCGTGGTGCTCGATCGCGGTGAGCTGACATTGCGCCGCGCGGGGCCCGCCGAGTACGTCGTGGACTATCACGAGCATCACTTCCCGATTGCAGCCGGCGATAATTCATATGCGGAGGCGCTGCTGCGCCCCGGTGCCCCTGTCGATGCGGGCGCTCTGCATGAGTTGCTGGAGCGCCAATCCTATCGCCTCGCGCACTGGCGCGTTGCTGGCGATGCGATCAACTACCGGCGTTTCTTCGACATTAACGCCCTGGCCGCGTTGCGGATGGAAGATCCGGCGGTATTCGCGACCACCCATCGCCTGCTGCTCGAGCTGGTGCGCTCCGGGCAGGTTGATGGCGTGCGGATTGATCATGTCGATGGCTTGTACGATCCGGTGGCTTATCTGGAGCGCCTGCGCGCGGCAGCTGCCGGGCCGGCGGGTCAAGCGGTTCACATCTGGATTGAAAAGATCACAGCGATATTCGAGCGACTGCCCGAGACATGGCCCGTGGAGGGGACGACCGGCTATGGGTTTGCCAATATCCTCAACGGACTGTTCGTGCGCGCAAGCTCCAAGCGGCGCATGCACCAGAGCTACGAGCATTTCATCGGCTACCGGGTCTCATGGGAGCAGGTGGCCTATGAGTCCAAGCGCGCAGTGCTGGACACTGCGTTTGGTGGAGAGCTGCGCCTGTTGATCCAGAAACTGGCCGAGCTGGCCGGTGCCGATCGGCATACCCGCGATTTCACCCTTAGCCACCTGGGCGCGGCGGTCCGGGAGCTAATCGCATGTTTTCCGGTTTACCGAACCTATGTGGCCGATCGGGCCTCGGAGGAGGATCGGCGTTATATCGAGTGGGCTATAGCCCTCGCCAAGCAACGCATCTCGATGGTGGACGTAGGGATATTCGAGTTCCTGCGCCAGGCACTCCTCAATGAGCTGCCGCCAGAGAGCAGCGCCCCCCGGGCACTCGCGAGCAGCTTCGCAATGAGCTTCCAGCAGCTGACGGCGCCCGCAACGGCCAAGGGCGTTGAGGATACAGCGATGTACCGCTTCAATCGCCTGGCGTCTCTAAACGAGGTAGGTGGCGATCCGGATCGCTACGGAACCAGCGCTGCGGCATTCCACGCGGATGCGCGCGCCCGACAGGCCCGCTGGCCGCTGGAACTGCTGGCGACCACAACCCACGACACCAAGCGCTCGGAGGATGTCCGGGTGCGTATCGATGTGCTATCGGAGTTTCCCACACTATGGCGGCGCACGGTGAATCGGTGGCGGCGAATGCACCGCTCACGCAAGCGCCTGGTGGATGGGCAATTGGCACCGGGCCCCAATCAGGAATACCTGCTGTATCAGATACTGGTGGGCAGCTGGCCGCTGGCAAAGATGGATAGGGCAGCGCAGTCGGAGTATCGCGAGCGCATCCAGGCCTACATGCTAAAGGCGGTACGCGAAGCAAAGCTGCGCACCAGCTGGGCCAATGTAAGCGCCGAGTATGAAGAGTCCCTGAGGCAATTTGTTGACGCGGTGCTCGATTACAGTGACAAGAATCCGTTTCTGGCTGACATGGCCGCGGTACAGGGACAGCTGAGCCGGCTGGGCCTGCTCAATGGACTCGCGCAGACTCTGTGCAAACTGACGGCTCCCGGCGTACCCGATATTTATCAGGGCACCGAGCTGTGGGATTTTTCGCTCGTCGATCCTGACAACCGGCGCGCCGTCGACTTTGACCGACGGGTGGAACTGCTGAATGAGCTTGAGGCTCAGGGCCCACCGACAGCGGAATTCGCGGCGAGCCTCATTCACACGCTCGAGGATGGACGCGCCAAGCTGCATCTGATTCGCACGGTGCTGGCGCTGCGGCGCCGCCATGAGCTGCTCTTTAGCGCCGGCGAGTATCTGCCGGCGCGTGTCAGCGGCGATCGCCGCCAACAGATTTGCGCTTTTTTTCGCCGGTTGCCACAGCGCAGACGCAGGAGCGAAGGCGGGGAACAGTCCGCAGGACTGACCACGCTAACAGTGTTCCCGCGCTTGTGCGGACGCCTGAGCAGCACGAGCTCGGTGCCCGTCGCCGCCGCGGCGTGGGGTAATACGGCGATTGAGATTCCGAGACGGCTGGCCATCGCGCGCTGGTCGAGCGTGCTTGACGGTATGCAGCTGGGTGAGGCCGCAGGTGGTGGGCAGCACCGCCTCCAGGTTGCGGACGTTCTTGCTCGTTTCCCAGTGGCGTTGCTGTCAAGTTGCGGTGTGCAATCGTGAGCGCCACGCGGACGAATCCTGCAGCCGACGTCGAGCTGTGGCCAAACTTGAGTGGCTGGGGTGAACGTTTTGTCCTCGGTCCTAAGGTGTATGCTCTGAAGGCTGCGGAATTCTCGCAGCCATAGACCCAATTCAATCATGCAGACATTTCACTGTACGCGCTGCCAGAATCCGGTGTTCTTTGAGAACGTCGAGTGCCTGATCTGCCACAACACGCTGGCATATCTGGTCGACCAGGGTCGCATGGCGGCCCTGTCGCAGGATGCCGAGGGTCTGTGGCACGTTTTGGGCGGCACCGGGGTGCAGCGGGCCTATCGATTGTGTGCAAACTACGTCCGAGACAACGTTTGCAACTGGGCCTTATCGGCCGATGATGCGGGCAAACTGTGCGAATCGTGCCGCTTGACTCGCGTGATTCCCGATATGAGCGTGCCGGCCAACAAGTCGGCGTGGTACAAACTGGAGGTGGCCAAGCGGCGGCTGATCTATACGCTCTTGATGCTCCATCTGCCGGTGGAACCGCGGCGCACTGATGGAAAGGGCGGGCTGGCCTTTGAATTCCTGGCCGATATCACCACATCCAACGGTGATCAGCAGCGCATACTCACTGGGCATGACAACGGTCTGATCACCATCAACATCGCTGAGGCGGACGACGTGCTGCGCGAGAGCCAGCGGCGCCAGCAGAATGAGCCCTACCGGACCCTCTTAGGCCATTGCCGTCATGAGATCGGACACTATTATTGGGACCTGCTCCTTGAAAATAGTCCGCGTCTCGGAGCTTTTCGCGAGCGCTTTGGCGATGAGCGGGCTGACTACGGCGCCGCCCTGAGGCGGCACTATGAGCATGGGCCACCGGCCGGGTGGCAAGACAACTTCGTCAGCGCCTACGCCACCACACACCCGTGGGAAGACTGGGCTGAATCTTGGGCACATTACCTGCACATGACGGACGCGCTGGAAACGGCGCATTCCATGGGATTGGCATTGCGTCCGCCGAGGTCGGATGAACCCTCGATGAGCCCGCCCGCCGACCCGTTGCGCGCCGGCGGCCAGAATTTCGAGGCCATGATGGCAGCATGGCTTCCATTGACCTATGTACTGAATAATCTCAGTCGCGGCCTTGGGCGCGCCGACAGTTATCCGTTCGTTCTCTCACCACCAGTCGTCGAGAAGCTGCGCTTTGTACACGAAACAATCCACGGTGCGCCCGCAGGGGCGGGCCCGTCCACCGCGGCTCGTAGCAGCTGACTAGAGCCTGTGCAGAGAACGGGCGGCGTGGCGCTTACGGCGCACAGGCTGCCTGTCCCATGCGGCATCTGTAAGTACCTGGCGAGTCCTTAGAGATCAGGGTCTTCCCGAGTACGCGTCTGCTGGGCCATCGCCATGGCG
>Ga0181537_10004363_pt1 | contig 11765 bp, 12 predicted proteins | sample PEATcosm2014_Bin_39_FD_119765 | JGI IMG/M metagenome (GOLD analysis project Ga0181537, IMG submission 119765) | Peatland microbial communities from MTU Mesocosm Facility, Houghton, MI, USA - PEATcosm2014_Bin23_10_metaG | ecosystem: Environmental > Terrestrial > Soil > Wetlands > Peat | place... | reverse complement strand
TCCTGCACCATGCGCTTGATCTCATCCTCGCTCAGGCCGCTCGAGGCCTTGATGACGATCTTCTGCTCTTTGCCGGTGGCCTTGTCCTTGGCCGAGACATGCAAAATGCCGTTGGCGTCGATGTCAAAGGTGACCTCGACCTGCGGCATGCCACGCGGAGCCGGGGGAATATCGGCCAGGTCGAACTTGCCGAGGCTCTTGTTGTCCCCGGCGCGCTCGCGCTCGCCCTGCAGCACGTGAATGGTCACGGCCGTCTGGTTGTCATCGGCGGTCGAGAACGTGTTCGCAGCCTTGGTCGGAATCGTCGTGTTCTTGCCAATCAGCTTGGTCATGATGCCACCCAGGGTCTCGATACCGAGCGAGAGCGGCGTGACATCGAGCAGCAGCACGTCCTTGACCTCGCCGGCGAGCACCCCGGCCTGCACCGCGGCACCAATGGCCACGGCCTCATCCGGATTCACATCGCGCCGCGGCTCCTTGCCAAAGAAGTCCTTGACGTACTTCTGCACCAGCGGCATGCGCGTCTGGCCACCGACCAGGATCACCTCGGCGATATCGGTGCCAGTGACACCGGCATCCTTCATCGCCGTACGGCACGGGCCGATCGTGCGCTGGACCAGATCATCGACCAGCGACTCGAGCTTGGCGCGCGTGAGCTTGACGCTCAGGTGCTTGGGGCCCGAGGCATCGGCGGTGATATAGGGCAGGTTCACATCGGTCTGCTGGCTCGAGGAGAGCTCGATCTTGGCCTTCTCGGCCGCTTCCTTGAGGCGCTGCATCGCGAGCGGATCGCGGCGCACATCGACGCCGGACTCCTTCTGGAACTCATCGGCCAGGAAGTGAATGATCTTCATGTCGAAGTCTTCACCACCGAGGAAGGTATCGCCATTGGTGGAGAGCACCTCGAACTGCCGCTCGCCATCGACCGCCGCGATCTCGATGATCGAGACATCGAAGGTGCCCCCGCCCAGATCGTACACGGCGATCTTGCGATCCCCGCCGGCCTTGTCGAGGCCATAGGCGAGCGCGGCCGCGGTCGGCTCGTTGATGATGCGCTTGACGTTCAGGCCCGCGATGCGGCCGGCGTCCTTGGTCGCCTGGCGCTGCGAGTCGTTGAAGTAGGCCGGAACGGTAATGACCGCCTCGGTCACTTCCTCACCGAGGTAATCCTCGGCGGTCTTCTTCATCTTCATCAGCACGCGCGCCGAGACCTCCGGCGGTGCCATCTTCTTGCCCTGGGCTTCGACCCAGGCATCGCCGTTGTCGGCCTTGACGATCTTGTAGGAGACCATGTCAATATCACGCTGCACGACTTCGTCCTGGAATTTGCGGCCGATCAGGCGCTTGACGGCAAACAGCGTGTTGGCGGCGTTGGTCACTGCCTGGCGCTTGGCCGACTGGCCGACCAGTACCTCATCGTCCTTCGTAAAGGCGACGATCGAGGGCGTGGTGCGATCCCCTTCGCTGTTCTCGATGACGCGCGGCTTGCCCCCTTCCATCACGGCGACGCACGAGTTGGTGGTGCCAAGGTCGATGCCGATTACCTTACTCATAAGCTGAACTCCGGAAAAATCAGAACGATGTTAGTTACTTAAGTTGCGGACAGTCCTGGTCAAATTCAAGTGCCGGCGCCGGCATCCGGCGCCCTGGAGACGATCACGCGCGCCGGTCGCAGCAGGCGGCCGTTGAGCTGGTAGCCCGACTGCAGCACCTGCAGCACGGTGCCCTCGGGCACCTGCGCCGAGGGTTGCGCCAGCACCGCTTCCTGCAGCGCCGGATCAAAGCTCGCACCGGCAGGCTCGATGCGCACAATCGCCGCTTTCTCGAACGCCTTGCCGAGCAGCTTCAAGGTCGCCTCGACGCCCGCCAGCAAGCCGGGGGCATCGGCGCTGCCCGACTGGAGCGCGAGCTCCAGGCTGTCGCGCACCGGCAGCAGTTCGGCGGCGAAGCGCTCGAGCGCAAAGCGGTGTGCATTCTCTATGTCCCGCTGCGCACGCTTGCGCACGTTCTCAAGCTCGGCGAGCGCCCGCAGCTGAGCATCGCGATTAGCCTGAGCCTCGGCCTGGGCGGCCTGCAGTGCGCTCTCGAGCGCCGCGATCGCCGGATCGGAACTTGGCTCGTCGGCTGCCGCCACCGTAGAATTGGCTTCAGTATTCAACGCTAATCCTTTGATATATAAACGATAAAAAGCCACATCTTGCGCGCCAGTGGCGCAAATCATGGCCCTATCTGCGCCCTGTATGGGGCTCAGCGACGGGAATTCAAGGCCGCGCCGAGCAGTTTTGCCGTGACATCCACGATCGGGATGACACGCTCGTAGGCCATGCGGGTCGGCCCGATGACCCCGAGCACCCCGGCAACGCCCTCACCGGTGCTGTAGGGCGCGGTCACGATGCTGCAGTCATCGAGAATCTGAAAGCCGGATTCGTGGCCGATGAAAATCTGCACGCCATCGGCCCGCAGGCTGTGATCGAGCAGATTGAGGATGTCGCGCTTCTCGTTGAAGGCCTCGAACAGGCGCTTGAGTTTGTCGACTCCACCGAGCTCAGCCAGACCCATCAGATTGGTCTCGCCGGCGATCACGTACTGGATCCCGGCGTCCGCACCCTGGTCTTCCTGGCCGGTGAACACCCGCTGGGCGACCGCGATGGCATCGAGCATCGCCTGGTTCATATCCTGGTGCGTCTCCTTGAGCTGGCGCAGCACCTCCTCGTGCAGTTGCGCCAGCGTCCGGCCAATGCAGAATTCATTCAGCAGGCCGGCCGCCCGGCGCAGTTCGTCCGGGCTGTAGCGGCGCTCGAGCTGAATGATGCTGTTTTGCACCTCACGGTTATCAAACACCATCACCACCAGCACGCGATTCTCGGACAGTCCCAGGAACTCGATCTGCGTCAGCTGCGCGGCCTTGGCCAGCGGCAGCGTCACAACGCCGGCCAGGTGGGTGACGTTGGAGAGCAGCTGCGAGGCGGTGGCGATCAGCGTCTTGGGCCCTTCGCTGGTGGACTCCAACTGGCGGCGCAGTTCCTCGACCTCCGGATCCGCATTGGCTTCAGCTGGGGACAGCCGCGCACGCATCAGGGCGTCGACGAAAAAGCGGTAGCCGCGGTCGGTTGGGACGCGCCCAGCCGAGGTATGGGGCGAGGTGACGAAGCCCAGCTGCTCCAGATCCGACATGACGTTGCGGATCGTGGCCGCGCTCAGCTGCAGCCCGGCGTCGCGCGAGAGCGTGCGCGAGCCGACCGGCTGGCCCTCGCGGATATAGCTCTGCACCAGCACGCGCAGCAGGTGCTGGGCGCGATCGGAGAGGCTCTCCTCGTTGGACTCGTAGCTCATAGTCACACCCTGTCAGGCTACCGAGGGGATTTCCAGCTCGTCAAGCGCCACCCCTGAGCCCGGGCCCCGGCTGCGCCCTGGCGGCAAAACCGGGTCCATTTTTGGCTCAAAACCATCGATCCGGTTCTTTGGCCGGGACGAGCCGGCGTGCTAAAAAGGTCGAGTGAAGCCCCAGTACAACACCTGCGCCCTGGTCGGGCACTTCGCCGACCCGAGGGTCTCGGAGTGCGCCCAGGCGCTGGTGGCCTACCTGAATGAACGCCACCTGACCGTTCTGGTCAGTGACGAGGCACGCAGTGGCAACCCGCCTGCCGGCGCCGAGTCGGTAGCGCCCTCGGCACTCGCCACCCGCGCCCAGTTCATGATCTGCATCGGCGGCGATGGGACGCTGCTGCAGGCGGCGAGCCTGCTGGCGGGTACCGATGTGCCACTGCTGGGTATCAACCGCGGACGCCTGGGGTTCCTGACCGATGTATTGATCCAGGACATGACCAGCAGCCTCGATGCGGTACTTGAAGGCCATTGCACCACCGATCGCCGGCCGCTGCTCGAAGCGCACCTGCGGCTCGCCAACGGCACCGTCCGTCAGCACTATGCACTGAATGATGTGGTGCTGCTGCGCCGTGAGACCGGCCGGCTGCTCGACTTCAAGACCGAGGTTGGCGGACGCTACGTCAACTCCCACAGTGGCGATGGCCTGGTGATCGCCACCGCGACCGGCTCGACTGCCTACGCCCTCTCGTGCGGCGGACCGATTGTCGATCCGCAGCTCAACGTGCTGGTGGTGGTGCCGGTGTGCCCGCACACGCTCTCGGATCGCCCGATCGTGATCCCCGGAGACTCGCAGATCGAGGTCCGGCTCTCGGATCGCGGGGAGGGTCATGCCGAGGTGACCTGCGATGCGACGCTGCTCGGGGCGATGGAGCCGGAGGATCGCCTGCTGGTGCGTTCTGCAGGGCGCTCCATCACCCTGCTGCACCCGCCCGGCTATGATTACTACCGTCTGCTGCGCTCCAAGCTCCACTGGGGCCGCGGCGACGAAGCTCACGAGCGCTGAGGCCCTATGTTGCGTCAACTGCAGATCCGAGACTTCGCGATCATCGAGTCGGTTGAACTCGACTTCGCCCCCGGCATGACCGTGCTCACTGGCGAGACCGGCGCGGGCAAGTCAATGCTGGTCGATGCGCTCGAGATCCTGGCCGGTGGCCGCGCCGGTGCCGATGTCATCAGGGCCGGGGCCGAGCGCGCCGATATCAGTGCCGTGGTGCAGATTGGGGAACAGGGTGGCGCCCTGCGCCGCCTGCTGGAGGAACACTCGATCAGCGAGGACTCGGAACTTTCGATCCGTCGCGCGATCGGCAGCGATGGCCGCAGCCGCGCCTGGCTCAATGGCCAGACCGTACCGCTGCAGGTCCTGCGCGATGCCTGCGAGCTGCTGATCGACATTCACGGCCAGCACGAATTCCAGTCCCTGGTGCGCCCGACCACGCAGCGCCAGCTGGTCGACAGCTTTGGCCGGCTCGAATCGCTCGCGACCCAGGTGCGCAGCGCCCACGCCGGCTGGCTCACGCTGATGAGCCAGACCCTGAGAGTCGAGGCTGCGGCCAGTGATCGCCATGCGCGCCTCGACCTGTTGCGCTACCAGGTGCAGGAACTGGATGCGCTGGCGCTGATTGCCGGGGAGTTCACGGCCCTGAATGAGGAGCGCACCCGGGTACTCAACCGCGCGGTGCTCACCGATGCCATTCAGAACGCGCTGGCGGCGCTGTATGAGTCCGAGGAAGCTTCCGCGCACAGCCTGCTGGCGCGCGCAATCAGCGCACTGCGCCCGATCGGCGATACCGCGGACGCGACGCTCACTGCGGTGCCGGCGCTGCTTGAGGAGGCGGCCATCCGTATCAAGGAGGGCGCGCAGAGCCTCTCGAGGTTCCTGGATTCGATTGATGCCGACCCGCAGCGACAGGAGGCCATCGAGCGGCGCCTGGCCGCGATCGAGGAGCTGGCGCGCAAGCACCGGATCAAGCCCGAGGAACTGCCAGGACTGCATGAGAGGCTGCGCGCCGACCTTGCGAATCTCGACAATGCGGCGACCGACCTTGTGACGCTGCGCAGCCAGGTCTCCGCGGCGCTGGCCGGATATCAGGAACTGGCGCGGCAGCTCTCGGCGCATCGCGCCACGGCCGCACGCGCGTTGAGCAAGGAAGTGACCGCGCGCATGCAGGAGCTGGGGATGACCGGCGGCCGCTTCCTGATCGAGCTGACGCCACTCGAGAGCGTCGAGCCCTCCCCGCACGGTACCGATGCAGTGGAGTTTCGTGTCAGCACCAATCCCGGCACGCCGCCGCGCGCCGTGGCCAAGATCGCCTCGGGCGGCGAGCTCGCGCGCCTCTCGCTCGCCGTACAGGTCACCTGCAGCAAGAATGCCGCGCCCTGCATGGTGTTCGATGAAGTGGACTCGGGGATCGGCGGCGCGGTGGCCGAGATCGTCGGTCGTCAGCTGCGCACGCTCGGCGCTGCCGGCGAGGTGCTGTGCGTCACCCACCTGCCGCAGGTCGCCGCGCAGGCGCATCAGCACCTGCGTGTGACCAAGATCACCGAAGGCCAGACGACGCGGATCGCGGTGACGGCCCTGCGCGGCGCGGATCGCATCGAGGAGCTGGCGCGGATGCTGGGTGGCGTGGAAATTACCGCCCGGGCGCGTGCCCATGCGCTCGAAATGCTCAATCGCGCAGCGGCCGTGCCCGATCCGGTGCCGACGCGCGCGCGGCGCGCGCCGGCGCGTCGCCAGCCGGCCGGCTAACTCTCGCCCGCCGTAGCCCGCGCCTTGCGGGTCGGGCAATCGACACGCTCGCAACGCCCGTAGAGCACCAGCGAGTGCTCTTCAATCCGAAAGCCCAGGCGCTTGGCCACCGCCTCCTGGCGCGCCTCGATAACGGCTTCTGCGAACTCTTCAACCGCGCCGCAGTCCATACACACGATATGATCGTGATGCGTCCCCTGATTGAGCTCGAACACGGCCATGCCATCCTCGAAATGGTGCCGGGCCACGAGCCCTGCGCCCTCGAACTGCGTGAGCACGCGATAGACGGTAGCCAGGCCGATGTCCTCATTCGAGTCGATCAGGCGCTTGAAGATTTCCTCAGCCGAGAGGTGGCGTGTGCCGCTGCGCTCCAGAATCTCAAGGATCTTCAGACGCGGCAGCGTCACCTTGAGCCCGGCTTTTCTAAGATCCTTGCCTTCCATGCTGCACCCTGATCAATCCGGACCGGCTGACATCCGAGGATAGTACGGTATCATGTCCCTATGAATAGCCTGACAAGCGCTCGCGGCGCCACAAACGATAATTGCCCCCAAGGCCTGCAGCGCACCCTGTGGCTCGCGCTCGCCGTGGGTGCCAGCCTGCTGTGCGGGTGCGTCTATCGCATGCCAATCCAGCAGGGCAACCACCTGGATGAGGCCACGATCAGCCAGGTGCTGCCGGGTATGACCCGCGTGCAGGTGCGCTACCTGCTCGGCACGCCGATGGTGCCGGGTGGCTTCGTGAACGATCGCTGGGATTACGATTACTATCTTCGGATGAGACGGCTGACCGAGCCGCTCACCGCGCACGCCACGGTCTATTTCAACAAGAGCAATCTGGTTGACCACGTGGTCAGCGATGTCAGCGGCAGCGCCCTGGTACCGCTGAGCAAGCGCAACGTCAACGCGCCCGGGGCCTGATGCCGCTGGCGCGCCGGCGCGCGCGCTGCACCTGCAGGCGCCGTCGCTCACGCGGCTCGCTGATCAAAGCCCGATAGATTTCAATCCGATCGCCATCGGCCGGGATGTCGCTGAGCGCGCAGCGCCGCCCCCACAGCCCGGCCACCGGCGCAGTCCACTCGATCCCGCATTCTCCCAGCACGCTGCGCGCGGCGGCCAGCGCCTCGGCCACGCTCGCGGCCAGTGGCAACTCCAGCTCGCACAGGCGCACGCCCTGCCCGGTATCAGCCGCGAGCAGACAACGCTTGGATTGCGGGGCATTCACGGCAGCTGCTGGGCGCGGGCGACGAAGGCCGTGACCATGGAGCTGGCGATATCCTGGATCAGCGGTTCGATCAGCGCGGCTTTGAGTGGATTCGAGAACTGGAAGCTGAGCTTGAGTTCGATGCGACAGCCATGCTCCCCAACCGGCGTCAGGCTCCAGCGGCCACTGAGCTGCTTGAGCGGCCCTTCGACCAGATCCATATGCACGGCGCTGACCGGCTCGAGCCGGTTGCGGGTGGTCAGATGGGTATGCAGCAGGCCGCGGCGTACGGCAAGGCGCACGACAATTTCCGCAGCCGATTCAAAGATCACTTCGACGCCGCTACACCCTGGGACGAACTGCGGGTATGCGCGCACGTCGTTGACCAGCGCATAGAGCACCGCCGGGGGTTTGTTCACCAGAGCCGTTCGGACAAGTTCAGGCATGGGCTGGGCAGTTTGGAGGATCGCGCGGGCTCGCTCAACTCGAAGGGTTACACTATCAACATGGCCAAACCTGACTCAGCACCGCGCCTGATCGCCGAAAACCGCAAGGCGCGCCACGACTATTTCATCGAGGAGCGGCTCGAGGCGGGCCTCGCGCTCGCCGGCTGGGAAGTCAAATCGATGCGTGCCGGTCGCGCGCAGCTGGCCGAGGCCTACGTCTACGTGCGCGAGGGCGAAGCGTTCCTGTTTGGCGCGCATATCGCCCCGCTGCTGACCGCATCCACGCACGTGCAGCCGGATCCGATCCGTACCCGAAAGCTGCTGATGCACCGGAGCGAACTCGATCACCTGGTAGGCGCTGTCGAGCGTCGCGGCTATACGATCGTGCCACTCGACCTGCACTGGAAAGCCGGCCGCGCCAAGCTGCTGATCGGCCTGGCCAAGGGCAAGCAGAAGCAGGACAAGCGCGCCAGCGAGAAGGATCGGGACTGGGAGCGCTCGCGCGCCAGGCTCCTGCGGCGCGGCTGAGCCCCCGGGGCGTCGCTCCCGGCTGTGCAATCTGTGCGCTGCGCCGCGAAACCCGCCGGCACGGTCGGGCCGCCATTTGGCGTATACTGGGCGCTGTCCTTTAATAACCGGGGGCGACCGGTTTCGACGTGGGTTACGAACCTTCAAGGGCGTGCCGAGGTGCAGTGAGCCTCGTTAAACTTTTCTGCAAACTTTAGTTGCCAACGACGACAACTACGCTCTAGCGGCCTAATCCCCGCTTAACCTCCGACCAGCCCGTGCCTATGCGACTGTATCGGGGGACGCGCTCATAGGATCGCGGGACATCGTGCTACAGGGTGTTCCCGTTAAGAGTTACTGTCGCTGGTTCGACGTCTTCCCTGCCATTCGGGTAGCGTTGGGCGAGAAACAAAGAAACGGCTACGCACGTAGAGCTTGAAGTCTAGGGCTTGCGGACGCGGGTTCAATTCCCGCCGCCTCCACCAATTCAGTAAGGCCCGGCTGCTGTGCCGGGACTTACCCCCCAGCTTGCCACGCACCTTCACTGGGTGGCCTGCTGTGCGGCTGCTCTTACCTTGGAACTCGCACTCGCTTCCCATTGCTCATACTGGGTCGCCAATTCTTCCACCGACAGCCCCGATGTCCTGAGCTCCATCCTCAGCGCTGAGAGTTCGCCAGTGGCTGACCAGCGTCTCACCCGTTCCATTTCTCTTATTGCATCGTGGCAGCTTAGCGGGACGCTGAGATCGCGAGGTCTGCCCAACTCCACCATCATAAGTGCTGAGCGCTCTCGTCGAAGGTCCGCGACCCGTTGAGCGGGCCAGCCGAGCTTCTCGCCCAACTGAAGACCGAAACTGAAATCGAGCAGGTTCCGGCCGCTCGCAACCATGAGTTGAGCCACAGCACTACAATCGCTCCAAGACTCTGCGTTGCCATCGCCATCGCCTCCAGCGCTAGAGCAGTCCCGAACTGCCCGATAGTAGGAAAGAGGCAATGCGGCCTGAAAGCCTATCAGGCGGACGTTTACATAGTATTGTTCAAGCGGCGTCAGGCCTGGTGGCATCGCTGGCTGGGCCACGGCCAGCAGCGAATCGGTGTCGCTGTCAACATGCAATGCACTCGCAGCCTGATGTAGAGCTTCGGCTTCTGCCGCAGCGTCGTCGCGCTCACTTGCCTCGCCCGCCAAGTCGAGCCAGGGAACCGCATTTCCTGGATCGATTTGTGCCCAGCCGCGCTCCGAGATTTCACTGCAGCCACCCTCCCTCGGACCCGCCCAAGCTCTGCTGCAAGAGCGCAGCGCCATCGCATAAACAACCGGATCAGAAGATGCTGCAGCCAGTCTCGCCAGCGCATCCAGCGCCGCATAATCATCCCTATGTTGTGTGCTCATGACGCCCGTGCTTTGCAGCATCAGCCCCAGGGCCTGCTGGCGAGCGCCGGCACTTTGAAGCAGCGCGGCCTGCAGCTGCTCGTTGGCCGCGACGACGCGAGCTGCAAGAGCTTTGCTTGCCGTTGAATCACCGACATCCTCCGCGAAGAGAGGCGCTGGAATGCAACCCTCGGCCGCTTCCTGCTCCGCGAGCATCAGGCCCTGACCGAATCCAAGTCGCAGAGCGCCTTTATCGCTTGAGTTCGGCGCGCTGCCGTCAACAGGGTGAGCGCGTGGCGATTTTGCCGAATTAGACTGCAGCCACCAGAGCAGACCCGCGACAACAAGCAGGGCCACCGCGATCAGTGTCAGCAGCCTAATCTTTAATCCGCGTGCGAGTCCTTGCATACGCTCGTGGGTCTCGAGGCACAGAGGGCCGTCGAGAATGTCAGAACTGGGAGAGCGGCTGCTACTCCCGGGCCAATATGCACCGCACCTGCGGTCGCCGCCGACACGGGTGAACTACCGAGGCCGGCGCAGCGCTCCAATTGACACTGGTGACACCATCGAGCCCATTACCAGCCTGCGCGCCTACCCATGCGGCGCGTGCGATGGCGACTGCGTAAGATCCACACCGGGATCGACCTTGGTCCCGTCGCGTACCATCGTGACCACCTTGGGCAGCAAGAACACCAGCGGCAATGCCAGCAGCGATGTCCCACCGTTAAGCAGCACCAGCGTATGAAACGTCATGTGCCAATGATCAATGAAATAGGAGCCGACGTAGTTGCCGCCATACAGACAGAAATTTCGCACGGACATCAGCAGTGAAAATCCCAGCGCCTCACTGCCCGGCGGCGTAGCGCGGACCATCACATGCATCATGGCCACTTCGGCCATTGTGAAACCAAAGCCGTAGACGCTCTCGGCCACGCGCGCCTGATTCAGCGTCGCATAAAACCAGTAAATCATGTTGCCGATTGCCCCGAGCACAATGCAGATCAGCAGCAAGGAGCGCAGCTTGAATCGCTTGCAAAGAAAAACCCCATACAGGGCCGCCGCCAGCATGCCAAATGCGCCGTTGAGCAGCTGCATGAAGCCCTGGGTCTCGGTGCTCATATGCAGCTCATTTTGCTGCAGGTAAAACAGCGCGGTTTGTACGCCGGGAGCCATATAGAACAGGGCGGAAATTGCTGCTGCTATCCACATCGCAGGCGCGCCGATGAGGGCGCGAAACTGTCCTGCAACCGCCGGCAGGTAGCCGCGGCGCGCGACCTGCGAAGGCTGTTCGCGCAAGAACCACAGCGCCACGGGTACGATCAGAAAGGCAATGCCACCGCATGCGATCCCGGTCCAGCCGATGGCAAGCATGCCAAGGAAACCGCCCGCAGGACCGGACACCAGGACTGAAAACTGCTCGGCGAGGTTTCGCAGCGAGGTCATGCGGCCCGAACTGGCGCTGCCTTTGGCCGCCTCAACCATGAAGCCACCAATTGCGGTGCTCGCCACCACCATCGCGGTACTGACAATCACGCAGATTGCCAGCAGCGTCCCATAGCGGATCGGTATCAGCGTCAGCGCGAACCAGCTGACTGCAGCCAGCGATCCGCCGATGATCAGGTAGCTCTTGCGCCGGCTGCCAAAGATCGGCACCACATCCTCGAGCATGCCGAACAGGGGCTTTACGTTCCACGGCATCGTGATCCAGAATAAAAATGCAGCGGTCGTAGAGCGATCGACGTGCAGCGTGTTCTTGAGCAGATTCTGCAGCGGGATATAGGCCAGAATGACGGTCTGCGCGAGCGTGGTCGCGATCACACCGACGACGATCACTATGCCGGCGTACAGCAGGCTGCGGCTTCCGGCCGCCTGAGGGTTGGCACTTGGGAGTTCGACGGCTGGCGATACCGACATGGGCGCTCCTGTGGGCTTGATTCTCTCTAGCAAGTCCCGATGAGGGACGTCACAGCCTCAAAGTGCTGAGGGCAGCCGCATCATAGCCGAGGGCGCCGACAAGCATGGTGCCGAACCGATCACGCATCGGAAGCTTACATGGAGGTAAGCGACCCATCCGGCGTAAGTCAGCGCGCAGCGGGAGGGCCGGATG
>Ga0181537_10004361_pt1 | contig 11774 bp, 14 predicted proteins | sample PEATcosm2014_Bin_39_FD_119765 | JGI IMG/M metagenome (GOLD analysis project Ga0181537, IMG submission 119765) | Peatland microbial communities from MTU Mesocosm Facility, Houghton, MI, USA - PEATcosm2014_Bin23_10_metaG | ecosystem: Environmental > Terrestrial > Soil > Wetlands > Peat | place... | reverse complement strand
TTCTGTAGGTCTCGGCGTCGCCGTATTCGATGAATTTCTTGTACCTGCTGTGCTCGCATTTCACGCATCCCGCATGCTTGATCGGGCACCAGTGTTGCTCGGTCCTCGCGGCGATCTCCGTGAAATACCCCAGGATCCCGTTCACGTAGGCGCAGTACTCGCAGTTCACCTTCTCGAAGAAATTGAGGTAGCTCAGATAGCGCCGGTCAAACGAAAGGTAGTCGCGGCGCCGCACCTTCGGAATCCCGTAGATCGGAAAGCAAATCGCCTGGTAGAGGGTGCCCACGAGGTCGGCGAAGGCGATCGGGACCGCGCAGAGCCAGATCACGGGCGATGTGGCCAAGACGAGGAAGCGCGAGTGCAGGATGTAGGAGGGAATCCCAAGGCGAAGCCCGCGGTGCCGGGCCACCGCGGCGTCCGTGAAGCGAACCGTCTTCGCATGGACCTCGTAGCAGAACTGCACCTCCTTCTTGCGCGCCTCCCCGACCATTTCTCTTTCGAGCCGGCGGACATCTTCTAGCAGGGATTCAAGCCTTGGATTCATCTCGTTGGGGAGGGTTGGGGGTTCCTGATGCGGCTGTTTGGCTGCGCCTATAGTAACCCTTATGCGGATTTTGTTCTCCACGTGGACGTTGCTGGGGACGGCAATCCGACGTGCCGAAATCCCGAAACAAAAAAGGCCTTCCCGCCGGGGAGGCCTTCGAAAACAAAAACCCAAAGCCGGATGAGCTAGAACGGAACGTCCTCGTCGACCGTGTCTTTCGGCACCACCGGGCCCTTCGCAGGGCCCCTGGATGCGGACGGGGCATCACCCGGAGCGGACTCCGCCGCATCGCCGCCCGGGGCACCCCCCGGAGCGCCGGGGGCGCCGTCGCCGCGGCCGCCGATGAACTGAAAATTCTCGAGCACCACCTTGAGCTTGTTTCGCTTCTGGCCCGTGGTCTTGTCCTCCCACTGGTCGAACTTGAGGCGCCCCTCCACGAAGAGCGGCCGGCCCTTGGTGCAGTACTTCGCCACGATCTCGCCCTGCTTTCCCCATGCCTCGATGTCGACGAAGGCCGTCTCCTCGCGGGTCTGCCCGCTCTCGTCCTTCCAGGAACGGCTGATCGCGAGCCCGAACTGGCAGATCGCGGTGCCTTTCGGCGTGACCCGCATCTCCGGGTCCCGCGTAAGGTTCCCCATCAGGTAGACCTTGTTGAAGTTGGCCATAGGAATCAGACCTCCTGGACGAAGGTGCGGTAGACGCTTCCGTTCAGGCGCAGCCGCTCGCGCAGCTGGGCGGGCCCCTGCGGCGGGGCGCTGAAGTTGACATGGACGTAGGCGGCGCCCGTGAGCTTCTTGTCGGTGACCCGGGCGAAGTCCTTCTTGCCGATGTTCTCGACGGCGGTCACATCGCCCTGGATCGCGGCGATCTCCTTCTTCACGCCGTCGACGATCTGGTCGACGGTCTCCTGCTTGCCCCGGTTGTCCAGGATGAAGGTCGCGCGGTAATTGCGTTTGGTGGGTGTGCTCATGGGTTGTCTCTTCGGTTTAGCTGGTTCATCGCCCGGTCGGGGCCGCTCGCAAGGAGCAGCTCCAGGGCTTGGACGTAGCTGTCTGTCTTTTGTTGGATGAGGGTGTGTTGTTCTTGTGTGAAAGGTGCGAGCACGAAGTCCTTGAGGTCCATCTCCGGGGGGTGCCTTGGGCCGATGCCGAGCCTGAGCCGGGCGAAACCGGTCCCAAGGTGCTCAAGAAGGCTCGCAACCCCGTTGTGGCCGGCGTCGCTGCCGGTGACTGAGACCTTGATGAGCCCGAGGTCGATCGTGAGGTCGTCGTAGACGGCGGCGACCGACTCCGGGGCGATCCTGTGGTACCGGGCCAGCGCGGAAACCGCGCGGCCGCTCTCGTTCATGAAAGTCTGCGGCTTCATGAGCCAGATCGTCCGCCCGGGCTCCAGGTCCAGGCGGGCGACGGACGACTCGAAGGCCGGCGTGTTCTTCCAGGAAAGGCCGTGCTTCGACGCATAGGCGTCGATCGCGACCCAGCCCAGGTTGTGGCGTGAGCGCTCGTATTCGCGGCCCGGGTTACCCAGGCCGGCGACAAGCGAGATGGACATGACTCAAAGAACGGCCGGCGAGCGGGTCGCCGGTTTGAAAGGCTACTTCTTGGCGGGCGCGGCCGGCTTGGCCCCGGCGGCCATGCCGGCGGGCTTTGCGCCACCGGCGGCGGCGGGCTTGGCGCCCGCGGGAGCGGCGCCCTTCTTGTCGCCGGCAGCGGGGGCCTTGGCATCGCCCGCGGGGGCGGCCTTCCCATCGGCCGCAGGAGCGGCGGCGGCATCCCCGGCGGCGGGGGCCGCGGCGGCACCCTCGACGGGAGTGGCGGCAACAACCTCCTGGACGATCTCGGCGACCGGCTCGACGCACGCGACGACGGGCTGTCCCTTGTCGTCGAGGAAAGTGACGCCCTCAACGGGCTTGATCTCACCGACCTTGATCGTCTCGCCGACCTTCAGGGGGCTGACGTCGATCTCGATGGTCTCGGGAAGATCTCCGGGAAGGCAGCGGATGCGCAGCATGTGCGACGCGATCTCGAGCACGCCGCTCTGGTTCTTGACGCCGAAGGACTCGCCGACGACGCGAACGGGCACGCGGATCTCGAACTTCTCGTCCGCCTTGACCTCGTGGAGGTCGACATGGAGGTAGCGGTCCGTGATCGGGTCCCTCTGGATCTCCTGGAGGAACGACAGCGCCTTCTCGGCCTTGTCCTCGCGGTTGAGCTCGATGAGCAGCGAGCGGCCGGCGACCGACTTCAGGAGCTTGGTGAATTCCGGGACCTCTATGGAGAGCTTCTCCGGGGCCGAGTGCTTCCCGTAAAGGATGGCGGGAATGCGGTTTACCTTGCGAAGGCGGCGCGAGGCGCTGCGGCCGGTCTGGGCGCGCGTCGCGACTTTGAGTATGAGCGGATTTTTCATGGCTTCGTTCCCCCTGGACCTCCGGGAATCGGAGTCAGGCGTAATTGAGAGGGGAGATTAGAAAGCCCGGCCGCCGCGAAATCAACCAAAACTTCACCGATTCCACTGCACGTACGAAATGTCGAGGGCGTCGTTGGTGAAGGTGACAATCTCGTCGATCTCTCCTCGGCCTGGGACCGTCTCGACGCGCTTAACGACGGGCGTATCGCCGTTGATAATCAGGTTCCTACCGATGTGGCGGGCCCCGCTCGTGGTGATGCAGACGAGGTTCCCGGGGGAGATGTCAGCCGGGGTGTCGGAATCGTTCCGGATCACCACCTCCGCGCAGCCCAGCGAGTTCTGGAACGCTTTGGATTGGAAGCTGACGATGGAGCAGCCCCGGAAGGTGGAGGCGTTCTCGAGCTTGTTTTCAGCCCCGGGGGCGGCGGCCGGTGGCCTATCCGGGTTGAAGGGCTGCGTGACGTAGACGGGACGCGGCGGCGGGGCGACCTTTGCGGGAATGACCAAGGCCACGCCCTGGGGCAGGTTTGACTTGGCAAGCTTGAGGAGTCCTTCGTCCGCCTTCACCACGATGCTGTCGGGCTGGTTTGAGATGATCCTCACGTTGTGGAGCAGGCGCCCGTCCTTGAGGGGAAGGAGCGCGAATGGCCCCGGCATGCCGGGATCGGCCGCCTGAAGCGCCAGCGGCGCAAGAAGCAGCGTGGCTGCCAAGACAAGGAGGCGTGCCTGGCTTCTCATGGTGGGCGATTCATAAAAGCCGGGAAAGACCGAGGCAAGCCGCATGGCCTTGGGCCGGGCCGTTTTTACAAGAATCTCATTCAACGGACTTAGGCGTGGCCGCCGTCACGAAGCTGAAAACATGGTAGGTCGCACTCGTCGTCCCCACGTTCCTGAGGCCGTGCAGGTCGTTTGAGGCGAAGAAAAGGACCGAGCCCGGCCCGGCGATCTGGGACTTTCCGTTCAGGGTCACCTCCAAGGTTCCCTCACGGATGACGACGAACTCCTCGTTCGGGTGGCGGTGGGCGGGATGCGGGGACTCCCCCGGGTTGAGCGTCGTGACATGGCACTCGAAGTTCTCGAGCGTCGCGGTAGGACCGTCGAAGAACGAGCGGTGCGAACCGAACGAGGTGGGGTGAGCCTCGATCTTGGACCAATCGTAGACCGCCGAGGTGACGCGGGCCTTGGCCGGGTTCTGCGAAGGCTGGGTCTCGGCCACGGCTGCAGCCACGAGCGCGGCGGCGGCGGCCGCGAGGGCGATGAGGATGTCTCGGGTTTTCATAGGGGTGTTTTCCGGTATCGAGCCTGACCCGCCGGGAGGAGGTCCGCGACCCTGAAAGCGATCCCTGGGCCGGCATCGGGGGCTCAGGCCGGCGGGTTTGGGCTCGCAAGCCGCCGGGGAGGATCCAACTTTCGGCGGCCGATGAACCCCGCATTCGCAGTCGCCAGCGTCGCAGCATTGGTGGGACTTTCGGCGACGGCCCGCGCCGGTGATCCGTCATGCTGGGTCTACTTCGGAACCTCGACGACCGACGCGAGGCAGGGCCTCTACCTTTCAAAGCTGGATCAGGACACGGGAAGCCTGTCTCCCGCGGTCCGGGTGGCAGAAAAATCGAATTCTGTGTTCATGGCATTTTCGCCGGACCGGAAGCACCTTTACTCGCTCGCCGAGGTCCCGGGCGCTGGGGGCCGTCCGGTGGAGGCCATCGAGACCTACGAGGTCGACGCGCCCACAGGCCGATTGACGGGCGTCGGCGAGCAGGTGGCGGACGGTTCGGAGGCCTGCCACATCAGCGTCGACCCCTCCGGGAGATGCGTCCTTACGGCCAATTATGGCGACCACTACATCGAAGTCTTCCCGATCGGCGCCAATGCCGTTGCCGGGAAGCGGTCGTGCATCGTCCACCACTCGGGATCCGGCCCGAACAGGGACCGGCAGGAATCCGCGCACCCCCACTCTATCAATGTCGATCCCTCGGGGAGGTTCGCGATCGTGGCCGACCTGGGGCAGGACAAGGTCTTCGTGTACCGCCTGGACGCCGCGAATGGAACCCTCACCCCAAACGACCCGGCATTCGCGACGGTCGCCCCGGGGTCGGGGCCGAGGCATTTCGCATTCCATATTGATGGGAAGCATGCGTTCGTGATCAACGAGCTTGCTGCGTCGATAACCGCATTCAACTGGGACTCGGAAAAGGGAGTGCTGACCCCATACGACACGGTCCCGATCCTCAGCAAGGACTACAAGGGACCGACGAACACGGCCGCCGAGATCGTGGTCAGCAAGGACGGTAGGTTTGTCTACGGATCCAATCGGGGTGACGACAGCATCGTTGTCCACGCGTTCGATTCGGACACCGGGAAGCTCACCTTCGTCCAGAGGATAACGGACGGGATCAAGGTGCCTCGCAACTATGCCATCGATCCCTCGGGACGGTGGCTTGTCTGCGGCAATCTGAAGGCCGACACGGCGACCGTTTACAGGGTGGACACCGACACGGGGCGCCTAACTCTCTCGGGCACAATCGCGGTGCCTGAGCCGCTTTGCGTGAGGTTCCTTCAGATCTAACGGCCGGGAGCCAATTTATTCTTGCCCGTAGGCGGGCGGTGTCCGTACTACAACCCTTCCAGTGCCCCCAAGGGTGCGGAAGAGATTGCCCGGTAGCTCAGTGGCAGAGCAGGTGACTGTTAATCACTTGGTCGCTGGTTCGATCCCAGCCCGGGCAGCCATTTTCTTCGACTTAAGAGTTGAAGCGCAGTGCCTACCTATGGACCTTGCCGACGCTTGACGATACTAGGCCGAGATCCGAATCTCCGCGTGTGGAATCAGCCGGGTTGAAAGTTGCAGGAAAGCTTAACAAGACTCCATGGCAACGCTTCGCTCGCCTCCAAAGGTCAGCCTCCCGTCTTTCTGCGGGGCGCGGCCAGCCCAAAGGCGTCTTTCGGTTCGCTACCAATGAGGCATGTTCCCAATGGACGGCGAACCTGAACCGGAGCGCGAAGTAACACGCGTCCCCACTGACGCCGACTTGGTTTCGCTCGCGCGGGAACTGAATCGCCTCGGCGTCGCCTACGTGGTGATTGGTGGATTTGCCATCAACCGTCTGGGATTTGTTCGCGCTACGGAGGATATTGACCTGCTCATTGCGCGCGACAAGGCAAACCAGGCTCTTGTGAAGAAGGCGCTCGAAATTCTTCCCGACGGTGCGATCAAGGAACTCGGCGACGATGATATCGCACAATGGGTCGTCGTACGGGTGAATGACGACATCACGGTCGACCTTATGACCGAGGCTTGTGGCGTGCGCTTTGAAGACGCGGGCGACGGGATCGAAATGGAGATTGGAGACTCATCCCAAGACAGGTGCGGCGCAGTTGGTAGAAATTAGGGAAACTGTGCGAGAAATCGCCATTCCGGTATATATCCAGACGGAATCACCGTTAGCGCCGAAGCCAGCATTGTTCGCGGCAGTGACGGGCGAAGAGCTGCTCGGTTACGGAGTTCCGCCAGAATGGCTGAATGACGTGCGACAAGCGACGGAAGACACCCTCTTGCTACTGGCAGAGCGCCTTCCGGGCGAGGCGGCCGAAGCACTCTTGGAGCTGGCTACTGGTGGAAATGGGCGGGGTTCGTAGCGTGGCAGGAGATCAGGCTACTGAATTCAGCGATCAAGCTGTTCCGCGCCCAGGTCGAGATGAAGACTGGAACTGCTGCGAATCCTACCACAACGGGATTCCGTGATTACGCCATCAACCGAATCAATATCGCCGCGCATGCAACCGAGGTCGTCAAATGCGTGGAGAAAACAATTCCCGGCCTAATAGAAACTGTCGGCAGCCTCGGGCCGGATAAGGGCGAATTGGAATACCGGACCGAGTTCAAACTCCAGACAGGCGAGGTAACAGACGGTTCGCTTCAAAGCCTCGGGAAAAAGGCGAAAAAGGCCCCGCAAAAATACTTTGTAGCCTGTGTCAGGAAGATCCAGAGGCAGGCCTTCGCCGATGACTTGTTTCAGCGTATTTCCGAGCTTAACGAAGTGGAGGACGTCGAAGACATTAAGACTCTCAACGAGCTCATCCTTTTCAAAAGGTACTTTGCATTGAATGGCGCCCACTACTCGCCGTCAACAGGGGAGGTTTCGATGGTGTTGCTGCAGAAGGAACTCGGGACGATCAAGGACGTCTACATCCTCGACGAGCCGGAGAAGAGTCTCGGTAACGAATACATCAGCGAGGTAATTGTTCCGATGATCCGAGATCACGCGCGGGCGGGCAAGAGGGTTTTCATTTCCACGCACGATGCGAACATTGCGGTTCGAACGCTGCCCTACAATTCGATCTACCGGTGCCACGGGCGCAAGGGATACAAAACGTACTTCGGGAATCCGTTCTCAAACGATCTGGTGAATCCCGACGACAGCGATCGCCTCGATTGGAAGAAGGTAAGTATGAAAACGCTCGAGGGCGGAGAGGATGCCTTTGGGGAGAGGGAGAAAATCTATGGAAATTAGAAAAGCTAGGATAATTGAGGTCGACGATAAGCACTGGCTAGCGGTCGATGCCGGAGACGGCGAAATCCGAATTCCTCTGTCGGAAGACAAACCGACCGAGGTCAAGAGTGCCTTTAACAAGCTCCTTACCGGACTGCGAGGCGGCGCATTCAATATCGAACTAGAGGGAACCGGCGAGGACCTCTTTTCCCAAGTGGCTAAGGAATACCTCATCCAGCTTAACAAGGAAATGCTGGCAATCCGCGCGGAAATGGTAAAACGCGGACTCGTAGGGAAATAATTTATTCGCATCACTTGAGCAAAATACGCCTGACTACGAGGAATGTGATATCAGCTTAAAAAAGCACCTTAATTCACGTACTTGGTCTATGTCCGCGATGCCTACAATTCGTTTTCGATCGGGCGCCATTGGGTGACTCGTGAGATTGTCGAGCGGATCTTCATCCGGAAGCCGAGAACAACTGAAGGTAGGTGAACGCAACGGTCCCGCAGGGAGCCGTGCACTTCCTCCTGTTCGCCGCATTTGTGCTTATTGTCTTCCAGAGGCAGGAGCCAGAATTCCGATGACCGGGCGAGGCCGGGGCCGGCGGAGGCGATCCCCATAAGGACATACATCCCGGCCCAAGAGGTGGGCAGACGGACGACCTTGCGCATTTTGTTGATATTCACGTAAACGTGAACATTTGATATTCGCGAAATGTCGCTTGACATTACTCCAAGATACCGGCATATTCACGTAAACGTGAACTCAACGATTATTCAGAACATGCCTTCTTCGCAAAACGAGGTAGATCTCGAAGCTGCACTGGCAAAGCAGCTTGAGGCCATTATCGGCGACGTGCCTTGGCTGCGCAATTGGAAGGTTAAACAAGAGGCCGTCAGTCGTGACGTCGGCTGGGATATCTCGGCTTCCATCCCGCTTCCCAACGGGAACACCGCGGAGCTCCTTGTGGAGTGCAAGGCGGAGCCGCGCCCTTCCCTGTTCAGCACCATTGTCGAGCGAAGGTTCGACAAGAGCGGCGCGGTGCATTCCGCCATACCTGTCCTTGCGGCACCGTTCATCGGACCACGAATGGCGGAAGTTTGTTGGAGTCGAAACTGGAGCTGGTTCGACCTTGCGGGGAACTGCCGGATCAATGTCCCGGACGCCTTTTACATTGAGCGCACTGGTCGGGAAAGGCTGGGGCCCGCGCCAAAGCCCATGGTGAATCTCTCGAGGTGGGAATCCGCACGGATCCTCCGGGTGTTGCTCGCGCCGGACAACGCAGGTATGGCGTGGACCCAGCGGCTGCTCTTGAATCATATGGGGAGCCAGCCCAACGGGCTGCCCGGGGTGAGCACCGGCCTAATCAACAAGGTCATCCGCTCGCTCCGCGACGACCAGTTCATCGAGGAGCAGGCCAAGGGAGGATTCAAACTAAAGGATCCGATCGGGCTCCTCGCAGCGTGGCGCGAGGCCTACAGATTCGAAAAACATCGCCGGCAGGGTTATTTCACCCTGCTCCAGGGCCGGCAGTTGCATGAGGCGTTGGTGCGTTTTGAATCCCATACCGGGGGACACGCGGCGTATGCGGTCTATTCGGCTGCAGCTATCCAGGCCCCGAATGTCCGCCAGCCGAAGACCTGGCTCTACGTCGGTTCACAGTTCGAGGAACAGTTTCGGAGTATTGTCGAGGCCAAGCCGGTCGACTCGGGCGAGAACCTGGTCGTCCTCTTTCCCGCGGACGACCACGTCTTCTACCTGCAGGAAGCTGAGGGAGACGGCCTTCCATGCACCAACCCTATCCAGACCTGCATCGACCTTTACAAGGTCGGCGGGCGGGGGGAGGAGGCCGCTCAGTCCATCCTGGAACAGAAGCTCAAGCCCGCCTGGCAAGTCGCAGGTATTCTATGAATCCGGAGCCGCGCCATTTCAGCGACTACGGCCAGCGCGAGACGACCGCGGCCCACCGCGTCCTTGTTGACCTGGGCCAAGTGCTCGGAGGATTCATGGACTGCATCGTCCTTGTCGGGGGATGGGTTCCGGACGTCCTCCTGGAAGGGGCCGAGGAGCCCCACGTGGGGAGCATCGATGTCGACCTCGCCCTCGACATTGGAAAGCTCCTCGGAGGACGCTACGCAAAGCTCCTCAAGCTTCTTCTCGACACCGGGCGTTACGTCCAGGGAGACGAGAAGTTCAAATTCGTGACGGACGTCGACCTGAAAGACGGGCTGAAACCTGTACGGGTGGAGGTCGATTTTCTAGCCTCGGCAAAGGTTCGGGCCAAGAAGGGGGCCCAGAAGCTCATGCCGGGATTCCGGGTCCTGCAGGCCGACGGCTGCGATGCCGCGTTTCGTGAACCGCGACTCGTGGTCATATCAGGCCAGATGGCAAGCGGGGCCAAGAATTCGGTCGAGTTTCGCGTGGCGTCCCTGCCGGACTTCCTCGTCATGAAGGCCTATGCCCTGAAGAAACGGGACAAGCCCAAGGATGCCTACGACATCTGCTACTGCCTGACGCACCTTGGCACTGACTTGCCTGCGCTTGCCCGCGACTGGAAGGACCGCGAGGCCGATCCGGACGTCCGGAAGGCGATCGGCTTCATCGACGAGAAGTTTGCGAAGGTCGATTCCTTCGGCCCGAGGCAGGTCGTGGAGTTCCACGATTCCTCGGACCCGGAGGAGCGCGCCATGCAGGCCAGGCGCGCGTTCGAGCTCGTGCGGCATTTTTTGAATCTTGTCAGAGCGCCACAGAGCAGCTGAACGGCCACCCGTGGACACGCCCCCACCCTACTCGGTCCCCAAGGAATTCGTCTCGCTGCCCGCGATGGCAGAATTGCTGGCGTCTGAGCAGAAGAAGCTTAATGGACCGGGAATTCACGACGACTGGCGGAGTCTAAGGGACCAGTCCCAGAAACCCCTGCGAGAGGCGTGGCACGCGTACATGTTTGGGACCTGCTATGCCCATTTCCACGAGATCCCCTACGGAGGCATGTTCATGAAGCCCGAGGCGGAGGAATACTCCTTCCGCGACGCCACCCTCATGTGGGGAACACCCGGCGAGGTGAGGCAAATGAACCTACAGCTGAAGGAACTGCCCCCGGAGCACCGAAACGCCAAGGTCCAGCTGGAGCACATCCTCTATGGCGTCTCAAGGAAGTACCATGCCGCCTACGACCTCGTGGTGGCGATTTTCCTGAATCGGGAACAGAGGATCGAGACGGTTCCGACTCCGCCGCTCGAGATCGCGGAGCTTTGGCTTTTCGGGTTCATGGACTCAGGCCTCACGAAGATCTTCCTCAAGGGCATGACCCGCGCCGGGCATGTCTCACACGTCGTCCCCTGGAAGTTGACTTCCTGAATCCGTTTTCGGCCGGTCTATTGCGCCTGCCCGAACAGCTCCAATATTCTTTCCCCATGACTAGCGTTTCCCATTCGTCGAAGAGCGCGCATAGAACGCCCGGGGAATGATGTGGGCGCGGATTAGCGACTTACGCTCTCCGCACCAGCGGCACGTTCCCTGAGTCTCGTCCTCATCCATTCTCTCAGACATGCCGATTCCGATTGGAGGTCAAGCGACGCGGGTTCACAATCGGGATATCTGAATGGACCCAGCCGTCAAAGATTGGTTCCGCAGAGATACGACCGGGCAGGAAGGCCCATTCGGGAGCACGGACGCCAATTTTTCCCGCCAGATGCTCTGCGTATGCCGCAAGCCATGCATCAGCGACATTCCCTTCAGGGAATCTTTCGCCCAAGAGCGCAGGTTCGTCCGCGATGGCCTCGATGGCCTGGGGACGCGACGAGACTCTTCGCAGTTCATGTAACCAATCGCGAAGGTGCCGGCCAAAGTCGCCGATCGAGTCTGACCGTTCGGAAATCTCCCTGAGGGTTCTCGGGCGAAGGTTAGTGTTCACGGAAGTTTGATTGCTGACTTTACGACCTCTTTCGCGGCGTTCGACAGGACGTCGTGAGGGAAAAATTTGTCGTGGATAGCTTCGGCCGCCTCCACCGATCCTATCAAAACCGGCAGATTGTTAAGTTCGCGGCTATGTTGAAACTTGGACGAAGGTGTGCGCCAAGGCTTCGCTCGGTGGATTGTAATGTTGCCAAGAGGTTGTCAGAAATCCTGTTTCTACCTTCACTTCGGCGAATGTTTCTGCATCTTGCTTCCTGTTCTATGAAATTAGCCCTCAATAAAGTCCGCGTTATTTTGTGCTTCCCCGGATAATTCGGACACGCGTTGGGCGTGATGGTTGATGGTTAGTTGAGGTTGGATTCGTAGGCGAGCGGACTTTTATAGCCGAGCGCAGAGTGAAGTCGGGTGCGGTTGTAGA
>Ga0181537_10004360_pt1 | contig 11774 bp, 10 predicted proteins | sample PEATcosm2014_Bin_39_FD_119765 | JGI IMG/M metagenome (GOLD analysis project Ga0181537, IMG submission 119765) | Peatland microbial communities from MTU Mesocosm Facility, Houghton, MI, USA - PEATcosm2014_Bin23_10_metaG | ecosystem: Environmental > Terrestrial > Soil > Wetlands > Peat | place... | reverse complement strand
TTCTTCAGATCCATCTCCTCGAACACTGCCTCGATCACGAAATCGGCGTCGCCGGCGGCGGCGAGATCGAGTGCGCCGGTCATCAGACCACGACGCCGCTTGGCATCTGCGGCGTCGAGGCTGCCTCGCTGCACCGACGTGTCGTAATTCGATCCGATGCGCCCTAGGCCGCGATCGAGCGCGGCTTGCTCGGATTCGATGATGGTCACCGGGATGCCGGCATTGGCGAAACACATGGCGATGCCTCCGCCCATCGTGCCGGCGCCGATCACCGCGGCCTTGCGGACGGGTCGGACCGTCACATCGCGCGCCAGGCCGGGTACCTTGCGGGCCTCGCGTTCGGCGAAGAAGGCGTGGCGCTGTGCCTGCGATTCCTCGCTCGCCAGCAGTTCCATGAACAGCTTGCGCTCGAAGGCCAGCGCCTCGTCGAACGGCATCGTGACCGCGGCGCGCACGGCTTCGACACAGGCCTTGGCGGCAGCCGAACCGCGCGCCTTCTTGAGCAGCGGCGCGGCCACGATGTCGATCAGCGCGGGATCAGCTTTGACATCGGCCAGCCCGTCCATGCGGTCCCGCACCCGCTTGTGCCCGGTGGCGGCCTGGCGCTTCGCCCATTCGATCGCCGCCGCGGGATAAGGGCCATCGAGGATGGCGTCGAGCATCCCCTCGCGAAGCGCCGCGTCGACCGGAATGTTGTCGCCCGAGGTGATCGCCTCGAGCGCATGTGCCGCGCCGATCAAACGCGGCAAACGCTGCGTGCCGCCGGCGCCCGGCAGCAGGCCCAGCCTGATCTCGGGCAGGCCGAGCTGTGTCTTCGGCCGCGCGACGCGGTAGTGGCAGCCGAGGGCGAGTTCGAGTCCGCCGCCCAGCGCCAATCCAGCGATGGCCGCCACCACCGGCTTGGGCGAATCTTCGACCAGCGCGATGAGCTGCGGCAGATAGGGCTCCTTGGGAGGCTTGCCGAACTCGGTGATGTCGGCGCCGGCCGAGAAGGCCTTGTCCGAACCGACCAGGACGATAACCTGAACGGCGGCATCGTCGATCGCACGCGTGACCGCTTGAGCGATTCCTTCGCGCAATTCGTGCTTCAGCGCATTGACCGGCGGGTTCCGCAGCGTAACGATGGCGACGCCGCCATCATGCGCGAGATCGACCGAAGGGTTAATCGCAGCCACAATCGTTCAGGCGATTTCGAACAGGCCGGCGGCGCCCTGCCCGCCGCCGATGCACATCGTCACCACCACCAGCTTGGCACCCCGCCGTTTGCCCTCGATCAGCGCATGACCGGTCAGCCGCGCGCCGCTCATCCCGTAGGGATGACCGATCGAAATCGCGCCGCCGTCGACGTTGAGCTTGTCGGGCGATATGCCCAGCCGATCGCGACAATAGATAACCTGCACGGCAAAGGCTTCGTTGAGCTCCCACAGATCGATGTCGTCGACTGTGAGCCCGTGCCGCTTGAGCAGCTTGGGCACGGCGAAGACGGGACCGATGCCCATTTCGTCGGGCTCGCAACCCACCACCTCGAAGCCGCGGTAGACGCCCAGCGGGGCCAACCCGCGCCGTTCGGCCAGCTTCTCGTTCATCACCACGGCGACCGAGGCACCATCCGAGAGCTGGCTGGCATTGCCCGCGGTGATGAACTTGCCTTCGCCCGCCACCGGCTTCAATGCGGCCAGCCCTTCGGGAGAGGTGTCAGGTCGATTGCCCTCGTCCTTGGTCAAGGTTACGGTTTCCGTGCCGGTGACGTTGCCCGCTTTGTCGAGCAGGCTCTTCACGGTCTCCATCGGCACGATCTCGGCGTCGAAGCGACGCGCCTGCTGGCCCGCCGCGGTGCGGCGCTGACTTTCCAGCGCGTACTCGTCCTGAACCTCGCGGCTGACACCATAGCGCGCGGCGACATTGTCGGCGGTCTGGATCATCGGCCAGTAGAGTTCCGGCTTGTGCTCGGCGATCCAGTCCTCGCGCACACGAAAGCTGTTGGCATGGTCGTTCTGGCACAACGAGATCGACTCGAGCCCGCCTGCCACCAGCACGTCGACATCGTCCGAGCGGATGCGCTGCGCCGCCATGGCGATGGTCTGCAGCCCCGAGGAGCAGAACCGATTGACGGTGGTGCCGGGCACCGTGACGGGTAACCCGGCGCGGATCGCGCACTGGCGCGCGACATTGTTGCCGGCCGCTCCTTCGGGCCGCGCGCAGCCGATCAGCACATCCTCGACCTCGCCGGGTTCCAACCTGGCGCGCCGCACCGCTTCGGCCACCACATACCCGCCCATCGTCGCGCCATGGGTGTTGTTGAAGGCGCCGCGATAAGCGCGCCCGATCGGCGTCCGCGCGGTCGAAACAATGACGGCCTGTGCCATCGCGAACCTCCCCGATCCGTTGTGCGGTATTCCGCATCGTGAAATACTGGCGGGCTTTTCCAAAGCGCCCGGATTCATTGTATCAAGTCCGATCTCCAGGTCCACAATTTGAGCGGAGCAACTTCGTGACCGAGCAGCTGATCAAGGAAGGCTGGAGGATGCGTGAGATTTCGGGCTTCACGCAGCATGTCGGCCCGCTCTGGACGCGCGGCTCCGGAAAGGATGCAGTGTTCGGCCTCGAGGTCGCCGAGATTCATCTCAATCGCCGCGGCCACTTGCACGGCGGGATGCTGGCCACGTTGGCCGACAATTCGCTGGCGATGGCGGTGGCCGCCGCGGTGCCCGGCCGCCCGATCGCCACCATCCAGCTCAACGTCCAATTCGTGGCGCCCGCGCGACTGGGCGATTTCATCGAAGCGCATTGCGAAGTGGTCAAGGCTACGCGGTCGCTGGTGTTCGTGCGCGGCCGTTTCTCGGTCGGCCGTTCGACAGTGGGCGAGGCCGACGGGATCTGGAAAATTCTCGACGATCCAGCGCGACTCCGCACGGTCGACGCTAACGAAGCCGAGGCCGAAGTTTAGTTTGGCGTCGGCCGAAGGGAGATCATGAAGGTCACATTCGCCGATATCGAAGAGGCGGCGCGGCGCATTGCGGACCGCGTCGTCCACACGCCCACGCTGCGCTCGGAGACGTTGTCCAAAATCACCGGCGCCGAGATATGGGTGAAGTTCGAGAATCTCCAGTTTACGGCCTCGTTCAAGGACCGCGGCGCGGCCAACAAGCTGATGCAGCTCACCCACGCGGAGGCGCGCGCCGGCGTGATCGCGATGTCGGCCGGCAACCACGCGCAGGCGGTGGCGATGCATGCCGCCCGGCTGGGGATCGCCGCCACCATCGTTATGCCCCGTTTCACACCCTTCGTGAAAATGACTAATACCAGCAATCTGGGCGCGCGCGTGCTGCTGGAAGGCGACACGCTGGCCGAATCGGGCGCGACCGCCCGCGCGATCGCCCAGAAGGAAGGCCTGGTCTTCATCCATCCCTACGACGATCCCGCCGTAGTCGCCGGGCAAGGCACCGCGGCACTCGAGATGGTGCGCGCCGTATCGAACCTCGACGCGATCATCGTTCCAGTGGGCGGTGGCGGATTGATCGCGGGCGCTACCTTGGCGGTGGAGCACGCCAGCCCCAGGACAAAGGTGATCGGTGTCGAGGTCGAGAACTATGGTGCGGCGGTGCAACGGCTGGCCGGCAAGACCGTCGCGGTCGGCGGCTCGACCATCGCCGAAGGCATCGCGGTCCGTGACATCGGCGATCTTCCGCTTGGCATTCTGCGCGAGCGCAACATTGAGGTGTTTCTGGTGCCCGAGCGCCAGATCGAACGCGCCATCGTCATGCTGGTCGAGATCGAGAAAACGGTGGCCGAGGGCGCCGGCGCGATCGGGCTGGCCGCGGTGCTCGACGATCGCGAGCGCTTTCTGGGCAAGCGGGTTGGGCTGATCGTCTCAGGCGGCAACATCGACACCCGCATGCTGGCCAACGTGCTGATGCGGGGACTTGCGCGCGACGGGCGACTGGTGCGGCTCAGCATCGACATCGCCGACCAGCCCGGTGCGCTGGCCAAGGTCACGGACATCATCGCCAAGTTGAACGGCAACATCGTCGAGGTTCAACATCAGCGCCTGTTCGGCGCCTTCCCGGTCAAGGCTGCGATCCTCGAAGTGATGGTCGAGACGCAAGATCGACACCACAGCGAGGCCATAGCCAAGGCGCTGAACGACGCGGCCCTGATCTGCCGCACCAGCCTGGGTGAATGGGACTAGGCCACTGCCCCAGGCTCGCTCGGCGCTACTTCAGCACCGACTCGGTGATCATACAATCCTCGTCGAGCGGGCGCTTGGCCCGCAGTCCCGCCTTTTGCAGATCGGCGTGATAGGCGCGTACGCCCTCTTCGGGTTTCACCGCGCCGTCGACCACCGCGCGCATTAGCCGCACGATGGCCAGCGGCGATTCGGCCAGGTTGATCTTGCGGCCGAACAGCGCAACCCGCGCCCCGTGCTTTTCGCCTTGGTATAGCAGCTCGAACGTGTCGCGCGTCGTTCCCGCCGAGCCGCCCAGCAGACCGACCACCAGGCTCGGATCGAAGGTGGCGAGTTCCTCAAGCGCCTTGGGTCCGTTGTAGGCGATCTTGAGGAAGCGCGGCCGCTGCGCCTGGACGACGCCGGCCAGGGCGCGCAGGATGCAGTCGTTAATGAAATGCGGCAGCACTTCGGGCGCGACGCCGGAGTCGACGTTGGGATTGAAAACTTCCAGGAAATAGGAAAAGCCGCAGGCGCTGGCTTCGTCGCGGAAACGCGCGAACGCGTCCAGCGAGCGGACATCGGCATCGGTATCGTTGGTGAATGTAATGGAATAGAGGCCGAGATCGGTCAGGTAAATCCGCCCGCCCGGCACCGGCGCGTTGGCGCCGTACATCACCTGCGGGATCGAAGCGGTGCGGAAGGGGCGCGACGGACTCTTGGGATAATTGCCGCCGCGGACAAGCCAGATGTCGGTAGTGTCGTTGGCGCGGATCACCGGTTTGACGCGGCTGCCGGCGAACACGCCGCGCTGGATCAGCTTCTCGAGGTTCGAGGCCGAGGTCAGCACCACATCGACGATATCCTGCTCGACGATCGCCTTGATCTCGCCCAAGAACTCCTCGCGCGTGCGATAGCGCGTCCAGCTTCCATCGGGATTGAGCTTGGGTCCGGCGGCAGCCAGGCTCGGGCCCATGTCGGGGTCCTTGGCGTCGGCGATGATGAAGTCGTTGCGCGAGTATTTACCAGCATGGATGCGGGCGAGCTTTTCGTCGAGACGGAACATCGTGCGACTCCTAGGGTGCAGGCGGCGCGCTAGTGGCTTGAACGGATTTCGCTCAGCGTGCGGGCGGTGGTGATCGCTTCGGGCGAGACGCGCAACTCGATCAGCGCCAGCTTCTTGCTGGCCAGCGCGCGCGCCAGCGCCGGCGCGAACTGGACCGTCTCTGTCACGAGTTCGCCGTACGCGCCATAGGCTTCGGCGAGACGTACAAAATCGGGATTGGCGAGTTCGACGCCGAACGGACGACCGGGATAGTGGCGTTCCTGGTGCATCAGGATGGTGCCGTAGACGCCGTTGTTGACGATCAGCACCACGATCGGCAGACGATATAGGGCGGCGGTGGCCAGTTCCTGGCCGGTCATCAAGAAGCAGCCGTCGCCGGCGACGCAGATCACCGCGCGATCGGGACAGGTGAGTTTGGCCGCAACCGCGGCCGGAAATCCGTAGCCCATCGTTCCCGAAGTGGGCGCCAACTGGGAGCGGTAGGTGCCGAAGCGCCAGTATTTGTGTACCCAGCCCGTATAGTTGCCGGCGCCATTGCAAATGATCGCGTCGGCCGGCACCTGGCGCGCCAACTCCTCGATCACCATGCCCATATCGACCGGACCAGGCTGCGGCCGCGGCTTGAGACCTGCCAGATACTCTGCGCGCATCTCACCGCGCCAGTCGTGCCAGGCGGGCGCGGTGACCGGTTCGAGCGCGGCGACCTGGGCAAGGAACTCGGGCAGCGAACTGTTGATCGGCAAGGACGCCGCGAACACCCGTCCCAATTCCTCGGCGCCGGCGTGGACATGGATCAGCGTCTGGCGCGTCACGGGGGGCGTGAACAGGGTATAGCCCTGGCTCGTCATCTCGCCCAGCCGCGGGCCGAGTGCCATGACCAGGTCAGCGTCGGCGATCCGTTTCGCCAGCTTGGGCTGGATGCCGATGCCGACATCGCCGACATAATTGTCGTGGCGATTGTCGAAGTAATCCTGGCAGCGGAACGAGGTCGCGATCGGCAGGTCCATCCGTTCGGCGAAGGTCTGCAGGTCGCGCGATGCCGCTTCATTCCATCCGCCGCCGCCGACGATGACGACCGGCCGCTTGGCCTCGGCCAGCATGCGGCGGAACGTGGCGAGGTCGGCGGGCGCGGGCGCGGCGCGGACAGGCCTGTGGGCCGGGACTACAGGCGCCTCGACCTCGTCGGCCAGCATATCCTCGGGCAACACCAGTACCACCGGCCCGGGCCTGCCGGCGAGGCTCAGATGGAAGGCATGGCTGACATGCTCGGGGATGCGCGCGGCATCGTCGATCTGCCCGATCCATTTGGCCATCGGCGCGAAGAACTGCTTGTACTCGACCTCTTGGAAGGATTCACGCTCGCGCGTGTCACGCGCTACCTGCCCGACCAGAAGGATCACCGGCGAGGAGTCCTGAAACGCGGTGTGGATGCCCACGCTGGCATTGCAGGCGCCGGGTCCGCGCGTGACGAAGCAGATGCCGGGCTTGCCGGTCAACTTGGCGTAGGCATCGGCCATGAAGGCCGCGCCGCTCTCGTGCCGGCACACCACGAACTGGATCGCGTCGCGCGCGTCGTGCAGCGCGTCGAGCGCGGCGAGATAGCTTTCGCCCGGCACGCCGAAGATGCGGTCCACGCCCTGCGTGCGCAAGCAGTCGATCAGGATCCGGCCGCCGGAACGCTTGGTCATTCAGTTCAGGCCGCCATTGACGGCCATCACCTGCTTGGTGATGTAGCGGCTGTCATCGGCCGCGAGGAACAGCGCCATGCGCGCGACGTCCTCGGGCGGCACCGGATCTGGCAGGCATTGCTGGGCGACCATCGCGTCGATCGCCGCCTGGTCGCGGAACCACAGCTTGCGCTGCTTGTCGGTCATGATGGCCCCGGGCATGATCGCGTTGACCCGGATACGGTCTTTTCCGACGTCGCGCGCCAGCACATTGGTGAGGCCGACGATGGCCGCCTTGGCCGATCCATAGGCTTCGAGATTAGGCACGCCGCGCACCCACGAACCCGAGGTCATGTTGATGATCGAGCCATGGCCCAGCTCGCGCATCTGCGGCAGCACACGCTGCGCGGCGAAGAAGACATGGCGGAGGTTGACTCCGATCATGCGGTCGAATTCGGCCGGTTCGACTTCGTCGAACTTGGCGCGGCGGTCGTCCGCTGCGTTGTTGACCAGAACCGAAGCCGGCCCGATCCGGTCGCGCACCCGATCGAGCGCGCTGAGCAGGTCAGCGATATCGAGCAGATCGCATGGCACGAACATCGGCGGCGGCGCGCCGGTCCCGGCGATCGACGCGGCCAACGCCTCGCCCGCCGCGACCTGCAAATCGAGGAACGCCACCTTGGCGCGATTGGCGGCGAAAGCGCGTACCAGCGCCTCGCCGATGCCGGACGCGCCACCGGTGATGATGGCGGCGCGCCCCTCGAGGCTGGGGAAATGGGCAAACCGATCCATGGAAACTCTCGGTGAACGAAAATGGAGACGGCGCTCCGCCGCTCGACGGAGCGCCGCCCGAGAAGACTATTTCGGTTGCCCGTAGGTCGCGACGAACTGCGCCTTGGCCTTGGTATGGAAATGGAGATGGAAGCCGACCACCGCCGCGGAGACGTTGGCGTCCATGTCGTCGAATTTGTCGACATCGACCGCGAATACGGTGAACCAGTAGTGGTGCGCCGGGCCGGGCGGCGGGCACGGGCCGCCATAGCCGTTGATGCCGTAGTCGGTGCGGCTCTGCACCGCGCCCGCGGGCATGCCCGAGGCGCTCGCATTCTTGGCAAGCGAGGTGGTGCCGACCGGAATGTTGAACACGACCCAATGCCAAAAGCCGCTGCCAGTGGGGGCGTCGGGATCGTAGACGGTGAGCGCGAAGCTCTTGGCGTCAGCAGGAGCATTCTTCCAGGCGAGCGCCGGCGACATGTTGCCGCCCTTGCATCCGAAGATATTGGCGACCTGCTCCGCGCCGATCTTGTGGCCCTTGATATCCGAGCTCCACAGCGAAAATTTATCGTCGGCGTTGGCGACGCCCGCGCCGAGCACAGTCATGGCCACGGCCACGGCCCAAGTAAGCTTCCGCATTATTTAGTTCCTCCCATTGGCTGGATGGAGAGCCGAACGGCCCCCTGACGGCAACGTGAGTATATCCGCGGGTCGCGTCCAGATGAAGGCCGGCTCATCGCGCAGACCGCCGTGCGAAAAAATCAGCCAATCCGTACCTTAGACTTCGGGGGATGCGGAACTGGCACGAACAGTTTGCATACAACATATTGATATACCATAATAATATGGTCATGTGCCTGATCCTCATCGCCGGCAAGGTCCATCCCGACGGTTTAGCGCTGCTACGCGCCCGCGACGGACTGCGGGTCGAGGAAATGCCGAGCCTCAATGCGGCCGATTTCGTCGAGCGCCTTCCCGCCGCCATTGGCCTGCTGATTCGCACCGCGCCGCTGCCTCCAGCCGCGGTCGAGCGCGCCCCGTTGTTGCGCATCGTCTCGCGTCACGGCGTCGGCTACGACAATTTGCCGATGGCGGCGCTGACCGCGCGCGGCGTTCCGGTGACGGTGATCGGCGGTGCCGGCTCGGTGGCGGTGGCCGAGCACGCGCTGATGCTGATGCTGGCGCTGGCCAAGCGCACGGCCCTATTCGACACAGCCGTGCGCGCTGGCGAGTGGGACCTGCGCAATCGCCTGAGCTCAGGCGACCTCGAGGGTCGCACCCTGCTGATCATGGGCCTGGGCCGCATCGGCCGCGAGGTGGCGCGCCGCGCCGCTTCGTTCGACATGCGCGTGCTGGCCTACGATCCCGCTTTCGGACCCGAGACGCGATTGCCGGTGGACGTCAGACCGGTCACCGACTGGCGCGAGGCGCTGCGCGAAGCCGACTTCGTGAGCCTACACCTGCCGCGAACACCCGCGACCGAAAACATGATCGGTGCCCGTGAACTTGCCGCGATGAAGCCGACCGCCTACCTGATCAACACGTCGCGCGGCGGGCTGATCGACGAGACCGCCCTGGCCACGGCTTTGACGGCGGGCCAGATCGCCGGCGCCGGTATCGACGTGCTCGAGGCCGAGCCACCCACCGCCGGGCATCCCCTGCTCGCCTCCGATCGCGTCATCCTCAGCCCGCACATCGCGGGCCTGTCCGAGAACGCGACCCGGCGGCTGAGCCTGGCCGCCGCCGCCAATGTGCTGGCCGCGCTCGACGGCACGCTCGACCCGGCGCTGGTCGTCAATCCCGAGGTGCTGGGGCGTTAGGCCGCCTTCGGATCGGGCAGCCGGTGCTTGGGCTGCGCGCCACTTTCGCTGACGCCCACGATGGTCTGGTCGAAATCGACAATCGAGCCGGTCATCATGCCGGACTCGTCGCTGGCCAGGAACGCGATGGCCTTGGCCACCTCGCCCGGCTTGAGCAGACGTCCGAAAGGCTGGCCCTTCTCGGCCTTGGCCAGCCAGTTCTTGGGCGCGTTGTGGTAACGGCTCTGGATCGACTGTTCGCCGGGCGTGTCCATCCAACCGATATTGAGGGCGTTGACGCGGATGCGGTCGGGCAACATGGAGAAGGCGGTGTTGCGCGTCGCCGTAGCCAGCGCGCCCTTCGAACTGCAATAGGCGGCGATGAAGGGCTGTCCGCCATGGCCCGACATGCTGAGCACATTGACGATCGTGCCGCGGATTTTCTCGCGGCGCATCAGCTTGAGCGTATCCTGCATCAGGAAGAAGGGCGCGCGGACATTGACCGCGAACATGCGGTCGAACAGTTCGGGCGAGGTGTCGAGGATGTTGCCGCGATCGGTGATCGCCGCGACATTGATCAGCGTGTCGATCCGGCCGAACCGTTTGTCAGCCTCGGCGACCACCTTGCGCACATCGTTGATTTTGCCGAGGTCGGCCTTGACGAAATAAGTGGGCGTTCCCGCCTTCGCCAGGTCGCGCGCGACCGATTTGCCGCGTTCGGCGTTGCGGCCACAGATGACGATGCCGGCGGCGCCGCGCGCGGCGAACAGGCGCGCGGTGGCTTCGCCCAGACCTTGCGTGCCACCCGTGACAACCGCCACCATGCCGGCGAATTGCCCGTCCTTGTCCCCGTTCTTCATCGTTCGTCCCTCATTCCGTGATGGCGAATCCAGCGTCCTTAAATGCCTTGGCGAGATGGTCGTGCCCCTTTTTCGAATATTCGAAAGGCGGCGCCTTCTTCGGGTCCTGCTCGGCCTCGACCACGGCCCATCCCTGGTAGCCGATACCTGCGAGTACGCGCGCGAACGCGCCGTAGTCGATGAAACCGTCGCCCGGCACCGTGAACACGCCGGCCAGCACCGCTTCGAGGAAACTGAGATCGCGCTTGCGCACGTCCTCGAGCACTTTGGGCCGAACGTCCTTGCAGTGGACATGAACCACGCGGGCGGCGTGGCGACGCGTCACCGCCAGCCAGTCGCCGCCGGCATAGGCGGAATGGCCGGTGTCGACCAGCAGGCCCACCGCCGGGCCGGTCGCGGCCATCAGATGGTCGATCTCGTCGTCGGTCTCGACCACGGTGCCCATGTGATGGTGATAGGCCAGCTTGACGCCGCGCGCCTGCATGTGCTCGGCCAGCGCGGTCATCTTTTCGCCCAGCGGCTTGAAGCGCTCGGGCGGCAATTTCGGCCGGCGGCTGACCGGCACGTTGCGCTGGTCCTGCACGGTCTTGGTAGTCTCGGCGTAGACAAGCACCGGCGCTCCCAGCGCGGCGAAGGTATCGAGCTGCCGATCGATCCGCTTCTTCTCTTCGTCCACCGACAATTCGAGTAGCCGACCGGAAAACCAGCCCGACACCAGCTTCAACTTATGTTTGTCGAGGACGGGGCCGAGCTTCTTCGGCTCCATCGGGAATTTGACGCCCGTCTCCGTGCCCGAGAAACCGGCGGCCCGGCTTTCCTTGAGGCAGGTCTCCAGCGTCGTGTCCCCGCCCAATTCGGGCAGGTCGCTGTTGGTCCAGGCGATCGGGGCGACGCCCAGGCGGATCGTTCCGGCGGCCATGGTCAGACTCCCACCCGCTGCTTCTTGCGCGCCGATTCGTGATCGACCTTGGCGGCGCGCACTTCGGCGCGCTCGCTGACCTCGGGCACGCCCACATCCCACCAGGCGTCGCCCGGGGTCCAGACATGGGCACTGACCTTGATATGGATGACGGTGGTGCGATCGGCCTTCTGGGCGCGCTTGAACGCCTGCTCCAGCTCGGCAATCGAATGCACTGCGACGCCGATCGCGCCCATACTCTCGGCATGCTTGGCGAAATCGACCGCCACCGGCTCGGTCACGCGGCAATCGGCGATCAAATTGTTGAAGGGCTTATTGCCCTTGAACACCTGTAGCCGGCTGATCACGGCGAACCCGCCATTGTCGCACACCACCACGATCAGTTTGTGGCCGGTGAGCACAGTGCTGTAGATGTCGGAGTTCATCATCAGATACGAGCCGTCGCCAACGAAGGCGATCACCTCGCGCTTGGGATCCGCCATCTTGGCGCCCCAGGCGCCGGCAATCTCGTAGCCCATGCACGA
>Ga0181537_10004359_pt1 | contig 11775 bp, 10 predicted proteins | sample PEATcosm2014_Bin_39_FD_119765 | JGI IMG/M metagenome (GOLD analysis project Ga0181537, IMG submission 119765) | Peatland microbial communities from MTU Mesocosm Facility, Houghton, MI, USA - PEATcosm2014_Bin23_10_metaG | ecosystem: Environmental > Terrestrial > Soil > Wetlands > Peat | place... | reverse complement strand
TCAGACAGGGGAGCGGGTTGCTTTTCTCGGAAGTGAACGGGAGGCGGGACACGTGGCAACGGTAGCGGACTCCAGTTGTTGAAGTAGTGACGTCAGCCGGCGCCGCATCGTGTGCAAGGTGCGGAGTTTTTGATCGATTGCGTCGAGGCGCTCGCGTCCGATGGCGATGATTCCATGCAACTCGCGCGGCTTCCGCCGAATGGGCAACGGCATGGCGGCGATCACGCGATGCAGTTCGAGCAACTGCAGAATCTCTGTCAGGGTAAAACCGATTTCCTGGTTGCGCCGTATGAACGTCACCCGTTCGAGATCAGCGTCGGAGTAACAACGATAGCCCGACTGATTGCGCACGGGAACCGGCAGCAATCCTTCCCGTTCATAGAAGCGAATCGTCTGAGTGTTGACTGCAGCTTTGGACGCCAACTCCCCGATGTGCATGCCCGTATTGTGAACCTTATACCCAGGTATAGGGCAAGGGGCGAGCGTTCTTCTATCCTCGTTAGCGATCGGCAACCGCTAAGCGCGAGCTATGCGAGACTCTTCGCCGTCGAACTGCCGCGGACGCAGCGCAGCTGCGAGCACACAAGCGCGAAGAAGCCGGCCGGGCGCGTACCCGGCTTCGCCGGTGTGAATTTCGCTTTCTACACGGTGAGTGGGCAGGCTTCGTGATCGCATTGGCACGCGATCTCGACTTCGCCGGATCCAGCGTCCTTGCATTCTTCGCTGCAGTAGGTCTCACCGGGTTTTACCGTGCACAGGCACGGGATATGAGCGCATTTGTTCGATTCAGTTGGCATGTTTCCTCCTCGACGAGAGTGTCGGAACTCAATAAGCGAGACGCTGTATTAGCCATGCATGATACACGGCGAAAGTCGATCCCGCTCGATCTACTCGGCAGCTTTTGAGGCTAATGCGTCGACGACGGCGATATTCGCCAACAAGTCGGACGGGAAGCCGTGACGTTCCTGTAAATATGCCGAGCTGTTGTAACTGACCCAGACCTTTCCCTGCTTATCTTCCCAGACCAGAATCTTGAGCGGAAGATCGATGGCGACACTTGGTGTAGCCAGCATGAGCGGCGTTCCACCTTTCGGATTGCCGAAGATCAAGAGCTTGGTGGGGAGCATTTTCATCCCTACCTTTTCCGCTTCGCCGCTGTGATCGATCAGGGCAAACAGCGTGATTCCCTTGGACTGCAGAATGCCTTCAAGTCTTTCGACTGTCTGATCGACGGAATGGTTGCTGGGTTTGTCGACGATTCCCTTGTTTCCCGGGGGCGTCACCGATTTGTCGGCTGTCATCGATACCTCCTGCTGAGTTGCGGGATGTTTCCCGACGGAACTGTGGATCAACACCAGGTAGATTGCCATGGCGAGCCCGACGAGAGCCAGGAACAGGGCGATGGCGACGGCCTGGGTAGATGGGCGGGATGGGACCGGGCCTCCCTGGTTCAACTGCCGGACCAGGTGAAAATGATGCCAGGCGGAGAAGAGGTTCACGAGGACGCCCACGCCGATCAGCGCAGTGCCAAACCATAGAGACAACCCGTACGACGGGTCAGGCGCCCCGTGCTGGAGCGCTTCGAGTTGTTGCAGAAAGAGACCAAAACGGGCGACCACAAAACCAAAGCCCATCAGGGCGAGCCCAGTACGGATCCACGCCAGAAAGGTGCGTTCAGCGGCAAGGAAATCGCTGAGGGTGGCTTTCTGCGTCAATTCGGAAGCTGGATTCATTTAGCGGGCGTAATCACCATTCGGGTTGGCACAGATTATCACTCCGGCGTTTCCTGCGCCTCCACCCGGAGTCTGAATTCCACGAATATGGGGACACTCCTTCCGGAAACGCGACGACCACCACGGTGACAGGGCGAAACAAGGCGCTGCCATCAAGCTGAGGATGATCCGCGACTCATTTCGCGATGCAGCCAGGCACGGGCGGTGTCTTTCTCCTGAGCCGCCCATCAGCATGACCGTATCGTCGAGCGAGATCGGGTTTACACCGGCGCCTCGCTTTTCTGCGCGGTGACGGCGGGCATGGTCTGCGAGAATTTGCCGGATCAACTGGGCTGTGATGGCGAAGAAGTGCGAGCGGCTTTCCCAGCGCGGGGCGTTGATTCCGACGAGGTGGCACAACTCCTTGGATGTCAATCGGAACTGACGCGGTTATGCGGTGTGGTGGCGTCGTGGACGAATGAATCAGGAAGGCGCCACGACTGGAATTTGTCCGAATCGCAGCGCCTTGTTGGAACGAACAGAAATTCGCTAGCTCAGGGTTGAGGACCGTCTCAAGCTTTCTTGATCAAGCGAGTGATACCGACCAAGATGACGGCGCCGATGAACGCGACGATGATGGCTCCGAGCATTCCGCCGCCGGGCCAGATGCCGAGCATGCCGAAGACCCAGCCACCCACAACGCCGCCGACAATTCCAAGGATGATGTCGACGAGCACACCATAGCCACCCCCCTTCATCACCTGCCCAGCAAGCCAACCTGCGATCAATCCGACAATGATCCAAACGAGAAATCCCATAGAGTCCTCCTGGCAGTGCGCAGGCTGTATCCCCGCGCGAGCAGAAACTATATCACCAGGAACTGTAGGGAGCGCGCATATGTGGACCGGAGGATGGCGGGATGGGCTCCAAAACGGCGGGGCCGGCTGGGTTAGAGCTAACCCCATCCAGCCCCGCAACCTGCCGTACACCGATATCCGGAAGACGGAGTGAACTCCATGCTTCCAGGTGGAAGTGTGGGTTGCGGGGCCGGAATCCCGGGTATTTCTTCCCCTACTTGTATAAGCGTGAAACAGGCGGCAAACAGCTCATCGGAATCGAAAAATATTTTTTTGAACGGTTCTTTGGGCGTCCGGCAGCCCAAATTGGACTCTTTTGGCCGGTTTTTTCGCGCGGATGGCGGTTTTTGCGCGAATTCCGATGGGCCAGCCGGCAGGCACGTACCACCCGGGTTCGGCGGCAACAACCGCGCAAGTTCTGACGATGCGCGACGACGGCAATGACCAGAACATTGGCGCGAGAGCGCCAACTTTCAGGCTCTTCTCTAAGCGCTATAATGCGCGCACGCATGCCTCTTGCCTCCGGCACAAGACTAGGTCCCTACGAAATTCAATCGCCCCTGGGTGCAGGGGGCATGGGCGAAGTGTACCGCGCGAGGGATACCCGTCTTGATCGAGCGGTTGCCATCAAGGTCCTGGCTTCGCATCTCTCTTCTTCGACTGAGCTGAAGCAGCGCATGGAGCGCGAAGCGAGAGCTATTTCCGCGCTCAACCATCCCAATATTTGTCATTTGTATGACGTCGGTTCGCAGGATGGAACTGATTACTTTGTCATGGAGCTTCTCGAAGGGGAGACTCTGGCGCAGAGGCTGAGCAAGGGTCCCATACCGTTGAATGAAGTTCTACGGATCGGGACTGCTGTGGCGGAAGCGTTGGAGGTGGCACACCGGCAGGGCATCGTGCATCGGGATCTGAAGCCGGGAAACATCATGCTGACGAAAAGCGGCGCGAAGCTGATGGATTTTGGTTTGGCCAAATCGACGTCGGCCGGGCTGGGAAGCGGGTCAGGCGCGCCCTTGTTGTCGGCGGCGAGAACGATGAGTGGAGCGACTCCAATGTCGCCGCTCACTACCGCGGGCGCGATCATCGGCACGATCCAATACATGTCTCCCGAGCAAATTGAAGGCAAAGAAGCAGACGCTCGGTCTGACCTGTTTGCTCTGGGCGCTGTGCTGTATGAAATGGTCACCGGAGGCCGGCCATTCGATGGCAAGAGTCAAATCAGCGTGGCTAGCGCGATCCTGGAGAAGGATCCGGAACCGATTTCGACAGTGCAGCCGCTGACACCTCCGGCGTTCGAGTATCTGGTGAACACTTGCCTGGCAAAGAATCCTGACGACCGGTACCAGACAGCCCACGACGTCAAGCTGCAACTGAAGTGGATCGCGGCAAATGGCGCTCAAGCCGCGGTGCGACCTCTACCGAAAAGCGAGAGCCGCACCTGGTGGATGTGGCTGGCGGCCGGCGCACTCGCCATGATCATAGCGGCGCTTACCCTTTGGTGGCACAGCTCACGAAGCGTAGAGCAAACAACTTATTACTCGGCGCCGCTGCGATTCGCGGCGCGGGATGTGGCCGTTGCGCCCAACGGGCACACGGTCGCGATGGTCGGGTTTAAGGAATCGGAGCGGAAGAGCGTGTTGTGGGTATATGAGCCGGGATCCCAGGAAGCCACAAGCCTGCCGAATACTGAGGGAGCGAACTTTCCGTTCTGGTCTCCGGACGGGCGGTCGCTGGGCTTCTTTGCGGATGGAAAGCTGAAGAAACTTGATCTGGCAGGCGGCCCGGTGCAGACACTTTGTGACGCTCCCACCGGGCGCGGCGGCGCCTGGAATAAGGATGGCGTCATCCTGTTCACGCCGAGCGGTCTGCTGGGGACAGGTTTGTATCGAATTCCGGCGGCGGGTGGAACGCCTGCGGCGGTGAGCGCTCCCGATCGCGCGCAAGGAGAAGACAGCCATCGCTGGCCGGTGTTTCTGCCCGATCAGGTTCACTATCTCTTTCTGGCAATGAACCTTTCCGGGCGCAAGGAGTTGTATTCGATTTTCGTTGGATCACTGAATTCGAATGAGAAACACCTGGTCGTCCGGTCGAGAGCGAATGCGGCTTATGCCGCGCCCGGCTACCTGATCTTTTATCGCGACCAAACGTTGTTTGCGCAACGGTTCGATCCCAAGACCTATGAGTTGAGCGGAGAGCCCACTCCGCTATTGAACGACATACAGTATGGGCCGCGAATCGCGCGGGCGGTATTCGCATCTTCCACGAACGGGTTGCTGGTGGCGCAGAAGATGGGCGATACGGGCGCATCGCAGGCGTTGTGGTTCGACCGAAAGGGCCAGCAAGTCGGCGTAGCCTTAAATCCCGGTGTTTATGGCAACACTTTTTTGTCGCCGGACGGCAGATTCCTGGCTGCAGACACGACTGACGCAGCCAGCCAGAATACGGACGTATGGACCTATGATTTGCAGACCCAGAGCGCCAAGCGATTGACGTTCGATCCTTCAATCGATTCGATGCCGATCTGGAGTCCGGACGGAACGCGGATTGTGTTTGCTTCAAACCGCGAGCTGAAATTCGATCTGTACTTCAAGAACGCGAACGGCTCGGACGAGGAGAAGGTGATCGCGCAGGATGGTCCGGACAGGTTTCCGAATGACTGGTCGCGCGACGGGAATTATGTGCTCTACGAGCGCGGTCCGGATCTGTGGTTTCTGCATGTGCCGGATTTGAAGATGAGCCAGTTCCTGAAGGCGTCGTCGACTTTGAAGAACGCGCGATTTTCGCCCGATGGAAAGTGGGTCGCCTATGCGTCGAATGAGAGCGGACGATGGGAAATCTATGTGACGTCGTTTCCCGACGCGCACGGTAAATGGCAGATCTCGAACGGTGGCGGAGATCAGCCGAAATGGCGAGCGGACGGCAAGGAGCTTTTCTACATGGCTCCGGATGGAAAGGTGATGGCAGCCTCGGTGACGGTCGGAGCCAATTTCGATGCGGGAACTCCGGCAGCGCTGTTCCAGGGGAATCCGCGAGAGATGGTCGCGACTTCCGAGCAGGTCACCTATGACGTCAGCAAAGATGGCCAGAAGTTTCTGATCAACACGCAGCTGAAGACCGGAACGATACCGATGTCGGTCGTGCTCGACTGGGCGGCAAAGTTGAATCGGTGATGACTCCGGCTATCTATAACCGGCTTGCGAGCGGTTGAGGCTCGTTCGAAGGTTTCGGATCGGAATGAATGGGGTTATCATCCTGCGCGTCGCGACAAGGTTCCTCGTGATTCATCCATAAAATCGCGCATGAAGACGACGATCTGATCGGCAGCCGTGTCCAATGCGAAATGACCTCCGTCGACGATATGGACTTCAGCGTTCGGCACATCCTTGCGATAGCGCTCCGGTTCGCCGGGATCGAACGAACTTTCATACTTGCCCCAGATCACCAGCAGGCGGGGCTGTTTCTCGCGCATCCAGGCTTGCCATTTCGGGTAGGCGTCAACGTTGGTGCGATAGTCATAGAACAAATCGCTTTGGATCTGGGCCTGGCCCGGCTGGTTCAGAAAATAGAATTCATCCATCCATAGATCCGGGTCATGGCGTTCCACGTCAGGATCGTTCCCGACATGACGGGAACGCGTGGTCTCGAGCGATAAGAGATTCGTGCGCAGCGCGCTCTCGTTTGTCGCGCGATCAGCCCAGAAGGCTCTCCGAGTCTTCCAGTTTGCTCCCAAGCCATCGTTGTGGGCTACTGCGTCCTGAATGATGAGAGCTTCGACTCGTTCTGGGTGAGCCAAGATCATGCGAAAGCCCACAGGACCGCCATAATCCTGCATGTAGAGTGTGTAGTGCGACAAGCCGAGTGCTTCCGTGAAGTGATTCACGATCTCAGCGTAGTGATCGAACGTGTAGGCGAATTGTTTCGGGTCGGGCCAATCGCTGTGTCCAAAGCCAGGGTAGTCGGGCGCGACCATGTGATAACGATCGGAAAGCCGGGCGAAGAGCGGCTCGAACATCCGCGAAGACGACGGGAGTCCGTGGAGCAGAAGAATCGTGGGAGCATTTTTCGGACCGGCTTCCCGGTAAAAGATTGAGAGTCCATCCACTTTCACGGTGCGATAAAAGACCGGCTGCGTCATGGCTGTATTGATCCTTTCCTGACCATCGAGGCAGCTAGCGGCAAGGCTGGTCAAGAGAACCAGGGCCGAGTTCCTCGCGATGGCTTTTGCGTTCATGGCGTGCTTTCGTTTCTGACCTACAAACCCAGGTCAGTGAGACCGGGATGACCTTCGGGACGGGCCCCGAGCGGCCAATGATACTTACGATCCGATTCCTTGATGGGGAGATCGTTGATGGACGCATGCCGTATCGCCATGAGACCGTCGTCATTGAACTCCCAGTTTTCGTTGCCGTAGGCCCGATACCAGTGCCCAGAATCGTCATGCCATTCGTAGGCGAATCGTACAGCGATGCGATTTTCGGCGAATGCCCACAGTTCCTTGATGAGTCGATAATCCAACTCACGGGCCCACTTGCGGGTGAGGAAGGCGATGATTTCGTTTCGTCCGGTGACGAATTCCGAACGATTTCTCCAGCGGGAGTCAACCGTATAGGCGAGAGCGACTTTCGCCGGGTCGCGAGTGTTCCACGCATCCTCAGCGAGGCGGACCTTCCGAATCGCGCTTTCCCGCGAGAAGGGAGGCAAGGGGGGACGAACTGTCGGGGCTGTCGCCATAGTCTTGATTCGCAGCCGCGATCGAATGATCCGTCCATGGTAAGCGAGAAGATGAGTCCAATCAAGAGCCGGTGCCATTCAAAAACACTGCCTGAAACAGCAGTGGCGGCGTGGGTTGCGGCGGCGGGCGCTTCGATTCGTTTTCAGGGCCTGGCAAACAAGACTTGCGCTGAGTGGTTGTTTTTTTGTCTTCGGTGGGTTAAAAATTAACCTCCTTATTTGCGGCTCATCTCTTGAGCCGGCTGGGTCGTCTTTGCCTTTGCTCGTTGTCCGCTCGACGAAAAAGCGATTGGTGGAGGTTTACTCGCGTGCCAACTGAGGTTCCGCTGGGCAGTCTAGCGGCCCGCATTGCGGTGATGACCAACGACGAGTCGGTCATGCTGGCAGCCCAGGAAAACCTGGCCTCGGATTTTCACATAACCCTGCTCGACTCCGCGGAAGGTGTGCTGGGGTTGCAGAATGAGGTCTCGCTGGAAGCGGTGGTTCTGGACTTACATACGCCCGAAGGACTGGGCGAGGTCGCCGTTCAACTGATCAGCCAGTTGCTCGGCAAAGATGAAGACCTGGTACTGATTGGTCTGATCCAGCCGACAACCAAAGCGTGGCGGCACAAGCTGCTGGCAGCGGGAATTGCGAAGTGCTTTGTGGTTCCGGTGGAATTTGCCGAAGTTCGAGGATTTCTCCAGAACGCACTCGAGCAGCGGCGCCGCGAGATGGAAGGCCGGAAGGTCCGCGAGGATGCGCTGAGCCGGTATTCCTATGGTGAACTGATCGGCGGAAGCGAGGCCATGCATCGCGTGTACGAGACGATCAGCCGGGTAGCGCCGGGCAAAACGACGGTGATGATCCGCGGAGAAAGTGGAACCGGAAAGGAACTGGTTGCGCGCGCGATTGTGGCCAACGGTCCGCGCAGCGACCAGCCGTTTATCAGCCTGAATTGCGCTGCCCTGCCGGAGACGCTGATCGAATCAGAGTTGTTTGGCCATGAAAAAGGGGCGTTCACCGGGGCACACCAGGCGCACGCCGGGCATATCGAAATGGCGGACGGGGGAACGCTGTTTCTCGACGAGATCGGGGCGATGGGTCTTGCGCTGCAGAGCAAACTGTTGCGCGTTCTGGAAGAGCACGCGGTTCGACGGCTGGGAGGAAAGGTTCCGAAAAAAATCGACTTCCGCCTGATCACGGCAACCAACGAGGATCTCGAACAGGCGGTGCATGCCGGCAGGTTCCGGGAAGATTTGTATTACCGGATCAATGTGATTCCGATTCTATTGCGTCCGCTACGGGAGCGGGAAGGCGATGTGGCCTTGCTGGTCGATCATTTTCTGCGTTTCTACTGCGCCGCGAATAGCTTGCCGGTAAAGACCATTGATCTCGAAGCGCTGGAGGTGCTGGAGGACTATCCGTGGCCAGGGAATGTGCGCGAACTGGAAAACCTGATGCAGCGGCTGGTACTGATGGTCCCGGGGTCGAATATCGCGGTCAAGCATCTGCCGCAAACGATCCTTTATACGAGTTCCGCGAAACAGGAGTCGTTGCTGATTCCGGAAGAGGGAATTTCGTTCGACGAAGAAATGGCGCGGATTGAAGTAGCCTACCTGCAGGCAGCGCTGCGACGGACGGGTGGGAAGAAGACCGCGGCTGCGGACTTGCTGCGTATGGACCGACAAAAAATGAAGTATCTCTGCCGCAAATATGGATTGCAGAACAGTTGAAAGTCGCCGCGACGGGCGATTAAACGGTCAAAAATCAACCGGCGGATGGTTAATTATTGACCATTGCGAGAAATGGGTTTAGCGATGCCGGCCCGATCAGCAGGCGAAACTCCCTTATCTTATTGAAATCATTGAAGGGGATGGCCGGCGAGCGGCAGGCTGCTTTCTTGGCGAGTTTGGCATCGCTCTTGCATTAACCAAAACCGAACAGCAGAGTTTCAGGCAGTCCAAAGAGATTGAGATCAAAAAATCTTCTCAGGAGATCAAAATCGTGAGCATCGAAAAAAAGTCCTTGATCAACAACATGACGGCCACCAAGAAAGCTCTCATCGCCACCTCGAGTTCCAGCCCAGTAGCCTCCAGCAAGCCGAGCGTCGGGCTGAGCAAGAACTTCAGCAAAAAGGGCGCTGAGTTGAGCAAGACGTTCAGCAAGAAAGGCGCTGAACTGAGCAAGACGTTCAGCAAGAAAGGCGCTGAGCTGAGCAAGACCTTCAGCAAGAAGGGCGCCGAACTGAGCAAGAACCTCAGCAAGAGGGGCGCTGAACTGAGCAAGACGTTCAGCAAGAAGTAACAGGACAGAGTTTCGATCCATCAGTCGCAGAGAGGCCGCGTGATCGTACCGGACGCGGCCTTTAGTTTTTGGCGGCGGCTCCACTGCATCTGCGGCTCTGCGGGTCTACCGGTCTACCACACCTTCCGTCTTACAAAATCGCTGGCCGTTTGCCACGCGCGCCCAGCCAGGCTGCGGCGCACCGTGTAGATCTTGGCGGTGCCAGTCATGCCGTACATCAACCGGCTTTTCGAGTTCGGTTCCTGAACGGTGACCGCGTAATAGCGAGGCGTCCCCAGGCCTTTGTATGCGGTTTTGGGTTCGAGCCCCGCTTCAATTTCTGAGGAAGCCACCGCAATTTCGCCGACGACTCCGGAAATCGAGCGGAAAGAAGAATCCGGGCGAAGGCTGACTCGTTCTCCGGGTCGCACGTCGCGCATCTCGGACTCTGGCACATACAAGCGCGCCCGCAACGAAGAGAGGTCTGCGATCTCGACGGCAATGGCTCCGCTGTTGAGACGGGAACCGAGCAGATCCTCGGGTCGCGGAGTGACTACACTGCCGTTGATGGGACTGCGCAGCTCTAATTGCTTAACTTCCTCGGCCAGCAGCTCACTCTTCCGCTGGTCTTGCTGGAACTCCTGTCCGCTGCCTCCGGCAGAGGCGTAGTGCAGCTGGGCCGCGGTGTTGCGGGAGCGAGCCAGTTGCAGATCGGCCTCGGTCCGCGCCTGTCGTGATTCGAGATCGAGATTGCGCAGGCGCAGCAGGGGGCTGCCGGGTTCGACCTGCTCTCCTTCACGAACCAGCACTTCAGTGACAGTTCCAGGGACTTCGGCCCGGATCACGGCGCGCTGCACGGGTTCAAGAATAAACCTGGCATGCACGGTGTCTCGCAGGAAGGGGATACAAATGAGCGCGACGAGAAGGGATGCAAAGATCAGCACGCGCATGGGCGTCATGGAACGTCGCCAGCGGTCGCGCTTGTCGGCATACAGAGTCTGCATAAATTTCCCCAGCTTGAAAATTCTGGACTTGAAGATCAAGAACGCCACGAACATCGCCGGAACGAAGGCCCACTCGGGGCTGTAGTGGCGAAATACATTTCCGACGAACCGGGCGACTGCGTACAAGAGCACGTAGCTGTAAAGTCCGGAAAGAATGGCATAAGGCACGAAAAACCAGCGCAGTCGCGGCCGGACATAGCGAACTTCCACGGGAAGCCGGAAGATATATTTCTGAACCGAGCTCACCAGGAGCGCGGTGGACCGCTCCTTGATTTCGTCGATGCCCAGCGTCTCGGACATGACGTAGTAGCCGTCGAGTTTGATCAGCGGATTGAGATTCATGAGAACCACGGCGATGCCCGCGATCAAGACCACTTTGTAAGCGAGGTCGTGAATCGGGCCGCCCGGCGGTGTCCCCCACCAGACCAAGGTGGCGAGTGAGCAAATGATTAACTCGGTCCAGATGCCCGCCAGAGCGGTGATCACGCGCTGGAAGCGATTGGCATAGACCCAGACTTCGGTGACATCGACGAAGAACGCGGGCGACAAATAGATGAGATGAAAGCCGGTTTTGTGCACACCTCCGCCGTAATGCTTGCAGGTGACGGCGTGCGCCCCTTCGTGAAAGAAGGCCATGATAAAAAACAGGATCCAAAACTCGGCGAGATCGGCGGCTGATTTGTCTGTAAATGTGTAGTACTCGAGCGTGTCGGTGCCGATCTGCGACCAGTGCGTGAAAAATATGACCGACATGAAGGTAAAGAGAAGGAGGGTAAAAGCGGTGAACCACGAGGTGTAGACGAACTGCAGTTTGCGATGCGCGATTTCGATCCAGGCATCGGCATCCCAATGCGCGACGACGATGTGAGCCATGTCGCCAGACTTCGCTTTCTTCTGTTTTTTCCGGCGCTCACGAAGCTTCTCCATGAGCGCGAGATTTTTCTCCTGAGGAGACTGGTACCAGAAGTTGGAATCCTCCATCATTTCGGCGAAGCCCCGGACGTCTTCCGCGCCCAGCGGGATCGCAGTTTCGGCGGTGAACGACTCCGCAATTTCCTGATAAGAGCGCTGCCCGTCAAACTGGTGCGCGAGTTTCCACTGCTCAAGAGTCAAGCGAAAGAGTTGGGTCGATCCCGGTACATGCGCCAGGATGACGGGTCCGTCCTCCTCGAGGTGCTCGCGGCCCACCAGGGACGGATCCAT
>Ga0181537_10004358_pt1 | contig 11781 bp, 10 predicted proteins | sample PEATcosm2014_Bin_39_FD_119765 | JGI IMG/M metagenome (GOLD analysis project Ga0181537, IMG submission 119765) | Peatland microbial communities from MTU Mesocosm Facility, Houghton, MI, USA - PEATcosm2014_Bin23_10_metaG | ecosystem: Environmental > Terrestrial > Soil > Wetlands > Peat | place... | reverse complement strand
AGGCGATACGCCAGCATCCGACGGTGCGCCAGCTCTATGCCGAGCGGCTGCGTGCCGACGGGATCGTCAGCAGCGGCGAGGCCGAGAAGATGGTCGAGCAATACCGCAACGCGCTCGACTCCGGCCGCCTCGAAATGCACCAGGCTCTCGGGCTGGTCGGCAATCAATACACCGTGGACTGGTCGCGCTACTCGCATACGGATTTTTCCGAGCATCCGCACACGGGTATCGAGCCCGAGCGTCTGCTGGCGCTGGGTCAGCGTGTGGCGCAATACCCGAGCGATCTCGCATTGCATGGGCGCGTGGCGCAGATCATGACTCATCGCTCCCGCATGCTGTCGGGCGAGCTGCCGTTGGATTGGGGCGCTGCTGAAACCCTGGCCTACGCCTCCTTGTTGGAGGACGGGGTCGCGGTGCGCATCTCGGGCCAGGATTCGGCGCGCGGCACGTTCTTTCATCGTCACGCCGTGCTCTACGATCAGAAGACCGGCCGGCATTACATACCATTGCAGCACGTCAGCAACGGTCAGGCGCGCTTTACGATCATCGACTCGGCGCTATCCGAGGAGGCGGTGCTCGGTTTCGAATACGGCTATTCCACAACCAGTCCGGACTGCCTGGTGATCTGGGAGGCGCAATTCGGCGACTTCGTCAACGGTGCGCAGGTCGTAATCGACCAGTTCATCTCCTCGGGCGAAGCGAAGTGGGGCCGGTTGTGCGGCCTGACGCTGTTTCTGCCGCATGGCTATGAGGGCCAGGGCCCGGAACATTCCTCGGCGCGGCTCGAGCGCTTTCTGCAATTGTGCGCCGAGAACAATATGCAGGTGGTCGTGCCCTCCACGCCCGCGCAGATGTTTCATCTGCTGCGGCGTCAAATGCTGCGCTCATTTCGCAAGCCCCTGATCGTGATGACGCCCAAGAGCCTGTTGCGCCACGAGTTGTCGGTATCCCCGCTGGCCGACCTCAGTCAGAGCAGCTTCGCCAACATCATCGATGAGATCGATGCGATCGACGCGGCACAGACGCAGCGCGTCGTCTTCTGCAGCGGCAAAGTGTATTTCGATCTGCTCAAAGCGCGCCGCCAGTCCGGGCAGCACGATATCGCGCTGGTGCGCATCGAGCAGCTCTATCCGTTCCCGATCGAGGAGTACCAGAGCGTGCTGGCGCGCTACCCCAATGCCGCCTCTCTGGTCTGGTGTCAGGAGGAGCCGCAGAACCAGGGAGCCTGGTTCCAGATTCGTCATCGGCTGCAGGACCTGGCGCCGTCGCGTCAGGTCTTCTTTGCCGGGCGTCCGGCTGCGGCGGCGCCCGCCACGGGTATTCTGAAATTGCACGAGGCCGAACAACGACGCTTGGTCGAGACCGCACTGACCGCGACTTGCGTCGACCAGACGATGCGCAACATACCCTCGTTGCGGCTGACGCTCACGGGCAGCGCGCTCGGCGAGCGCGATCCGGTTCCAATCAGGAAGCAGAGCTCATGAGCGTCGAGATCCGCGTGCCGCAATTGCCCGAGTCGGTCGCCGACGCCACGTTGGTGGCCTGGCGCAAGCAGCCGGGCCAGAGCGTCACGCGCGATGAGAATCTGGCCGACCTCGAGACCGACAAAGTCATGCTCGAGGTCCCGGCGCCCACCAATGGCGTGTTGCGCGAGATCAAAGTCGCGGACGGCAGTACGGTCAGGAGCGGGGATCTGCTCGCCATTATTGAGGATGCAGCGGCGTCGGGCGCCGGCGCGAGCACGCCTGCGAGCGCGCCGCCGCCGCCGGCAACTGCGAGGCCAGCGGCGCCCGTGCCCGCGGCCGCGTCTGCGCCTGCCCCTGCGCCTGCGACGCCCCGGACATCACCGGCAGCCGCGGATGTGCCGCGCACCGGTCCGGCTGCCCGGCGCGTCATCGAGCAGAATTCGCTCGCAGCGGGAACCGTGATAGGCACCGCGCCACGCCGCCGGGTGACAAAAACCGATGCGATGCAGGCGGCCGCTGAAGAGGGCGCTGCCTCGCAGGCTGCTGCGCAGGCCGCCGCCGCGGAGGCTGCCGCGGTGCCGACTGCTGCGCCACCACCGGTTGCGGCGCAGCTGGGCGCGGCGCGCGCGGGACGCGGCGAAAAGCGCGTGCCCATGACGCGTTTGCGTGCACGTATCGCCGAGCGCCTGGTGCAGGCGCAACTCTCGCAAGCGCTGCTCACGACTTTCAACGAAGTCGATTTGGGGGCGGTGCAGGAGCTGCGTGCGCGCTACAAGGAGAGCTTTGAGGCCGAGCATGGCGTGAAGCTGGGTCTGATGTCTTTTTTTATCAAGGCGTCGATCGAAGGTCTCAAGCACTACCCGGTGGTCAACGCGTCGATCGAGAACAATGACATCGTCTATCACGAGTATTTCGATATCGGCGTGGCCGTATCGACCGAACGCGGCCTGATGGTCCCGGTGCTACGCGATGCAGACCTGCTGAGCTTCGCGGCGATCGAGGAACGCATAGCACAGTTCGCCACGCGTGCGCGCAGCGGCTCGATCACGCTCGAAGAGCTCACGGGGGGCACCTTCAGCATCACCAACGGCGGCATCTTCGGCTCATTGATGTCCACGCCGATCGTCAACGCGCCGCAAAGCGCGATTCTGGGCATGCACAAGATCCAGGATCGGGCGATGGTCGTGAAGGGCCAGGTAGCAATCAGGCCGATGATGTACCTGGCACTGACTTACGATCACCGTCTCATCGACGGGCGCGAGGCGGTGCAGTTTCTGGTCGCGGTGAAAGAATGCCTGGAGGATCCGGGTCGGCTGCTGCTCGGGGTCTGAAGCAGCGTGGCCGAGGCGTTTGATGTCATCGTGATCGGAGCGGGGCCGGCTGGCTATCCGGCGGCGATCCGCGCGGCGCAGAACGGCCTGCGCGTGGCCTGCGTCGATGCCTGGAAGAATCGCGATGGCAGCAGCGCCTTCGGCGGCACCTGCCTGAATGCCGGCTGCATTCCTTCCAAGGCACTCCTTGAGTCCTCCGAGTTGTATTACCGGGCGCGCTCGGAGTTCGCGGTGCACGGCATCCAGGCCGCCAGCATCGGGCTGGATCTGGGCGTCATGCAGCAGCGCCGCGCGCGCGTCGTGCGCACGATGAGCGGCGGCGTCGCATCGCTGCTCAAGGCGGCCGGTGTGGATGCCATGCATGGCACCGGCCGTTTGCTGTCAGGCCGACGCGTGGAGCTCACGGCGCTCGACGGTACGAGGCGCGAGCTCTCGGCCAACCATGTCGTGCTGGCCACCGGCTCGATACCGACCGAGCTCAAAGCTCTGCCCTTCGATCATCGCTTCATCATCGATTCGTGGGACGCACTCGAACTGAGCGCGGTACCGGGTAAGCTTATCGTGATCGGCGCGGGTGTGATCGGCCTGGAGCTCGGCAGCGTCTGGCGTCGGCTCGGTTCCGAAGTGATCATCCTCGAAGCGCTCGATCAACTGTTGCCGATGGCTGATCAGCAGCTCGCACTCGAGGCGCTGCGTAATCTGCGCAAGCAGGGACTGGATATTCGCCTCGGTGCCAAGGTCGAAGCCGCCACGATCGCCAACGGCGCGGTCAGCGTGCGCTTCAGCGATCGCGGCGCAGTCGGGCAATCCCTGAGCGCCGAGCAGGTCATCGTGGCCGTGGGCCGGCGTCCCTACAGCGTGAATCTGTTCACCCCGGACAGCGGCGTCACGCTCGATGAGCGCGGATTCATCGCGGTGGATGAGCAGTGCCAGACAGCGGCGCAGAACATCTGGGCCATCGGCGACTGTGTGCGTGGGCCGATGCTCGCGCACAAGGGCAAGGAGGAGGGCATCGCGGTCGCGGACCGCATCGCCGGCCGCTATGCGCACGTCAACTATGCCGTGATTCCCTCGGTGATCTACACGGCGCCTGAAATTGCCTGGGTCGGACAGAGCGAGGAGCAGCTCAAGGCTGCCGGTACCGTCTACAAGAGCGGCGTGTTTCCCTTTGCTGCCAACGGCCGCGCGCGGGCGATGGAGGCGACAGTCGGCTTTGTGAAGATTCTGGCCGACCGCGAGAGCGATACCATCCTGGGCGTGCACATCATCGGCCCGCTGGCCGGTGAGCTCATCGCGGAAGCGACCCTTGCCATGGAGTTCGAGGCCAGCGCCGAGGATCTGCAGCGAACCATACACGCGCATCCGACACTGGCCGAGTCACTGCACGAAGCCGCGCTCGCGACCGATCAGCGCGCAATCGACATGATCAACCGGCGTTAGGTGCTGTATCGATGGACCGGTAAGGGTCCGAAGGTCTGCGTGACCGGCATCATCTCGATGATGTTGATATTGACGCGCGGCGGCAGCGTAGCGACCCAGTGCACGGCCTCGGCGACATCCTCGGGCGTCAGCGGATCGGCCCCTTTGTAGAGCTTCTCCACTTTTTCCTTATCACCGCCGAAGCGCACCAGCGAGAACTCGGAACCGCCGACGAGGCCGGGCTCGACACTGGTCACGCGCACGCGGCTGCCCAGCAGGTCGGCGCGCAGGTTCATCGAGAACTGGCGCACAAAGGCTTTTGTGCCGCCATAGGCGTTGCCGCCCGGGTAGGCGTGGGCGCCGGCAATGGATCCGAGATTCACGACATGGCCGCGGTCGCGCGCGACCATCCCGGGCAGCACGGCGCGCGTCATGTACATGAGCCCCTTGATATTGGTGTCCACCATCGTGTCCCAGTCATCCAGATTCGCCTGGTATGCCGGCGAGAGCCCGAGGGCAAGACCGGCGTTGTTCACGAGCAGGTCGATGGCCGCCAGCTCAGGCGGCAGCGCGGCCACCGCGCTGGCGACGCCGGCGCGATCGCGCACGTCAAGGACGATCGGATGCACGGCGTTCGCGCCGAGCTCCTTGACCAATGCATCGAGCCGATCCTTGCGCCGTCCGACGGCGATGATCCGATTGGACTCGCCGCCAAAGCGGCGAGCGATCGCGAGCCCGAAGCCTGCAGTAGCACCAGTGATGAGAATAATCATGCGCAGCATCATAGCGCAGGGCGCCGACGCCGTGCCATCGCGCGCTAGCCGTCAGGGTACGCGCTGGGCGCGCAATACGTTCGGCACGGCGCTCAGGCGCTGCAACACTCGCCCGAGCTGCTCATGGTCACGTACCGCCGTGCGCATGACGATGGTTGCGATCCGATCATTCGGGTCGGTATCGGAGTTGACGCCCTCGATGCTGAGCTTCTCCAGCGCCATGACATCCGATACATCGCGCAGCAGGCCGCGCCGATCAAGGGCTTCGACGCGGATGCGCACCGGCTGCAGGCTGTCGGAATCCAGCGTCCACTCGACATTGAGCGCTCGCTTGGGATTGCGGCCTTGCATGCGCTGCATGCTCGTGCACCGCGCGCGATGAATCGTGACACCGCGACCCTGCGTCACGTAGCCGGCGATGGGCTCCGGTGGCACGGGGCTGCAGCAGCGCGCGATCGTGATGGGCAGGTCCCCGACGCCCTCGATTTGTACCGGCGAGCGACTCGCCCGGCCCGGGCGGCGCTGACGTTGTGTAATCAGTGCTGCCGGCTCGGGCTCGGGCTCGGCCGGCGCCGCCTCGTGCTCGAGGCTCACGCGAGGGTCGAGCCGGCGGAACCACGCGCGCACCTTCGCACGGCTTCTGGCCGAGACCAGGAATCCCTGTTCGGGGGACAGCCAGTCGCGGCTCGGCGCGGGCTGCCTGCCGGTGATGATCTCCACCACCGCGCCATTGGCGAGCGGCTGATTGAGCGGCACGATGCGTCCGTTGAGCTTGGCGCCGCGGCAGCGGTGTCCCAGATCGGTGTGCACGTGATAGGCGAAATCCAGTGCCGTGGCCCCGCGCGGTAAGTCCACGACCTCGCCACGCGGCGTCAGCGCGTAGATGCGGTCGGCGAATATTTCTCCCTTCAAGCGCTCGATCGGATCCGCGTCCATGCCCGCGGCCTGCGTCGGGTCCAGTACGCGGCGCACCCATTCGATCTTGCGCTCGTAGAGCTCATCGCGCGCGCCGCCTTCCTTGTAGCGCCAGTGCGCGGCCACGCCGAGCTCGGCCTTGGCGTGCATGGCGCGCGATCGAATTTGAATCTCGAGCGATTGGTCCTGCGGCCCCGTCACGGCGGTGTGAATCGAGCGATAGTCATTGTCCTTGGGCGTGGCAATGTAATCGTCGAACTCGCCCGGGATGAAGCGCCACAGTCCGTGCACGACGCCGAGCGCGGCGTAGCATTCGGCGATGGATTCGACCAGGATGCGCACCGCCCGCACATCGAACACCTGTTCGAACGCCACGTGCTTGAGCTGCATCTTGCGGTAGATGCTGTAGATGTGTTTGGGACGCCCGTAGATCGTCGCCTCGATGCCCGCTGCGCGCAATTCGCGCTCGAGCACGGCGCAGACCGCCTCGAGGTAGCGTTCCCGCTCCGCTCGCGGCTCGGCCAGTGAGCGCGCAGTGCGCTCGTAGTCTTCAGCCTGCAGATAGCGGAACGCCAGATCCTCGAGCTGCCACTTGAATTTCCAGATCCCGAGACGATTCGCGAGCGGAGCGAGGATCTCGCGCGCTTCGAGCGCGAGTCGCAATTGCTCGCTCGCCGCCACATCGCGCGCATGGCGCAGTTGCACCAGGTGCTCGGCCAGACGCGCGACCACCAGGCGAGGGTCGGCGGCCACCGCGAGCAGCATCTTGCGCAGCACCTCCGCCTGCGCTGCTTTCAGGCTCTGGCCTGCCGACCAGTTTGCGGGCAGATGCAGCTCGCCCAGGCGCTCCAATCCGGCAGCCAGACTCAGCGCCGCGGGGCTCAGCCAGGACTGCCTGGCTGCGGGTTCGCGCGCCAGTGCGCCCAGGCGGCGCGCCCAGTGCAGCGCCGTGGCCAGCGCCAGATCGGCGTCCTGGGTCAGCGCCGCGACTTCCGCGGCTGCTTCAACGGCGCTTTGCAATGCGGCTGGCGCGCCGCCATCCTCGAGCAGCGCCGCGCGCGCGGCCTCGAGCAATGCGGCGATCTGCGGCGATGCCTGCGTTGCGGTTTCCATGCTGTGTGGCTGGTGGCTTCCGGCTATCATTCAAGGTATGAGCGGTGACAGCAAGTGCGTCTGAGGGTCTGACTCCGTGCCGCGATACACGAGCAAGGCGTGGCGTGCGTTTCGGCCGCGCGGCGAGCTCGGTGCGATCACGCTGGTTGCCAGTCAATGCCGCATTCTCGGCCTCGATCCGGGCTCGCAGCGCACGGGGTTCGGGATCATAGACAGTGACGAGGCCGGCGAGCGCCACGTGGTCAGCGGCCAGATCAACGTCGCCGGGCGCGCGATGGTCGTGCGTCTGCAGCGCATTTATGCGGCCCTGAGCGTGCTCGTGGGCGAGCATCACCCGGATGTGATCGCGATCGAGCGGGTGTTTGTACACCGCAATCCCGACAGCGCGCTGAAACTCGGCCAGGCGCGCGGGGTCGCGCTGTGTGCGGCCGCGGCCCTCGGCGCCAGTGTGCACGAGTACGCTCCGCGCGCGATCAAACTGGCCGTGACCGGCTACGGAGCCGCCGCCAAGCCGCAGGTGGCGCACATGGTGCGCACGCTGTTGCGGCTGCGGCCAAAGCTCGCGGCCGATGCCGCCGACGCACTCGCCGCGGCGCTGTGTCATGCCCAGAGCCGGCGGCTCGGCGTCCTGCAGGGCCTCGGGGATGAGCGCACGGGGCCTGCGCGCGCGATCACACGATGATTGGCTCGCTCTCGGGTGTATTGGTCTACCGATCTGCGCCGCATCTGCTGCTCGAGGTCGGCGGGGTGGGCTACGAGGTCGAAGCACCCCTGTCGACGTTCTACAGCCTGCCTGCCGTGGGTGAGCGCACGCAGCTGCTCACGCACCTGGTCGTGCGCGAGGATGCACATGTGCTCTATGGTTTTGCGACCGCGCAGGAGCGCTCGCTGTTTCGCACACTGCTGAAGGTCTCCGGCGTGGGTCCGCGCATCGCGCTGGCCATCCTCTCGGGCGTCACGGCTGATGGCTTCGCGCAGGCGGTGCGCGCCGAGGATACCGCCGTGCTCACACGGATCGCCGGTGTGGGACGCAAGATTGCCGAGCGGCTCATCGTCGAGATGCGCGATCGGCTCGATGAGCTCACTGGGGCGGGCGCGGGTGCGCCGAGCGGTCTGGATGGTGCGCGCGCCCCGTCCGGGTCGCAGGCCGAGGCCCACAGCGCCCTGGTCGGGCTCGGCTACAAACCGGTTGAGGCCACGCGACTGCTCAAGACTTTGGGCAGGGACGGCGCCGGGCTCTCGACCGAGGAGCTCATTCGCCGCGCATTGCAGGGGGCGGCCCGCGAATGAGCGCTATGGGCAGCGAACGACTGATCAGCCCCGCCGCCTCGGTCCCCGAAGACGCCATCGATCGAGCCATACGGCCGCGCGCGCTCGCCGACTACATCGGCCAGGAACAGGTGAAGTCGCAGCTATCAATCTTTATTGATGCCGCTCGCATGCGTGCCGAGGCGCTCGATCACGTGCTGATATTCGGACCTCCAGGCCTGGGCAAGACCACGCTGGCGCACGTGATCGCCACGGAATTGCAAGTGAATCTGCGTCAAACCTCGGGGCCGGTGCTCGAGCGGCCCGGTGATCTTGCGGCGATCCTGACCAATCTGCAGGCGCGCGATGTGCTGTTCGTCGATGAGATCCACCGCCTGAGCCCCATCGTCGAGGAGATCCTGTACCCGGCCATGGAGGACTACCAGCTCGATATCATGATCGGTGAAGGGCCGGCCGCGCGCTCCATCAAATTAAACCTGCCCCCCTTCACGCTGGTGGGCGCCACGACCCGCGCGGGACTGCTGACTTCGCCATTACGCGATCGCTTCGGCATCGTGCAGCGCCTGGAGTTCTACACCATCGCCGAGATCGAGCGCATCGTGCACCGCACGGCCGGCATTCTCGGCGTGCAGGTCGATGCGGCCGGGGCGCTGCGCATCGCACAGCGCTCGCGCGGCACCCCGCGCATCGCCAACCGCCTGCTGCGGCGGGTGCGCGACTATGCGCAGGTCAAAGGCAATGGCCTCATCGATGAGAGCGCCGCGCACGCCGCGCTCGACCTGCTGGATGTGGATCCGCAGGGGCTGGATGCGCTGGATCGCAAGCTACTGCGCACGATCATCGAGAAGTTCGATGGCGGGCCGGTCGGTATCGAGAGCCTCTCGGCCTCGATCGGGGAGGAGCGTGGCACGCTCGAGGATGTCATCGAGCCGTTTCTGATCCAGCAGGGACTGGTGGCGCGCACCGCGCGCGGCCGCGTTGCCACACGCCTGGCCTGGCAGCATCTGGGGCTGAGCATGCCCGAGCGCGCGGCGGCCAATCTGCCATTGTTTGGCGAAGGCGCTTGACGGCCTTTCGGTGGCAGGCGCGCGTCTACTGGGAGGACACGGACGCCGGCGGGATCGTTTACTATGCGAACTATCTGCGCTTCCTGGAGCGCGCCCGCAGCGAATGGCTGCGCTCGCGCGGCATCTCGCAGCGAGCCCTCGCCGCGCAACCCGGAGTGGTTTTCTCGGTCGTGTCCCTCCAGGTGCAGTATCGGCGCCCGGCCCGGCTCGATGATCTGATCGCGATCAGCTGTGCGCCGGCGCAGCGCGGCGCGGCGAGCCTGGATTTTGTACAGAATATCTGGCGCGACGGCGCCGATGCAGAGCTCTTGCTCAGTGCCACCGTGCGCGTCGCCTGCCTCGACGCGCACAGTCTGAAGCCCAGGCGCCTGCCGGAGGTCGTCATCAAGGAGTTGCAGTGATGGGCGGCGATATGTCGATGGTCCACATGATCGTGGACGCAAGCCTGGTCGTGCAGATTGTGCTCGGCCTGCTGCTGCTCGCCTCGATGAGCTCCTGGGCGATCATTTTTCGCAAGCGCCTGGTGGTCAATCGCGCGCGCCGTGATGCGGATCGCTTCGAGAGCTCTTTCTGGTCTGGCGGGGATCTGAGTACCTTGTATCGCAGCATCGAGGCGCGCGGCAAACCCACCGGCATGGAAAGCATCTTCGAGTTTGGCTTTCGCGAGTTCGCGCGCCTGCGCTCACAGGGCGGCGTCGCCGCCGATATGCTGCTGGAGGGATCGCGGCGCGCGATGCGCGTGGCGCAGCTCAAGGAGATCGATCGGCTCGAGCAGAGTCTCGCGACGCTGGCCACGGTCGGCTCCACGAGTCCCTACGTGGGTCTGTTCGGCACGGTCTGGGGCATCATGAGCGCCTTCAGCTCGCTCGGGAATGTGCAGCAGGCGACGCTCGCGATGGTCGCGCCCGGCATTTCCGAAGCGCTGATTACCACGGCCATGGGACTGTTTGCCGCCATACCAGCGGTGGTGGCCTATAACCGCTTCGCCGATCAGGTCGGGCGCCTGGAAGTGCGTTACGACGGCTTCATGGAGGAGCTCTCGACGATCCTGCAGCGCTATGCGGGCCGCGCGCCGGGCACGGCCGCGCCGCTGCTGGCGGATTCGCTGCCGCCGCCGAATTCCCCGGCGCGAGGGCGCTGAGATGTCCGTGGCGCAGCGAGGCAAGCGCAGGCTCATGGGCGAGATCAACGTCGTGCCTTACATCGACGTGATGCTCGTGCTGCTGATCATCTTCATGATCACCGCGCCGTTGCTGACCCAGGGTATCAAAGTCGATTTGCCGAAGGCGGCGGCCGAGCCGCTCAACGTGCGCGCCAACGAGCCCCCGTTGGTGCTGTCGATCGATGCGCACGGTCTCTTGTATCTGAATGTCGGCGCCACTCCGAGACAGGCCATCAGCGATCAGACCGCGCTGGTGCGAGCTACGGCGGCGCTGCGGCGTGCGCCCGAACGCGCTGTGCTGGTCAATGGCGATCAGTCGGTTAGCTACGGCCGCGTGGTCCAGGCAATGGTGCTGCTGCAGCAGGCTGGAGCGCGCAAGGTTGGATTCCAGACCGATCTGCCACTCAAGCTCCCCAAGCCACCATGAGCGAGCGCCGCAGCGATCGCTTCCTGTCGATACTGCTCTCGATCCTGGTCCACGCTGCGATCATCGGCGCGCTCATCTGGGGCTGGTGGCAGTACCGCTCACCAAAGCCTGCGCCGCAGACGCTGGCGATCGAGGCGAATGTCGTGCATGACAATGGCACGGCGGCCAACCCCGAGCCCGCTCCGGTACCTCAGACTGCGCCGCCAGCACCCACGCCGGCGCCACCACCGCCCACGCCAGCGCCGGATGCGCAGGCCGAGCAGCGCGCGGTCGAGGAGCAGGAGGCGGCGGCGCAGCGCGAGCGCGAGGACGCGGCCGCGAAGCTCGCGGCGCAGCGCAAGGCCGCGCTCGAAGCCGAAGAGCAGGCCAGAGCCGAGGCACAAGTGAAGGCCGAAGCCGAGGCCAAGGCAAGGGCGGAGGCCGAGGCGAAGGCCAAGGCAGAGGCGGAGGCCAAAGCGGAAGCCGAGCGCAAGGCCCAGGAGCTCGCACAACAGCGCAAGGCCGAACAGGAGCGCGCGCAGCGCGAGGCGGATCTGCGTACGCAGTTACAGGCCGAGGAGCATCTGGATGCAGCCCGCACCAATGGTGCCCTGGCGCAGTATCAGGCGCTGATTGCCGCACGCATCGAGCGCGCCTGGATACGGCCGCCCAGCGCGCACGCCGGCATCAACTGCCAGGTCAACATCACTCAAGTGCCCGGCGGGGAAGTCACCGCCGTGCAGGTCGGCAAATGCAACGGCGATGATGCCGTGCGCCAGTCGATCGAGACCGCGGCGTATCGGGCATCGCCGTTACCGGCGCCGTCCGACCCGGCCTTGTTTGATCGCGATGTGGTTGTT
>Ga0181537_10004357_pt1 | contig 11783 bp, 12 predicted proteins | sample PEATcosm2014_Bin_39_FD_119765 | JGI IMG/M metagenome (GOLD analysis project Ga0181537, IMG submission 119765) | Peatland microbial communities from MTU Mesocosm Facility, Houghton, MI, USA - PEATcosm2014_Bin23_10_metaG | ecosystem: Environmental > Terrestrial > Soil > Wetlands > Peat | place... | reverse complement strand
CGTCGACCGCAAGAAGGACATGATCGTAACGGGCGGCGAGAACGTGTTCCCCACAGAAGTCGAAGGCTACCTCTATCGCGACCACAACGTGCTCGAGGCGGCGGTATTCGGAATACCCGATTCGCGATGGGTAGAAAGGGTCGTTGCAGCGGTTGTGTTGAGGCCAGGTTCTCGCACCAGTGCCGAAGAATTGATCAATGGTTTGCGTGGCAATATGGCCACATACAAGTGTCCGAAGTCTATCTTTTTCGTTCCAGCACTGCCGAAGAGTGCGGCCGGTAAGATCCTTCGCAAGGAATTGCGACGCCGATATGGTAGCCCAATGCGCTAATGTCGGGCCATTGCCATTCGGGGCGAGCGAGGATTTCTAAAGTGCTGCCGTAGCAGTCGGCCAACACGCCGGGCATCCTGGCTCACACCGATGGGAAACACTGATAGGAAGAATTAAGGTGAGTATGCAGTATCGGTTGCTCGGATCACGGGGACCTGAAGTGTCGGTATTGGGCCTTGGCTGTATGGGCATGTCGGACTTTTATGGCCCGGCCGACCGCGCAGATAGCATTGCTACGATTCATGCCGCGCTCGATGCCGGAATCACACTTATCGACACCGGCGATTTCTATGGCATGGGCCAAAACGAGATGTTGATTCGCGAGGCCCTCAATTCTCGCACTCATGAGCAAGTGCTCATCAGCGTAAAGTTCGGTGCGTTGCGGGACCCGGCGGGAGGTTGGTCGGGCTACGATTGCCGCCCTGCTGCTGTCAAGAATTACGTCACGTATTCTCTTCGTCGGCTGAACGTCGACTGCATCGACATCTATCGTCCGGCGAGGCTCGATTCGGCAGTCCCCATCGAAGACACTGTTGGGGCGATCGGCGATCTGATAAGAGCAGGGTATGTTAGGTACATTGGCCTTTCGGAGGTCGGCGCTTCTACTCTTCGACGAGCCAGCGCGGTCCACCCTATCAGCGATTTGCAAATAGAATATTCCCTATTTTCTCGTGGAATCGAGAACTCCATTCTCCCAGTCTGCCGTGAGCTCGGAATTGGTATCACCGCCTATGGCGTTCTGTCGCGCGGACTGATCAGTGGCCATTGGTCCAATGCGCGCGCTAACGAGCGCGATGTCAGGTCAATCAGTCCGCGTTTTCAAGGACCAAATCTTAAGACGAACCTGTGGCTTGTGGAAAAACTGCGTGCTGTATCCTTGGCAATTGGCGCGACGGTCGCCCAAGTCGCCATCGCCTGGGTGGCCGCGCAGGGTCCAGATATCGTGCCCCTCGTTGGAGCTCGCCGGCGCGATCAGCTCACCGAGGCATTGGGTGCCATTGCAATGCGGCTATCGCCCGAACAGCTGTGGGCGCTGAACGAGGCAGTGCCAGCCGAAGCTGTGGCGGGTAGTCGCTACCCAGACGATTTGCTCGCGCTGTTGGATAGCGAGACCGGAGATGTTTAAGATTTATTATTGTGTGCGACCAATCGAATGATCATAACCCGTCGGGTGTTTCAAGGTGCCGTGACCGGTAGGTTACCTCTCGCCTGCGCCTAGCCTGGAAACGGACGTTGCCGAGAGGCCGCTCAGCGACAGTCAGCGGGGCCACTCGGGCGCCAAGTGTCTGCTCTAACAGGAATAACGGAGGAAAATCTGCGACCGAAGAGTTGGCTGGGGTGGAAGGATTCGAACCTCCGAATGGCGGGATCAAAACCCGCTGCCTTACCACTTGGCGACACCCCAGCAGTCATCGACCCAGCATCGCATGCAACGGCGAGTGATTCAGTCCGCGCGCAACAAAACTGCTCCATCGGTCAGGCACCCGCGCCGCAACGCACTCCGCATCCTCGGCGCGATCGAAGCTGGCGAAGATGCAGGCGCCGGTACCGGTCATGCGCGCGCTGACCGCCGTGCCACGCGCATCGATCTGCCCCCGCAGCCACGCGAGCGCCTCGGCCACCTGCGGGCGGCGCGCGCATACTACCGGTTCGAACACGTTGACGGCGCGGCTTTCGGAAAAGGCGCGTATTGTGATAACGGGGGAATTTCGTGTCAATTCAGGGGCCTGGAAGACCTCAGCGGTATTGACGCCAATTCCGGGGTGAATCACCAGAAACCAGCGCGGCGGCAGTTGCATGGCGGTCAGCCGCTCCCCCCGGCCCTCCCCCCAGGCCGAATTCCCCAGAACAAACACCGGCACGTCGGCACCGAGCTGCACCCCCAGCTCCGCCAGCGCTTCCAGGCTCAGATCGCAGCGCCACAGCGCGTTCAGCGCCAGCAACACGCTGGCCGCATCCGAGCTGCCGCCCCCCAGGCCGCCGCCGGCCGGAATATATTTGATCACCTGGATATCGGCGCCCAGCCCGATTCCGGTATGCCGCTGCAATGTGCGCGCGGCCCGCACCGCCAGGTCCTGGTCCGGCTCGACCTCGGGCATGCCGGCACTGCGCGTGATGCGGCCGTCGGCGCGCACGGCCAGCCCGATCCGGTCGCAGCGCTCGATCAGTTGGAACACCGTCTGCAGGTCGTGATAGCCGTCCGGCCGCCGCCCGATGACATGCAGGAACAGGTTGAGTTTGGCCGGCGCCGGCCACCAGGTGAGTTCGCTCACAGATGCCACGCGTCCACCACCACCCGCAGCCGCAGTGATCCGCGCGTCACGCTGAGGCGCCGCGGCAGCCATTGCTGCTGCACCAGGACATATTCCGCGTAATCAACCTGCCACCCGCCCTGCTGCAGCCGCGCCAATCGCTGCTGCGGATCGAAGGATGGCTGCGCGTCGCTCGCCGGATCGATGGCGCCGAGGATCCAGAAGCGCAGGCTTGCGAGCGGCGGCTCGAAACCGAGCGTCGCGCGCAGCTCGTCACTGGCCGCGGTGCTGTCGAGCGTCAGCCCCTTGCTGGTGGTGAGCTGCAGAGTGGCGTCGGTCTGCTCGATGTGCGCGCCACCGAATCCCAGCGGCGCGGACAGGTCGATCGTCGCCCGGTCGTCCTGCTGCTGCCAGCGCAGACCGGCGCTGAAGCCCTCGCTTGCGGTCGAGGCCGCGAGCCGTCCCTGCAGGTCGAAATGACTGATCGCCTGCAGTGCGGCCAGGCGCTGCGGCCACGGCTCGGGCATGGCGGCCGGCTTCGGCAGCGTCGCGCAGCCGCCAAGCAGCGCGGTCAGTATGAGCGCGACCAGCGCGACGCGCGCCCGTGCGCTGCCGCGCCCGCGGCCGGTCATCGCGCTCAGATCGAAGTACCTGTCCCCTGGAGCGACAGCGACGGCACACCGGCACGCTGTTGCGCGGCCTTGACCAGTTCGTTGTCCGGATCAACCATCAATGCGCGATTCCAGATCTCGCGCGCCTTGGTCTTGTCACCCAGCGCCCACAGCACCTCGCCCCAATGCGCGCCGATGTCACCATCCTGGTCGAGACGAAACGCGCGCTCCAGCTGCGGCAGCGCAGCCTGCAGCATGCCGCGCCGGTACTCGAGCCATCCCAGGCTGTCGAGTATTGCCGGGTTGTCGGGCTCGGCCTTCAGAGCGGAGTTGATCAGGCGCTGCGCGCGCGTCAGATCACGATTATGGTCGGCCAGGATAAATCCCAGTGCATTGCTGATCGCGCCGTCCTGCGGCCGATCCTTGTACAGTGCTTCGAGCTGCGCAATGGCGGCATCGGTGCGGCCGGCCTTCTCCAGCAGTATCGACTTCTGGTAGAGCACGTCCGGATGACCCGGGAAACGCGCCAGCACATCGTCGATGCGCGCCAGCGCCTGCGCACCCTCGCCGCCGTTGGACAGCAGCTGTGCCTGCGCGATCTCAGCCTCGAGCCGCGCCGCCGGTGTCGCATCGTCCTTGGCCTGCAGCAGCGCCAGCGCATCATCGCGCTGCCCCGCCTTATAAAGAATGTTGGCGGCGCGGCTGCGCGCGGCCGCCTCCAGCCCGGTGCCGGTGAGCATCTGGTAGCCGCGCAGCGCATTGGCGGTCTCGCCGCGCCGCTCCGCGATCGCCGCCAGGTAATAGACCGCGATGCCCGAAGATTCCGGGTCCTTCAGCAGAGCCGAGAACACGCTCTGCGCCTCGCTGTAGTCACCGCGATCAAAGGCCAGCAGCCCGAGGCGGCGGTCGGCCTGCGGCCGCAGTGCCGCGGTTTCGCGCAGGCTCTCGAGCGCCGCGCGTGCCTCGCGCTCGCGCCCGAGCAGGATCAGCACGTCGGCGGCCGCAAAACTCTGATCCTTGGGAGCGGCAACGCGGGCGGCGCCGGCGGCGGCGACGGCCTGGTCGGCCTCCCCGAGGCCCGCATGCGCGCGCGCCAGCAGCAGCTGGGTCGGGGCGCGTTCGGCACCGGCGGTCAGCGCTCGCTGCCCGTATTGCAACGCTTCGCGGTAATTCCAGCCATCGAAAGCGAGGTCGGCCAGCGCCAGTTGCGCCTGGCCGCTTTGCAGCCGCGGCACCTGCGCGCCGCGCACCATCGCCAGCGTCGCCGATACGCCGGCTTCCGATGCCACCTCGCCCATCTGTTCCGCCAGGCCATCGTCGGCGGCTGCCGCGCTGGCACCGCTGCCGCCATCGGCGGCCCCATTGGCGCCATTGCCGCGGGCATTGTCGCCCCGGCGCCCGCCCTTGGCTAAAGCCAGCGCGCCGCCGCTTCGGATCCAGCCCTCGAAGTCAGTGCGCGCATCATCGATCTTGTACAGTCCGAGCTCGGCACGCATGGCGGCCCGCAGCGCGGCGGGATCGGTCGGAGTCAGCTGCCGCCAGCGCGCCGCGGCCCGTTCGGCAACCTGGTACTGTCCGCAGTCCAGCGCCACCCCGGTGGCGCGCTCCGCGAGCTTGGCGTCGGTCAGGCGCTGCGCGGCCACGGAGTAGTTTGCTGCAGCGCGCCCGCAGTCATCGCGCTGCAGCGCGATCTCGGCCGTCATGACCAGTGCGTTGGAGTCCTGCACCTCGCGTACGCTGGTGGAGGCGGCAGCTGCTGCACCGCTCATTAGCTGCAGTACAGCAAGGGTAAGGTGACGAGGCTTCATGGCCGCTAGACTATAGCTGAAGATGAAACCATCGATCCGCCAAAAGCTCGAAAAAGCCGAGCAGCGATTTGAAGAGCTCGGGCACCTGCTCGCCGCCCCTGAAATGAGTGGAAATTCACAGCAATTCAGGGAACTTTCGGTCGAGTACGCACGCCTGCAACCAACCGCCGCCGCGTTCGCCGCCTATCGGCAGCTGGAGCGGGAACTGGCCAGCGCCCAGGACATGCTGACCGACACCGATTCCGACATGCGCGCGCTGGGCGAGGAGGAACTGGCCGCCGTCCGGCAGCAGCTCGAGCAGCGCGACAGCGAGCTGCAGCGCCTGCTGCTGCCGCGCGACGCCCGGGATCAGGGCAATATCTTCCTCGAGATCCGCGCCGGCACCGGCGGCGACGAGGCGGCGATCTTCGCCGGCGACCTGCTGCGCATGTACACCCGCTACGCCGAGTCGCAGGGCTGGCAGGTCGAGATCCTGAGCGACAGCCCCGGTGAACATGGAGGCTACCGCGAAGTCATCTGCCGCATCGTCGGCCGCGGCGCGTTCTCCAAGCTCAAGTTCGAATCCGGCACCCACCGCGTGCAGCGGGTTCCGGCGACCGAAGCCCAGGGTCGCATTCACACCTCTGCGGTGACGGTCGCGATCCTGCCGGAGCTGGATGAAATCGAGAAGGTCGAGTTGAATCCGGCCGATCTGCGCATCGACACCTTCCGCGCCTCCGGGGCCGGCGGCCAGCATGTGAACAAGACCGACTCGGCGATCCGCATTACCCATATCCCGACCGGCATCGTGGTGGAATGCCAGGACGAGCGCTCGCAGCACAAGAACCGCTCGCGTGCCATGTCGCTGCTGGCGGCGCGGCTACTGGCCGCCGAACAGGAAAAGCAGCAGGCCGCCCAGGCGCACTCGCGCAAGCTGCAGGTCGGCAGCGGCGATCGCTCCGAGCGCATCCGCACCTACAATTTTCCGCAGGGCCGGGTCACCGACCACCGCATCAACCTGACCCTGTACCGGCTGGCCGACATCATGCAGGGGCAGATCGAGGAATTGCTGCAGGGCCTGCAGCAGGAGTATCAGGCGGAACTGCTCGCGGCAGAATGAAGCGTCAGCGCCAGTGCGCTGAAGAACACGCAACCGATGGCCCAGATGCCGACCGTCACCGCGGCCACGATCGCCTGCACCGCCGGACCCTCCCCGACCAGCAACGCCGCCAGGATGCTCAGCACCGCGGCGGCCGCCAGCGTGCAGATCAGCAGCACCAGCATCGCGATCACGATCGTTGCCAGCACTTTCCACCAGTGCGGCCGTGTCAGCAGCACGCAGCGCACCAGCGCCGCGTACGGATTGAGGTTTTCGAACAGCAGCACCGGCAGCAGCACCAGGTAGCACACCAGCAGGAATATCCCAGGCAAAATCAGCAACGTGAAGCCGACGAACAGACTCGCCTGGGCCAGGATCCAGCTCGCCAGGATGACCGGCATCCGGTACGCCGCGGCGGTCAGCTCGGCACGCATATCGACGGTCGCGCCGCTGGCGACCGCGCGCTGGCGCAGCATCATCGCGCTGACGATGAACACCGTCACCGCCGAGGCGGCCAGCGCCAGCAGCCAGTAGCCGGTGTCCGACGGCATGCCGAAGCTCAGCGTATGACCGGTCGCGATCCAGTAGAAATTCGGGATCTCCAGGCACAGCACGCCGACCATCGCAAACGGCAGGCACTTCAGCAGTGTCGCCCGGAACAGCTGGCTCGCCGCAGTCAGCAGGTTGCTGACGCTGGCGTCGGGCCGCCGCGGCTGCGATGCAGTCATAATGTCTCCATCATGTCGGAATCCGCCAATGTACCAGACCCCGCCGGTCGCGCCGACGATCCCGAGCGCAGCAAGCGCGTTGCCGCCCCGGGCACGGTGCGTGATCTGCTCCAGCGCGGCTGGGCGCGGCTGGCCGGCAGCAGCGAATCTTCGCGCCTGGATGCCGAGCTGCTGCTCGCGCACGCGCTGCGCCAGCCGCGCAGCTACCTGCTGTCGCACGACGACGAGCCTCTGGCCGAGGCGACCATCGCGCACTATCAGTCGTTGCTGGAGCAGTGCGCCGGCGGCGAGCCGCTGGCTTACCTGACCGGCGAGCGCGAGTTCTGGTCGCTGGCGCTGACGGTGACACCCGCGGTGCTGATACCGCGCCCGGAGACCGAACTGGCCGTGGAGCGTTGCCTGGCACTGCACGATGCCAGGCCGGCCGCGATCGCCGACCTGGGCACCGGCTCGGGCGCGATCGCGCTGGCGCTGGCGGTCGAACGGCCGCTGTGGCGCATCATGGCGACCGACTTCGACGCCGGCGCATTGCTGGTGGCACGCGGCAATGCCGCGCGGCTCGGCGTCCAGAATGTGTATTTCGAGCAAGGCGACTGGTTGGCCCCGTTGCACGGACGCCCGTTCGACCTGATCGTCAGCAATCCGCCATACGTGGCCGCAGCCGACCCGGCGCTGCTGGCGCTGCGCTACGAGCCGGCTGCGGCGCTGACGCCCGGGACCAGCGGCATGGAAGCGCTGCGGCGGATTGTGCTGCAGGCGCCCGCCCACCTGCTGCCCGGCGGCTGGCTGGTGCTCGAACACGGCGCCGGCCAGGCCGCCGCGCTGGCCGCCTCGCTTGTGGATGCCGGCTATGCTCGCGTACGCTGCTATGTCGATCTTGCAGGCCGCGACCGCGTCACCGAGGCGCAGTGGCCTTGACGCACGAAGCCGCAACGCGCAAGCACGAGGAATACACCCATGGTTCGATTCGAGACCTCACACGGCGGCTTCACCGTCGAGCTGTACCAGGAGGACGCACCGCAGACGGTTGAGAATTTCCTGCGCTACGTCGATGACGGCTTCTTCGATGGCACCATATTCCATCGCATCGTGCCCGGCTTCGTCATCCAGGGCGGCGGCCTGACGGCCGATTTCGTGCAGAAGAAGACCCATCCGCCGGTAAAGAACGAAGCCGCCAACGGCGTGCGCAACCAGCGCGGCACGCTGTCGATGGCCCGCACCGACGAGATCCACAGTGCCACCTCGCAGTTTTTCGTCAACCTGGCCGATAACGATTTTCTCGACCAGCGGCCCGGGCAGTACGGCTACGCGGTGTTCGGCCGCATCGCCGACGGCATGGACGTGATCGACCGCATCGCCAAGGTCGGCACCGGACGTCGCAAGGGTCATTCCGACGCGCCGCTGGAAGACGTGCTGATCACCTCGGCGCGGCGCGTGCAGCCCGCGAAATAGCCGCCTCGGATCATGGCCAGGGCGCAGCGCACCGGCGCTGAGCACAATGGCAGCGGCCGGCGCCGCGCGCGCCGCGCGCGCGGCTTCCGGATCGCCCGCGCGCTCGGCCTGGCGCTCGCCGGTGCAGTGCTGCTGCTGGCCGCAAGCGTGCTGGCGCTGCGCTGGATCAACCCGCCGACCAGCGCCTTCATGCTCAGCGCGCGCCTGCAGGCGATGTTCAGCGGCGAGCGCGACTATCGCACCGAGTACCAGTGGGTGTCGCTGGAGCAGATCTCGCCCCAGGCCGCGATCGCCGTGATCGCCTCCGAGGACCAGCAGTTTCCGTTTCACGCCGGCTTCGATTTCAAGTCGATACGCGAGGCGGTGCGCGCGCATGAGCGTGGCCGCAAGCTGCGCGGCGCCAGCACCATCACCCAGCAGGTGGCAAAGAACCTGTTCCTGTGGTCCGGCCGCAGCCTTGCGCGCAAGGGTCTGGAGGCAATGCTCACGATCATGATCGAGAGCCTGTGGCCGAAGGAACGTATCCTCGAGGTGTATCTGAACATCGTCCAGTTCGGCCGCGGCATCTATGGCGTCGAGGCCGCCGCCCGCCACTTCTTTCATGAGAGCGCGGCCCGGCTGACGCGCCAGCAGAGCGCGCTGCTGGCGGTGGTATTGCCCAATCCGCTGCGCCTGCGCGTCGACGCCCCCTCCAGCTACGTGCTGGCGCAGCGCGACTGGACCCTGAAACAGATGGCGGACCTGGGCGGTCCGGCGTATCTGAGGGACATCGAGCCGCCGCAACGGCTGGCGCCATAGCAAATGCCGCAGCTGTCCCGAACTGTTGCATTGGCGCGGCGGCTGACGCACGCTGCAGTCGGGGCCCCATGAATACCGAATTGAACCGACCCGCCACGATCGCTGCGCCGGGGGGCGCTCCGGCAACCCGGCGCGAGCGCCAGTTCCGCTATTACGATTTCATCATGGCGGCGTACGTCTGCATTCTGCTGTGTTCCAACCTGATCGGTCCGGCAAAGCTGTCGACCGTGCCATTTCCAGTCATCGGCCATGTGACCTTCCTGGCCGGCGTGCTGTTCTTCCCGCTGTCCTATATCTTCGGCGACATCCTGACCGAGGTGTACGGCTATGCCCGCGATCGGCGCGTGGTCTGGGCCGGGTTCGTGGCGCTGGCATTTGCCGCGCTGATGGCGGCCGTGGTCGTGGCGCTGCCGCCGGCGGCGCAGTGGCGCGATCACCAGGCCGCCGTCGAGGCCATCTTCGGCAACACCCCGCGCATCGTCGCCGCCTCGATCAGCGCGTTCTGGTGCGGCTCGTTCGTCAACAGTTTCGTGATGGCCAAGATGAAGCTCTGGTCCGACGGCCGCTGGCTGTGGACCCGGACCGTCGGCTCGACCCTGTGCGGCGAGCTGGTGGACACCGCGCTATTCTATTCAATAGCCTTCTACGGCATATGGGACACGGCAACGCTCGAGGGCGCCCTGGTGACGCAGTACCTGCTCAAGAGCGGTTGGGAGATCGTGATGACGCCGGTGACCTACCGTATCGTCGGCTTCCTGAAGCGCGCCGAGCAGGAAGATTTCTACGATCGGCACACGAATTTCACGCCGTTCTCGCTTCGGGCCTGAGCGGCCATTGCATCCAGGGGAGGGGAGAATTCTATGCAGCAGGCGGTACGCAAATATCTGCTGGCCCTCGAGGCCGGCGACGCGGAAAAAGCGGCAGCGTTGTTCGTTGCCGATGGCTGGGTGGAGTCCCCGTTCCTGGGGCGTCTGCCGGTGCGCGACTACGTGAACAAGGTGACGCGCGCCTCGAGCGGCTCGAAGCTGACGGTGCACGACGTGCTGGTGAGCGCCGAGGGTCACCTGCGCGCGGTCGCCTATTATCTATACGATTGGTCGCTCAAGGATGGGTCGAACGTGGCCTTCGATTGCGCTGATATCTTCAATTTCGATCCGAACACGGGCCGCATCGAGTCGATCGTACTGGTCTACGATACCCAACCGGTACGCGACATCGTGGAGAATAAATACCCCTGATTCAATTCAGTGAGTGCGGGGCTTCCGGATTCGCGCCCTCGGTGAACAGCCGCTCCACGTCGATCGCATCGAAACGGAACGGACGGCCGCAGAACTCACAGGTCACCGTCACCGCGCCCTGCTCGGCCAGGATACTGCGCATTTCATCCGCTCCCAGCGAGCGCAGCAGCCCGGCTACCCGGCCGCCGCTGCAGCGGCAGGCAAAACGAACCGGCGATCCCTGGAACAGGCGGCAATCATGCTCGCCGCAGATCTGCTGCAGCACCTGCTCTGCCGCTCCCAGCCGCAGCAGCGTTGCATCGAGGCTGGTTACGCGCGGCTGCATGTCCTCCCACACGTCCTGCGATACCGCCGCCAGCGCCTCGCCCTGGGCGCCGGCCGCCGTCGGCAGCTTCTGCAGCAACACGCCGGCGCAGCGGGCACTGTCGGCCGCCAATGCGATGCGCGTCGGCAACTGCTCCGAGGTGACGAAGTAATTCTCCAGGCACTCCGCCAGCGTTGCCCCTTGCAGCTCGACGATGCCCTGATAGCGCGCCGAGCGCTCCTCCGCCTCGATGGTGACCGTCAGTCGGCCGTCACCGGCCAGCTCGCGAAAGGCCACCGGCCCGTCGATGCCGTCATCAAAGCGGGCGACCGCGCGGATGACAAACTCATGCGTGCACTGCGCTACCAGCAGATTCACCAGGCCGTTGCCCGCGAGCTGCAGTGTCAGCGTGCCCTGAAACTTCAGGGTCGCAGCCAGCAGCAGCGATGCCGCCACGGCCTCGCCCAGCAACGCCTCGACCGCGGGCGGGTAGCGCTGGTGGCTGCGCAGTTCGCGCCAGGCGCCATCGAGACGCACCCAGCAGCCGCGCACCGGATGACGTTCGAGTATGAAGCGCCGCAGCTCGCCATCGCTGTCTGCCGGCGCTTCAGCCACTGAGTTTCTTTTTCAGCAATTCGTTCAGGCGCGCCGGATTCGCCTTGCCCTGCGTGGCCTTCATCGCCTGTCCGACGAAGAACCCGAACAGCTTGTCCTTGCCGGAGCGATACTGCGCCAGCTGCGTCGGATTGGCCGCCATCACGGCATCGATCGCCGCTTCGATCGCCGACTCGTCGGTAATCTGCCGCCAGCCGCGATCCTTGATGATCGAATCGGCGTCCTTGCCTTCCTCCCACATTGCCTCGAGCACGTCCTTGGCGATCTTGCCCGAGATGGTGTTGTCTTCGATACGCGCCAGCAACCTGGTCAGGGCCGCCGGCGGCACGCGGCTGTCGCTGATTTCGATGCCGTCGCGGTTGAGCAGGCCGGCAAGCTCGCCAATGACGGTATTGGCCGCATGTTTCGGGCTGATCGCGATGCCGGGGAAATCCGCCGCCTTTTCCAGCACCGTCTCATAGTAGTCGGCCAGCTCGGCACTGGCGGTGAGTACCCCGGCATCGTAGGCCGACAGTCCATAGTCCTTGCGCAGCCGCTGCGCCTTCTGGTCCGGTAGTTCCGGCAGACT
>Ga0181537_10004355_pt1 | contig 11787 bp, 10 predicted proteins | sample PEATcosm2014_Bin_39_FD_119765 | JGI IMG/M metagenome (GOLD analysis project Ga0181537, IMG submission 119765) | Peatland microbial communities from MTU Mesocosm Facility, Houghton, MI, USA - PEATcosm2014_Bin23_10_metaG | ecosystem: Environmental > Terrestrial > Soil > Wetlands > Peat | place... | reverse complement strand
CGGCCCTTATTTCTCATTCGCTCGTTTAGCGCATGTATCGCATGCGCTGCCTGCCCAAGGCTTCTGTTCCACGGCGTTCAACGCCGTCGTACTTCGACCGGGAACAGTGCTTGCGCTCAGCCCGGGCGGCGCAGCTGGGGCTCGGCGCTCGAGAGACCGCCGCGCAGCACGTAGGCATCAAAGCCGCGCTCAAGCATGATGAAAGCGGCGGCGGAGCTGCGTCGTCCGGTATCGCAATAGAGCACGTAGGGCACGTTGCGATCGAGCGCGGTCAGTTTCAGGCGAATGAAGTACAGCGGAATGTTCACCGCGCCCTCGAGGGCCAGGTTCTGGAACTCGGAGGGCAGGCGCACATCGAGCCAGCGGCCACCCTTGGCAATGGTCTCGCGCGCTTCCTCGTAGGTGACCCACTGCTGCAGCGGCTCGTTCATCAACTCGCGAAAATCCTGCTTATTTAATCGCATCAGCACGCCATCGGTGGCCATCGCGACCGTGGCATTGCGCTTGGCTTCGCTGATCAGCGCTTCCTCGCCGAAGGTATCGCCGACCGAGAGCTCGGCCAGCCGGATGCCCTCGCGGTTCAGCGGCGTCTCGCGCGTCACGATGCATTTGCCGCTGACGATCGCGTAGAAGTAATCGCCCTCGGCACCCTGCTGGATGACGATCTCGCCGGCGCGGCAGGCCACGCGCTGCATGCGCATGAAGATCGCCTGGATGTTGGCCGGCGGAATGCGGTGAAAGGCCTTGGTCTGGAGCAGGGTCGTCATCCAGTCATCGCCACCGGTGTTGCCAAACTGCGCCTGCAGTTCGGCGACCTCGTAGGTACCGGTCTGGTCCCAGGTGATCATCATGTCCAGCAGATCGCTGTCGATGGCCAGGTATTCGATCGGATCCACGGCGCGCGCCGTCTGCAGGCGCGGCAGGCTCTGGGAAATCGGATTGCGCGACTCGGGTGTGCCGCCGCGGATCATGGCCACGGTGCGATCCCGCTCGCGCAGCTCCAGCATGCCGGAGACCAGCCAGATCGTGCGCTTGGCCGTATCGCCTTCCTTGAACAGTATGCGGCCGGCCGGCAGCTCGGAGACCGCCACCTTGCGGGCGAGGGCGGTCAGATTGTCGTTCTTCATGCCGTCCAGTGGCGAGAACTTGCGCAGCAGCGCGACATCAGCCGGTCGACCTTCACTCATGCCCTTTCGATCCTGCCCGTCAGCGGTTTAGAAGTCCGGGGTAGCGGACCCCGGACTGTAGAGATGCCTTAAGTTCCAGCATGTTAGCACAGGGTTCCGGCGGCACTGCGCAGCGGGCGGCAGGTTTGCCGCGACGCTGCGGCGGGCACGAAAAATTGCGACTTGCGCCACTATTTGGCCGGCCCCGCGCTGGCAAGTTCCCCGGCCAGCAGTGATGCGGAAGCCTGCCAGCCGGCATCGGGTGCGAAGCGCGCGCCGTGGCGACGCTCAAGTTCAGCGAGCCGTTCACGGACCGCGCCGAGCCCGCGATAGCGTGCGTACTGCAGCGGGCCGCCGCGGAAGGGTGCAAAGCCGGTACCGAAGACAACGCCGGCATCGAGCAGGTCGGCATCGGTCACGACACCCTCGCGCAGGCAGGCCACGCATTCGTTGACCAGTGCCAGGATCAGCCGGTCGGCCAGATCTTCGGGCGCGGTGCCGGTGACCGGCACTCGTAGCGCCTTGCCATCCTTCCAGGTATAGAAACCCTGGCCGCTCTTGCGGCCGAGCTTGCGCTCCCCGACCAGGGCGCGCACCCGCTCGACGTACGGCGGGGCCGCGCGGCCGAGCTCGCGATTCACGATCTCCCCGACGTGCAGCATCACATCGAGGCCGACCACATCGGAGAGTTCGATCGGGCCCATCGGCATGCCAAAGTCGACCGCGACTTTGTCGATCAGGCCAAGATCAATGCCTTCGCCAGCGGCATAGAGTGCCTCGTGCAGGTACGGGAACAGCACGCGATTCACCAGGAATCCCGGGCCGCTCTTGCACGGCACCGGCAGCTTGTCGATGCGGCGGGTAAAGGCCATCGCGGCCCCGAGCGGTTCGGGACGGGTGTTCGCGGCATGGATGATCTCGACCAGCGGCATCTGCGCCACGGGATTGAAGAAATGCAGGCCGACCAGGCGCGCCGGATCCTGGAGGTGGGGCGCGAGGGATTCGAGCGTCAGGCTCGAGGTGTTGCTGGCCAGCACCGCATCGGCACGCATGCGCGGTTCGGTCGCGGCAAACAGCGCGCGCTTGGCTTCCAGATCCTCGAAGATCGCCTCGATGACCACATCGGCGCTCGGAATGCCGTTACCCTCGACATCAGCACGCAGCCGCTCGGCCGCCGCACGCCGCTCCACCGGATCCTTGATGCGTTTCTCAAACAGCGAGGCGGCCCGCTTCAATGCCGGCTCGATGTACTTGAGTTCCCGATCCTGCAGCGTGACCTCCAGACCGCGCAGCGCGCACCAGGCGGCAATGTCCCCGCCCATGACACCGGCGCCGATGACATGAACGCGCGAAATCCTGGCCTGGGAACCGCTGGCGAGTGCCTTCAGGCGATCCTGCAGCAGGAACATGCGTACCAGGTTGCGGGCGGTCTCGCTCATGAAGAGCGCCGCGATCGAGTCGGCTTCGGCCCTGAAGGCCTGCGCGCCATGCGCGCCGTAGCGGGCCCACAGCTCGATCACCGCGTAGGGCGCCGGATAATGCTCGCGGCGCGCGTGACGCGCCACCTGGGCAATCAGCCTGGGCTTGATCAGCGGCCGCAGCGGCGCCCAGCTCAAGGCGCGCGCGGCGAGGCCGGGGCGGTGCGGCGCCGGTTTGCGCTTGAGGATATCGCGCGCGCTGCCTTCCAGCTCCGAAGCACTGACAAGCTTGTCGACCAGGCCAATGGCCAGCGCGCGCTCGGCGCGCACCGGTTTGCCGGTCAGCATCAGCTCCATCGCCGGCTGGACCCCGAGCAGGCGCACCGAGCGCACGCTGCCACCGAATCCCGGGTGGATGCCCAGCTGTACCTCCGGCAAGCCGAGCGAGAGCTTGGCGTCCCCGACCGCGACCCGGTAACGGCAGGCGAGCGCCAGTTCCAGTCCGCCGCCGAGGGCAAAGCCATGAATGGCCGCCACCGTGGGGAAGGGCAGTGCCGCGAGCCGATCAAAGCAGCGCTGTCCGATCAGGATGTGCGCGAGGGCTTCCTGGGGGCTGCGCAGCGTCGTGAATTCGCGGATATCGGCGCCGGCGATGAATCCGGATTTCTTGCCCGAGCGGATCACGAGCCCCTTGGGTGGCGCGGCGGCCAGGGCATCGATGTGTGCCTGGAGCTCGCGCAGGATGTCGGCCGAGAGCGCGTTGGCGGACTTGTCGGGACGATCCAGGGTCAGCCAGGCGATCCCGTCCGCATCGCGTTCCAGCCGCCAGGCGGTTGCACTGTTCATCCCCGTCACTCCTTCGTTTTTTATATCGGTCCCGGCGCAAGCAGGCTTGCGGCCGCGCCAGGCTGCCGGATCTGAAAGTCACACACCAGCGGGCGGTGATCCGAGAATTGTACGTCCGGAATGCGAAACCCGGTCACATCGATACCGCCGCTGACCAGCACGAAGTCCAGTTCCACGCGCGGCCGCTTGGTCGGGAAGGAGGGGAGCCCCAGCTCGTTGGCACTGCGCAGCCCCGAGGCGCGCATGAACAGGTAGATCTCGTGCGTGCCCCAGAAGGCGTTGAAATCCCCGGCCACGATCACCGGTTTGTTCGAGCCCATGACCAGATCGTGCAGCGTGCGCAGCTGGTACTGGCGGTGGCGGAACTTGAGCGAGAGGTGCACGAGGAAGATGCACACCTCATCGAGCTCGAGCTCGATGATCAGGCGCTTGATGCCGGTGTCGAAGTAATGGAAGCGCTCCTGCGCCACGCGCGAGGCGGCCAGCAGGGCATTGCCCTGCTTGCGCACGATCGGCACGAACTTGTTGATGGAGCTCGCACCGTACTTGCACTGGTAGGCGGTGTAGTGGCCCAGGGACTTGGCCACGTACTCGGCCTGGTTGACCATGCCGGTGCGGATCGAGCCGGTATCGATCTCGATCAGGCCGACCACGTCCGGATCCTCGCGGCGGATGAACTGCGTGATCTCCTCCAGGACCCGGCGGCTGCTGCGCAGGTAGCCCGCGCCTGGGACCGGCAGGTGGAAGGCCGGTCCTATGCCCGTGGCATACCGGATGTTATAGACGAGCAGGCGCAAGCGGTTCCATCTCCTGTGGGTGCACAGTACACTGGGAGTATGTCGGAACGCGATCCCATCCGGGTATTTGTCACGCACTGCTGGGAGGCCTCGGATGACTATCTGCGGGTGTTCGAGTATCTCGAATGCGCCCGCAATTTCTATTACCGCAACACGAGCACGCCTGAGCAGGCCCCGAGCGGCGATGGCGAAGTGCTGCGGCAGAACCTGCGGGCGCAGATCGAGCGCGCCGAGGCGGTGGTGGCGCTGGCCAGTCTGTTCCTCACCAACAAGGATCTGCTGATTTTCCAGATGAACTGCGCCAAGGGCCTGCACAAGCCCGTGGTGCTGATGCCGGGATTCGGGCGCAGTGTGATCCTGCCCAAGGATGTCACGCAGCTGGCCGATGAGCAGGCGGCGTGGGATGAGCGCGCACTGGTGGATGCGGTGCGGCAGCTGGCGCGCCACGAAAACACGGCGCGCTGGGACGTGATTGAATTCAAGCTCGACTAGCGCGCTGCCGCGCCAGTCGCCGCGGCAGCGGCTTTAGCCGTTTCGCGCGTCCGCAGTCGCCGTTTCGAGCGACAGGATCGCCGCCAGCGGACTCACCACGCGACGCGGCGGCACATTGCGCGCAACACTGCGCGCTCCTGAGAGCGTTGAGAACACGCGCACGATCAGTGCGGCGTAGCGCTCGGCCTCGGCCGCCGATAGTTTTCTCACCGAGGCACGAATGACATTTTCGCCCGGCAATGCATGTGCAGTGTGCATCGCTGCGCACATGGCGGCGTAGTCGCGCAGCAGATCGTTGGGTAATTCAATGCCACTGGAATTCAGATCAAGTGCTTCGAGGTGCTGGATGTAGGCACCGTACAGGCGTTCCTTCAGGGCGCCGACGCCGGTGAGAATAAGTACGGCTGCTTCGAGATGCCGAGTGATCTGTTCCATGCGCTCAATCCTTCCGGGGGGCGGTGAGGGGCGGGGTGGCCATGGTGTATCCGTGCTGCTTATTGGTTGTTGTTATTGCAGGAATGACGTGTGGCTTCAGTGCTCTAGGCACAGGATATCGCGTGATCGGTGCGAAATTCAACGCAAGCTCACAGTTTTTGAAAATGGGATTTGGCTTGCGGAGCTTTTACTGCCGGGACTTGGCGCTCGGACCCACAGTATGGGTCGCAAAAGATTGCGGCTCGGTGAAAAACCGCGATTTTTGGTTTAGCGTTTTAAACCAATAAGATAGGAAATCTATGTAAACTGGAATCTACGGCGAGCCGGAACCAGCTCTCGATCGGTATTCAGGACCCGATGAAGATCGTCGCCGGATGCTCCAGATGCTCTTTCAAGGCCTGGATCATCGCGGCCGCATCGAAGCCATCGACAAAGCGATGATCAAAGGAGGAGGAGAGATTCATCACGCGCCGGATAGTGATCGCGCCCCGGTGAACCACGGGCCGCTCGATCGCCTTGTTGATCCCGACGATGGCGACTTCCGGGGCGTTGATGACCGGGGTGCTGGCGATGCCGCCCAGCCGTCCGAGGCTCGTGACGGTGATCGTCGAGCCGCCCAGCAGCTCGCGGCTCGCCTGGCGGCCACGCGCCGCTTCGGCCACCCGGCGGATCTCCGCGGCCAGATCGTGCAGGGTGCGCTCCTGGGCATCCCGGACCACCGGAACCTTCAGGCCATCGGGGGTCTGGGTCGCAATCCCGACGTGGACCGCGCGGTGGCGCAGGATCAGGTTGCGCTCGGTGTCATACAGCGCGTTGCACTGGGGAAAGTCTTTCAGCACCCGTACGAGTGCCATCACGACGAAGGGCAGGTAGGTCAAGCCGGCCTTGCCGGGCTGGCCATTGAGATGCGCCCGCAGTGCCTCGAGTTCGGTTATGTCAACCTCCTCGACATAGGCGAAGTGCGGAATCGTCCGCTTGGCCTCGGCCATGCGCTGTGCAATGACCCGCCGGATGCCGATGACCGGGATTTCCTCGACGGCTGTGGCCGGTGCACGGGCGGCGGCCGAAGCTGCCGGGGCGCCAGACAGTGCCGAGTGCAGATCCTCGCTCTGGATGCGCCCGCCGGGTCCGGTGCCACGCACAGTGGCCAGATCCACGCCGGCTTCCTGGGCGCGTCGGCGCGTGGCCGGCGAGGCGCGTACGCCGCTCGCAGTGCCCATCGGCCGTGTCGTGGCGGGCGCCGAAGCCGGGGCTGCTGCGGCGATCGGCGCCGGTGCCGCGGAGGCGGCCGCAGGCGCCGCTCTGGCGGGCTCGGCGGCCAGCGCCTCGGTCTCGAACACCACCAGCTCCGAGCCGACCGCGACGGTGTCCCCGGGCTTGCCGGCGATCGAGACGATGCGGCCGGTGAGCGGCGAGGGCACTTCGACCACCGCCTTGTCGGTCGACATCTCGACCAGCGGGTCATCCTCGCGGATCTGATCGCCCACCGCGGCCCGCCAGGCGATGATCTCGGCGGTAACCGTACCTTCCCCCAGGTCGGGGAGCTTGAAGACTTGCCGGCTCATTGGGGCTCCATGACGGCTTTCAGGGCCAGGCCGACGCGCGCCTGGCCGGGGAAGTACTCCCACTCAAAGGCATGGGGATAGGGGGTGTCCCAGCCGCCGACGCGCCCGATCGGGGCCTCGAGCTGCCAAAAACACTGCTCCTGGATCGTGGCCGACAGTTCCGCGCCGAAGCCGGCAAAGCGCGTGGCTTCGTGCGCGATCAGACAGCGGCCGGTGCGGCGCACCGAGGCGACGATCGTCTCGACATCCAGCGGCACGATCGTGCGCAGGTCGATGATCTCGGCATCGATCCCGAGCGCGCGTGCCGCCGCTTCGCTCACGTGTACCATCGTGCCATAGGTGATCACGCTCACATCGCTGCCCGCCTTGACGATCTCGGCCTTGAACGGCACCCGGTAGTGTTCCAGCGGAACCTCGCCCTTGGGATGTGCCGTCCACGGCACCGCCGGCTTGTCCGGCTCGCCATCGAAGGGCCCATTGTAGAGCCGCTTGGGCTCAAGGAAGATCACCGGATCATCATCCTCGATCGCGGCGATCAGCAGTCCCTTGGCATCGTAGGGGTTCGAGGGCATCACGACCTTCAAGCCGCACACGTGCGCGAACAGTACCTCGGGGCTCTGCGAGTGTGTCTGGCCGCCGCGGATGCCACCGCCACAGGGCATGCGCACCGTGACCGGGGCATGGAAATCCCCGGCACTGCGATAGCGCAGGCGCGCCAGCTCGCTGACAATCTGATCGTACCCGGGGTAGACGTAGTCGGCGAACTGCACTTCCGCGACCGGGCGCAGTCCATTGACACCCATGCCGATCGCGGCGGCGATGATGCCGCCCTCGGCAATTGGCGTATCGAGCACGCGGTGTTCACCGTATTTTCGCTGCAGACCGTCAGTGCAGCGGAAAACGCCGCCGAAGAAACCGACATCCTCGCCCAGCACGATGACCGTGGGGTCCGCCCCGAGCATCACGTCCATGGCCGAGTTCAGGGCCTGGATCATGTTCATTTGCGCCATGGGGTCCTCTGCTCGATGTGCAGCTGCTCCTGTTGCTCGCGCAGATGCACCGGCATTTCCTTGAACACATCCTCGAACATCTGATCGGCATTCAGGCGCGGGCCTTCGGTCAGCGTGCCAAAGGTCACCGCTTCCTTCCACGCCTGCGAAATCATCTCATCGAGCTCCTGGCTCAGCGCCCGGTGGCGCTCCTCGGACCAGTCGCCCTTGAGAATCAGGTGCTGCTTGAGCCGCTCGAGCGGATCGCCCAGCGGCCATCGCTCGTAGTCATCCTTGGGCCGGTAGCGGGCCGGGTCATCGCTGGTCGAATGCGCCGAGGCGCGGTAGGTCACCAGTTCGATCAGCGTCGCGCCGGTCCCGGTGCGCGCGCGCGCGGCCGCCCACTGCGTGGCGGAGTAGACGGCGAGAAAATCATTGCCATCCACGCGCAGGCCGGGGATGCCGTAGCCGGGGCCGCGCGCCGCGAAGGAGGACTGCTCGCCGCCGGCGAAGCCCTGAAAGGTCGAGATGGCCCACTGATTGTTGACGACATTGAGAATCACCGGTGCGCGATAGACCGAGGCGAACAGCAACGCGTAGTGGAAGTCGGCCTCCGCGGTGCTGCCTTCACCGGTCCAGGTGGCCGCGATGTGATCCTCGCCCTTGATGGCCGCGGCCATTGCCCAGCCGACGGCTTGCGGAAACTGCGTCGCCAGATTGCCCGAGATCGAGAACAGCCGCGCCTTGGCCGAGTGATACATCACCGGCAGCTGGCGCCCCTTGCACATGTCGCCGGTGTTGGAGAGCAACTGGCACATCAGCGCCACCAGCGGCTGGCCGCGCACGAACTGCAGTCCCTGGTTGCGATAGGCCGGAAACAGCATGTCCGCCGGCTCGAGCGCCATCGCCGCCGCCACCGAGACCGCTTCCTCGCCGGTGGACTTCATATAGAAGGACATGCGGCCCTGGCGCTGAATCTTCTGCATGCGATCATCGAACAGGCGCGTCAGCAGCATGTAGCGCAAACCCAGCTGCAGCTCGTGGGCATCGAGGTGCGGATCCCACGAACCGACCGCGCGGTGCTGATCATCGAGCACCCGGACCAGCCCGGTCGCCAGTGCGCCAAGCTCCAGCAGGCGCGCATTGGGCTCGGGTCGTGCCAGTTCGCCGGCCGGGCTGAGCTGTACGTAGGAGAAGTCAGGTGCCTGGCCCGGTCGTGCAGGGGGGCTCGGCACATGCAGTCGGGACTTCGGATTCATGCGCACATCCATCTGCTAGCGTGGAATTCTTGTCGGCTAACAGCCCAGCATAGCGCCAGCGGGGTGGAACAATTACTCAAAAATGACCCCTTTAGCACCATTAATATGCATAAATAATCTAAGATATGTGCGATTTAAGGAGGATTTGACCATGGCTCTGGACTCCACGGATTTGCGGATTCTCGACACCCTGCAGCGCGATGCTACCGTGTCCACGAGCGAGTTGGCACAGCGCGTCGGTCTGTCGCAGTCCCCGTGCTGGCGTCGCATCAGCCAGCTCGAGTCCGATGGCGTGATTCGCCGGCGCGTGGCGCTGCTCTCACGCGAGCGCCTCGGCCTTTCCGTGATGGTGATCGTGCAGGTGAAGCTTGCCAGTCACGGCTGGCAGTCGCTGCCCAAGTTCAAAGAGAAGGTCGTCAGCTATCCCGAGGTCGTGCAGTGCTTCATGGTCCTTGGAGACACTGATTTCGTGCTGCTCGTGGCCACGCGCAGCATTGAGGAATACAACGACTTCATTCAAAAGCGCCTGTCGCAGATCGAAGGCGTGCATGCGATCGAGTCACGCATGGTGCTCGAGGAGACCAAGCACACGACGGAATTGCCGCTGCAGTTGCTGGGCCTGCGCGCCGGCTCGAAATCAGGCGAGTAAAGCCCGCGGCCGGATCACGGCCGCGGGCTGATGGACGTGGACCTCAGGGCAGATCCTGGAGTGCGCCGAACGTACCCGGTGTCGCGGCGCTGTTCAGCAGCACGCCCGGGTGCGTCGTGATCACGCCATTCACGACCGGGTTCGTCACGCCGTTGCTGGTGATGATGTCGGGTAGGCCAGACGCGCTGGTCACGCCCAGGGCGATCTCGTTGGCGCCCGGTGCCTGGTAGACGACCGCGGCGTTGAATGTGCCGGCAGTCGCCGGTGAATGCTTCTGGATCAGCACGGTAACGGTTTGCTCGCCACCGATGATGATGTCCGGGCGACCATCCCCATCGACATCGGCGACGATGATCGACTGCGGCAGGTCACCGGGAGCGATGGTGTAGCTCACGGGCGCCAGGAACGTGCCGGGGCTGCCCGTGTTCTGCAGCAGGATGTTCACCGTTGGAGCGGCGCCGCCGGTCGGACCCGGATCCGTGATCACCAGATCGTTCGAGCTATCGCCATTCACATCGGCAATCGCGATCAGGTTGGCGCCGATGACATTCGCGTTCACAGTCGCCGTGAAGACCGAGACCGGCGCCGTGTAGGTGGTCGTGCCGGCGGCTCCGGTATGGAACAGCACCTTGACGCCGACGTTGTCGGTCAGGGCCACATCGCCGATGCCATCACCATTCAGATCACCGACGGCGACCCAGTTGGCCCCCCCAGAATAGAGGCTGATCGGCGCTGCGAACGTGCCCGGGGAAGTCTGGACGAACAGCGACACGCCAAAATCGGCGGACACCAGGTCCTGCGCTCCGGTGCCGGTCACATCGCCAATTGCCACCTGCGAGGCGCCGGGGCTCGAGAGCACCAGCGGCGCATTGAAGGTGCCCTTGGCGCTGGCATCATTGAAAAGCACCGCCAGCGTGCCGTCGAAGAAACTGGCCGTGACGACATCGGGCAGGCCATCGCCATTGATATCGGCGCTGGCAATATAGAGCGGGTTGTTGTTCGTCTGGGTCAGCACTGCCGTGCCGAAGCTCCCGACGGTGCCGCTGGTGAGGTAGGCGGCCAGATTGGAGGAGCCCTGCGCCAGCGGGAAGGTGGTATTGAGTGCGACCACGTCCGCAAAGCCATCGTCGTTGAAGTCGGCGCTGACCACACCGTAGGAGCCTTGCTGCGGCTGTGCGACGCAGTCCCAGCAGTCATTCCAGTGGTTGCCACCGCAGCTGCTCAGCAACGGCAGCAGGGCGAGGCCCGCCAGAGATCCAGCCGTGTGCGTAACGCGGCGGTGGGGGGATGAGAGAGTCTTGGTCAGCATGGGCATCTCCTCAAATCAGTCCTGCCGGCCCGCATCATGCGGCAGCGGGCGTACCGTGGCGCGAGTTGCCATGCACAGCCGCCCAGGAAAGCGGAACCTAGAACAAAGCTGTATCGGAAACCAACGACCAGCGCACAGCTTGTGCGTGCTGCGCTGGCCGGAGCGGATCCTGTTCCCAAGAGACCTGCAGAGCAATACCGTTAACGGCCGAGCGCATCGGCGGTTGACCGGCTTTCGCTGCGGTCGGCGCAAAGGTCGCAGAATGGCGACAGGTTCACAGTGCAGGGCAATGCTGCGCTTGGTGGCGGCCATGCCGGACCGGTGCCGCTGCCGGGCGAATGGGCGCCGGGCAAAGGTCCACCCGCGGCGAATCTCAGTGGCCAGTGGGATCGGCTGACCGAGTTCTGGTTTGAAACCTTTTCCGACTGGCGGACATTTGTGAAGGATGCCGAGCTTCGCTGCACGGCGCCTGCGTGGGCGAGCGCGGCGCGCTGAAGCTTACATGGACGTAAAGCGACCCCTTCGGTTTAAGTCACCGCGCAGCGGGACGGCCGAAGGCAGATGAGGTGACATGAGCGGCAGGATTTGCGGTTTCGCCTGCGCACCGCTTCATTTCTGCACGTACACCTCAGATTTGCGTATGGCCTGGTTTGGATGGCCGCGCTAGGTTGGCGTCATGGATGCCGCAGTCAACGAGGCGGAGCTGATGCGGGGCTTCCGCATGAAGTTGGAGCCCACCCTCGCTCAGCGCCGGCTTTTGGCCCGCGCCTTGGGGGTGGCGCGATTCGTCTGGAACTGGGCCCTTGCGACTAAGCGCGAGGCCTACCAGCGTGATCAAACCTCGATCGGATTTCTTGAGCTG
>Ga0181537_10004353_pt1 | contig 11789 bp, 12 predicted proteins | sample PEATcosm2014_Bin_39_FD_119765 | JGI IMG/M metagenome (GOLD analysis project Ga0181537, IMG submission 119765) | Peatland microbial communities from MTU Mesocosm Facility, Houghton, MI, USA - PEATcosm2014_Bin23_10_metaG | ecosystem: Environmental > Terrestrial > Soil > Wetlands > Peat | place... | reverse complement strand
GGACGTATCGCGCCGGCCTTGAGGAGATCCTAGGGTTCCGCCTGCGGGGTGCGATGCTGCTCCTCGATCCGTGCATTCCCAAGACATGGCCGGGCTTCAAGATCGCCTTCCGGTATCACTCCGCGCGCTACGACATAGAGGTGGAGAACCCGGGCCGCGTTTGCCGGGGTGTGGTTCACGCGGAGCTCGACGGTGTGGTACTGCCCGAAAATGCGGGGCGAATTCCTTTGGTGGACGACGGCGCGACCCATCGTGTGCGGCTCGTCCTCGGGTGAATTAGCCGTGGAACGGAGCGCGGGCAGGGGCTCTGAGTAGTTTCCGAGTCTAACGCTACCTGCTGAGCGGCAATACGGTCTGATTTCGGTAGAAGCGACGGCAGCCCCCTGCCTCACCGTCGCTTATACGGGTCCGACTGAGACGGTGACTTTCGATGGCTGAAATGACCCGTTCCGCTCCGGGTTTTGCCTTGGCGCCCCAATTCGACAATTTTCTGTTCGCGCTGATAGGCGAGGAAAGAAATGGGATGCCGCTCAGCGTCGTTTCAGCACTGGCGCGGCTGAACGTCGACCCCTGGCAGGAGGCTGCGAATCTGGCTCAATTGCCAAGGACGACGGCAGCTCGCAGATTGGCCTCGTTGATCGCGGCACTACCCGATACGCCATCGACGCTTCTGGATCCCGGCGCCAATGCTATTCGCTTGATCGCCCACCTGCCGCGCCGGATCGGTTTAACCGCCCCGTCGGCCGCAGTGTCGCGCAATGTGAGCATCCCCGCGGTGATGCGGTCGCGGGCGTTCCGCTACGGGGCGCTCATCCTGATGGTCACCGTGCTTGGTGGCCTCAGCATCGCAGCAAGCCAACGCTCTACGGCAGCTCGCAACGTTGATGCGCCAACTGCCGGCACAGTCATTCCGCCGATGTCACCGCCGACCTCCGGCCAGTGACGTTCATACATGTGCCAGCAGGAGACATCATGACCGACGACAAGATGCGACCGAAGCCGAACGACCGATCCGAGCCGGCTATGCCGGAGCAGTCGGGTCACGACGCACAGCAACAGCAAGCAGGTGTGCCAGATGCACCGGCGCGGGGCGGTCAGCCGCCAGCGCGGGGACGCAAGCCGCTCTTCCGCAGCTGAACGAAGCTGAGTGCCTCAGTGCGACCAGCACGAGCGAGGCGCCCTGGTACGTCGTGACCGCCGACGACAAGGAAAACGCGCGGTTGATCGTATCGCGCATAGTCCTCGATACGCTCGAAGGGCTCAAAATGACCTACCCGACAACGAGCGCAGAGCGCCGGCAGGAATTGCTGGCGATCCGCAAGCGACTTACGGCGTGAGGTTTCGAGCGCAGTGTTTCGGGACACGACCATGACCAAGGAGAGCAAGCTGCGCACCGACATCCTGATGCCAAATTCTTCTCGTCATTCGCGCTCGTGGCAGGAGATCGTGGCACCCTATGCGCGCGCCAACCTTCGCCGGGCCGTGGCTCAGCTTGTCAATACCGGGCTGCCGTTTCTCATGCTGATGGCGGCTCTGATGTATGGCGCGAGGAGCCATCCCTGGCTAACGTTGCCGCTCGTGCTGCCGGCGGTTTTTCTGTTGGTCCGCCTTTTTATTATCCAACATGATTGCGGTCACGGTTCCTTCTTCGCATCGCGCCGCGCCAATGATCTTCTGGGACGAACGATCGGGCTGCTAACCCTCACGCCCTATGCTTTCTGGCGCAAGACCCACGCGCTTCATCACGCAAACTCCGGCAATCTCGATCGGCGCGGCGACGGTGACATCACCACGCTGACTGTGCGCGAATATCAAGCGCTTCCGCTGTGGAGGCGTCTTCTTTATCGAGCCTACCGGCACCCGTTGGTGTTATTTGGCCTCGGTCCGGTCTATTTTTTTGTCATCTGTAATCGCATTCCGACCGGCAACCCCCTTCGTCATCGGAAAAGCTGGAGCAGCATCCTTGGAACGAACGCGGCTCTCGCGGCGATCATCGTACTCATCGTGCTGACGGTGGGCACACGCGCCTTCATGCTCGCCTACCTGCCCGTGATCCTGTTGGCCGCTTCAACCGGCATATGGTTGTTCTATGTGCAGCACCAGTTCGAGCACACCTATTGGGCGTCTGCCCCGGACTGGGATTTTCATGAAGCGGCGTTAAAAGGCAGCTCCTTCTACGATCTGCCGGCAGTGCTGCATTGGCTCACCGGCTATATCGGCTTCCACCACATCCACCACGTCTGCAGCAAGATCCCAAACTATCGCTTGCGCGACTGCTTCACTCAGAACCCCGAGTTCCGCAATGCCAGGCGCCTCACCCTTCTCGATAGCCTGAAATGCTTGCGGCTTGCCTTGTGGGACGAGGAGCGGCGGCTTTTGGTATCGTTCCGCCAAACCTCTCGGCCGGTCGACTAAAGACCGAAGCGGGTCCGGCGCGAATTTCCCGTCGACAGACAGCGATAGCGTGCGAGCGCCCACAGCGGGAAAAACAAGCGATAGCCGTGGTAGCGCAAGTAAAAGACGCGCGGGAATCCCACCGCGGTGTACCAGGGCTCGTTCCATTTGCCGTCCTGCCCCTGGCTCTTGATCAGATACGCGATACCGTGCGCGACCGCTGGGTGTTCGACTTCGCCGGCAGCCATCAGGCCGAGTAGGGCCCAGGCCGTCTGTGATGGGGCGCTGTAGGGTGCTTCTCCACGCGGCACGTCGGGGCAATAGGTCTCGGCGCGCTCGCCCCAGCCACCATCAGCGTGCTGTCGGGCGAGCAGCCACGCCACCGCACGCCGAACCTCGGGCGCGCTACTATCGATGCCGATCGCGTTGAAAGCCGCGAGCACCGACCAGGTCCCATAGATGTAATTGGTTCCCCATCGGCCGAACCAGCTGCCGTCACTCTCCTGTTCGCGCCGCAAGAAGGCTAGTGCCGCGGTAACCACATGATGGTCTTGTTCGTAACCGAACTGCGCCAGAAAACCGATGCAGCGGGCAGTGACGTCGGCGGTTGGCGGATCAAGCATCGCCCCGTGATCGGCGAAGGGGATGTTGTTGAACAGATAATGCGTATTGTCCGCGTCAAAGGCAGCCCAGCCGCCGTTTCGGCTCTGCATCCCGACAGTCCATTCGACTGCCCGATTGAGCGCGTGGTGATAGCGCACCGCATCAAAGCGATCGAGCGCCAACCCAGCTGCGGCGGTGTCATCGAGGTCCGGATAATGCGGGTTCTCGTATTGGAAGGCCCAGCCGCCGGGCCTTAGAGTGGGCCGCGCGGCCGCCCAATCGCCGACCACGTCGAGCACCTGCTTGCCGGCGATCCAGTCGAGAGCGCGCCGGATGGTCGGCTTGAGCCGTTCATCACCAACTTCTATCAGCGCGTGGCAAGCAAGCGTCGTATCCCAGACCGGAGATAGGCAGGGTTGGCAATAGAGGCGCTTGCCGTCATCGGCGAGCAGCTTGCGGGTCGCTCCGAGGGCGGTCACGTAATCGGGATGGTCCGGCGCGTATCCGAGACAATCGAACATCATGACCGTGTTCGCCATCGGCGGGAAAATAGCGCCGAGACCATCTTCGCCGTTGAGACGCTCGGTGACGAAGTTGACTGCCTTTTCGATCGCCCGCTTCCGTCGCTTTGCCGAAAAGAACGGCTCAATCTTGCGCACCAGCCCATCGCAGACCGCAAAAATACGAAACTTTAGCGATGGTGTCGGCGGCGTGATCCAATCGCGCACCGATTCCGGAGGCTCGACAAACAGTTCCCGGACAGTGACGCCTTGCGGGTTGCGGGCCCGCGGCCGCAGCGCCATCAGTACCAATACCGGAACCAGATAGACCCGCGACCAATACGAGATTCTGCTCAGGTGAAACGGAAACCGACAAGGCAGCAACATGATCTCCACCGGCATGACCGGAACCGCGCGCCACGGGACCTCCCCGAACAGCGCCAGCGTGATGCGGGAGGAGACGCGCGATCGGCGAGCGCCGCCGCGCGCCAGGATCGCCGCGCGAGCCCGTTCCATGTGTGCAGCGTCGGCCAGGTCTCCAGCAGCCTTGAGCGCGAAATAGGCGGTGACCGAAGCGCTGAGATCGCACTCGCCACCGTAGAACAGCGGCCACCCGCCGTCCGCACCTTGGGTCTCGCGAAGATAGGTGGCAAGGCGCTGTTGCAATTCAGGCTCAACGGTGCCGAGATAATGCTGCAGCAGGATGAAAGAAGCCGGCATCGTGGCATCGGCTTCCAATTCGAACACCCAATGGCCGTCTTCGTGCTGCAACGACACCAGTAAGTCAACCGCGCGGGCTACGGCCTTGCCCAGCCGCGAGTTTGTCCATGATGCGCTGGCAGTCGGATCGGATTTATTTTCGAGCCGGGGGCCGAAACGGTCGAGGCCTTCGGCCGAGGCGATCACCATGTCATCGCAAGCGGGATCTTCGACCTGTAGTGCTTGCGTCGCGGGCATGCGCCGCCTTTCGGTTGGATGGATCTACGGCTTCCGACGGCTACCGCCAGCGACGGCTCCAACCGTTACCCCAACCGCTATTCCAGCGGCCGCCCCGAATGAGCCTGATGATGAGCAGCAATACAATGGCGCCGATGGTGGCGTTGATGATCGCGCCGGTTAGCCCGGCACTGAGATACACCCCAAGTCGGGGCAGTAGCCAGTCGCCGATGAACGCGCCGACGATCCCGATAATCACATCGCCGACGATCCCGAAACCCACCCCATCGACCAATTTTCCAGCCAGCCACCCCGCGACGAGGCCGACGACCAACACGACAAGGAGGCTCTCATTTGACATGTGCATGGCTATGCCCTCGGAAACGATGTTTGCCGTTCGCGGTTATCTTAAGCAACTGCGATCGGCTGGAACTGTTAGCGGCTAGTTAATGGGGGCGGCCGGCCGAGCGCATGCCTGCCGACTGACCGACTAAAGCCCTCAGATGTGCACTCCGAGGAAGCCTGCTACGACGACTACGACGACGATGACGCCTATGATGTAGAAGATATTCATTGAATTATCCTTCCCAAGATGTAACAGTCTCCGAATACACCACACAAAAGATAGGTCTTAATAACGCCGGCGAAACCCGTAGTAACCGCCGCCACCACACAGTAGAACAACAATTAAAGCAACCAGAACAATTGTCATCACTTTTCTCCAAGATTAGATCGCCTCGGCGACTGGCGCTATCTGTTGAAAGTCGCGAGGCAATCCGCGTGCATCTTCGCATCGTCAATCGGGCCGCATTCCTTTTGTTCACGAGCCGCGCGGAAGTTCGAGTTCGCATGGACTGCCGACTCGTAATTCTGACTGCCGCGCACGTTCTGCGTCGCTGACCGGGCGCCCGCCCGATCGCCCGGGTTGGTCTGCGGACCGTTGGTTATTAATTCGGGTCGGTTAGGTTCCGTCTGCGCGTGGGCGGCCGGCGTTGTTGCGATCGCTGTCAGGCAAACCGTCGCAAAGGCCAAGCCTGCGAGAATTCTGTGGTTCGGTGTCATACGAGCACCTTTCTGATGCGGAGGCGCCGGTGAACGATTTCATTCGACTACTCCATGTCCTGCAATGTAGATCAGAATAAAGATCGTAAAAAGGATCGGAAAATACTTAGATGGTAGCCAATCTTTTAAACAAAACAGCGATCGCCCGCCGGTGAATTAAAAAGAAAAACCCGCCGCGTCATCGCGCGGCGGGGACCGTTTTTGAGCTCCGAGACTTGGTGGTGATCAGTTGTCACTGTTAGTGCCAGGGATATGGACTCTGATATGGGCCGTTGTAGCCAGCGCCGGCGGATGGACCGCCCGCCAGGCAGCGAGAACTGTAGTAATTCGCCACCCGGTTGTACTCGGCTGAGTACGGTGCGGTTTGATAGAGCGCCATGACTCGGCCATACAGATCGGTGCAGCGCTCGGATTGGGCCGCTGCAGGGGCGGAACCCGCCGCGGCGCAAAGAGCAATCACCCCAAAGGCTAGTGCCAGCGTCTTGGAAGACTTGCCATTCGGTTTCATTCGAGTTCCTTCCAAAATTCACATCGCCGATGAAATGATTTCACGCGGCGATTTCACGCTTGAAAATAACCTCGGAAAGGAAGGCTCAGTTAGACTCGGAAACTGCTTAAGGGCGCGTTTGCATGCGGGCGACCCAGGCCGTGTTCGATCAGATTGCCGGTATGGGTTTGGCGAAGGTCGCGGTCACGATCTTGATGACCAGATAGCCTCGATCTTCCAATTGATCTCTTGCCGCTGTGGCCTTGGCCTGATCACCGACGACGGTCATGCCGGCTTCGTCGGGCCGTCGCGGGTGCCGGTAGAGGATCGTCAAACTCACCTTGAAACCTTCCCGCGCCCGCCTGTCGAACCGGAACCTACCAGGACGATCGATTGCAGCAAGGCTCGGAAAATACCTAGCGGTCGGGTTTTACCCCTTATTTGCCTGGAAACCGGCAAAGAGAAACGGCCGGCATCGCTGCCGGCCGTTGCCGTGTCGAACTCGGGTTAAACTTATCGAATGCCGATATTTATGCCGGGCAGGCCGACACCGACAGCAGGTCCATAGACCACGGGCGGTGCGTAATAGCCCGGAGCGCCATAGTAGCCGTTGCCATAGGACGAGCCGTAGACCACGGGCGGCGCGCGATAATACCCGCCGTTCCAGTTGTGGTGATAGTTGCCGTCGTGGTTGTACCCGTCGGCGTTGGCCGAGGCGGCGAAGGTGCCGAGGGCGAGCAGCGCCGAGACGGCGAACCCTCCGGCGAGCCTCACCGACAGACGGCGTTTCGAGGTGTTGCTGTTAATCCAGGTCATAATGACCTCCTTTAATGCGGCGTGTGGTGTCACGGTCGCGGAGCGCGAGCGCTAGCCCCGACTGGTCAGCTTTTCGACGCGGCTGGTCCGTGACCGGAAGTCTGGAACACCTGATCGGCGTTTTTCTTCTGGGCATCGGGCATCGCGTTGTAAAGCGTCGAGAAGGCGGAGATCAGATTCTTCAATCCGTCGACATGCGCTTGTGCGAACTGCTGATAGGACTGCAGATCCTGCACCGCGGTCATGTTCTGCGGTGGTGTCGTGCGATTTGTCGCGACCAGCTTCTCCATGGCCGCAGCATTCTCGCGCATCGCCTGCGCCACGCCGTTCCATTGTGCCTCTTCGGCGGGCGTGATGTTCAGCGACGCGTGAAGGGTGGTGATCCGTTGCTCGACGGTCTCGCCCTTCGTCTCGGTCGCTTCCGTGGTTGCGGCCGTCTTCGCCGGAGCGTTCTGCGCCCAAGCGGCGGTTAGCGGGGTGGCGAGCATCGTAGCGCCGAGCAGCGCCGCGAACGCGACCGAGCGCACGAACGGCACCGGAGGAGCAATCGGACGGGTGAAATATCGCATGGTGGCATCCCTTCTGGATTTTGCGTAATGAATAGCGATATCGCCGCTTTGTCGCTAGCGAACGACTAAATGACGACGTATTAATCTAGGTCTTAAAATCGGTATTATCATCCATCGGAAAATACTCAGATAGAAAAATTCATATGAACTTCACATTATTTTCGGAATTATTCCGAGGTCTTATGGATAATTAGAAATGCTGGCTGGCGGTCGTAGCGAAGAGAAGTTGCGCCTCCGCTTCGGCGAGCAACTCCCTCAGGCGAGAGCGTGTTTCAGCCGTGTGACGGTCAAGCTTCAGAAGTTCTTGATAATGCCGAATATTGAGGCGGATGATCTGCGGATCCTCCGTCATTGTAATGCCTTCCGGCTAGGGGTTCCGGAGCTTCGGTAGCTGCCGAAACCGCTATCCGGCGATTGCCGGCAGCGCCGACCCTTCTACTCTTGCTGGGAGGTGTGCCACTTCTCGACGAGGAGTGCGGCTCTTGGCCGGATGCTGCTGATCGCGCCGCCTGGGCTCGACGTCCATCAGCTCGCGCAACGCAAGGCGTCCGCGGGAGAGGCGCGAGCGCACGGTGCCGATCGGAACCCCGAGCAATGCGCTTGCGTCGCCATAGGACATACCCTCCAACCCGATGAGAAGGATCACCTCCCGCTGCTCCGCGATCAGTTGGCCGATGGCCCGGTCGAGATCGCGTAATTCGAGACCGGCCGCTTGATTGGCCGGCTGGTTCCGGAGGAGATCGATTCCGGCGAACGTCATCGTCGGACCGTTGCGGACCGAACGCCGGACGTAGTTGACATACTGATTGTGCAGAATAGTGAACAACCACGCTCGGAGATCGGTACCCTCGCGCCAGAGATGCAGCTTGCCAAGCGCGCGCGTGAGGCAATCCTGAACGAGGTCATCCGCGCCCACGACATCACGGACCAGCGCCCGCGCGTAGCGACGCAGGCGTGGTAGCTCGGCTTCGATCTGCTGGTGAATATCTGCCATGTCGGCTCCTTCCGCTCGCTGCGGCCGACTTCGCGTTTGCGAAGTAGGTACTGTAACGGTAGCTGAGGGCGCAGCAGTGACGGGAGCCTCGGAATTTACCTAGCTGGCGCCTTACTGGCGCCTTCAGGACGCCGCGGCGAGGGCCAAACGGATCAGAGCCGGGATCGAGCGCGAGCCGGTCTTCTTCATCACCGCGGCGCGGTGGTTCTCGACCGTGCGCTGACTGACGCCGAGGTCGGCCGCGATGTTCTTACTCGGGTGACCGGCGAGCACGAGATCCATGACCTGCCGCTGGCGGGCGGTCAGGCCGGCGATCGAACGCGCTGCCGCTTCCCGCCAAGCCGATCCCTTTGCCGTGTCGCCCGCCTGTTCGAGGGCGCGCGCGATGGTGGCGAGCAGCTCCTTATAGCCGATCGGCTTCTCGATGAAATCGACAGCACCCGCCTTCATCGCCTGGACGGCCATGGACACGTCGCCATGACCGGTGATCATGATTGCCGGCAGCCGACTCCCTTCGCCCTTGAGCCGCTGCAACAACTCGAGCCCGTCCATGCCTGGCATCCGGGCATCGACCACAAGGCAGCCCTGCCGATCGGAACGATAGATTTTGAGGAACGCCTCGCAACTATCATAGATTTCGACGGTGCGCCCTTCCGCCTCGAGCAGATCGCGCAATGCCTCGCGCACGGTACTGTCGTCGTCCACCACGAAGATGGTGGGCGAGGGACCGCCGGTTTGCGGTCCGGGTTGCGGTTTGGTCAACAGCTTCTCGATCAGACCTATCAGCGCTGCCGCCGTCACCGGCTTACCAAGGTATGCGCGGCCCGCGCGGGAAATCCCGCGCAACGTGTCGGTCGAGATGTCCCCGCTGAGGATGATCGCGTCGATGTCGCGACCCAAAATCTCTTGCAGGTTCGCGACGACTTGAAGGCCATTCGGGCCGTTCGGGAGGTTGTAGTCAGCGAGGACAAGATCCGGCTGTACCCCGCCCTGGGTCGCCAACTGCAGCGCCGCCCCACCATCCGCAGCAGCGACCGCGCGATACCCTTCGCCTTCGAGCAAAAGCGTGAGCATCTCGCGAACGGTTGGCTCGTCTTCAACGATGAGGATAGTTCCGCCGTGCCCCGTGACGGTTTTCACTTCTTGCGGGATGGGCACGGGTCGTGGAACTGGTTCGTCGGTGCCAAGCGGTACTTCAATCGAAAACACCGAGCCTTTGCCCAGCCGGGATCGGACATCAATGGTATGACCGAGCAGGTCGGCGAGACGCTGCACGATCGCGAGCCCTAGGCCCACGCCCTTGCTACGCTCGCGCGCCGGGTTGTCGAGCTGACGGAACTCCTCGAAAATCGCCGAGAGTTGTTCGGCCGGAATTCCGATGCCGGTGTCCCATACTTCGAGTCGCAGCGTGTCGCCGCGGCGGCGACAGCCGAGCAGGACCTTGCCCGCTTCGGTGTATTTGACCGCGTTCGAGACCAAATTACCGATCATCTGCGTGAGCAGTCGCGGGTCGCTGCGTACTCTCAGGCTGCTGGGGACCACGCGCAACTCGAGGCGACCCGCCGTCTCGTACGGGGCAAACTGGCTGCGCAGCTCGTCGAGCACGGTGTTGATCGGAAAATCCGCGATATCGCGGCGGACGATCCCGGCTTCGAGCTGATTGATGTCAAGGAGGGTATCGAGCATCCCGGACATCGCCTTCACCGTCTCGTCGAGCCGTTCGACTAGCCGAAAAACGCGTTCGTCGGTGACGTTCTTCGCCAGGATGCCCTGTAGGAAGCTCAGCGTCTGCAACGGCTGCCGGAGATCGTGGCTGGCTGCTGCCAGAAAGCGCGATTTGCCGAGATTGGCCTGCTCGGCCTCCCGCTTGGCGTCGCCCAATGCCTCCGCAGCACGCCTGCGCTCGGTAATGTCGTCGATCGCCAGCAGGATTTTGGGTATCCCATCGGGGCCCTCGCGCAACCTGCGGGCATCGAGCAGCAGGATGCGCTGGCCGAGGGTTGGGAGCTCGACCTCGGTCTCGTAATCCTCGGCATCAGAGTGCCCCGCCTGCACTCGCTCGAGGAACATGCGCAGCTCGGCGACTCCGGCGTGCTGACCCGCGACGACGCCAAGCGGCTTTCCGATTGTCTCTGCCGGTTCCAGTCCGAAAGTCCCGTAGAAAGAGCGGTTCGCGGAAACAATGCAAAGTTGATCGTCGAGAACGACCAGCGGTTGGCGGACGGTGTCAATGATGCTGTCGGAATAAGCCTGCGCCGCCTGGATCTCCCGCTCCGCCGCCTTCATCTCCGAGATGTCGGCGAAGGTGATGACCACCCCCTCGATCTGGTTGTCCTGGGTGCGGTAGGGGAGGATGCGGCGGATGTACCAGGCGCCGTTTTCGGCCACGATCTCGCGCCCGAGCGGCGCAAAACTGGTAAGCACCGTGCGGGCGTCGGCGATCAGGTCGGGATCGCTAGCCAGCGCCGTTAGGTCGGCGAGCGGCCGTCCGATATCGGCAGCGATGACCCGGAACAGCGACTTTGCCGCCGGCGTGAAAAAGCGGATGTTGAGGTCGCTATCGAGGAACAGCGTCGCGACCCCGGTGCTCTCGAGGATATTCTGCAAATCGTTTGACGTGTCGCGCTGCCGTTCGAGCGTCTCCTGAAGCTGGCTGTTGAGGGCGGTGAGCTCTTCGTTGAGCGCTTGCAATTCTTCCTTTGAGGTTACCAGCTCCTCATTGGTGGACTGGAACTCCTCATTGACCGACAGCGCTTCTTCGTTGATCGCCGTCTGCTCGGCGTTGGAGATTTCCAGGTCCTGGATGACGCTCCGCAGTTCCTTGCGGGTCGCGTCGAGTTCACGCTCGAGCTCGGAGGTTCGCGAGACTGTGTCGGGTGGCCCGGCGGGCCCGATGGCCCGCTCCTCGCGCTCGGGCTCATCGAGGAAACTGACCAACAGTAAGGTCTCGCCCTCGCTTTGCAACGGTTGCACCTCGATGCTCACCGCGGCCGAGTTGTCGCTCTGGCCCACTCTTGCGCCGGTGACAATGGCGTGCCGCTGCTCCTCGTTCGCTTGCCGAATTGCCACGCCGAGCTTGCTGCGTAACCCGTCGCGCACCATCGCCAGCAGGTCGCGGCTGGGTTCGCCGGCGGCTACCCGCAAATAGCGGTCTGTCGAGCCCGAGTAGTAGAGGCACTGGCCCTTGCGATTGATCAGAACCGAAGCCGGCGCATAGGCGTCGAGCAACGCCCGCTGGGTCAGATCGCGCGGACTGGCGCCGGGGAGCACGCGCCGACCGTCAGGCAAGGGCATGCGCCCCCCCACGCCTCCGCGGGCGCCGAGGAGAAAATTGGCCCCAGCAGCCCATCTGTGGCCGATATGTCGATAAATCCGGTGTGCCTTGGAGATCGGCTCGAAGCGGTCGCCAAAATTGGCTACCGTCTCGG
>Ga0181537_10004352_pt1 | contig 11789 bp, 9 predicted proteins | sample PEATcosm2014_Bin_39_FD_119765 | JGI IMG/M metagenome (GOLD analysis project Ga0181537, IMG submission 119765) | Peatland microbial communities from MTU Mesocosm Facility, Houghton, MI, USA - PEATcosm2014_Bin23_10_metaG | ecosystem: Environmental > Terrestrial > Soil > Wetlands > Peat | place... | reverse complement strand
GACTTCAAGTGCGCGCTGCAGCCGCTGCGCATCCTGGGGCGCGATGCGCGCCGCGGCCTGCGCATCCACGCGTGCGAGCTCGGCATGCACCGCCGGCCAGCCGCGCTCCCCCGCCAGCGCATCTATCTCGCGCCGGATCTGCGGTGAGGCAGCCGGCATTTCCGCGAGCCCATCGCGCAGCGCGCGCAGGTAGAGCATGGTGCCGCCCACCAGCAGCGGCAGCGCGCCGCGCGCGCGTGCCGCGGCGATGGCAGCGCGGGCCTCGCGCACGAAATCGCCCGCCGAGAAGCTCTCGGCTGGATCGCGGATATCGATGAGGTGGTGCGGCACCTGCGCGCGCACCTCGCGCGTTGGCTTGGCGGTGCCGATGTCCATGCCGCGATACACCTGCGCGGAGTCGACGCTGACGATCTCGACCGACACCCTCCGTGTCTGAAGCTGCCGCACCAGTTCCAGTGCGACGGTGCTCTTGCCGCTGCCCGTCGGACCGGTCAGCGCCACGAGCAGCGGCGCCGCGGCGGCGCCTGCCATCAGCGTCCCCGCAGGAACAGCTGGTCGATCTCGCGCATCGTCAGGCACATCCAGGTGGGCCGGCCGTGGTTGCATTGATTGGCGCGATCGGTCTGCTCCATCTGTCGCAGCAGCGCATCCATCTCGGGGAGGCTCAAGACGCGCTGGCCGCGGATGGCACTGCGGCAGGCAATGCTGCCGAGGATGCGGTGCGCATCGCCGTCCAGGTGCGGCGAGCCCTCCCCGCCAGCAAGCTCGCGCGCGAGTTGCCGCAGCAGCCCCGCCGTGTCGACATGCGCCAGCAGCGCCGGCACGCTCCGGACCAGCAGCCGCTCGGGGCCGTCACGTTCCAGCGCAAAGCCCAGCCGCACGAGATCCTCGCCTTCGGCGAGCAGCGCATCGAGCTCGTGTTCCTCGGCTGTGATCGCCAGCGGTCCCAGCAGGTGCTGCGCCGCAGGCCGCTCGGTGTCGTACTGGGACTTGAGCTGCTCGTACAGCACGCGCTCATGGGCGGCGTGGGTATCGATCAGGATCAACCCCGTGCGGTTCTGCGCCAGGATGTACAGGCCGTGCAGCTGCGCGATCGGCACGCCCAGCGGCTGGGATTCGAGCTCGCTGTCGGCAACCGACAGGGCCTGGACGGCCGCGAAGCTGCTGCGTGCGAAAGAGCGCTCGCCGGGCCAGGCGCCTGCGGCAGGCTCCGACGGTCGGCCAAAGTCGAACGCCGGGGTCTTGGCCGCGGATTCGATCCAGGTAGCCCCGGCGCTGTCCGCTGCCGGACGGGTACCGGCCAGCTCGGCGGCGATGGCGCGAAACACGCCCTCGTGCACCGCGCGGCTGTCACGGAAACGCAGTTCGAGTTTGCTCGGGTGCGCATTGACATCGACCTGCCGGGGATCGAGCGCCAGGTACAGCACGTAGCTGGGATGGCGGCCATGGAACAGCACGTCGCGGAACCCTAAGCGCACTGCATTGCCGAGCAGGCGGTCGCGCACCGCGCGGCCATTGACGAACCAGAACTGCATATCCGGCTGCGCGCGCGCCGCGGTGGGCAGCCCCAGCCAGCCGGAGAGCTTCGCCGGCCCGGCCTGGCGTTCGATGCGCAGCGAATGCGCCCGAAACTCGCCGCCCAGGATCCGGTCCAGCCGCTGTTCCACCGCCTGGAGTTGCTCCCCGCCCGGCAAATTCAGGATTTCCCGGCCGTTGTGCCGCAGTCTCACACCGAGCCCACTGCCTCCGAGCGCCAGGCGCTCCACCTGTCGCAGGATGTGGCCAAACTCGGTGCTCGGGCTGCGGACGAACTTGCGGCGCGCCGGCACGTTGTAAAAGAGATCGCGCACCTCGACGCTGGTGCCGATCGGATGAGCCGCGGGCTTGAGCGGCGTCATCGCACCGCCCTCGACCGACAGCTCCCACGCGTCCGCAAGATCGGCGCGATGCGACACCATCCGCAGGCGCGCGACCGATGCGATCGAGGGCAGCGCTTCGCCGCGGAAGCCAAAGCTGACGATGGCTTCGAGGTCCTCCAGGGTCGCAATCTTGCTGGTTGCGTGACGCTCGAGCGCCAGCGGCATCTCCTGGCGCGACAAGCCGCAACCGTCATCGCGCACGCGAATCAGCCCCAGGCCTGCGCCCTCGATGTCGATCTCGATGCGCCGCGCGCCGGCATCCAGCGCGTTTTCGTAGAGCTCTTTCACCACCGAGGCCGGACGCTCGATGACCTCTCCGGCGGCGATCTGATCGATGAGATTGGGAGGAAGGATCCGGATCGGCATACCGGCCCCGGCGGCGCAAAAAACTAGTCTACACGCCCGCGCCGCGGGCCACCCCCGATCGCAGCGCCTCAGGTGCCGTCGGGCGCGATGGACTCCGTGATCGATCCAGGCGGCGTGCGGGTGCGCGCGAACAGGCTCCCCTCGGGCGGGAACTTGCGGAAATAGCCGCCGATGCCGGTGAAGATCGCATCGGCCAGGCGCTGTTGCTGCGCCGGCGTGCGCAGCATGCGTTCTTCGGCAGGATTCGAGATATAGGCCGTCTCGATCAGCATGGAAGGAATATCAGGCGACTTGAGAACCACGAAGGCGGCCTGCTGCACCTCGCGCTTGCGGACGGCACCGACGTGATCCAGCGCCGTGAGCACGCGATCGGCCGCCTCGGAACTCTCGCCCATGCTTTCACTCTGCGACAGGTCGAGCAGCACCGGGCGCAGATCAGGCTTCTGGTGAGCCAATGAGATTCCGCCCTTGAGGTCCGCCGCGTTCTGCTCTTCGGCCAGTATCTTCGCTGCCTGGCTGGAAGCACCGCGCTCGGACAGCACATAGACCGAGGCGCCCGAGACATCGCGATCCCGGATCGCATCGGCGTGAATGGAGACGAACATGTCGGCATGGGCTGCCTTGGCGCGCTGCCGCCGTTCGACCAGATCGACAAAATAGTCGCCATCCCGCGTCAGCACCGCATGCATGCCCGGCTCGCGATTGATCCGCGCCGCCAGTGCACGCGCGATCGCGAGCGTCACGTCCTTCTCGTGCGTACCGGACTGCCCGCTTGCGCCCGGATCATCTCCGCCATGACCTGCGTCCACGGCAATGACGATGGGCCGTTCCGCAGCGCCGGGCGCATGCGCTATGCGAATACTGGCGGCCGGCGCACCGGCCACCGGTGCGGCTGCAGCGGGCGCTGCCACGGGCGCTGCGACATCGGGCTTCGCCGAGGGCGCGGCATTGAGCGCAATGCGCAGCTGCCAGTCGCCGGATTTGAGTGTCTGCTGGTGCAGCTGCATCGGTGCGTGCAGTTCCAGCACCAGGCGCAGTGCGTGTTGCGGCGTCCAGCCCGATCGCAAAGCTGCGACTGCTCCGGCTGGGTTCATCGATGGCATCGATCCGGTCGGGCGCGTGCGCGGCAGATCCACCACGATGCGTTCGGGGTGATGCAAACGGAAAACATGGGCGGCCGTGGGGCCGGATAGCCTGAGCGTAAGCAGCGCCGCCTCATCCCCCGACTGTAGATCGGCGTGCCGCAGTTGCACGTCGGCCCCTCCGGCGGCGCCCGCGGCCCGCGCGCACAGCAGCAGCGCTGTCAGCGCCGACGAAATTTGAAGCCGCGTGCCCGTCAACCCCATCCCCTGCAACCCCAGGCGCTCGCAATGTAAGTTGACTGTATGATTATTTCAAGTCTTATTAGCTAGATACGTCACTAAGCTCATTTCAGCTCTGACCCGTGAAGCCGGCGCTCCAGCGCCGCCAGCCAGGCCGCGCCGGCGGCGCTCATCGCCTCGATCCCGGCCGATCGTCCCGCACCCGCCACCTGCAGGGACACCGACACATCGGGGGGTGGCAATGCGGCCCCGGCGCGTTCGGGCCATTCGACCAGCCAGAGCGTGCGCGGCGCAAAGTAGTCGCGCAGGCCGAGCTGCTCGAACTCCTGCGCATCGCACAGCCGATAACAATCCACGTGCACGCCCAGGCCCTCGCGCAGCGCATAGGTCTCGACCAACGCGTAGCTCGGGCTGCGAACGGTTTCGGTGGCGCCGAGCGATTCGAGCATGGCTGCGGCGAGCGTGGTCTTGCCGGCACCCAGCTCCCCCGACAGGAACAGCAGCCGCGGCGCCTGCTCGCTCCAGGGGCAGGTCTGTCCCAGCGCCGCGCCGAGCCGCAGCGTGTCGGCCGCGGCCGGCATCTCAAAGACCATGCGCAACGGCCAGCCTCTAACGGCTGACCCAATGGGCCAGCGCCTCGGCGAGTTCCAGCGCCAGAATGCCGCGGCTGCGATCGCGCGCCAGTTCATCCCCGGCCAATGCATGCGCCAGCACCCCGGCGCAGGCCGCGCGCCACGGGTCGCGGCATTGCGCCAGGATGCCCACGATGGCGCCGGTCAGCACATCACCCATCCCGGCCGCCGCCATGGCCGGGTTGCCGCGTTCGCAGATACCGGGTATCTGCCCCTCGATGCCGATCAGCGTGCCCGCGCCCTTGAGCACGATTACCGATCCTGCGTGGCGCTGGGTGAGCGCCTGTAGCGCCGCCAGGCGATCGGCCTGCACTGCTGCCGCGCTGCACCCAAGTAACCGGCCGGCCTCACCCGGGTGCGGCGTGAGCACTGATCCGCCGGGTGCAGACCGGCCCTGCCGCGAGAGCAGATTGAGCGCATCCGCATCGATGACCAGCGGCTTACCCGACAGCAGCACCCGCTCGAGCACCGAGACGGCCCAGTCCGATTGCCCGAGCCCCGGACCCACCGCCACGACGCTGGCGGCCGCCAGCAGCGGCCCGAGCTCGGCCGCAGCATCCACCGCGTGCACGATCAGCTCAGGCCTGCCGGCGACGATGGCGTTGATGTTCTCGCGCGCCGTGGCCACCGTGACCAGGCCGGCCCCAGCCCGCAGGCAGCTCTCGCCCGCGAGCCGTACGGCCCCGGGCATGCCAATGCCGCCACCGACGATCAGCACGCGACCGAAATCGCCCTTGTTGGCCTCGCGCGGCCGACGCGGCAAGGCGCGGGCAATTTCCCCTTCGCCCAGCCGCTGCAGCAACGGATGGAAGCGCGGCTCATCCGGCGCCGAGACTTCCAGATCATCGAACAGCAGTCGGCCCACATACTCGGGGCCTTCACCCAGAAACAGGCCGGTCTTGAGTCCGACGAAACTGATGGTGCAGTCGGCGCGGATCGCCGCTCCCATGACCGCGCCGCTATCGGCATTGAGCCCCGACGGCAGATCCAGCGAGAACACGGGTCGGCCGCAGCCATTGATGGCACTGATGGCAGCGGCAATGTCCGCGCGCACCGGCTCCTTGAGCCCGGTCCCGAGCAAGGCATCGACGATCACATCCGCACCCGTGAGCACCGACGGGTCGAATGGCAGCGGCCGTCCGCCGCTGGCCTGAAAATCATCGCAGGCTCGCCGCGCATCGCCGCGCAGGCCTTCCGTGGCGACGGCCGCCAGTACCGTGACCGACAGCCCCGCGGCCTGCGCGAATCGCGCCAGCACGTAACCGTCGCCGCCATTGTTGCCGCCGCCAGTAACGATCGCCAGCCGCAGTGCCGTGGGCCAGCGGCTGCGCAAGGCGCGCAGCGCCGCCTCCGCCGCGCGGCGCATGAGTGTGTATCCCTCGGTGCCCTGCCCGATCGCATAGGCATCGAGTGCGCGCACCTGTGCAGAGGAATAGAGCCAGCTTGCGGATGACATCGGCCGATTATACTGGTCGCATCGAGGCTCCCATGTACCTGCAGACCCCAGCGGCACCCGCGCTGCGAACCGCGATCGAAGCGGCGGCCCGTAGCCTCGGCTTCGATGCCATCGGTATTGCGGATATCGAACTCGCCGAGGATGAGCGTCACCTCGAAAACTGGCTGGCCCAGGGCTGGCATGGCGAGATGGCCTATATGGCACGGCACGGGCGTCGCCGCAGCCGCCCGGCGCAACTGCTGCCCGGAACCCTCCGCGTGATCTCGGCGCGCATGAATTACTGGCCGGCCGAGGCGCGGCCCGCGCAGGCGGTGCTCGAGGACGATGAGGCAGCGTACGTCTCGCGCTACGCACTGGGGCGCGACTATCACAAAGTCATGCGGCGCGCTTTGCGCGACCTGGCCCGGCAGGTGGAAGGGCTCGCGGGACCGCACGGCTATCGGGTGTTTGTCGACAGCGCACCCGTGCTCGAGAAGGCGCTGGCGCGTAACGCCGGCCTGGGCTGGATCGGCAAACACACCAATCTGATCGCGCGCGAGGCCGGCTCGTGGTTTTTTCTCGGTGAAATCTTCACCGACCTGCCGCTGCCGATCGATGCGCCCGCGAGCGCGCATTGCGGCAGCTGCACCGCCTGCATGCCCGCCTGCCCCACGGGGGCGATCGTCGCGCCGCATCGGCTCGATGCGCGGCGCTGCATTTCCTATCTGACGATCGAACTCGACGGCCCCATCCCGGCGGAGCTGCGCAAGGCCATCGGCAACCGCATCTATGGATGTGATGACTGCCAGCTGGTGTGCCCGTGGAACAAGTTCGCGCGTGCGGCCGCGCACCCGGACTTTCACGTGCGCCATGGACTGGATGCGCCGCGCCTGACCGAGCTATTCGGCTGGACCGAGCTGCAGTTCGAGCAGCGCATGCGCGGCTCGGCCATCTACCGCATCGGCTACCAGCGATGGCTGCGCAACATCGCGGTGGCGCTCGGCAACGCGCGCAGCAGCGCTGCGGTGCTCGCGGCGCTCAACGCCCGTCGCGAGGACCCCTCACCGCTGGTGCGTGAGCATGTGTGCTGGGCGCTCGAGGCACACGGGGCGCGCGTTTAAGGCGTCGGTCCGGTCCACTGATTGAGCCACGACTCGACGGTCTCATCCCACTGCACAGCATCCTGGGGCTTGATCACCCAGTGATTCTCATCGGGGAAATACAGAAACCGGCTCGGGATACCGCGGCGCTGCAGCGCGGTGAACGCGGCGATGCCCTGCTCGATCGGCACGCGGTAGTCGAGTCCACCATGGATGACGAGCATCGGCACCGACCAGTCCGCCACGTGATTGACGGGATTGAAGCGCTCGTAGTTCTGCGGCTGCTCGAACGGCGTGCCTTCGTGCTCCCACTCCTCGAACCACAGTTCCTCACTGCTGAAGGCCATCATGCGGCTGTCGAACACCCCGTCGTGCGACACCAGGCATTTCCAGGGGCTGGCCCCGCCGACTCGCCAGTTGCCCTCGATCCAGTTGACCAGGTAGCCGCCGTAGCTGCCGCCCAGCGCGCAGGCACGCGTGGCGTCCAGAAACGGAAAAGCCCCGAGCGCATAGCTCCAGCCCTTCTGCAGATCCTCGAGCGGCCGGTCGCCCCAGTGGCCGCGCACGGAATCGGTGAAGGCCTGCCCGTAGCCGCGCGAGCCGTGAAAGTCGATCATCAGTACCGCATAGCCGGCGCCGGCGAAGGTCTGCGGATTCCATCGATAGTGAAATTCGTTGGCCAGCGACTCCTCCGGGCCGCCATGGATCAGCAATGCCACCGGATACTTGCGACCCGGCTCATAGCCCACCGGCTTGACCAGGTAGCCGTGCACGGGCTCATTGTTCCAGCCGCGAAAGCTGAAGGGCTGATAGTCGCCGAGTGCAAAGCCGGCCATCTTGTCGATGTTGTGGTGAGTGAACTGCACCACCGAACCCGAGTGCAGATCGATACGGAACAGGTTCGCGGGCATGCCGAGATTGTCGAGCGCATAGACCAGGCCGTTGCGGCCGGCATCGAAGCCGCGCACCGTACCCAGATTGGTCAGCGGCACCACGCGTCCGCTCGACACTTCGATGGCAAACAGGCGCCGCTGGCCCACATCATCGGCCATGGTGTAAAGCACCCGTCCATCGGCCGACCAGCGCAGCGACAGCGCCGAGCGGTCCCAATCGGGCGCCACCTCGCGCGTTTCGCCGGTCACCAGGTCCTTCAACTCGATGGCAAACCGGTCCGCTTCGAAGCCGGCCCGTTTCATCGCACGATAGGCCAGGCTCCTGCCGTCCGGGGAGACTGCGGGCCCCGTGTCCCAGGCCGGATTGTCGCCGGTGAGATCCCGCGGCGGGCCCGCGCCGTCGATGCCCACGCGGTACAGATCGAAATTCGTGCTCCAGGGCTCGCGCGTACCGGCGATGCGTGCCGAGAAAATCAGATCGCGGCTGTCCGCCGTGAAACTCCACTCGTTGTCATCGCCAAAAGGCTTGGAGGGAACATCGGCGTCCATGCCGCGCGTGAGCCAGACCGGGTTGCCGCCGGCGATGCCCTGCTCATCGAGCGCATAGGCAAACAGCTGCGAGCGCGTGCCATCGGCCCAGGTGTCCCAGTGACGCACGAACAGCCGATCGTACAGCCGGCCGGTGCTCTTGCGGGTCGAGCGCTCATCTATGCGATGGCGCGTGCACTCGAGGTTCTCGCATTCCGGGAACACACTCATCGAGACCACCAGGTGTCGGCCATCCGGCGCCACCATGAAGCTGCCGATCTCGAGCGGCCCGTGGGTGACCGCCTGTGCCTCCCCGCCCGACAGATCCAGACGCCACACCTGCGCATTACCCGAGCGCGTGGAGAGAAAGAACAGCAATTTGCCATCGCTGCGCCAGCGCGGCGAAAAACTCGAGACTCCCGGTGCGGTCAGCCGGCGCGCGAAGTGCGGTTCGCTATTGGATCCCTTGGCATCGGGAACCGGCGCCAGCCAGAGACTGGTGATGCTGCGATTGGCGGCCAGGTCGGTTTCCAGCAATTGGTAGGCCACCCAGTGGCCATCGGGCGAGATGCGCGGATCGGACACGCGCTCGAGCAGCACCAGGTCGGTGGAATTGAAGGGGTGCGTCGCCGGGGCCGCGCTCAGCGCGGGCCCCAGCGCGCAGAGCGTGAGCCCCGCGAGCGCGACACGCAGCAAGCCCGTCGACGTCATTTATTCATCCTTCCTGTGCGCGCAGGTTATCGATCAGCCGCGCCCGGCCCAGCCGGGCCGCCGCCAGTACGACTAAGTCCGCCGAATGCGCCTTCGGGTTGGAAAGATCCTGCGCCTCGAGGATGGTGAAGTAATCGGGCTTCATGCCGGCGCGCTCGAGCGCAAGCCATCCCTGCCGCTCGAGCGCGACGTAATCGCGGTTGCCGGCGCGCAGCGCCTCCACGGCGGCTCGCAGCGCCTGGAAGATCGCCGGCGCGCGCGCCCGCTCCTCCGCACTCAGGTAGCGATTGCGGGAACTCAACGCCAGTCCATCGCTTGCGCGCACGGTCGGTGCGCCGATCACTTCCACCGGCAGCGCCAGGTCGAGAGTCATGCGGCGAATGACCATGAACTGCTGGAAATCCTTTTCGCCGAATACGGCCAGATCGGGCGTCACGATGCCGAACAGTTTGGCAACCACCGTTGCCACCCCGTCGAAGTGTCCCGGACGAAACGGTCCGCACAGGATATCGGTCAGGCCGCGCACGCTCACCACGGTCTGCTGGCTACCCTGATCGGGGTAGAGCTCGGGCACCGAAGGAGCAAACAGCAGGTCGCAGTCGGCCTCGCGCAGCAATGCCTCATCTTCGGCCAGCGTGCGCGGATAGCCGGCGAAATCCTCAGCCGGTCCGAACTGCAGCGGATTGACGAAAATGCTGGCGACGACACGCGAGGCGCGGTCGCGAGCCGCTTCGAGCAGACTGGCGTGGCCGGCGTGCAGATTGCCCATGGTGGGCACCAGCGCCACGTTCAGTCGCGCCGAGCGCCAGGTACGAACGTGCGCTCGCACCGCCTCGATGGTCGTGACGGTCTGCATGGGAGGGCTTTAGAAGCAGTGCTCCGGGGCGGGATACTCCCCCGACTTCACGGCCTGTACGTAACGCGACACCGCGTCCCGCGGTGAGGCACTGCCATCCATGAAATTGCGCACGAAGCGCGGCTTGCGGCCCGAAGTGATGTCGAGCACGTCATAGAGCACCAGGATCTGCCCGTCGGTATCGGGCCCGGCACCGATGCCGATCACCGGCACCGTGACGGCCTGTGAAATCGTGCGCCCGAGCTCGGAAGGAATGCATTCGAGCAGCAGCAGATCGGCGCCGGCCGCTTCCAGCGCGAGCGCGTCCTCGAGCATGCGCTGCGCAGCGTCGGCTTCGCGCCCCTGGACGCGAAACCCGCCGGTCTTGTGCACCGACTGCGGCTTGAGTCCCAGATGCGCGCACACCGCGATGTCGTGGCGCGCGAGGAACTCGACGATCTCGGTCTGGCCTTTGCCGCTTTCCAGTTTGATGACGCGGGCTCCGCCCTCCTGCATCAGCCGCACGGCGTTCGACAGCGCCAGCTCACGCGACGGATAACTCATGAAGGGCAGATCGGCCATCAGGAACGGCCGGTGCAGGCCGCGCGCGACCGCGGCGCAGTGATACACCATCTGGTCCATGGTCACCGGCACGGTGGTGTCGTGTCCCTGGATGACCATGCCCAGCGAGTCGCCCACCAGCACCACATCGACACCTGCGTCATCGAGCAGCACCGCGAAGCTGGCATCGTAGGCAGTCAGGCAGGCGATCTTCTCGCCGCGCTGCTTCATTTGATCCAGCGTCGTGAGGGTGACCGGCGGGCGGTCCGAATCGCGCAGCTGCAATTGCGTATACATGGCTCTTCAGTCTACAGCGCGCCATGGCGCAGCGGGTTGTAGTAGAGCCTGCCGCGACGCATGCGCTGGATGGCCGCCAGCAGTTCAGCGAAATCCGCCTCGCTGCCCACCGGGTCGATGGCCGCGGCATTGACGATCAGCAGCGGCGAGGCCTCGTACTCGTGAAAGAACCGGGCGTAGGCGTCGTTCAGCCGCTCGAGATAACGCCGATCGATGAACTGTTCGTAGGCAATCGCGCGCCGGCTGATGCGCCCGAGCAGCACGTCGACCGGTGCCTGCAGATAGATGACCAGGTCGGGCTTCGGTGCCTCGATGGCGAGCCGCGCATAGACCTGCTCGTAGAGCCGATACTCTTCATCATCGAGCGTGGTACGCGCGAACAGCCGGTCCTTGTCGATCAGATAATCCGCGATGCGCATCGGTGCGAACATGTCGTGCTGCTGCAGGGCCGAAAGCTGTTGCGTGCGCTGAAACAGGAAATACAGCTGCGCCGCCAGCGCGCCGGCGCGCGGATTGCGATAGAAGCGCTCCAGGAAGGGATTACTGTCGGCCCGCTCGAGCACCAGCTCGGCCCCCAATGTCTCGGCCAGTTTGCCCGCCAGGGTGGTCTTGCCTACGCCGATCGGCCCTTCCAGCACGATGAAGCGATGCGCCGGTGCAGGATTCGCCTGCGACGAGGCACTCGCCGACACCGCCGACACCGCCGACACCGTGGCCGCAGCCGGCGCCGCCGCGGCGGGCGCAGAAGTGACGGGCGGGGAAGCGGGTGGATGTTCGGACGTCATGAGTGTGCAATATCGCTGTCGAGACGCCAGAGACCCTCGGGATTGACTCGTGCGAGGAGTTCTGCGATGCGTCCGCAGCCCGGCACCGGCAGCTCGGGGGCTACCTCGGCCAGAGGATACAGAACGAAATTGCGCTCCACTATCCCGGGATGGGGCAGTTGCAGCGCGGGTGTATCGATGCGCAGCTGCGCGAACACCAGCAGGTCCAGATCGATGCGGCGCGGACCCCAGCGCTCCCGCGGCGGCATGCGTCCCAACTGCCGTTCGAGCGCGCGCAGATGCGTGAAGAACTCGGCCGCTTCCAGCTGCGTCAGCAGTCCCGCGGCAGCGTTGACGAAGTCCGGCTGCGGCACCGGCCCCATGGGTCGGGAGCCGTACAGCGAGGACGTGCGAACCAGCCGCGTG
>Ga0181537_10004351_pt1 | contig 11789 bp, 7 predicted proteins | sample PEATcosm2014_Bin_39_FD_119765 | JGI IMG/M metagenome (GOLD analysis project Ga0181537, IMG submission 119765) | Peatland microbial communities from MTU Mesocosm Facility, Houghton, MI, USA - PEATcosm2014_Bin23_10_metaG | ecosystem: Environmental > Terrestrial > Soil > Wetlands > Peat | place... | reverse complement strand
CGAGAGACGATTCTTCAAGGCCGGATCGTGGATATTGCTCTCTGTCTTTGCCGTTGTTTTCGCGGCCCTCGCCACAGTGCTTGTGCTGGTGGCCAAAATCACTCCGCAAGGCGAACTGGTGGACGCTCTCACGCAGCATCCGGACCTTTATACGCTGTCACTCGGTCACATGGCCGATCTCACCCTCTCGGCTTTCGCTTTTTTGAAAGCGCCGCTTGCGCTTGCCGCCGCAGCCTTCGGCTTTTGCCTTGTGGGCACATGGTTCAGCCGGCGTAGTGCAGAAAAAATGGCCGCAGTTCTCTGCATTGGAATGATCGTCTTTTTTCAGGCAGCGCGCATCGCCCTCATTCGCTTCGATCCATATTTGGGCTCGTATCCGCTTGCCCAGCGGCTGCTCCAAAGCCCACCAGGCGATTTGATCGAAGCCGACGCGTATTATGCCTTCTCTTCGGTCTTCTTCTATACCGATCGCACGGCGTTGTTGTTGAACGGCAGAAATAACAACCTGGAATACGGCTCCTACGCGCCAAACGCTCCCGCCGTCTTTATCGACGACACCAAATTTGCAAAGTTATGGCAAAGCCCCCGGCGCTACTATCTGCTCATCAATGCGCCCGACCTCGCCCACATTGACGATGTCGTGGGAAAGACAAGCGTCTTCGTGGTCGAGCAGAGCAGCGGGAAGTATTTGCTCTCGAACCTGCAATGAGAATGAGTGCCTTCGCGCAGTCGCGAAGACGCCGCGAGAGTCAGTTGCCCTTTAGCGGCGAGTCGGCGTAGTAGCCGACTTTATTGCGGACGTTGACTTCATCGGCGGCCGCGCGGGGTATCGTAACCAGGATGCGGTGAAAATTGGTTCCCGGCATTTGATGCGCGGGGTAATAGCCCAGCAAATACTGCGTGCGTAGATCGTCGCTCACCTGAGAAAATGCCTTGTCGAGTCCGCCGTCGCTTACATAGAAATGCTTGCCGCCAGTTTGTTCAGCGATTGTGATGAGCGCATGTTCGCCGCCCAGGTCGCGGCCGGCGCTGGCTTCGATGGGCACGTCGATGATGGAGTAGATCATCACCTCGTTCCGCAGGGCGAGCTCAAGCGCATCCGCGTAGCTCGAGTTCTTGGCTGTATCGTCTCCGTCGCTCACCACCACCAGTACCTTTCGTCCCTGCCTTCCACCCAGCGCCTCTGAGCCCTTGCAGATAGCGTCGTAGAGCGCGGTCGCCCAATCGCCATGCAATTGGCTTAGTCCGTGATCGATGGCGGCCAATTTGTTCGTGAAGGGAACCAGCTCGCGCACTTCGGTGGCAAACTGGAGCACGCTCATCTGGTCCTGCGGGCGAACGATGGCATGCGCGAATCGCCGCGCTGCTGCCTCTTCTTCGCTCATATCTTTGCGCACGCTGCCGCTGGTGTCGATTGCCAGCGTCAAATTCAGCGGAACTTCCGATTGCCGCTCGAAGAGCTTGATCTCCTGCGGGCGCCCGTCCTCGAAGATTGAAAAATCGGCTTGCGTGAGACCGGGGACAATGGCGCCATTCCGATCTGTCACATTGACGAAGATGTTTACAAGCTTCACGTCCATGCGGTACGTGGCTTCTTGCGCCGCCAGCGTCAAAGACCCCGGCAGAAGCGCCGCCCACAACACCGCAGTCCGCCGCAAGTCACACAAGCGGAACCGGCGCAAGCCTTCGCGGCGATTAGGCATCATGCGGCGCCTCTGCGGGATCGATGGCTAACTCTTCCGGAAATGGTTCGCCCGGCGCCCATACTGCGCCGTCGGCAAAAGTCTCTCTCTTCCAGATGGGCACCGTTTGCTTGAGCGTATCAATGAGCCAGCGGCAAGCTTCAAACGCCGCCGTGCGATGCGCTGAAGCCACGACAATCAGCACGCTGGTTTCGCCGATCTCTAGCCTGCCCAGACGGTGCACCATCGTCACCTGGCGCACGCTGAAGCGATCGAGCGCCTGGCGGCCGAGCTCATGCATCTGCCGAGTGGCCATCTCTTCGTAGGCCTCGTAGTCCAGATGGAGAGTCCGCCGTCCGCGCGAATGGTTGCGCACGATGCCGTCAAACACCACCACGGCCCCGTCCTCGCCGCTCTTGACTCGAGCCACAATCTTTTCCGAGTCAATGCGGTCGCGAGTCAACGCGACAGTGACATTCTCCCCGCCACTACTCTCATCCAAAGGATTCGCCGTCCCCGCAGGACCACCGCCTGAGACCGGCGGCAACAAGCCTACTTCGTCTCCGTCGTGCAAAATATCCCCGGCCTGCGCGTACTCGGCGTTGACGCTCACAGCGATGCCGCTGAAACCTTTGGGAGACACATTCGTGGGCAACCGTGAGCGCAGCCTCTCGAGCAGCTCAGCTACCGAGGCGCCATCCGGCAACTCGACCGGTAGAGCGGCGGAGCCTAGCCAATCTTTCAATACCCCAAATGGGACCACTTGCACGCGCATCACTCGAAAAAGAATACCGTCTCCCGGTTAGACGTGGCAGAAGACGATTCCTGCTCGGGCGATTCTTTGTCGTCACGGTCTTTTTTCCATCCATCACCGGGGCGCGGCGAATGCCGAGCTCTCGCTGTACGCCAAAGCGCGCCGTAAGCCAGGGTGGAAAAAGAAAAAGGCCGGCAGATTCGCCGGCCTTTGGGTTCTATATCTGGACGCTGCTTACGCGTTGGCGCTCACCGTGGCAACCGGTCTGGGGGACGTCATCTGCGGGCGCGCTGCCAAGAGCGGCAAAGCAACCGCGAGAACGTCTTCGATCTCGCTGGCGTAGTGGACATTCACGCCCTCCGTCATCTCCGGAGTGAGATCCTCCTCAACGTTCTGTCGATTCTCGGCGGGCAGGATGATGTTTTCCACCCCGGCCCGTCGCGCGGCAAGGAACTTCTCCTTGATTCCGCCGACCGGCAGCACATTACCGCTGAGCGTGATCTCGCCCGTCATCGCGGTCAGCGGGCGAACCGGCGTGTCAGTCAACAGCGAAGCAAGAACCGTTGCCATGGTCACGCCTGCCGAAGGACCGTCTTTGGGAATTGCACCTGCCGGTACGTGAATGTGCAGGTCCAAATCTTTGGTAAAGTCCTCTGCCAGCCCGAGTCGTGTCGCGTTCGACCGCACCCAGGTCAGCGCGGCCTGCATCGACTCCTGCATGACCTCGCCAATCTGACCGGTCATCGTGAATCCGCCCTTGCCCTTCATCTTGTTGGCTTCGATGAAGAGGATGTCGCCGCCGGCCGGAGTCCACGCCAGGCCCACAGCTACGCCAGGCCGCTTCACGCGCTCAGCCACTTCGGTTTCAACGCGAACCTGAATGCCGCCAAGAAATTCCTTGAGCACTTCACGCGTGACGACCAGCTTCTCGGTGTGGCCTTCCACCACGCGCCGCGCTTCCTTGCGGCAAACTGTCCCGATGGTCTGCTCCAGCTTGCGCACGCCGGCTTCCCGCGTGTAGTGGCGGATAATGTGCCGCACCGCCTCCTCGGGGAAGTCGATCTGCTCCTCGGTGATTCCGTTTTCCTTGATCTGCCGCGGAATCAGATAACGCTTGGCGATGTGCACCTTTTCCTCTTCGCTGTAGCCCTGCAATGGAATGATCTCCATGCGGTCGATCAGCGGAGCCGGAACTGTATCGAGCATATTCGCCGTGCAGATGAACAGAACCTTGCTGAGATCGAACGGCACGTCCAGATAGTTGTCGCGGAACGTGTTGTTCTGCTCGGGATCCAGCGTTTCCAGCAACGCAGACGCCGGATCGCCACGGAAATCGCGGCCCAGCTTGTCGACCTCATCCAGCATGATCACCGGGTCGTTGGTTTCCGCCCGGCGAATGCTCTGGATAATCTGTCCCGGCAAAGCCCCGATGTACGTCCGCCTGTGTCCGCGGATCTCCGCCTCGTCGTGCATGCCGCCCAGCGAGACACGTTGGAACTTGCGGCCCAGAGCGCGCGCAATGGACCGGCCCAGGCTGGTCTTACCCACGCCTGGAGGGCCAACGAAGCAAAGGATCGGGCCCTTCATGTCCGGCTTCAACTCCAGCACGCTCAGGTAATCGAGGATGCGATCCTTCACCTTCTTGAGTTCGTAGTGGTCCTCATCCAGAATTTCCCGCGCCTTCGCGATGTCGATCTTCGATCCCGAGCTCTTGGCCCAGGGCAGGACTGCCAGCCACTCAATGTAATTCCGCGTGAGCGAGTAGTCGGCCGCCATCGGAGACATGCGCTGCAAACGCGACAGCTCTTTTAAAGCTTCCTTCCTCACGTCCTCGGGCATTCCCGCTTCGTCGATCTTCTTGCGCAGGTCTTCGACATCGCGCTGGCCCTCGTCCTGCTCTCCCAATTCCTTCTGGATAGCCTTGAGTTGCTCGCGCAGGTAGTAGTCGCGCTGCGATTGCTGTACCTGGTCCTGCACCTCGGTCTGGATCTTGGCGCGCAACTGCTGCACCTCGATCTCCTTGGCCAGGAGCTTGTTCAACATCTCCAATCTTTCAACAATGCTCGACGTCTCAAGCAACTGCTGCTTGTCGTCGGTTGTCAGGAAAGGCAGAGACGAAGCGACAAAATCGACCAACCTGGATGGCTCTTCGATATTTGCCGCAATCGTGCGCAGCTCGTCAGACAGAGTCGCCGATTCGGTGACAATTTGCTGAAACTGCCCGATCACGTTACGTGCCAGCGCTTCGATGTCCGAGCTGGCCGCTGGAGCCAACTCCTCAAGCGCCTCGACCTCGGCGATCATGAACGGATCAGATTGCGTATAGCGCACCAGGCGGACCCGGCTCACACCCTCGGTGAAGACGAAGCGGCTCTGGTTGGGCATCCGGACCACTTTGTGCACCGTCGCCAGAGTGCCCACGTTGTGCAAGTCGGTCGGCTTGGGGGCGTCCAGGCGCGGATCAAGCTGAGCAACGACCACAATCGTGCGCTCCTCGCCCATCGACTCAATCAACTGGATAGAGCTTTCACGGCCCACCGTCAGCGGCAAAACTGCGTGGGGAAACAAAACCGTGTCCCTGACGGGCAACACGGGGATCCTCCGCGTTCCGGGGGTGAACCCGGTCGAGGAGTCGTTCGGTACTGTTGGCTGGTTTGGCATTGAGTGTCCCTATATCAACTTTTCTACCTTTAGACTACTCACAAAGAGAAAAGTTGCAACAATTTGCCTTTCCCTGCACCCTTTGAGACGCTCCCTGCAGTGCTCGGAAGTACGCCTCTGCTCTCGGCGTTGTTCCCAAATGGGTTAGCTGGTGTCCCCCATGGCGTCTCGCCAGGCTCGAATGCCCAAAGACGCCAGCTCCGCACCGCGATTGCCCAAGATCACTTCCCGCCTCGGCCGGCACATTACCGAACGTGGTTTGTATCGGCGCAAATGGCCGGAAGGTGAGGCCTACGGACCCCCCTGACCGCCGGAATGTCGCGAGCGTAAAAGCGCCGCACCCAAGGCGTCAATCCAACAGATGAGCCATTGAACGGAAGGCTATTAAGGCTGAGGCGCTCCGCTGGGCTCGCTACCGTCGCCTTCCTCCCGCTTGATGGCCGATTCGATCTGATCCCAGACCTTGTCTGGTGGTTCGACGCTCGGAAACAGCTGCCGGGCTGCCTCAGCGATGGTTTCCAGGTCGGCCAGCAAGGCGCGGCAAAGCTCACAGCTCTGCACGTGGGGATGGGCGGAGGCGTCTTCGCCCGCACCGATCAGTTCGGGCAATTGAGCTTGGAATTCGGCGCATCGCAGCTTGCTCTGTTCGCTGATCATGATCGCGCCTCCTCGCAATTTTGGGCCCGCAGTGCATCGCGCAACTTCAGGCGCGCCTTATGCAACTGCGATTTGCTGTTGCCGATCGAGCATTCCAGCATTGAAGCAATCTCATTATGCTCAAAACCTTCAACGTCGTGAAGGATAAAAATGAGCCGGTAGCCTGCCGGCAAGTCAGCCACGGCTCGTTCCAGCGCCAAACGGTCGATCGTGCCCGACAAGGTAGGATCCGGCGCGCCAAAACTGCGGCTTGGACCCTCCTCGGGAGTCGGCTCCATGGCTTCATCAAGCGAGATGAGCGACAGGCCCTTCTTGCGCAGTTGCATTAGCACCACGTTCACAGCCAGTCTGTGTAGCCAGGTTGAGAAGGCCGAATCCCCTCGAAAAGTAGCGATCTTCCGATGGAGCTGCAGGAATGCCTCCTGCGTCAAATCCTCAGCCTCCGCAATGTTGCCAACCATGCGCAGGCAAAGCGAGTAGATTCGTCTCTTGTGCAGGGAATAGAGTTGGGAGAAGGCCTGATGATCTCCGGCCTGGGCTCGAGCGAGAACGTCTGCTGCCACGGTGCTGGGGGAGCTTGCCAGTCCAGACAGACCCGTTGCAGGCGCCGCCGGAGCGTCTTTGGCGCCGCCGGCTCGAGTGCGATTGGAATCTCGTGTTGGGGTTGGGGAGTCGGGCATAGTCTCCTAAGCGATCACTCTAGAAACGGATGCTGGTGCGTGATCGAAAAACCGGGGTTGCTTCTATCCCCGATTCGCATCCCTCGAGTGGACTCGCCACCAAAGAGGGCCAGACTTGAAGGGGACCTGAACAGAATTGAGCTTCAGCGGGTTGCCGCCGCTTCCTTCCTCGTTAGTATAAGGGGATACAGTTATGGTTGCCCGAGCGCGAACAAAAAGCAAAGGAAGCCGGAGCCCTTCGCGAGCTGGTCAGGACGGCTCCTGCCTTGAACTGTGATGCGGTTTCTGCATTTTTTCCATACGATATGCTCTTGCGGACTAAGCCGGAAGAAAGTTACGGCGCTCACCCGAACCTCCAGCGACAGGCCTCCGTCGCCGGGGTCGTTCACCGCAGTTCCCCGCGACCGGGCCCGAAAATAAGGGTTCAATCCTTTGGCGTGAATTGTCGGCTCATCATAGCTAAAAAAGATAAAAAATCGAATCCTGAACCGCAGAGCCCCGTCTCTCGTTCATTCCGGACCCGGATGTTGCGCGCTTGCGCTCTCCTTTGCGCAGCCGGGCTGCCGCTCACCGTCTGGTGCCAGTCTCCGGCTGTGGCGCCCGATGCCGGCCCCGCTTCTTCGATTCCAGACCCGGCAGCCGATTCGCCGCGCTCCCTGGGTGCGAATGATTCTATGGTGGCCTGGGAAGGGTTCCAGGTGCGCCACATCTCCATCCAGGGTCTTCCTGACGATCGGTTGGCTCCGCTCACCGGCCATCTTGCCCAGGAGGAGGGAGCGCCTCTGGCCGCCGAAAACGTGAAGAAGAGTCTGCGACAGCTCTATGCGAGTGGACTTTTCGACACTGTGGAGGTTGAGGCATCGCGCGGGGCCGACGGCGTAACCCTGGCCTTTCTTGGGACACCGCGGACGTTCATTGGCACTGTCGGAGTGGACGGAGCCGCCGGAGCCACCATGAACACTCAACTCGAGCGCTCGAGCCAACTCGAGGCCGGAACGCGCCTGACGCAAGCCAAAATGATTCGTGCCGTCCAGCAAATGCGCGAAACGCTCGAAGAAAATGGCTATCACGAATCCGCGATTGCCCAGACTGTGACCCCGCACCCTGAGCAACAGCTCGCCGATATCTCGTTTCGCGTGGCCTCAGGACCGCGCGCGCGCGTGGGAAAAGTCACGTTTACCGGCGACTCCGGCATGAAGCTGGATGAATTTCGCCGGTATGCGCGCTTGCGAGCCGGCGCCAACGTGGACCACGACACGGTGAATCGCGCCCTCGATGGTGTGCTCAAGCGGTATCAGAGCCAGGATCGGCTCGAGGCCGATGTCCGCTTGGAATCCGCGCAATACGACGCCGCAGCCAAGGCGATCGACTATCACTTTTCAGCAAACCGCGGACCCGTGGTCAAGGTCGTCGTTGAAGGTGCTGGCATTGACCAGGAGCGCATCAAGCGGCTCATCCCCATCTTTCAGGAAGGCAGCGTCGACGAAGATCTTCTGAATGAAGGCAACCGCCGCCTGCGTGATGAATATCAGCGGCGGGGCTACTTCGACGCAAAAGTCGACCACGTTCGGCAATCCGTGGGCAGCGATCAGGTCACCATCCACTATACGGTGCAGTTGGGATTGCGGCGCCGGGTTGAAAAAGTCACGATCGCCGGAAACCACTACTTTGATACTCCGACCCTTATGGATCTCATCGGCGTGCATGCCGCCGACATTCTCGATCGCCACGGGCTTTATAGCCAGGCGCTTGTCTCGGCCGATATTAGCTCTCTCGAAGCTCTCTATAAGAACAACGGCTTTTCCCATGTCAAAGTGAGCGCTGAAACCAGCACTCCGCAGACAGCCGCTGCTGGCATTTCGGCATCTGCCGCAAGCTCGGCGGCTCCAGCCACTGTCGCCCCACTCGCGGTCACCTACCGCGTGACGGAAGGACAGCAACTCCATGTGGGCACGATGAGCATCGAGGGCAACGACCATATACCCACAGAGAATTTGATCCCACTGCTGAACACCTTGCCAGGCCAGATGCTTTCGCCGCGAAACCTCGCCGGCGACCATGACGCGCTGGTTACGCAGTATTACAGCCGCGGTTTTGATCAGGCTGCCGTCGCGGTCACTGAGCTGCCTGAGCCTTCCGATGCGAGCAAGGTCGATGTGGTCTTCCACATCGACGAAGGGCAGCAGATCTTTGTCCGCAACGTGCTCCTGACGGGCCTTGATTTCACGCGCCCTCAGACGGTTGCACGGGCGATTACCATGCATCCCGGAGACCCGCTGAACCAGGCTGCTCTGGCGGAGACGCAGCGCAATCTCTACACGTTTTCTCTCTTTAACGAGGTGAATGCGGCAGTTCAAAATCCGGCCGGCAGCGAGCAGCAGAAGACGGTTCTGCTGCAGGCAGCGGAGGCGCGGCGATGGACCCTGACGTACGGCATTGGATTCGAGACGCAAACCGGACAGCCGCAGAACAATTGCGCGGGATACACCGCCCGCGGCGTTGCCTGCTCTCCTAATGGGAAAACCGGAGTGAGCCCCCGCGGCCTTGCTGACATCACGCGCAACGGGTTGTTTGGCCGCGAGCAGTCGGCCTCGCTGCGGGGCACATATGGACTACTCGAACAAAGCGTCGGTATTACGTATCAGGTGCCGCACCTCGGAGGCGACCAGAACTTCGGTTTCACTTTCTCTGGTGGCTACGCCAACAGCGAAGACGTTTCCACTTACGTGGCTTCCCGGCTCGAAGCCGCGTTCCGGTTGACTCAGAACTTCAATCGCCCCAGCTCCTGGCTCTCCAGAGCCAATACCTTCGTCTATGAGCTCGATTTTCGCAGAGTGAAAGTGGCGGCCAGCAGTTTGCAGGTCTACCCCGGCGAAATTTCTGAGCTCGCCACCGCTACACGCGTCGGCGGGCCCGCGTTCACCTGGATCCGCGACACGCGTGATGTGCCCACCGATGCGCGCCGCGGCACTTACACCAGCTTTCAGGAGTTTCTCTCCGCCAGATTTTTGGGCGCACAAGCTGAGTTCAACCGTATCGATGTTTCAAATTCGAGCTTCTACGCCTTCGACAAAGGCCAATTCGTCTTAGCCCGGAACACCCGCTACGGCCAGATTCGTGCATTCGGATCCGGTTCAAGCGAGCTGATTCCATTGCCCGAACGTCTTTTCGCAGGCGGCCCTGTTTCGCTCCGCGGATTTTCTCAGAATGCGGCTGGCCCGCGCGATCCGGAAACCGGCTACCAGATTGGCGGCGCGGGATCGCTCACTAACAGCACCGAGCTGCGTCTGCCGCCGCCTACGTTGCCCTTCTTAGGCAACACGGTTAGCTTTGTGGTCTTTCACGACATGGGCAACGTCTTCACGAATGCGGGCGACGCATGGGCCAGTGCACTGCGCGTTCGCCAACCGAACAGCGATGAGTGCCGCGATCTGACTTCTGGCACTCCCCAAAATCCCCCTGTGCCAAATGGCCCCACGACCTCCACGGGAATTCAGGGCCAGTGCAGCTTCAACGACTTCTCTCATGCACTTGGAGCTGGCTTGCGTTACCACACGCCTGTTGGTCCAATTCGCTTCGATTTCAGCTATAACCTGAATCCACCGATCTATCCGGTCAACGTCAACTACTCAATTCCCATTTCGACCGCGACCCCAAACGGACCCTACCAGGCGCCGTACGTGGGCCAGGCTCCGCACATCAATTTCTTTTTCAGTTTGGGGCAGGCTTTCTGATGCGCAAATCAAGTCCAATCCGGATCGAGGTTCTGCGCAGGCTCACGCAAATCTGCGTTTTTGCCGTGTGTCTAATGCTCGCTGCAACGGGGCGGGGCCGGGCGCAATCGAATCAGAATCAGGCATCGCCTCCGGCTCAATCCTCTGTTCTGTTGGACCGCGCGGTAGCCGTGGTAAACGGTCACTTGATTCTTGCCAGTGATCTCGACGACGAAATCCGGCTTTCGGTCCTGGATCCTAACCAGGGCGGCCAAGGCCCGCTCACCCCGCAACGGGCATTGGAGCAGTTGATCAGCCGCTCTCTCATCGAGCAGCAGATTCGCCAGGAAGACGCGCAAACCATCGAGCCGTCGCAGGCAGAGGTCGACGCCCGCCTGGCCCAGATTCGCGAGCAACTTCCCGAATGCGTCCGCCAGAACTGCGCATCAGACTCCGGATGGAAGACATTCCTGTCGTCGCACGAGTTGGCTCCCGAACGAGTCGAAGCTTATCTCCGCTACCGGCTTGAAATTCTGCGTTTCATTGAGCAACGGTTCCGCCAGGGCATCCAGATCTCACCGCAACAAATCGATTCGTATTACCACGATGTGCTTCTGCCGCAGTACACGCCCGGCGATACAATCCCGCCGCTCGACCAGGTGGCTCCGCGCATTCAGGAGATTCTGCTGCAGCGGCAGGTCAATGTCCTGTTCAGCAGCTGGCTCGACAATTTGCGCCAGGAGGGTGAAGTCGAGGTCCTCGATCCCGCGCTTGCCCCCGCGCCCGGCACCAATCAAATTCGGCAAAGCTCGGCGAGAGGAGGTCCATGAGCGAGACGCCCTCCATCACGGGGACTCCTGCTGGCTCGCCGCGACCCGAACGGAGGAGCATGCGCAGCCGTTTGCGCCGATTCTTCCTGCGTCATGTCCCGCTTACCTTGGCCGGCATTTTGGTCCTGTTAGTGGTCCTCGCCGTGGGCGCCTATTTTATCGCCAGCTCCGGGGCATTTGAGAATGTGGTTCGAAAGCACCTTGTCGCCTCGATTGAGGACCTCACCGGCGGCAAGGTTGAGGTTGCCTCTTTTCGCTGGCGTCTGTTCCATCTTGAAGCCGAAGCGGACGGCATTGTGATTCATGGCCTCGAGGACCCTGGCGAGGTGCCCTACGCGCAGATCGACAAGCTTCGCATACGGTTAAGCGTTTTCAACTTCTTCAGCCCCCAATTCCGCCTGAGCGATCTCGAAATCTCGCGGCCGAGGCTGCATTTCATTTTTTATCCCGATGGATCGACAAATCAGCCACACCCGCGCAAGCCGGAAAATTCCCGCAGATCGGTGCAGGATACTCTGTTCGATCTCGAGGCCGGCCACATCGCAGTGGAACAGGGAATCGTCGACTACGATAACCGCGCCGCTGCCTTCGACAATAAGAATCGTTACGCCCCGCTTGACTTTGAGGCCAGCGATGCATCGCTCGTGATGCGTTACGTTTCCGGTTTCCGCGGGCTCTACCAGATCGAGGCCGGATCCACTGACCTGAATCTCTCGCGCAAGGTGCCTCGCGGCGGAGGGCCGGTAAAAGGTGCTGTTCATGCCACACTTGACCTCGAACGCGCGCGAATCACCTTACGCAGTTTGCGGATT
>Ga0181537_10004349_pt1 | contig 11791 bp, 6 predicted proteins | sample PEATcosm2014_Bin_39_FD_119765 | JGI IMG/M metagenome (GOLD analysis project Ga0181537, IMG submission 119765) | Peatland microbial communities from MTU Mesocosm Facility, Houghton, MI, USA - PEATcosm2014_Bin23_10_metaG | ecosystem: Environmental > Terrestrial > Soil > Wetlands > Peat | place... | reverse complement strand
GAAGGTCTCCAGCGAGACGCTGCGATAGACGCTGCGGTCGCCTTCCTCGCCCGTGCTCTCGAGTGACGTCGCACGCTGCCAGCCGGCCGGAAAGCGCACGCTCACCTCCACCGGAATCCGGCGGGCGTAGAAGCCGGCCGGGTAGAGCACGAGATCGTTCGGCTCGAGGATGAGGCTCGCATCACTCATCTGCAGATCGCCGACCCGATCGCTGGTCGGGGAGAGGTAATCGAAGCGCACCTCGACGGAGCTCGCGCCCGCGGGCAGCTGCGGGCGCAGCGCGAACACATTCAGGGGATCGCGCGTCCAGGCGATGGGCGCGCCGTTCGCCGTGAATTCGATCGCCGCCAGCCGGTCGACGGGCCCTTCCGGAGCGTGCGTTCCGGGCAACCACTTCGGGTACAACAGTACGGGATGCGGACCTAAGCCCGTCACGGTCTCCTGCACGTGCACGATGCGCCGCTGCACATCACGTGCGTCCGCCTCGATGCGGATCTGGCCGGGGTAGGGGGTGTCGCGAGGCGGGGGAACCGCGGCAGGTTCGGAAGCCGCACTGGCGAGCATTCCCGGTGCGGCGCCGAGGAGGGTCCATAGTGCGAGGGCGAGGTGCAAAACTCTCCGCATGATCATCCCACCTTAGCCGTGCAGCAGGTCGGGCAATCTAAGCGACGGGCCGAGAAAAGGCCAGCGCACGGGCCGGGACTGGAGGTCGTATCCCCCCAAGCCGTCTTGGAGCATCATTGCAGCTCGCGCTCGCACTATCGGGCCGACACCTTAGGGAGAGCTGATGGACATCCATGAGTACCAGGCGAAGGAACTGCTGTCCGAATACGGCGTACCCATCCTGCCGGGTGCCGTCGCGTACAGCGCCGAGCAGGCCTCTTTTTCCGCCTCCGAGCTTGGCGGCTGGCACTGGGCGGTGAAGGCGCAGATTCATTCGGGTGCGCGCGGCAAGGCCGGCGGCATCAAGCTCTGCAAGACCTATCATGAGGTGCACGAGGCCGCCAAGGAGCTTCTCGGCAAGAGACTCGTCACGCATCAAACGGGACCCGAGGGCAAGATCGTGCATCGGGTCTATGTGGAGGTGGCCGAGAAGTTCGAGCGCGAGCTCTATCTCGGAATCGTGCTCGATCGCAAGGCCGAGCGTGTGCGTGTCATCGCCTCCGCCCAAGGCGGCATGGAGATCGAGGAGATCGCGCGCACCGCGCCCGAGGCGATCTTGCAAACGATCGTCGAACCGGCGGTGGGCTTGCAGCCCTTTCAGGCGCGCGAGATTGCCTTCGGGCTCGGGTTGAACTTGAAGCAGGTGAGCCGGGCGGTGACCGCCATCCTGGGTGCCTATCGCGCATTTCGCGATCTCGACGCGACCATGGTCGAGATCAATCCGCTGGTCATCACCAAGGACGATCGCGTGATCGCGCTCGATGCGAAGATGTCCTTCGATGACAACGGACTGTTCCGCCATCGCGAGGTCGCGGAAATGCGCGACCTCGCGCAGGAGGATCCGCGCGAGGCCGAGGCATCACTCGACAACTTGAGCTACGTAGGACTCGACGGGGATATCGGCTGCATCATCAACGGCGCCGGTCTCGCCATGGCGACCATGGACACCATCAAGTATGCCGGCGGCAATCCGGCGAACTTCCTCGATGTGGGCGGAGGCGCCTCTCCGGACCGGGTCGCCAAAGCTTTCAAACTGGTGCTCTCCGATGCCAAGGTGAAGGCCATCCTCGTCAACATATTCGCCGGCATCAACCGCTGCGACTGGGTGGCGCAAGGGGTGGTGCAGGCGGTGCGGGACATCGGCATCAAGGTCCCTCTCGTGGTGCGTCTCGCGGGCACCAATGAGGCGGAGGGCCGCAGCATCATCGCCTCGAGCGAGCTCGCGATCACGAGTGCCGATACGCTCGCGGAGGCCGCCGAGAAGGTGGTCGCGGCGGCGCGCGCGGCCGGCGCATCCGGTTCTGCGGCGAAGGCGTGAGGGCCCTGCCATGAGCATACTCATCGACGAGACCACGCGGGTCATCATCCAGGGATTCACCGGCGATAAGGCGACCTTCCATGCCCGGGAGATGATCGCCTATGGAACGAACCTCGTGGGCGGCGTGACGCCGGGGAAGGGCGGTCAGCGCCATCTCGACCGCCCCGTGTTCAACACGGTGAAAGAGGCCGTCAAATCCACGGGTGCGACCGCGAGCCTCGCGTTCGTTCCGCCCGCCTTTGCGGCGGATGCCCTGATGGAAGCGGCCGATGCGGGCATCCGGCTTCTCTGCACGATCACCGACGGGATACCCGCGCAGGACATGATGCGCGTCAAGCGCTACCTCAAACGCTATCCCCGGGACGAGCGCACGCTGCTCGTCGGGCCGAACTGCGCCGGCATCATCAGTGCCGGCAAGGCCATGCTCGGCATCATGCCGGGACACATCTACCGGCGCGGCAGTGTCGGCGTCGTGTCGCGCTCGGGGACTCTCGGCTATGAGGCGGCCTCGCAGATGAACGCCCTCGGCATCGGTCAGACGACGAGCGTCGGCATCGGCGGTGATCCCATCAACGGCAGCTCGTTCCTCGATCACCTCATGCTCTTCGAGCAGGATCCGGAGACCGAGGCGGTGATCATGATCGGCGAGATCGGCGGCCCGCAGGAAGCCGAGGCGGCCCGCTGGGTCAAGGAGAACATGAGCAAGCCGGTGGTCGGCTACGTGGCCGGACTCACCGCGCCGAAGGGGCGGCGCATGGGGCATGCGGGCGCGATCGTATCCACGAGTGGCGACAGTGCGGCCGAGAAAGCCGAGATCATGCGCTCCTATGGATTGATGGTGGCGCCGAGCGCCTCGCAGCTCGGTGCGACCGTCGCCGCCGTGCTCGGTGGTGCATCCTCTCGACGATGAACGCGGACGCGGCCGCCGCCCTTGCCTCGAGGCAGCTCGATGTCGAGGACTACGAAGCCGGGCTCGCGGCGCTGCTGCAGGGGTTGCTGATCGAGGTCGCGCGCCGGCACCAACCCGAGGTGGTCGCCCTCCTCGAAGACCATGCGAGCGGGCTCGATCTGGCGCCAGCCACGCTCGCGCGCGCACTCCAGGCGCAGGGCATCTGGTTTCAGCTGCTGAGCATCGCCGAGCAAAACTCGGCGATGCGCCGGCGTCGCGAGGTGGAGAACGAGCGCGGCTATCCGAAGGTGCGGGGCACATTCGCACAGCTCATCGCCGATGCGGCCGAGCGGGGCGTCGGCGCGGAGCAGATGCGCCGTTGTCTCGCGAGCTTGCGCATCCGTCCGGTCCTCACCGCACATCCGACCGAGGCCAAGCGGGTCACCGTGCTCGAGGCGCACCGGCGCATCTATCGCAAGCTCATGGACCTCGAGTCGCCGCGCTGGACCCGTCGCGAGCGCCTCGATCTCATCGGCCAGTTGAAGAACGAGATCGAGCTCCTGTGGCTCACGGGGGAATTGCGGCTGGAGAAGCCGACGGTCGCGCACGAGGTGGCCTGGGGACTGCATTTTTTCCGCGAAACGCTCTTCGAGGCCGTTCCGGCCCTGCTCGACAAGCTCGATCACGCGGTCGCGCAGAGCTACCCCGGGGAGCGCTTCGAGATTCAGCCGTTCTTCCAGTTCGGCACCTGGATCGGCGGCGACCGCGACGGCAACCCTTTCGTCACCAACGAGGTGACACGCCACGCGCTCGCTGAGAACCGCAAGGCGAGCCTGACACGCTACCGCGCCCGCATCGGGGAGCTGCTGCGCACGCTCTCGATCGCCGCGAGCGCTGCGCTTCTTCGCGAGTCGCTCGCCGCGCCGCTCGCACGCCGGCTCGAGGAGTCGGGGGATGGCGCGGGCATCGCCGTCCGCAATCCCGGCGAGCCCGTCCGGCAGTATCTTGCGTGCCTGCTGCGCAAGCTCGATGCGAGCCGGGCCGATTCGCCCGCCGGCGTGGGCGCGGCACGAGGCTATCGGGAGGCGAGCGAGCTCATCGCGGACTTGCGGGCGCTCGAGGAAGCTTTGGCCGAGTGCGGCTCCCCCGAGCTGGCCCACGCGACGCTGCGGCCTCTGCGGCGCGAGGTGGAGAGCTTTCGATTCAGCACGGTGCGCCTCGATCTGCGCGAGAACACGACGCGCACCACCGAGGCGCTCCAGGCTTTGTGGAGCGCGTCGGGTGCGCGCGGGCCTGCGCCGGAGCGTGATTCGCCCGACTTCAAGAGCTGGCTCCTGGAGGAGCTCGCTCGTCCGAGACTGACGGCGCGCCCGGATCGGGAGTCGCTCCCGCCGCAGGCGGCGGAGACCCTCGGGATGTTCGAGCTCGTGCGCACGGCGCGCAGAGATTACGATCGGGACGTCATCGGCAGCTTCGTGCTCAGCATGTCGCGCAGCGCCGCCGATGTGCTCGGCGTCTATCTGCTCGCCAAGGAGGGCGGGTTGTACGCGGATCTCGCGGCGGTGGAGACCTGCAACCTGCCCATCGTGCCGCTCTTCGAGACCATCGAGGATCTGCGTGCGGCCCCTGCCATCATGCGCGAGTTGCTGGCGGTGCCGCTGGTCAAGCGCAGCATTCGTGCCCTGGGGGGCGTACAGGAAGTGATGATCGGCTACTCCGACTCCAACAAGGACGGCGGCTTTCTCGCCTCCAACTGGGAGCTCTACAAGACGCAGGTGCGGTTGACGCGGCTGGGGCGCGAGCTCGGTATTCCGATCTCCTTCTTTCACGGGCGCGGCGGGTCGGTGAGCCGGGGCGGCGTGCCTGCGGGGCGCGCGATCGCCGCGCAGCCCGCAGGCTCCATCCATGGACGTTTCCGCGTCACCGAGCAGGGCGAGGTGGTCTCATTCAAGTACGCGAACAAGGGCACCGCCGCCTATCAGCTCGAGCTGTTGTCGACGAGCGTGATCGAGCACAGCTTGAAGTCCGAGCAGGAGCCGGCGCTCGTGCCCGTGCCCGAGTTCGACGATGCCATGGAAGCGCTCGCCGCCACCTCGCTGGCTGCCTATCGGCGCCTCGTCCAGCAACCTCGACTGGTGCATTACTTGCAGTGCGCCAGCCCTCTCGCCGAGCTCGCCATGCTCAACATGGGCTCGCGACCGGTGCGCCGCTTCGGCGCAGACACGCTGGCGGATCTGCGCGCGATCCCCTGGGTGTTCGCCTGGTCGCAGAATCGTCATCTCATACCGGGCTGGTACGGAATCGGCAGCGGCATCAGCGCATTTCTCGAGGTGCGCCGGGAATCGGGGCTGGCGCTGCTGCGTCGCATGTTTGACCGATCCCGTCTGTTTCGTCTCATCATCGATGAGGCGGAAAAGACGCTCCTGCAGGTGGATCTCGAGATCGCGGGCGATTACGCACAGCTGGTGAGCGATGCGGGCCTGCGCGAGGCCATCATCGGCGCGGTGCGCTCGGAGTACGAGCTCACCGCGGCGATGCTCCTCGAGGTGAGCGAAGGGCGCCTCGTGGCCGAGCGCTTTCCCCGGCTGCGCGCGCGCCTCGCGCGCAAGCTCCCGACCATCAATCGGGTCAACCGGCAGCAAGTCGAGCTGCTGCGCCGCTTCCGGGCGGCCGAGACCCCTGCCGATCAAGAAATCTACAAACCCGCGTTGCTGCTCTCCATCAACTGCATCGCCGGCGGCTTCGGTAGCACGGGTTGAGCAATCTTTCACTCTCACGGAGAACAACATGAGCTTTACCACGATCGAGCAGGCGCGCCCACGGCTGCAGCGCTCGGAACTCGCCGTGCCGGGATCGAACACGGCGCTGTTCGAGAAGGCCGCGCGGTCGGCGGCCGATGTCATATTCCTCGACTGCGAGGATGCGGTGGCTCCCGATGACAAGGAGCAGGCTCGGCGCAACATCATCCAGGGGCTCAATGAGATCGACTGGGGCTCGAAGACCCTCATGGTGCGCATCAATGGTCTCGACACCCATTACATGTATCGTGATGTCATCGACATCTGCGAAGCGTGTCCGCGCCTCGACATGCTGCTGATCCCGAAGGTGGGCGTCGCGCAGGATGTGTATGCCCTCGACATGCTGGTGACCCAGATCGAGACCGCCAGGCGCCGCACGAAGCGCCTCGGATTCGAGGTGCTCATCGAGACCGCGCTCGGCATGGCGAATGTGGAGACGATCGCGCAGTCCTCGCCCCGCCTCGAGGCCATGAGCTTCGGTGTGGCGGACTACGCCGCCTCGACCCGCGCGCGCACCACCGTCATCGGTGGCGTCAACAAGGATTCCGGCGTGCTCACCGACAAGGATGCGGACGGCCGGCGCGAGTACTTCTGGACCGACCCCTGGCATGGCGCCCAGACCCGCATGCTGGTCGCATGCCGCGCCTACGGACTGCGGCCGATCGATGGTCCCTTTGGTGATTTCAGCGATCGTGAGGGGTTCATTGCGGCGGCCAATCGGGCTGCCGTGCTGGGCTACGAGGGCAAGTGGGCGATTCACCCCTCGCAGATCGAGCTCGCGAACCAGGTCTATACGCCGACCGAGGCCGAGGTCAGCAAGGCGCGGCGCATTCTCGAGGCCATGAAGCAGGCCGCGCGCGAGGGGCGCGGCGCCGTCTCGCTCGATGGCCGTCTCATTGATCTCGCGAGCATCCGCATGGCCGAGGCGCTCATTGCCAAGGCGGATGCGATCGTCGGCGCCGGCGCAGGAGCCTGAGGTGGCCTGCGCGCCCGCAGAGCCTCGCCGAGGCGTGCCTGGCCGGGGCGTGCCTCGTCAGGGCGTGCCTGGCTGGGGCGTGCCTCTTGCTCGGCTCGCGCTGCTCGCTTTCTGTCTGTCGATGGCCGTCGATGCCGGCGCCGCGGGCGCACGTGCGCGCGATCTCGGCGTTCCCTTCGACGGCACGCCGGGACCTTTCAACGCGATCACGGACGTCCACGGCGTCGAGGTCGGCCACGTCACGCTCATCTCGGGGAGCGGTGCGCTCGAGGTGGGCAAAGGTCCGGTTCGCACCGGGGTCACGGCGGTGTTCCCGCGCGGCAAGTCCTCGCTCGACCTCGTGTTCGCCGACTGGTTCACCCTCAATGGGAACGGCGAGATGACCGGTACGACCTGGGTGCACGACTCGGGGTTCCTCGAGGGGCCGGTGATGATCACCAACACCCACAGCGTCGGGGTGGTGCGCGACGCCGTCATCGCCTGGCGTCTCAAGCAGGCGCCGCCGGATGAGGAGGGCTATGCCTGGTCGCTGCCCGTGGTCGCGGAGACCTGGGATGGCTATCTCAACGACACGAATGGATTTCATGTGCGGCCCGAGCACGTGTTCCAGGCTCTCGACTCCGCGCACGGCGGCGCGGTGGAGGAGGGCAGCGTCGGCGGCGGCACGGGCATGATCTGCAACGAGTTCAAGGGCGGCATCGGTACGGCCTCGCGCGTGCTCGCCGCGAAGTACGGCGCCTACACGGTCGGCGTGCTGGTGCAATGCAATTACGGTCAGCGCGACCAGCTGCGCATCGCGGGCGTCCCGGTGGGCCGGGAGATACCCGAAAAGCCCATCTGGGACGACGATGTGGGCTCGATCATCGTCATTGTCGCGACCGATGCACCGCTCATACCGACGCAGCTCAATCGCGTCGCGCGACGGGTCGCCCTCGGCCTGGGGCGTGACGGCAGCTTCTCCGGCGACGGATCGGGAGATATCTTCATCGCCTTCTCGACGGCGAACCCCGGTGCGGCCGCCCCCGGCGCCGTCCGGCACATCGACATGCTGCCGAACGATCAGCTCAATCCCGTCTTCCTCGCGACCGTGCAGGCGACGGAGGAGGCGGTGGTCAATGCGATGGTGGCGGCGCAGACGATGAGTGGCGTCGATGGACACACGGTGCAGGGACTGCCGCACGATCGGCTGCGCGCCATCCTCAAGAAGTACAACCGGCTCGCGCCGGCTCCTTAGGCCCCAAGGATCAATCGGGCCGGCTCGCCGCAAGCCGGGCCGTGTAGTCGATGGCGGGATGGTGGTGATGGTCGCAAAAGCCCAGATTGCCCACGGTGCTTCGGCCGCGGCCGGTGCTCACCTGGCACCACCCGATGAACCAGCGGGCGGCGCCTGGATCGTAGTATCCATACCGCTCGAGCGTCGTATCGGCTGAGGGCGGAAAATCCGCCGACTGAAGCGCATAGGATTGGACCTCACTCACGCACTCGCGCACGAATCGCTCGACATTGCGCTGTTCGCTCTCCGGCTGGATGAGGGACCAACCCTGCACGTGCTTCGCGCGCTCCGCGCAGTCGTCCGAGGCGAGCACATCACTCGGCAGCCAGCGCGAGAAATAATGGAAGCCGCGCGTGATCGATGGCGACAAGAGAAGATCATCGAGCGCGGGCGGATAATGGCCGTTGTCGGCGTGATAGCGATCGAGCGCCGCCACGATCGGCCACCCGAGTTTCTCGACGGCGGCCAGATTGGCGTTCGCCACCGCATCCTGCGCGAGTGCCTGATGGGCGTGATGGAAGCGCCAGTAGCACGACACGGGCCCGAGAATCAGGCACACCCAGACCATGAATCGCAGGAAGTTCCGGAGCGGGAGCGGGTCGGTGGTGTAGAGCGGCTGCATGCGCGGCAAAATCAATTGGGGAGGACTTAAGCAGCCGCGAGTCGCGCCGGTCAATGCGAGTGAAACGAAGCGTGACGCGCCGCACGAGTCCCGGGGCCGCCCGCAAGGCCTCAATGAGGCGCGGCGCCTCCCAGCACCGCGCCGCGATGCAGGGCAGGGCCACCCAGGGTGGGGCTCGCTCGATGGGTCGTCGGGGCCGTCCGCGGCGGAGTGGAGGGTGCGGCCCGATTGAAGAATGGGGCTCGGGTCGAGGATGCGGCTCGGGTCGGCTGCGAGTTCCCGGCATGCGCACTTGCCGGCGCCCTCACGGCGGCTCCGAGGTCGGCGGCAATTCGTGCGCCTCGCGATCCTTGCGCAGGAACATCAGCTGCATCGCCGGCACGACCACCAGCAGCATGAGAGGTCCGAACAGCATCCCGCCCACCACGACCGTCGCGAGCGGCCGCTGCACCTGGCTGCCGATGCCGTGCGAGAAGGCGGCCGGCACGAGCCCGATGCACGCCGAGAGCGCCGTCATGAGGAGCGGCCGCATGCGCTTCTCCGCGGCCCGTTCCATGGCCTCGAAGGGCGCCATCCCCTGCATGTGCAACTCGTTGAAATAGGTGAGGACCAGGATGCCGTTCATCACGGACACCCCGAACAGCGAGATGAAGCCGATGGCGGCCGAGATGCTGAAGGGCAGGCCCGCGACCTTGAGCGCAAGTACGCCGCCCGCGGCGGAGAAAGGAATGCCCGCAAGGGCGAGCAGGCTGTCGCGCACGGAGTTGAACAGGCTGTAGAGCAGCACCAGGATGAGCCCGAGACTCAAGGGCACGAACACCGCGAGACGTTGCTGCGCCACCTCGAGGTCCTGGAACTCGCCCGCCCAGATGATGCGGTACCCGGTGGGAAGCTTGATGTCGCGCGCTATTTTCTTCTGCGCCTCGGCGACCGTGCCGCCGAGGTCGCGGCCCCGCACGCTGAACTTGATCGGGATGTAGCGCTGCGTGGCCTCGTGATAAATGAACGAGGCACCCGAATCGATGCTGATATCGGCAAGCTCCCGCATCGGCACGTACGCCGTGCCGTTGGAGGTCTGGTAGGTGACCGGGATGCTCGAGATCTTCTCGATGCTGTTGCGAAAGTCCTTGTTGAGCCGTACGGTGAGGTTGAATTGCCGCGGGCCCTCGAGCACCGTGGTGGCGACCTGTCCTGCAAGCCCCGCCTGCACGATGGCGTTCACATCGCCGCTATTGAGGCCGTAACGGGCGGCCTTCTCGCGGTCGACCTTGATGTTGAGATTGGGCTGTCCGACGATATGGAAGACCCCGAGATCCTCCATCCCCCTGACCCCCTGCATCTCCTTGAGCACCCGGCTCGCGATCTGTTCGAGCACGTTGAGGTTCGGCCCGAGGATCTTGACCGAGTTGGCCCCCTTCACGCCTGAGAGCGCCTCCTCGACGTTGTCCTGAATGTACTGGGAGAAATTGAACACCACGCCCGGCAGCGCCGCATCGAACTCCGATTGCAGCTGCGCCGTCAGCTTGTCCTTCGTCATGCCGGCGGGCCACTCGTCGTAGTTTTTCAGCGGCGCGAACAGCTCGACGTTCGAGAACGGCGAGGCATCGCTGCCGTTGTCGGGCCGCCCGTGCTGCGAGACGACGGTGATGATTTCGGGATGCCTCAGCAGGATTTCGCGCATCTTGCGCGTCGCCTCGGTCCCCGCGTCGAGTGACATGGTTTGCGGCATCGCGGCGCGGATCCAGTAGTTGCCCTCCTCGAGCGCGGGCAGGAACTCACTGCCGAGGAAGGGCACGAGACAGCCGACGAGCAGCAACACCAGGACGCCGATCCCCACCACCAGTCCGCGCCGGTTGAGCGCGAACTCGAGCGCAGGAGAGTAGAGGCGATGCAGGCCGCGCACGATGAGAGTCTCGGTCTCCTTCAGGCGCTCCGGGAGCAGCACCGAGGAGAGAACCGGCGTGACGGTGAAGGTGGCGAGAAGTGCGCCGGCGAGTGCGTAGCCGTAGGTGCGCGCCATGGGCCCGAAGATCTGTCCTTCGACCCCCTGCATCGTGAACAGCGGCCCGAACGCGGCGATGGTGATGCAGGTGGAGAACAGGATCGCCCGGTCGACCTGGAGCGCGGACAAGAGAATCATGCGCAGGCGCACGGTCCAGTGGAAATCACTGCCCGCCGTGGGGTCGACGCCATAGGTGCCCTGGCGCAGTGCCTCGACCATCTGTGCCTGCAGGTTGGGCATCGATTGCAGGTTGCGGAAGATGTTCTCGACGAGGATGACCGCCGAGTCGATGATGATGCCGAAGTCGACCGCGCCGATCGACAGCAGGTTGGCGTCCTGCCCCTGCAGCACCAGGATGATGATCGAGAAGAAGAGAGCGAACGGAATGTTGACGCCGACGATGATTGCGCTGCGCAAGTCGCCGAGAAAGACCCACTGCACCAGGAACACCAGCAGACAGCCGAAGATGAGGTTGTGCAGGACGGTATGGGTCGTCACTTTGACGAGTGTGGTTCGATCGTAGTACGGCACGAGCTTCACGCCCGGCGGCAAGCTGCCGTCCGTGTTGATCTCCTCGACCGTCTTCTTGATGCGGGGAATCACATCGTTGGTGTGCTGGGTGCGTCCCATGACGACGATCGAGGCTGCCACGTCATCGTCATGATCTCGGCCGGCGATGCCCAGTCGCGGGACGTAGCCGATGTAAACGCGCGCCACGTCCTTCACCAGCACCGGCACGCCATTGTACTGGCCCAGAACGACGTTCTGGATATCCTCGACATGGTAGCCCTTGGTCAAATCGTCGTTGCCGCCGCTGTCGATGAGTCCGACGCCGCGGATATTGATCGACTGTTGGCCAATGGTGACCTCGCGCCCGCCGACGTTGATGTTCGCATTGCCCAGCGCCGTGAGCAGTTGCGGCACCGTGACGCCGAACGCCTGCAGCTTGCGCTGATCCGCCTCGACCTCGAACTCCTTGGTGGTGCCGCCCCAGCTGTTGATCGCCACCACGCCGGGAATGGTCGACAAGCGGCGCAATGCGATCCAGTCCTGCACGGTGCGCAGGTTGGTCAATCCGAAGTTCGGCGGACCGACCACCTGGTAGCGGTAGACCTCGCCGACCAGGCTCGATGCCTGGATCTGCGGCAATACGTTGTTCGGAAGATTGACGTTCTGCTGCAGGCTCAGCGCCGCCTGCGTATAGGCGAAGTAGTAGTCGACACCGTACTTGAAGGTGACGCGTACGAACG
>Ga0181537_10004348_pt1 | contig 11792 bp, 10 predicted proteins | sample PEATcosm2014_Bin_39_FD_119765 | JGI IMG/M metagenome (GOLD analysis project Ga0181537, IMG submission 119765) | Peatland microbial communities from MTU Mesocosm Facility, Houghton, MI, USA - PEATcosm2014_Bin23_10_metaG | ecosystem: Environmental > Terrestrial > Soil > Wetlands > Peat | place... | reverse complement strand
CCGTGGTTGAGGCCTACGAAGTCGAACGCGATTTTCCGGTCATCGGACGCCGCTCGATGCTGTTGAATGCGCGCGAGGTGCTCAACCAGACCAATTCCCGCAAACTCATTCTGCTGGCGATCGAAGACGTCACCGGGCGGCGCGCCGCCGAGCGGGAGATCGTGGCGCTGTTGGCGCAGAAGGAAACTTTGCTGCAGGAGATGCAGCATCGTGTCGCCAATAGCCTGCAGATCATCGCCGGCATCCTGCTGCTCAAAGCCGGAACGGTGGAGTCGCCGGAAACCCGGCTGCATCTGCGCGACGCGCACGACCGAGTCATGTCGTTAGCCACGGTGCAGCAACAGCTGCAGGCTTCCGGACACGGCGAGCCGATCGAGGTCGGCCCCTATTTGACCCGGCTATGCGACGCGCTGGCGGTCTCCATGATCGGCGACAGCCGGCCGATCGCGGTGCGGGTCAAGGCCGATGCCGGCACGGCGCTTTCCGGCGAGGCGGTGGGCATAGGACTGATTATCACCGAACTCGTGATCAATGCGCTCAAGCACGCATTCCCGGCCGACGGCGGCGGAGAAATCCTGGTCCGCTACGCCGCCGACGAGGCCAATTGGCACTTATCGGTGTCGGACAACGGCGGCGGGTTGCAAAAGAACAGTCGCGGCGGCAGGCGGACCGGATTGGGAACCAGCATCGTCGAAGCGCTGGCGCTTCAGCTCAAAGCCCGAGTCGAGATCACCGCCGGGACGCCGGGCATGACGGTATCGATTGTGCACGCCGAATAGGAACGACGGGGCTTCGGACGGCAAAGGCAACGGGGAGTAAAATCATGTCGCTCGGACTCATTCTCTCTCGATCGTCCGAAGCTAGATGTATATCGCAACTCGTGCACCCCCGACCTGCAACAACAATTGACGAGCAGTCGCGCATACTCCGCCTTTGTGGCAACTAATGTGTCGAATAGCGCAGCGCCATCCGATTAGTCGTGGTACACATGAAACGGTCTTGAGGTGTGGCGCTCCTTAAAGTTCAGGCAATTGAATGCGCGCCGGATTTGGTGCGGCAATCACCAGCCGTCCGGCGTACATCTGACGGGCGATCGAGGGTTGGACCATTCACATTGGAGGTGGCCGCCGCTAGGCGTACTCGCCAAACCAGCTGTCGCTGCCGTGGCGAGAAGCGCCAATGCCAGAATGACTTTTCTTGCGACTATCATTATTCCGAACATTTTTGCCAGAGAAGCATGTGAGAGTATCGCCCTCCGGCAACCAATGGGGCCGGAGGGCGATATGTCAGTTCGCACTTAATTGCCATTCTTTGGAGCGTAGAAGTCGCCCTGTTCAGCTTGCTTCAATTCTGGAGCGGTCGGCTGCTGAACGATCGTCTTGCCGGAAGCGTAGAAGTCGCCCTCTTCCGCCTGTTTGGTTTGCGCAGCGGTCGGTTGCTGCACGACCGTGTTGGAGGGCGCATAATAGTCCCCTTCCGTTGCCGACACCTCAGCCGCCGCGGCCGGCGCTGCGACTAACAGCATAAGGCCGGCGACCAAGGACAACTTGCTGGTGATAGTCATGTTTGAATTCCTTTATTTGGTCCGGAAAATGGAGATGTCTATATATCCGATGGATATGGCAACACCCGCATCGCTGTTTTCAACCGGGCAGGAGAATTCCTCAGGCAGTGGGGGCATCAGGGCACAAAAGAGGAGGCGAATGCCGGTGTCGGCGGCGCGTTTATGCAGGTGGTGCACTGCATAGCTCTTGGGACCGACGAACTGGTCTACGTTTGCGATTGGCAGGGCGATCGAATCCAGGTGTTCGATAAGACGGGGACTTTCAAAAAAATATCCGGATCAAGAGAGGGCGCAACCTCCCCGATCATTGGGGGACCGTTTGGTGGATTGGATTTTCTTCGGACCGCGAGAAATAGTACATCTACGTCGCCGATGGCGGCGACGAACAGGTTAAGATTCTCGATCGTGTTAGTGGCGAAGTTCTCTCGAGCTTCGGTCGCTCCGGCCATCAAATCGGCGAATTTACCCACGCCCACACACTGGCCGTCGATTCCAAAGGTAATATTTATGTGGCCGAGACCGACTGGGGCCGAAGAGTACAGAGGCTTAAACCGGTAAGGTAAGAGAGACAAATCTGTCAGCGACTGCCTCAGAGAGTCTGAGTCATATGGCCAAGACGCAACGAAGTTCGATTGGCGCAATTCTCGCTAAAAAGTGGCAACGCCGATCAAATGCGCTCGCATCGCAATTGCTATTTCAGGCGTTGGGAAAGACGTTCTTGAAAAGATTGGTGCCGCGACGCAGGGTAACGGGCCGATCAACGCAAATTGATAACGTGAAGCGATTCTTGATGGAGCGAAAGAAGTTAGGTGGAGTTCTTGTTACCGGCGATGGGCCTTGATGCTTCATTCGTCAGCTTGACGCTCCGGAGCCTCGCCGATCGGCGGCTCAGGAGCTGAACCAATAAAAGGGAAACCGAACCATGACCCCGAAGATGATCGTTGTGGCGATCGTGCTGCTTATGAGCGCAACATCGGCCGCGCTGGCGCAGGCCAATTTCACGACAGGCACGGCTGGGGGCGACGCGGCAGCTGGATACCCCACATCCAATGGATACGGAACCGGCCTTTATGCCTACGCCCCCGGCTATAGCGGCCCTTACGCACCCGCTCCGGGCCATCGTTACGGTCACATTGCTCGTGATCGTGAGCGGTGAGGGCGGACGGATTTAACCGTTAGGTCATGGAACCGCGGCACGAGCCGCAGTCCATACGGCACTGTTGCCGGACGCTCCGAGCGCCGTGTGAGTGCGGTCCGGGTTTCCTAGAAGCCTTACGATTGGAGTAGTCGCAATGAATGCCGTTCCGAAAAGCAAACGTCCTAAAGTCAATTACGATCGCCCCGAACATGCGCGCAGGCGTCAGGAAGAGGCTCTCGACGACGCTCTCAAGAATACCTTTCCCGCATCCGACCCAGTTTCGATCGTAGCCGCTCCGGATTTCGAATTCATGCCACGCTCCTCTGGTAACTGGCCGGGGTCAGGCCGGTAATCTTTCGAAAAGCTACGATGAAAGAACTCGTCTCCCTGAAACCAATCGCCGATCCGACACTGGTCACCGAGACAGCGCGGCTTGCCAGCAGTGATTTGGCGTGCTCGATGCGGCGGCGCGTGTGGAATCGATGCGGCGGCATTCCGAAAGATTGCTTGAACGAGCGGCAGAAATGGTACCGGCTGAGGCGGACGAGTTTGGCGAGGGTGTCGAGCGAGATTTCTTCTGCGAAATGTTCCTCGATATAGCGCGCGGCAACGCGTTGCTGCCAAGCTGCGAGCCCGCCCCGAATCGGCGCCTCGGCCCGAGCATGGCCTTGACTGAGGCGCCCGAGGTCGTGCGCCAGGATGATCCCGAGGGCTTCACAATAGAGCGGATTGATTGCCTGCGGCTGATCGACCAGGGCCTTTAACCTGATCGCGTGGTCCCACAGCCCTGCGTCTTCGAAGAACATTAACGGTGTGACCGATGTCTCCGGAAACTCCTTGTTGGGACCGACCGGTAGCGCCGCTTTGTCGAAATAAAAAAAGACCGCACGGGCGAGGCCGCGCGGCTCGTGCCAATCGAAATATTCATGACCGGCCGGCACGAAGAGGAATTTCCGCGCATAGTTGCGGAGCGTGGACTGCGGCAGGCCCTCAAGTATTGTGACCCCTTTGTCGCGCGATCCCACTTCGAACAATACGAGCAAATGGGCGGTACCGCGGAATCGAAACTGGAGTCTGCAATGCCTTTCGACTTGCACAGTTTCCACAGTCATGCCGTTCACGGTCAAAGCACGCCGTTTCACGGCATCGGATGGATAAATCTCCATCGAAGGTTTCTTTGCGTCGAACGTATTTTGAGTGCGTGGCAGGCGAGCGTGATCGCCATTGAGCGACTGTCCTTGCGATCCGATCGCAAGCCGGCTCAGCGATGACAACGGCACGTGCCGTAGCGATTCGCAATTGCTGGAAGCCCGTGACAACACATCCGATATGCACGAATTTGCTAGCATGGTGCAACCCGTGAGGAAGCCGGTGCGCCGGTATCTGCTCGACCGACGACAACGCCTGCCGATTTAATTCCCGCCGGGCGAATGTCTCCATCGTCACTAAGCGTTACCCGACTAACGAAGTCGTTGGGCCAGGTCATACCTTGGTATAGTAGGTCGGGTCGCGCGTAACGCTGCGCCACGGCCTCCGTCTTCCTCCGAATAGTTTGGCAAGCTTGCGCAAATGGCGGCAATATCGAGGAAGCACTTTGCGGGTCTGGCGCGAGAAGATAGAAATAGGTATTGGATCTTGACCGCGAAATAAGCCATTCTGGCAGGGTTGGGATGTAAGCTCATGTATCAAATGAGCCGGCGACAGCTCCTCGGTTCAAGCGCGGTTTGGCTCCTGATGAGCTCGAGCGCGGGGCGCGCCGATTTGATCAAAGGCGGCCTGCCGTGGCGACCCGGTGCGACCGATCCTCCGGACGCAGTCACACCCGGGGGCTGGAAATATTTCTCGCCGCCAGAGGCGGCCGCGGTAGAGGCCTTCGTCGAACGCCTGATCCCGTCCGATGATCTGTCGCCCGGCGGCAAGGACTGTGGTTGCGCCGTCTACATCGACCGCCAGCTCGCGGGTCCTTATGGCCGGTTCGAGGGCTACTACATGTTCGGCCCATTTCAGAGCGGTACCAAGCAACAGGGCCCGCAATCGCCAGTTACGCCGGCGCAGCAATACCGCAAGGCGTTGGCTGCGCTCGATACCGCATGCCGCGCCAAGTATTCGGGAAAGGCCTTTGCCGAACTCGCCGACGACCGGAAGGATGAGGTCATCAAAGGTCTCGAAGACGGCTCGCTAAAGCTCGACGGCGCCGACAGCCAGGATTTTTTCAAGCTCATCCTCAAGGACACGCAAACTGGCTTTCTCGCCGATCCGATCTATGGCGGTAACAGAGATATGGCGTCGTGGAAGATGATCGGCTTTCCCGGCGCGCATTATGATTACCGCGACTGGATCGATCGTCACAATCAAACCGTGACGCTACCGCCGGTCGGCATCAACAATCATCCAAACTGGTCACCATGAACCGCTGACATCCGCTTAACTCACGCATTGCCGGTAGGAAGCAGAATGCCGCGAAAACTACCCCGTAAGGATGTGGCCATAATCGGTTTGGGATGGACCGGGTCCATTCTTGCACAGGAATTGACGGACGCCGGCCTCGACGTGGTGGCGGTCGAGCGTGGTCCATGGCGCAATACGGCGACCGACTTTCCCATCTCCTATATGCAGGACGAGTTGCGGTTCCGCATCCAGCATGAATTATTTTTGCAGCCGTCACAGAACACAGTGACATTCCGCCACAACGCCAGTCAAACCGCGCTGCCGGTGCGCAACTGGGGCGCCTTCATGCTCGGCAACGGCGTCGGCGGCGCCGGCGTGCATTGGAATGCCGAAACTTGGCGTTTTTTGCCGAGCGATTTCGTGCTCAAGAGCCATCTGGCACAGCGTTACGGCGCAGGTTTTATCCCGGCCGATATGACTATCCAGGATTGGGGTGTTACTTGGGACGATCTCGAGCCGCATTACGACAGCTTCGAATATCTTTGCGGAACGTCCGGAACCGCCGGCAACATCAACGGCAAGATCCAAGCAGGCGGCAATCCGTTCGAAGGGGCGCGCTCGCGGCCTTATCCGACGCCGGCGATGAAACAGGGCTACGGCCACGCGCTGTTCGGCGAAGCAGCCAAGGAACTCGGCTACAAGCCGTTTCCGCAGCCGTCCGGAAATCTATCGCAGGCCTATACCAACCCGCTCGGCGTCAAGATGGGCCAATGCACCTTTTGCGGCTTCTGCGAATGGTTTGGCTGCGCCAATTATTCAAAGGCCAGTCCGCAGACCACGATATTGCCGGTGCTCATGCGCAAATCCAACTTCGAGGCGCGCACCGAGTGCGAAGTCATGCAAATCAATCTCGACCGCTCGCGCAGCAGCGCAACCGGAATAACTTATGTGGATTCTTCCGGAGAAGAATGGGAGCAACCGGCCGATCTGGTACTTCTTTGCGCCTTCCAACTGTTCAATGTTCAGATGCTGCTGCATTCGGGCATCGGCGCGCCTTACGACCCGAATACCGGCCAGGGCCAGATCGGTCGTAATTTTACCCATCAGACGGTGTCTGGCGCGCTCGGCTTCTTCGACAAGGACAAATACAATTTCAACCCGTTCATTTCGGCCGGCTCCATCGGCATGTGCATCGATGAGTTTAACGGCGACAATTTCGATCACGGCCCATTGGGTTTCGTCGGCGGCGGCTATATCGGACAGGTGCAGACTAACGGCCGGCCGATTCAGACCAGCGCGGTACCGCCCGATACGCCCGCCTGGGGTTCGAAGTGGAAACAGGCGCTCAAGGATAATTATCTTAGCAACATAAATGTCGGTCCCGCTTGTCACGCGTCATTTTATGCCTATCGCGACACGTATCTCGACCTCGACCCCACATACAAGGATCGCTTTGGCCGGCCGCTGATGCGGCTGACCATCGATCTGCACGACAACGAGATCAAGATGAGCGCGTTTCTCACCGACAAATACGCCGAAATACTGCAAAAGATGGGCGCTAAGCAGGTTGTCAAACAGCCACGCAAAGGCCCCTACGATATTACCCAATATCAGACGTCGCATCTGTGCGGCGGCGCCATCATGGGCGACAATCCTGGCAACAGCGCACTCAACAGATATTTGCAGAGCTGGGACGTGCCAAATTTATTCGTGATGGGCGCGAGCGCCTTTCCGCAGAATTGCGGTTACAACCCGACCGGGACAGTGGGCGCGCTGGCTTATTGGTCGGCCGCCGCGATCGTTTCGCAATATCTCAAAAGCCCAGGTCCGCTCGTACATGCGTGATCGGCAGAAATACCTTGCGTTATTTGCCGACGCGTTTCTCGTCAGCGTGGCGCTATTCTGGCCTGTCGCGGCGCTCGCGGCCGGTATCGACGCGCAAAAATTCGATCAGATCGAAAAGGGACGTTATCTCGCCATCGTCGGGGATTGCGCCGCGTGCCACACGCTGCCGGGGAGCGGGCACGAATTTGCCGGGGGCCGCCCGCTCGAGACCCCGTTTGGCGTGCTTTTAGGTCCAAATATCACGCCCGATCCGCAGACCGGCATCGGCGCCTGGACCGACGACGAATTCGTCAATGCGCTGAAGAGAGGCACCGGACGTGGCGGCACGCTGCTATTTCCGGCGATGCCTTATACTTACTACACTATAGTCACGCGCGACGACGCGCTGGCTATTCGCGCTTATCTCAACACCGTTCCGGCGGTGCGCAACCAAGTGAACCCCGACCAGCTCCCGTTTCCCTTCAGCGTGCGCGCCAGTATTACAGTGTGGAACAAACTCTTTTTCACACCTGAGGAGTTTCATGCTGACAGCAGCAAAAGCGACGAATGGAATCGCGGTGCCTATTTGACCGAAGGCCTCGGTCATTGCGGCATGTGCCACACACCGAAGAACGCGCTTGGTGGTGACGAATCAACCGAAAGAATGGGGGGCTATAATCTACAGGGTTGGTTCGCGCCCAACATCACCGACGACGCGCGTATCGGGCTGGGTTCGTGGTCGGTCGACGATATCGCCACTTACCTCAAGACCGGCCACAATCGCACGAGTGCCGCGACCGGCCTCATGGCGGAAGAGGTCAATCTCTCGACCTCAAAGGTGAGCGACGAGGATCTCAAGGCCATCGCTATATATCTAAAGGACCGGCCCGGTGACCCAACCCATGGGCAAAATCAGGCCCAGGCCCCGCCCACGCCATCCGATCAAGGTGTCATGAAAGGCGGCGCGCAAATTTACGCCGATGAATGTTCGGGTTGTCACGGCGCCAATGGCAAAGGCGTATCGGGCCTGTTCCCGTCACTCAGCGGAACCCCGGTGGTCCAGCAAGCCGACGCGGCTAGCATTGTCCATGTCATCTTGCGCGGCGCGATCAGCGCCGGAACCGATCTAGCGCCGACATCCGCGGCAATGCCGGCGTTTGCTTGGGTCATGAACGACGATCAAGTCGCCGCGGTGGCCACCTATGTCCGCAGTTCGTGGGGCAACGCCGCGCCGGCGGTGAAAGCTGGTGACGTAGCCAAGGAACGCGCCGCTCTTGCCGAACGTAGCGACTGACTGGATCGCTCGCTCCATTGAGGAGATTTGAGCCGGCGCGGCCGGCGCATCGACGCTGACCGAAGCATCACACAAACTTTAATATTCGCTGCGGAATCTCAAAATCCTGTCCCCGCGCGATTGCGATGAGCGTAATCTGGCACGCTTCGCTGCCATGCGCAGAAATGCGCAATCCGTGAAGGACCAATAGTGCCGCAGCTTCCCGCGACACGCGTTGCAATAGTTGCAAATGAAAAAAAACGAAGTCCCCGGCGTCGCGTCGGAGACTTCGTCATGCCGGCAAATCAGGGACAGAACCGATTTAGCGTACCGGTCAGGCGGGGCAGGTATCTAAGCCGGAACAGAACGAAATTGTGGCGGCCACCGGCTTGTCCTTCATCGAGCCGGCCGCAGCCTCCAGCGCCCCGTCGGAGACTTCGAAGGTGAGGAGTTCTTCTTCGCTCTGGTCCATTCTTGTGGTGTCGTTCATGGTACTTTCCTCTCGCTGCCGACGGCGCCCGGCAGAATGGGTTAAAGTTGATCAGCTGTAGCGCATCCGTGGATGTAATCTATTGCGACCCGAAGTTTTTCACTGTGTCTATTTTGCTACGGATTGGCAAGGATTGCGCGATTTGGAGCCGGGCCTTCAGATGGTGAAGTGCGATAAAGTATCGGGCGATGGTCCTGCCGCCGGGGAATTGGGGAGGAGACCGACCGACATGGACGGCGTCCTCAGCGAGCCGGTATGCTGCACGCCGCACGCTGTGGAGCTTGAATAATGCCCGATGCGCTCGAACTTCTCACCACCCGGCGCTCCTTCAAAGCAGTCGAACTGGCCGGTCCCGCGCTATCCGCGGTCGAAATCGACACACTTCTGACGATTGCGTCCCGGGTGCCCGATCATGGCAAGTTGGCGCCTTGGCGCTTCATCGTCTTCGAGGGCGAGGCGAGGCGTTCGGCCGGCGCGGCAATCGCCGCTGCATTTCGCGCCAAATACCCGGACGCAAAGCCTGAACATGTCGAGGCCGAGCACGAGCGTCTGACCCGCGCGCCGCTCGTGATTGCCGTAGTGAGCCGCGCCAGCCCTCATGTGAAAATTCCGGAATGGGAACAGGTGCTCTCCGCCGGTGCCGCCGCCATGAGCCTTGTGCTTGCCGCGCACGCACTCGGCTACGGGGCAAATTGGATCACCGAATGGTATGCCTACGATCGCGGCGTGCTTGATGCCCTTGGCCTTGAGTCGCACGAGCGCATTGCCGGCTTTATACACATCGGCAGGCCCCCGGGTCCGCCCGAGGATCGGCCGCGACCGCCGCTCGATGAGATTGCCACGCGCTTCAAGGCTTAGATTTAAAGATTTCGCGACGAGCGAAAATACCGAATCCGGCCAAACCACATCCGAAACGAGAAATGATCTTCTTCGTCTATGTGCTCGGAAGCCAGCGCAAAAATGATCGCCGAACCTATGTCGGCTGGACGACTGACATAGACAGACGCCTCCGGCAGCATAACGCGGGTCGCGGCGCCAAATCGACCCGCGGGCGGACATGGATTTTGCTCTATATCGAAAATTGCAAAACCAGACGCGAAGCGATGAGCCGGGAATGGTACATCAAGCGTGACAGAAGCTTTCGCAGCTTGCTGAGAGCAACCATGCGTCCATGACGACGTAACGGGGCGCATTAGTGCGCCGAAAGCCTGCCGTAGTCTTTAACGAGACGCGAACTGCCGTACACCATGGTGGTCCAACACGAACAGCGGTACGTATTCCGATTCATCGGTGTCCTGAACGATTGCCAAGGTCAAGTCATCGAGGATGAGCCATCGATTGTCCTGATAGACGGCCACAACCATATGATCCTCGACGTGACCGCGTTCGTGCACAATCACGATCCGGACCCGATCCGGCGCGATGCCTGCTTCGCGAAGTGCAAAGTATTTCGCCGTGGAATAGGCCTTACAATCGCCCTCGGCGTTGATGGCATCGAGCGCCGTCAGCCATTCGCTCGGTTCGAATGGCTTGATCGACAGATTGATTGTCCGATTAATGTGCCCAATGACCGCCAAGCCTTCGTGCTCTCTCGCTTCGGCGGTGATCTGCCACAAAGTGCGCGCCGGTCCGCATTCCGCCGCCGTGCTGTCGACGCAGGCACCGAGCAACGCATGGTCGCCGGCAAGCTCCTGGTACACAATTTGCCAGTTTTGGACGAGCGGCCCTTGCGACACGTCAAAGGTGTTTCCGCCAAACGGATCAACGGTTGTCGCGTGAACGTAATTCGTCACCCCCGTTATTAGAACCAAAGCAGCCAGAATCGTTCTCGTCATGATAACGAAGCCGCATTTGGGGTCGCCGGAGGAAAATAGGAAAGCCGGGAATACTTATCTGGGTATATCGCCAGTTCCCCTTATTGCTTCAAGAAGATCACCACTATTTGAACTACTTACAGCATGTCGGCGGGACCGAAATTATTTGACGGACCGCGCACGTCGCAGACTGCCTTCGGCGGAGTGAAATAAAAGCCGGCGCGTCGGAAAACTGACAAAACTAAACTTATGAGGGGTGGCGTGGCGTTTCGATCGCGCGGCGGGGGACCCAATCTTAAGCTCTTCGGCGGGCGAATACAGGCCGCCGCCGGGACGTTGCCCGTTGGCCAAGCCGGCCTGACAATGGCATCATTCTTGCGTATTTACCGGGCGACGCTCGCAACCCTGCGCCAAGAGCGAAGGCCGGGAGAAAGCCTCGGTGGTAACGGAGCATGGCGGCTCTCCCCGCAGCCGGCGTGATGGCGACACCGGGGGCGCATCTCAGTATAGAATTCGGACAGCGCAGAGGAGATAGATTATGCGAATCCAAGCCGTCGTCACTGGCGTCGTCACTCTTGCCGCTGCGGTGGCTTTGTCGGTGACGTTGCCGGCAGCCGCGCAGCAGCAAACGATCAAGATCGGTGAACTCAATAGTTACAAAAGCCAACCTGCTTTCCTTGAGCCCTATAAGAAAGGCTGGGAAATGGCCATCGATGAGATTAATAGCGCCGGCGGCGTTTTGGGAAAAAAGCTTGAAGTCGTGTCGCGCGACGACGGTGCCAATCCGGGCGACGCGGTTCGTGTCGCCGAGGAGTTGACGACGGGAGAAGGCGTCAACATCCTCTGCGGCACCTTTCTGTCGAATGTCGGTCTTGCCGTCACCGAATTTGCCGGCAATAAGAAGGTCTTCTTTCTCGCCGCCGAGCCGCTGACCGACAAAATTACTTGGCAGAACGGCAACCATTATACGTTCCGGCTTCGGGCTTCGACCTACATGCAGGTGGCGATGCTGCTTCCAGACGCCTTGGCGGCCAAGAAGAAGCGCTGGGCTCTGGTCTATCCGAATTTCGAGTATGGGCAGTCGGCCGTCGCCGCCTTTAAGGATCTGATGAAGGCGCAGCAGCCCGACGTCGAATTCGTCACGGAGCAGGCAACTCCACTCGGCAAGATCGATGCCGGATCGGTCGTGCAAGCGATAGCCGACGCCAAGCCGGACGGGATTTTTAGCGCGCTGTTCGGCGGCGATCTCATAAAATTCGTTCGCGAAGGCGCGACCCGCGACGCCTTTAAGGATCGCGTGG
>Ga0181537_10004347_pt1 | contig 11792 bp, 9 predicted proteins | sample PEATcosm2014_Bin_39_FD_119765 | JGI IMG/M metagenome (GOLD analysis project Ga0181537, IMG submission 119765) | Peatland microbial communities from MTU Mesocosm Facility, Houghton, MI, USA - PEATcosm2014_Bin23_10_metaG | ecosystem: Environmental > Terrestrial > Soil > Wetlands > Peat | place... | reverse complement strand
GGCAAGGTGCGGCGAAAGACCGTGGCGGAGTGGGTTGCCGACACGCAGTCTCCGACGAACGGAAGGACAGCTAATGCCGATGCAGGCCATGCCGCGAACCAAGATTGGCTGCTGGCACTGATTGCGGCGACCACCGGAGAAACACCTTCTGGCAGTGGAGATGATCTGCGCCTAAGCGAGGACTTGTATCTCGACAGCCTGGGGCGCTTGCAACTGGCAGCGGCTTTGGAGGAACGGCTGGGGGCATTGCCCGAGTCCCATGCGCTGGACGAGGTGCGGACGCTTGGCGAGCTACGAAGGCTGATAGGCGGAGAGAAAGAACAGGCACGCGGATCAGGAATCGAGAATCAGAAACAGATAACTGGGGAACAGGAGATTGCAGACAAGACCGAGAGACCGGAGAACAGCAATCAGGTGCGGGAGCAGGGCATCGGCGTCACGACAAAAGTGGAATCCTCCGGGGTTCGTGCCCTGGAAGAAACCAGCACGGCGAAGTACATTTATCCACATTGGCCGTGGTGGGCACCGGTTCGATGGATCAGGGCCCTGTTCCTCGAAGCAGTGGCACAACCGCTGGTGTGGCTCCTTGCGAATCCGTTCGTTGTGGGTCGCAGCTCATTCGACACTTCGGAACCGATGTTGGTAATTGGAAACCATGTGACGGCATTTGATGGGCCACTGGTCCAATACGCGCTTCCGGGCCACGTGCGAAGGCGCATGACTGTCGCGATGGCTGGAGAAATGCTTGAGGATTACCGGCACTTCCGCAACCCGGAGCGGGGCCCCGGACAGAATCGATTCATGCTGTTTGGGCCCCTTGCTTATTTGCTGGTGACTGCGCTTTACAACGTGTTTCCGTTGCCGCGAGGCAGGAATTTTCAACGGAGCTTTGCGCACGCGGGCGAGGCGCTCGATGGAGGACTCAACGTAATGGTGTTTCCGGAAGGAACGCGTTCGGAGGCCGGCCAACTGGCGCGCTTTCGTCCGGGGATCGGGCTGCTGGTAAAGCAGGCGCAGGTCGCAGTGCTGCCGGTGGCTATTCGGGGATTGGGTGAATTGAAGTCGCGAGGACGCGGATGGTTTCGTTCAGGAAAGATCGAGGTTCACGTGGGGGAGCCACTGCGGTTTACCGCCCAGCAGACGGAGGCGGAGATTACCGTGCGACTGCATTCAGAGGTCCAGCGTCTGCTTGGAGAATCGTAAGCAAATAGCTGCAGGAGACAGACAGTTCCCCCCAGGGAAGGGCGGTGAGCCTAGGAAAGAACATTGGGCCGCCCTACCGAGGCGCCTCGTCCGGGGCCACAAGTTCCGGCTCCCCAGGAACGCGTGGAAGCCGCGACCGGGAAACCCCGTAAAACTCCTGTGCCGCGCCTCTGTAGCCGCTGCAACGGGCGAAGAGCTGAAGGCCAAGGCTAGTCGGCGCGATATCGGTGGTTTCAATCGGGGAAAACGACTGCGCTCTGACGTCGGTCGTGAGCAGTCCCAGTTCGGAAAGATATTCAAGCTCCCGGTGAATCCGGATCAAATCGCGCGAACCCGTGATTTGCGTCATATCCCGAGCTGTCAATTTAATAGGGCGTGAAGAAATCCGCTCGAGGCCAGCCATGAATTTCGTTGCCTTGGTGCAGGCTGCGCTGAGTATCCGAACGTGCGATGCGGTCAGTTGGCAAAGCAAGTTCGCGAAAGATAAATTCGATTCATCCCGCCCGGTGAGGGTACAGGAGCTTGCCAGTAGTCCTGCCCAGAGATGCTGCGTCGATTCTGCGTCGGCCCAGGAACCCTCTTCCACGATCCGCAAAACGATGGACTCCGGAGCGCGCAGTCTGTCGGAGTTCGAGGCGAAGGAGATCATCTTTTCGGCGGTGAGTATGATGGCCATGGCGCTCGCAACCCGGAAATTGCTCAATCCCTCACGAAGCAGGCGACCCGCTTCGTCAGCTGCCCCAGGAGAAATCCGGCCCAGGAACGCCAGGGCTTCGGCCATGCGAAATTCACGCAGAACGTCTTCAGGTTCGGTTTGTTCGGCCGCGCTCTTTAAGGGGCTCTCCCACAGCCGCAGATCCATCCCCGTTGGCAGCACAAATGACATGGCGATTCCGTCTTCGCCCCAGCGCACCGCCCTCGCCTGCACGGCGACTCTGCGTTCAAAATGGCCTTCAAGCGGTCCCTTGCGCTGCAGTGTCATAGAGACCAGGTCACCGGGGGCCCAGCGCTCTCGGGTGAGAATATAGACGCCGGTGGAACTGATATCCCGAATGATTGCCTGCTGCGGCAGCGTGCCGATCCAGAGATAGGCGGCGAGTTCAGGCGAAATCCTGCGTTCACTCCGGCGACGGTCCGGAGGAGAATGCTTGAGGGACGAACCATTGACGAACGTCATGGGTAACTCCGGTCTGAAAGCAATGGGGAATCAGGCGTCCGCTGAGTTTGTGAAGTCGGCCGCAAGGCGCGGGGCGATGGCCTGAGCCAAATCACAGCCTTTTCACTAGAGGATTCTACTCCTGTAAATTCCCCTTTTGTACCAGAATCGCTGCCCTGTTTGGACCAGGTGCTCATTACTTTGGGCACTTTTCGCCGTTCAGAGAAGAAGACGGGGCCGGAAATGGCAGGTGCCGCCGGCGAGAACGGCGTTCCAGAGAGAGGGATCTGCGGGCTGCTCGGCGGAGCCGAGGAAGAGAATTCCATCCAATGCCAAGAGCCTGTGAATGCCGGCCATCAGGGTGCGACGCGTCTCCTGCGAGAAGTAGAGCATGACATTTCGCAGGAAAATAACATCGAAGCGCTCGTGAAACGGCAGCGGCGGCTGACAAAGATTGGCCAGGCGGAAGTTGCACAGCTGGCGAAGTTCGGGTTTGGCCACCCAGTCTTCGCCAACATGATCGAAGTAGCGAACAACGTTGCGCGCTGGAAGACCACGGTTCATTTCAATGCGGTGATACAGTCCGTGGCGCGCGCGTTCGACGACTTCATTGCAGATATCCGTTCCCTCGATGCGGATGTTCCAGGTGGCGAGAGAAGGGAAATTCTCCCGCAGAAGCATGGCAAGCGAGTACCCTTCCTGACCGGTAGAACAGGCCGCGCTCCAGAACCGCAGAGTGCGGGTTATGCGGCGGGCTTCGATCATTGCCGGCAGCAATTCGGTCCGGAGAAGCTCGAAGGGACGGCCATCGCGGAAAAAACTGGTCTCGTTGATCGTCATCGCCTCGGCGATGGCACGCTCAAGCGAGGGGTTCTTCCTGATCCGGAGGTGCTCGACGAGCTCTTCAAGTTGCGTCATGCCTTCATTGCGTAACAACCGGGTGAGACGTGTCTCGAAGAGATAGTCGCGGGAAGCATCGAGCACGTTATGCGATAACCGGCCGACAATCTCGCGAAGAAACCCATAGTCAACGCTTGCTGATGTGGTGATCACAGGGCCACCGCTTCATGCATCCCGACGCGTCCACCCCTGGGGCGGCTTGCGAGCCGAGCAACTTCAGGAGCGATGTCCTGGAGGGAAAGAATGCGTTGGGCCAGTCCTGCGCGGGCTACGGCGCCCGGCATTCCCCAAATGGCGCTGGTTGCCTGGTCTTGTGCCAACACGGTTCCTCCCTGTTCGCGGATGAGACGGGAGCCGGCGAGTCCGTCGGAGCCCATACCGGTGAGAACAACCGCGAGTACGTTGGGGCCGTAGAGTGCGGCCGCAGTGCGAAAAAGTACATCCACTGCTGGACGGCAATGGTTTTCGGGGGCGGCCTGGGTCAAGTGAAGCGTTGCGGCCCGGCTGGAACGGGCAGCTCCGAGTATTTCAAGGTGCCAGTTGCCACGAGCAATAAGAATATGGCCAGGACGCACTGGTTCTCCCTCGACAGCCTCGCTCACTTGCAGGGGGCAACGCTGGCTGAGGCGCTCGGCAAGCAAACGAGTGAACAGCTCCGGCATATGCTGCACAATGAGAACCGGAAGCGGAAAGCTGGCCGGCAACGCGGGCAGCAGAATATCAAGCGCGGCCGGACCGCCGGTCGAAACACCGATCACGAGTACCGAAGGAGTCGCGGTGATGGGCTGATTCCGGAACCCAGGCAGCGGATCGGCGAAGAGCGAAGTCCGCGGTGCAAGGGAGCAGACATGTGCCGCGTGCAAGTTAGCAGTGAGAGCCGAGATCTTGTGAAGGAGTTCGTGCGCGAGAGCCTTGATGGCTTCCGCCGCGCTCGTTTGGCCCGCAGGTTTGGCGACATAGTCCGAGGCTCCACTGGCAAGTGCCTCAATGGTGACGCGGGCTCCGCGCTGGGTGAGCGAACTGCACATGATGACTGGCATACGGTTCCCTCCGGCGCGCAACTTGCGCAGAGTTTCGAGCCCGTCCATGACCGGCATTTCAACATCGAGGAGGATCAGGTCAGGGCTAAGATTCTTTACCATGCCTAAGGCGGATTCGCCGTCGGCGGCGGTACCGCTCACCTCGAACTCACTGCTGCTGCGAATCACCGCGCGCAGAAGGTTCCGCATTACGGCGGAATCGTCGACAATCAGGATGCGCGTGGGTCGGGTGGCAGTCATCGATTACTCCTCCGACAGGCCGAGCATGGAGAGTTTCTCAGTCAATGCTTCGCCGTCAAACGGCTTCATCAAATACTCGTCGGCTCCGGCATCGAGAGCACGGATGATGAAATCGTTCTCGGCTTCGGTGGTGACCATCATGACCTTTATCCCCAGAAACCCCCGGCCGCGCAATTGGGTCAGCATCTCGAGGCCGTTCATCACAGGCATGTTCCAATCGACAAGCGCGAGGTCGAACGGATTTCCCGCGAGGACAAGATTGAGCGCCGCCTGACCATCGCCTGCTTCCTCGCATTCGATTCCCTTTTCTTCCAGCAGACTGCGCACGTAGCCACGCACAAAGCGTGAGTCGTCAACTATCAGTGCTCGCATATCTCTCTCCGCAGCGCTAGGCTGCCTCGGCTACGCTGAGCCGTACCGGATCCAGGCGTTCGGGATCGAGCATGACCATCAAGGCATTCTGAAGCTTATAAGCCCCGGCGATCAGATCTCGCCTGGCTTCGCCGAGGGTGGACGGGTTGGGTTCGAAATCGGCCGAAGGAACGGTGAGTACTTCACCGACCGAATCAACGAGCAGGCCGAAGCATCCGCCAGGACTCTCAAGAACAAGAATGTCCTGGGGGCCATCGAGGTGCGGCATGCGCAGCAGCTGGCGAAGGCTCACCGCAGTGAGAACATCGCCTCGATAATGGACCAATCCACCCACGAAGCTGGGGGCAAGGGGCACGGGCTGCGGTCGGGCTCCCCCGACGATTTCGAGAATGTGGCTAATCGGCATACCGTAAAGCGCGTCGCCGAGGCGCACCGAACAGATCTCTACCATCGCCGATACCGATTTATCTTTGCGCCGTGTTGCTGCTGCTACTGGATTGCTCATTGAATTGCCTCCGCAGTCGGGCTCCACTCGTTCGAGGCGGATTCATCGGCCACCAGGTCGGCGATGCCTCCAAGGTTGACCACACCCGTGACGCATTCCTTGAGGAGCGTCACGCCCTGGGTGCGCATGGTGGTGCCGGCTTCAAAGAGATCGGCGCCGGTGGCCACGTCGAGCACATGCGAGACCGCGATGCCGACATGCCGGTTGCCTTCGCGGCAGACCACCACCACGATCTGGGCTTCGGGGTTGCCTTCCGATGCTGCCAGCACGCCGCCTGTATCGTCGACCGGGAGCAACTGCCCTTCGAAATTGATGACCGGCCGGACGCCGACGTATTCGATGCGCGAGACGGGCATCTGCTCGATGCGCAAGACGTCGCCCAGCGGTACAGCCGCTTTACGTCCCGCCGCTTCCACAAGCAGGAACTCCGCGCCCTTGCTGACATCCGCAGTTTCTTCTGCGGACGACCGCGCTGCTTCTTCGTCGGTCGTCATGGTCACACCGGCCTTCATGGCAATAGCACTGGGGTCGAGGATAAGAGCCAGATCGCCGCTGCCCAGTACCGTCGCACCCGAATACAGACCTATTCCTTTGAGCGCTACAGAAAGGGGCTTGACGACGATTTCTTCCGGGTCAGCCAAGCCGTCCACCACTAATCCAAAGCGGCGTCCATCAGCATCGAGAATCGCAATGAAGCTGTCACGGTCGCGGGCGCTGTCGCGCGCCTCGTCCGGCATAAGCAGGCGATCGAGAAACACCAGGGGGAGAAGTTTGCCGCGCAGCCGGTAGAGCGGCGCATCTTCGATCCACTCGATCGTGGTCTTAGCTTCTTCGGGTGTGACGTGAACGAGTTCGGATAGCGCGCCTTGGGGCAGGGCAAAGCTCTGATGGACGCTTCGCACAATAAGCGCGGGAATAATCGCCAGCGTCAGTGGAATGCGCAGTCGAAGCGTGGTGCCCTTGCCAACGCGGGAATCGATCTCTACCTTGCCGCCGATCTTCTTGACGTTGGTCTTGACCACATCCATGCCCACACCGCGCCCGCTCACATTACTGACGACCGCAGCGGTCGAAAAGCCGGGCAGGAAAATCAGCTGGAGCAGTTCGCGCTCGGGTTGAATGGCGGCCCGTTCGGCAGTGATTAGTCCTCGCTCGATTGCCTTCGCGCGGACCTTGTCGACCGAGATCCCGGCGCCGTCGTCGGAAACTTCGATGATGACGTGGCTGCCTTCCTGCATGGCGCGCAAACGAAGCGTGCCTTCCGGGTCCTTGCCTGCCGCTTCGCGCACTGCGGGTGGTTCGATGCCATGGTCGAGGGAGTTTCGCACCGCATGAGTGAGCGGGTCCTTGATCGCCTCCAGAAGACTCTTGTCCAGTTCCGTTTCCTGGCCTTCCATCTGCAAGCGAACACGGCGATGCAGCGATTGCGACAGATCGCGCACAATGCGCGGCATCTTCGAAAAAACATTGGACACCGGCTGCATCCGGGCCTTCATAACCGACTCGCGCAGATCGGCGGTTACCATATCGAGGCGGCGCGAAAGAAACGTCATCTTGTGATCGGCCGAGGTCGCCTGCAAAACCTGATTGCGGGTGAGAACCAGTTCGCCCACCAAGTTCATCATCCTGTTGAGCAGGGCGACATCGACACGCAGCGTACTTTCCGCGGCCGAGGTTCCTGGGTTAGCTTTGGCACGCGTAGCCTCAGCTTCGGGGGCTTCTGTCGGCGAAGGCGGTGCCGGAGGTGCGGATGCCTTAGGCGCGGCGGCTTCGACCACGACCGCCAGTTCCTTATGGACCACTCCGGCAGGAAGATCTACCGGGGCATCCGGCTTGGACGCGGCTGGGGCATTGGCCTGAGCAGCGTGCGCGTGCGCGTGAGCCTCTTGTTTGTGCGCTCCTGCCTTGGCCGGAACCTGCAACTGCTCGAGGGTTTCGATCATTGCAGCGTCGCTGCCGTCACCCTCCGAGTCTTCGGCTTCAATCGTTTTGAGGATGGAACGGAGGCCGTCAAGGAGATGGAGGCAACCGGTAATAATGGGTGCGCTGACGGCCAACTTTCCTTCGCGCAGCATGCCCAACAGGTTTTCGCCCGAATGGGCGAGCTTTTCAAGGCGTTTAAAGCCGAGGAAGCCGGTGGTTCCCTTGATGGTATGCACCGAACGGAAGATGTCTGCCAACAGGGCGGAATCGTCCGGCCGCTCTTCCAGGTCGGTCAGGCAGCGCTCCATGCGGTCCAGGCCTTCCTGGCTTTCAATCAGGAATTCTCTCGTCAATTCATCCATTGCGTCGATGTATCCGCTTTCCGGCGAAAGAAGCCAGCGCGGAATCTCCCAATGCCCTTATCGGATGAATGGGTCTTAACATGAGGAGCGCCGGACACAAAGCCTCGCGGGGCCGTTTCGAGCCACCTCAATTCTCCGCAGGCTTGCAGGATTCTCTATACGGCGAGGACGAGAATTCCGATGCGCCGTCCTCGCCTTCAAAGCCACGCCGGCACCGCTCCGGTGTACATGGAGAACGGTCATGCTTTAGCCTCAAGACTCAATCCTGGGGAGCGCGAGGACTGCAATGGTGACGACGATGTTAGCCGACGCGGCGCTTGAGAATCTGCTGGCGACAGCGCGCAAAGCAGCCGAGAAATCCTATTCGCCCTATTCCGGCTTCAAAGTGGGTGCGGCGCTGCATCTGACGAACGGCGAAATCGTCACCGGCACCAACGTGGAGAACGTCAGCTACGGGCTGACGATTTGCGCCGAGCGGGCAGCCCTGATGCAGGCGGTTTCTCGATTTGGGCCGGAGATTCGCATAAATGCCGTCGCCATTGCGAACCTGAACAACGCAGCCAGTCCGCCATGCGGGGCGTGCCGGCAGGTGCTGGCGGAATTCACTGAACCCGGTGCGCCAATCGCATTTCCCCTCGCCGAAAGCGTGCGCGTCATGCCGTTTGCCGAGATCATGCCTTTCGCCACGGAACTCAAGTTGAAATGAAGCGGACACAGAAATGAGCGGAACAGAACAAACAAGCGTTACCCAGGATCGAACTCGTTTGCACATGATCGATCTGATCCGGAAGAAGCGCGACGGGGGAACGCTCGATGCGCGCGAGCTGAGTTTTCTGGTCGCGGGCGCAGCCGATGAGTCGATTCCCTTGGAGCAACTTGCTGCGTGGCTTATGGCAGCCTGGCTACGCGGGCTCTCGCTTGACGAGACCCGGGCGATGGCGATGGCCATGCGCGATTCAGGTGAGAAATTCGATCCGCATAGCCTCGGTAAGATTGCGGTGGACAAGCATTCAACCGGCGGCGTCGGAGACAAGACAAGTTTTCTCGTGGCTCCCCTGGCAGCCGCGTGCGGGGTCGCGGTGCCGATGATCAGCGGCCGCGCGTTGGGCCATACCGGAGGAACACTGGACAAGCTGGAGGCAATACCAGGCTATCGAACGGCGCTTACGCTGGATGAATTTGAAGCTGTGCTCAAGCGATGTGGCGCTTCGATTGTGAGCCAGACACCGACGCTGGTTCCTGCAGATCGTGTGCTCTACGCGCTACGGGACCGGACAGGAACGGTGGAAAATCCTGGGCTGATTTGCGCGTCTATTTTGAGCAAGAAGCTGGCTGCAGGATTGAACGCATTGGTGCTCGATGTGAAGACGGGATCGGGAGCGTTTCTTCGTAAGCGGGAAGATGCGGACTATCTTGCCGCGTTGATGGTGGCGACCGCCGAATCTGCGGGAACGCATACCGCAGCTCTGATGACCGACATGAGCCAGCCGTTGGGACGCACTGCAGGCAATTGGATCGAGATCGCCGAATGTGTGGAGTTGATGCGCGGCGAGCGGAACTCCGGGAGCGAGGATGTGCGCGAGCTGTCGCTGCTGCTCGCGGGCTGGATGATCCATCTCGGTGGGAAAGCCGCCACGCCGGAGGCAGGTCATCAACTGGCTGAGACGGCCCTCATGGATGGATCGGCGTTGGGAATTTTTTTCAAGATGGTGGAAGCGCAGGGCGGCGCCATTTCAGTCTTCGATGACCTGAAAGGATTCCACCGGCCGGGTGCATCCGAGGTGATAGCGGCATGGCAGAGCGGCTACGTTGCGGAGATGGACACAACGGCATTGGGATGGGCTGTGCAGCGCCTCGGTGCGGGGCGCGAAAAAGCCGGTGAGCCCGTCGATCCGCATGCGGGGGTCGAGTTCCATGCGAAGCGCGGGGTTCGCGTGGAGAAGGGGCAGCCGTTTGCCACGCTTTACGCGACGAACCAAGAAATGCTGGCAGAACCAGCGGAGCTGATCCGAAACGCAGTGGCAATTGGAGATGCTCCGCCGGAGACTTTGCCGCTGGTGAGCGGCATCTTCACGCGAGAATCTGCGGAGTCTTTCCTCGCCACGCAAGTCCGCTTGTAGTCTCAACCATGCAGTTCTTTTCGCGGCCGGCCGCTCTCCTCCTTGGATCGAGGGAGGCGAAGATTCGGAGGAGATCACTTGGGTCGCGAACCCGGTCCGGGTATGCATATCCGTGCAAAATCATCAGCGACTTTCAGATGCAGCGAATCGTAGTGAAGCCGGAAAACTGCGGTTTAAGAGCGCGGTGATGGGGAGAGCGCCGAGAAGGAAGATCATCCATAGGACTGGATAGCTATGCCAGAAAACAAACTGAGTTATGTAGTAAGGAATAGGAAACAGGGTCAAGCAGACGATGCATAGACCGCAACTAACGCGGTCCCGGCGGTACAGAATGAAGACGCCCCCAACGCTCAGCAGACTCATCATGTACATGAGTCCGCGTTCCCGTTTTCTCCTTCCGGTATAGTGATGGAAAGTCCACGTTTCGGTGGGGAACCAGAAGGCGACGACGCGCATACCAGTCAACTGCATGAACCGTGCTGGATGACTCGCAATCCACTCGAAGGCCTCACGCTTACGCATATCGTTATATTGCGGCTCACCCATTACTAATATCTTCTGAGCCTCGGCAACCTTCTCGTTCGGGTGAATATTGCAGCCCGAATTGGTGTTTAGTTGGACCGCAAACTGCGCGCAATCGTTGTTCGCTGAGCCGAGTTCAAGTCCGAGATTATCACGGAGCATCAAGCGATGAAATACAAGATAGTTTCTGATCAACCATGGAGAGATAATCAACGCTGGCAAGACCACTAGTGGCACGATACGGGCTCTAATGAACCTCCGATCGCGGTGCAAGACATCCCAGGTTAACCACACCGCCAGCACTAGCGCGCTTGTTGGCAAAATCAAGATTAGAAGCCCGACCAATGCGCCCAGGAACCACGCTGGGCCGACTGTTCTGACATCCGGATCAAGATATCTTCGGAAGATCAATGCAATGATCACCAGCAGTAGAGCCGCGTAAGACGATTCCCATTCGTACACGAGCATTGGCTTCGCCACAATCCAGATGCACGCAGCAATGAAGCCGTTAAGAGCCCCCATTCCAAGCCTGCCACTGACGAGCGGAAATAGCGCCACTTGCGATGCGACGGCAACCACGGCCATCAGCTTGATGGCGAAGATGCCCGCGGCTTGTGTTCCAAACAGGCCCATCATTGCGGCCAATAGACTTGGATAGACAGGATTCAGGTGAGCTGTAGGTCCGGTCTTGAGAGCGCCGTACGGGTCGCGGAACTCGCCCTTTTCGTACACATTGATCGCCACTCGACCCATTTCTTGACCGTGCCCCGCAACCTTGTCGTTCGGGTCGAAGTTCACCCAATAGCGGAACACGCATGCTAAGAACAATCCCGCAACCGCGCATGCGACCAAATGGCTGCGGTGTGCCGAGACGAAAGCAAACAGTGGCCCGGTCACCGGTTTTGGCAATTGTGTCGTGGCGGAAGAACCATGCGGACTACTTTTCAATCATCACCTCGATACTGGCGGGCGGAGCCGAGTCTGAATCCTTGAATCGCTTAAGCAAAGCAAAGTACAAGTCCACCGGGAAGTAATCCGTGATTCCGAATTCCGACCCGTCCGACTGCTCGATTTTGTCGCAATATAAATCCAGCGCCTCATCGAGGAACTTCTGGGCCGAATATTGGTCATTTCTCTTTGTGCCGGACGCATGGACTTAGAGATCCCATTTGCGCCACTACCAGCCACGATGATCATTTATATAATGTCCTACCTGTGAAGATGCAGCGTGAGACTGCTCAGGCTTATGGCTTATGGATTTTCCTAAAGCATACCGCCGGAGAAGATAAACCGCAAGGCGCGGAAAATCACTCATGCAACATTCCAACGGAAATTGCGCTTGATATCCCAAGCCAATTTGGCACGTAATCCGGCATCACCGATTCGGCACCCGGTCAAGATCCCTCATCGCGAGGATGGTCGCATTCAGAGTGCGCTTAGTTTATTTGG
>Ga0181537_10004346_pt1 | contig 11792 bp, 12 predicted proteins | sample PEATcosm2014_Bin_39_FD_119765 | JGI IMG/M metagenome (GOLD analysis project Ga0181537, IMG submission 119765) | Peatland microbial communities from MTU Mesocosm Facility, Houghton, MI, USA - PEATcosm2014_Bin23_10_metaG | ecosystem: Environmental > Terrestrial > Soil > Wetlands > Peat | place... | reverse complement strand
TTGAACAAGGGTTCGGAGACAGTTTCGGCTGTTTTATCTGACAAGCTCGTTACAGCCACAACTCCCGCACAGCTGAATTTCGCGCGCCGGTTGTTGCCTCGGGATAGAGGATCACCGCGCTTCGCGCCCAGATCTACAGAGCTTCTGTCTCCTCAACGGATTGCAACACTGGGGTGTACGTATGATCTCCGATACGGATGTTCTTCAATCTGCCGTCGAATCGCTTTGCGCGACGGCTCGCTGGTGCTACAGTCGCGGCTGGGTTCCGGCTACCAGCGGCAACTTCAGCGTCCGCGCGAGCGGGCGCGTGCTGGTCACAGCCAGCGGCCTGGACAAGGGCACGATCACGCCCGTCGGCTTGATTGAGGTTGACCTCGATGGCTATGTGTTGGCCGGCACGGGAAAGCCTTCCGCCGAAACCGGGCTGCACCTGGTTCTCTATCGGTACCGTCCCACCGCCGGCGCCATTTTGCACGTGCATACAATCTGGAACACGCTGCTCTCCTCGCAATATGAAGCTAGGGGTTGCGTGCCTATTGAGGGATACGAGTTGTTGAAAGGACTCGCCGGAGTCACCACTCATGCCTATCTGGAGCAGGTCCCTATCCTCGAGAACTCGCAGGATTATGTAGAGCTTTCCGATCGGTTGGCGGAAGCGCTGGGGAAATATCCGCGCGCACATGGGGTTCTGCTCAGCCGTCATGGGCTCTATACTTGGGGAGAATCGGTGGCCGAGGCCCGTCGCCATCTGGAGGCACTGGAGTTTCTCTTCGAAGTCGAGGGGCGGCGCCTTCTCGGCGGGCAACTGTGAGAGCGGGAATTCAGTCCAGGTCTGTGCATAACTAGAGGAGCATTTATGGCTATCCTTCGTTTTCCCCCAGAAGATCTAATCATCGAAAATGAGTCCGAAGTGCGCAGTAGCCTTGCCGAGCTGGGCATCGACTATGAGCGCTGGGACCTCTCGCTCGTGGCCGCCGATGCTCCCGCCGAGTCTGTGCTCACGGCCTATGCTGAGGAGATCGATGAGCTCAAGCGGCGTGGAGGTTATCAGACGGCCGATGTTATCGATGTCCATCTCGAAACGCCCGGCCTCGACGCCATGCTCGCCCGCTTCGACAAGGAGCACACCCACTCGGAAGACGAAGTTCGCTTTATCCTCGCCGGCCGCGGCGTTTTCTTCCTGCGGCTCCCGGATCATGGGAAGGATAGGGTCGTCTCAATCGAAGTCCATCCAGGTGATTTGCTGCGCGTGCCTTGCGGCACGACCCACTGGTTCACCCTTTGCGAAGACAAGCGCATTCGCGCCATCCGCTGGTTCCAGGACACGACTGGCTGGACCCCGCACTACACAGGCACGGGTATCGATCGACGGTACCAGCCGCTCTGCCTCGGTCCCGCATATCTCGGCCCGCGCGTGGCCTCGACGCTGAGCGCATGACGACAACTCCGCCCCGCCTTTACCTGCTGGATGTGGAAGGCACTGTGGCGCCCACCTCGCTCGTGTATGAACAGCTCTTTCCCTACGCCCGCGAGCATTTTGAAGAATTCTTGGGGGAACACAGTGCAGATCCAGCCGTCGCAGCCGACCTGGGGCTTCTTGCCAAGGGGAATTGCGCCGACCCTGAGGCTCCGCGGATCGCCGATGCCAGTAATTCGAATCAGACGATCGCATATCTTAACTGGCTTATGGACCGTGACCGGAAATCAACGGCATTGAAGAGCCTACAGGGTCGGATATGGAAGAAAGGCTTCGAGTCCGGCCAATTGAAGGGGACCTTGTATGCCGATGTCCCGGCGGCTTTGGAGCGCTGGGCAGCACTTGCACAAGTAGCTATCTACTCTTCTGGATCAATTGATGCCCAGCGGCTGCTCTTCCGCTACTCGATTTTCGGCGACCTGACAAGCCGGATTGCCGCCTACTTCGACACGCGCACCGGGGCCAAGACGGCGAGTGCAAGCTACAGCGCGATCGCGACGGCCATGAATTTCCAGCCGAACCAAGTCCTGTTCCTCTCCGACCTGGTGCGGGAATTGGATCCGGCTCGTGAAGCTGGCTTTGATACACGGTTGGTGGTGCGCGAAGGGAACGCGCCGGTCACAGTTCCGCATGGGCACATCGCTATTCAGTCATTTGAAGGCATACCGTGAAGCAACCTATACCGGCGCCACTCAGGACATCGGTGGGGTCCATATACCGATATTCGACGCTGCGGAAATAGACCCCATTCAAGGGAACGGTTTGGCCCATCCAGTGCTTGATCGCCGCGCGCTCTTTGGCATTGAAGGTCAAACGGGTTGTCCGTCGCGCAACCGGTCGAATTCGATGACCAGATCACGGATGCGCCGGTCCGCGATCAACTCCTCTGGAGTCCTTCCTGTGAAAGCCTCAAGCAGCGTACTGAGCCGATGCTTCTCCTCGGGAGCGACCACATAGTCGTTCATGCGAGTGAACAATTCGCGAAGATCGAGCGTCTTCTTGTTCATTTGGCTGGTCCCCCTGCCGGCCTCCCAAATCTGCACGGTCCGGGCAGTCACGTTCAGTGCATTGGCCAACTGTTCCTGACTCAGACCGAGTCTTCGCCAAGCGCTCAGGGGCTCGAAAGACGTTTTTTCGTTTCCCTTGTGCCGAGCACGGACCCGGATGTTGCGTGCCTTCAATAGTTGTCTGAGGTGTGGCCAATTGAAAGCCCATTCGGCATCGGCAAACTTCTGCCGCACCACCATCGTTCCCACGCGAAATGCGAAATCGGCGGTATGGCGCGGCGTATAAACCAGCAGACTCGATACCTTGTAATTCCGAAGAGTGGCCAATGTGCTCTCAACCGCAGCATCCTGTTCGGGACTAGACAGGAAAAGGACACTGACGTGGATCCTTCCCAATGCAGTCTTTACGTTGCATGGAAAGGTTTGAAACCGTGGCGAGTATGGCGCAAATAAGGATTTTGCCTCGTCAAGAGAGTTTCGTTCGGTCCAGACTACCAGTCCTTCCGATTGGGTCGCAGTCTGCATGGTTGCCTCTGAAACCCGTGATACGCATATTTTCGCGTCACACGAATACTTACCAACCGCGAGTTTGTAGTGCGCCTGATGCCTTCGCACAGCACCAACTCATTGCAGCGCAAGTGGAAATGGGTCGCCGACATTTATTATGTTCCTGAGAGCCAGATGGACCAAGCCCGGACAAAGGGGCTGTTATGTGGGGTTAGCTTGGGGTTGGCGTTCTGGCTAGATATTTGTCAGCAGTGCACTTGAACCAGCGACCTTTGGGTTATGAGGTAAATGAGATTCCCATTCAGGCTCATCGGTAGTACCCGGCTTCCCTTGTTTTTCGTCATTTTTCTCCAAAGCTCAGATGGCTCGCCCGCTCGGGATCCAGGCAGCAAGCTGCTCTGGATCGCCCAGCAATACTCGATAACAAAGGTTGGATGTCGTTGCGATTTGCTCCAGTTCATGCAAACTTAGGCTTCGAGATCGCGCTTTGAGCTGCAAGAAGACTTCCTGTCTTGGCCATATAGCCGATTCAAATGAGGTATGGAAACATCTCCCTGCTGCTTCTGCTTCGTCTCTGCGGGCCATCGACCACGCCTGATACGCATTTGTATCACTGACCTTCGCTTCTAAGCTGATAGCAATATCCACATCGCCCAGCCGATCAGCGTTGGACAACATACTGCCAAACAGGACAACGTTTTTTACTCGGAAAAGGTATTCATGGGTGGCATTCACCTTGTGTACTCGCTCCAGGAACTGAGCAAGAACACGTTCGGCCGTTTTTCGATGAATGGGTTTGGCCGCAGATGCATTTGCAAATGCTTGTCCGCTATTTGTCAATTGAAAAAGCTGCTTTCCCTCCCGTTCACGCGATTTTCCGATGAAGCCTAGGTCCGAGAGTTTATTCAGGAAGTCAACAGCGGCTTCGGTGCTCAACATCAGCGCCGCTTCAGCAGCCCCAGTGGAAAAATTTGTGAATCTATATTTTCTGACGAATTCGCGTACCTGGAGAGCCGGATATCCCGCGATGCTTTGGTTGGTTGTGATTCGCATCTGTTTCTCCAAGGAACCTTCAGGCGATGGCCTACAGGTGCCAAAGTATTCGCTGGGCGGTCGAACCAGAGATCCTCAATGAGATGCATATCGCAATGAGTCGGTCAGCGGCAATTCGCATCAGTTTCTTGCCCTTCTTGGAATTGAAAACAACGTGCTAAGCTCGCTGAGCCTCTAGGCTGGGTCAAATGCGCGGCGGATGGTCGAGTTGTTGGCCGTTGCTTCTCCTCAGATAGGCGCGGCTCGGTAGCAAGACTGCCGGAATGGTATTGATACTGGATTGGCATTTCAACCAGACTGCAAAATCGTGAGGGTCGAATCTGATCGAATGGGAAATCTTGAGACAGGGAATTTGGCCGTTCGCGGCCATCCTGTAGATTTTCTTGATTGAGACATTCAAGATTCGAGCCACTTCCTCCACGCGCAGAGCTTCTTTCTTGCCTTCGACTATTTTGGCCAAGATCATCGGTTCCTCCGTAGTTCCCGCGAGTAGCGGGCTTTCGAGACCATCTCTCCAATCGAGACTTCGGTCAAATCCTGGAAATGTCGATCTCTTAAGGAAAGGCAAGTGCCGGAGGTGACTCCCCACGGTACCTGTCGCGGCGCGCAGAGCGTCGGATCGCTGGAAGAGGGATGCGGACCTTTCTGCGATCGACCGACCTCATGCGGCACCGGTGACTAGACGAAGCCTGACCCTGTGGTGGCCGGCGAAACTAGAATTGACCTTTTCGAGTACGGACCGACTTCTTGCCGGTTTCAAATAGCGGATGATGCTCTCCAGATTTGTCTGTCCCATCCAAGTCATTACCGTTCTGAGATCGACACCGGCTTGCAGGTGAGTCGTGGCAAATGTCGCGCGGAACTTGTGAAGCCAGAAGTCATCTGGGTTCAGTCCGGCCTTCTTCGCATTTCGCTTAAGAGCCCGGAGCATATGGATGTCGCGTCTTCCACTTGCCGTGCTGAAGACCAACGCCTGGGCGGATGCGCGCACAGTGGGGAGCGATCGTCGATGCGTTTCGAGGATTTCCAACAGCTCATTCGGGACTGGAACCTCACGCTCCTTGTAGGCCTTCGGGGTCCAGCTGAATTGAGGCTTCCAGCGCATCTCGATAATGTTGGCATTGAAGCGAACATTGCTCCAGACAAGATGCATTGCTTCCTGTTCGCGAAAGCCGCTCATGAGAAAGAAGTCGTAAAGCGTGCTGTGATAGGGTGAGCAGATTGCGTGGAGCTTCGACAGGTCGTCGTCCTCGTAGATGTTGACCTCCTGCTCAATAAAACGCGGGTGGTCATTCTTGCCAATTAGCTTTGGCATTCCCTGAGCCTGGAGGAAGGTCAGCACATCGGCAAACTTGTTGTGCACCGTACGAGGAGAGAGCTTTTTCGTATCGCGCAGGAACGCGGCGAAACGCAGGAGATCTTTGCGCTCAATCTCCTCAAGAAAGCATTTGTCGCAGGATTCCAGAAGGTAGCGGAGCGACACGCAATACCCCCGCCATGTTTTTCTCTGCCTTGTGAGTTGAATTTCCTCGAGAAAATCGTCTACCGCAGACCGAATTCGGAGGCGGGAGTCGTCCTCGATTGGATTGGAAACAATGAGACCTGCCTCGATTGCATCCAGCTCTCTTTGTTTCCGAGTTCGGCTGTTGTATGCCGCAGCCGCGTCGGTGCCGACGGACGTGCGTCTGCGCTTTCCGTCTTCGTTCCAGTCGAGGTAGTAGGCGCCTTCCGGGTGTTTTTCCTGCCGGTCCTTCACCATCACCCAATCGGGCTTGATGCGGCCGTTGGGGCCAACGACGACGGGGCAGTAGCGGCTGCCTTGGGGGGTGTCGATACGCTTGGTGATATTCACCTGCATGGGAAAACTCCCGGCAAAGTGGTATCACTCTTGGTATCACCCCCTCGTTCCTCGGTCAAACTTGTTGAAAAGGAAGAGGTTAGATGGTCGGGGCGGAGGGATTCGAACCCCCGGCCCTCTGCTCCCAAAACAGATCAGGCCGTTTGTGGAACCCTGTTGAAATCGATTGAAAATAAGTGCTTATTATAGAGCAGCTTAGCTTCTGCGGCCCGAACCCTGTTGATCTTTGTGGCTCTTGGATGCTTTGACCGCTACAAATTCGACTACAGTGATGAGTTTGATCACGTCATTTTCTGGCGGAGTCCCGGCGAAAACGCATCAGTTTCGCGATTCATATGCCGAGCAGATCTACGCAGTGCAGCGGCCTGTCCCGAGATGGATTTCCTATGGCCGTCCTCACTTTTCCTGCAAGCTGCATTGGTTTCATTCCGGAGCTTGCATAAAATCAGCCATGATTGCTAATAATCTCGTTTTTCGGGAGGAGAGTTCGACAGTCGCTCGGGAGTCGACCGATAACCGCATTGGCGTCCCACCTTTTCTGCAGTTCATCGGCACTTATTTGATCCAAGAAGCCTGGCGTTGCGCCAGGGGTGAGCGAGTTTTTACTCAAGATCGAAATCGTGGTGACTGGTTTCCGATGATTGAACGTCGCGATAATCCTCGCGCCATACAACTGAGAGACTCCCTCGCCAAAATTTCCGGATCCGGGAAGCAACTCAACCCCCACGTCGGGATCCACGCCAACTTTCGAGGATATTAGCACCACGTATTTGCCATGGGCCGACAACTCAAACCTATAGGGACTCAAATCCCCATCTCGATTTGCTACGATTGGCGAGTCCGCTACAAGTCGGCCAAGCTCCCTCCGGAAAGTCAGTACTTTATATGTCCACACACAATCGCCGCAACTGTCCTGCGTTAGGTGGTAGTGATGTAGGGTTTTGTCTTTAAAATCATTCTCAGTGTCAAAATCCTCAGCGCTCCCCTCGATTAGGTCGTCATCCACGGGTGGGGTCTGAGGCAGCCAAGCCAACTTCCAGTTGTCGACGAGCACGTTCCATTGTTCGCCACCAGGATAAACGTGAACCAACGGTCCTTGAACCCAGCTATCCCGCGGCATGAATATGCCATAAACCATGATGCGGTTGCCCACTTGATAGAAGGATCCAAATGGCATCGTGTCGCATGGCTTAACTATTAGCTTGCCTACGGATGGCTTCTCATCCGCAGTTTGCCCGGATGCTGTGATGTTCTGCCGTTCATCCTCCTGCAGGTTCCGTATTTTCGCGAATTCGGCAGAAATCCTGCCAAAATGAATCTTTTGGTCAGATATTCGTTTGCTAGATTCAGCCGGGAGGCTGCCCCTTCTCTGTCGAAACCTTGATCTGACTAATGAGTGGTTATCTGGGTTCATCAGCAATATATGTACATTCACCCCCTTATGAAGCAGTTCTTCCACGATGCCGTACATCTCTTGTTCGTCTACAAAATAAGTTGTCCAAATATTGATATCTTCGCCCCTGCCGGCAGTTCTGAGGAGGTCGTGAATATATCCGACCCCCCAATTATGCACCTCCAAAACGGTTGCGGAAGACGCGCTCTTGCCTATACGAGACAATGGAACTTCATTCGAGAATCGTGGATCACGCATAGTCTCGTGCAGAGTGGAGAACTCATTAACAAGTCTTTTGTCGTTTGATATAAACACCGCCTCTTCCCAGTGTTGAAGAGCGCGGCGTCCCCATCCGAAGAGGACCTCCGAGTGATTTTCATATTTCAAGATCATGAAGTTCGCAAACGGTCCATCCGCCTTCAACTCATACGTCTTGAATCCTGCAGGGGAAGGTATCTTCAGCTTTGAGAGCGAATCGTCCACTCTCTGCATCGCATCAACGTAGTCTTGATCGATCGTCCGGCCAAATACACATTCGATGTGCGTGTGTTGGCGCTTTAGAAGCGCTGTCATCCCTTCCTCCATGTGTCTGTATGTGTCTGGGGGGAAGCGATACGGCCTTTCACTTATACGCATATGAGTGTCGTAGATCGTTTTGAGTGTTCTATCCATTGCACATTTGTTAAAGACGTAACGGAACGCATCCTCGTCGTTGCCGAGAAGTTCGCATCTGACTTCGGACTCGATGCGGGTCAACTGTCGTCGGGCAGATACAAGGAAGACGTGAACTGCCGCGACGAATACTGCAACGCCAAAAAAGAGCCCAACCACTAGGGCGTCAATGAAATCAACGAACTGCTTCCCGTCCAGCGCGGGTTGCTTTTCGACCAACTTATTGGCAAAGTAAAGCGTGAAGACAAACGCTAGAACGTTAATGGCATGCGATATCCAAAGGAGCCGCTCTTCAGCTGACATCGAGTGAGGCGCCAGGGATTCGTCGTCGGACATACAACCTCCTGATCATTCGAGAAGATCGGCAGGACTGAGCTCGGTGTAGACGGAATCGTAGCTGTCGATGCGCCAAAAAACAACACAAAACGATAACTCTTAATGCTTGGTCCGCAACGCGTTCATTCGAAATCACTTAATTTATGTATTTTCGAATACATTGCAACAACTCGCTGAAGCCGGTTCGGGGCCACGCCTTTGTCTTTTGCAAGCCTCGTAACATCAGCTATTTGCAAAACTCAACTTGATGGAAGGTCGTGGATTCTGGGGGTTCTCGCAGCTACAGATTCATCTACATTGCCCTTGTGGCCGTTCTGGATTCCTGTAGAAGGATGGGCTGGAATGGCCGACCTCCTGGGTTTGCACCAGAGGATCTACAACTCCGAACGAGCCGTTGCAGAGACAGTTGAGCAGGTTCGGCTGTTGCGGACTCGTCATCAAGGCCCCCTGAGCTTCCGCACCTAAACCAAAGTAGTGAATGGAGCGGTTGTTAGCAATTCTGTTATTTATGAACTAATTATGCAAACAGGTTACCTACGCATCGCATTGTAAACATTGATCGAAATTGCTTGACACGATGGGTCGTTCAGAAGAATATTGCGATTCAACAGGTCACCACACTCACAAACAGTATTCTCCATGTTCCTGGAAGGAAAATCACCATGTCTATTCGGCCAATCGCCCCTCGGAGGCGCTCGGCACATGCCATAGCCGCAATTCTGTTCCTAGCCTGCTGCTTCTCTTCAGCTTGCAAAACCTCTGACGACGCAGCGGCTGCCGCGACTCAGCTCACCGCCACGGCGCAGTCCCTGACCGACTACTACTCCGCCCTTGACACCGTTCTTGCCAATACCGACCGATTGAACTCTGTCCAAGTGGTTCTCTATGGTATCCCCTATGACGACGCAGCCAAAGCCCAGATCGCCGACGCCAGAGCCGAAATCCAAAAGCGTGCTGCCGTGGCCGAGAGCTTGACCAATCTCGCCCAAAATTTTACCAAGCTCACCGGATCCACAGCCGCCACCGATGCGTCGGCCTCCGCGGGTAAGTTGGAAGACGAGGTCAAGACGCTCGGAGCCTCCAAGACATTCGCCAGCTCCTCCCCGGAGATGGCCGTGTTGAACGACGCCTTAGGCGCGATTGTCAGCGCCATACAGGAGAAAAAAGAGCGCGACGCTGCCAAGGGAATGAGCAAGTTTGCTCAGGGTCTTGATGAACTTTTCGCCAAAGAAGTGCCGGTTTACGAATCCCTGAACACTCAATACGTGGCCATTTCCAGCTCCTTGGCCGTGACTATGCTTACCAAGGGCCAGACCGACCCAACCGGTTTCTTCACGGTGGCACTCAACCCCTATGCGCTGACTCCCGAGGTAACCGACCCTGCCCTCAAGGACGGCTTTGCAAAGATCGCAGTAAACCAGGTCGGAGAAAAGGCAGCGGCCCTCAACAAGTCACAGCAAGACGCCACGGAAAGTATGGAACAGTCCCTCAAGCAGATGGCCAGACGCATCGATCTGGTCGCCAATGACAAGCCCATGCAGGCCAGCACCGCTCCAGTAACTCTCGCCAACGTCGAAAAGTGGGCTTCTCAGTTCACCTCGTCTACCCCGGCCACTTCACCCGCGAAAGCCGCCACGACATCGACCGCAACCAAGGCAAAGTAAAAGAGGAGAAATAACATGCAAAGTTCGCTTTCTGAGTTGGAAGAAACCTACATTACCCTCCAGGCAAAGATCGGCGTCCTATTAGCCGCCTGCCAGACACAGGATCAAAGAGATGCCCTCTCCGCCCAGTATGTTGCGGCCAGAACGGCGTATTGGTCCTGCATTAACAAAGCCTTCCATGACGACGATCCAACCGTGGTCGCACTCACCAACCAGCTCGACGCCTCCAACAAACAGCTCCAGACATATGTGACGGAACTGGGCGAAATCAACACCACCATCGCCAACATCACGCAGGTAGTTACCATCGGCGCTCAGTTGGCCGCAAAGGTTATTCCCTGACGGGCGCAAGTTCACCTTAAATCGCAATCCGCTCGGCCTCATCGAGCGTCATTTCGTCAGTTCGCGATTGTAGATCTAAGTATCAGGACACCATCCAAGCCAGTCGGCGTTTTTGTTCAGGCTGAGGAAGTCTTGCAGGATCTCAAGATTTCCATTCGGATGGTTCAAGTCTCCGCGAGTCGTTTTTGGTATCTGGCGAAAAGCGCTCCAATCGGAGGGCAATGGCAAATCCAGCCTATTGCACGTGCCGTTCGTTAACGGCTGAGTTTCAATTTTGAAAGTAGTCTCGAGCCGGATGCCACCTGGGCTGTCGACGGTTATCGCATCAAATGAGGTCGGATTCAGATGACATTGTTCCTTCTCCTGGCGCTTACCGCTCCCTCTGCACCGCCGCAGAGCCCATCTTCACCGCTACCGCTTTCTTCTTCTAACTCTCCAATCAGCCCCGATCAAGCGAAGACGTTGATTGGCAACAGCTATCTGCAGCTCGGACGGATCGATGATGCAAAGACACAATGCGATGCTGCATTTCAAGCTAATCCGACAAGTGCTGCTGCGAGGGATTGCCTCGACCGTGCGACCGAAATGCTCATCGACCAGGACCTCAATAATGCCGACGTAAAGCTGTTGATCGGCGACAAGGCGAGTGCTATTGCACTTGCTTCTAAGTGGGCTCGCGCAGGTGCTCGTAGAGATGACCAACGAGTCCGGGCATGGAACATCCTGGCCATGGCCCGATCTACTCGCTCTGCGAATTTAACAGCGATATACACTGAAATCACCCCGCCGGAATGGCTCAGACAATTACTGATCACAATTACGGCGCTGGCAGGACTGGCACTGCTTTTGTTTGCCATTCGAAAGCTTTGGCGGGAATGGCAGCGAGGCAAATACTATGGCACTGGCGGAACGACGGAGTGGTCACTGCGCCCTCTCCAGGAATCTCCAGTGGTGGCTGGCGCGCCGACGGGCTTCGCTACTGACGCGGTTCTCGACGCGCTTGCCCGACTTGGTCATGAGCTCGAACGGGATATCTGGCAGCCGACTCTTCTGTTACTCAGACCGACACCTCCTGCCAACTACGAACCCGCTATTATCAGCGACTTTCTGTCAGATGAGCTCCACCCCATCGCGCTTGTGCCTGGAGCAAGGGACCTTTGTCTCGAATGGCAACTGCATGATGTGCAACTCGACGAGGCTGTGCAAAGTCTTCAACTCAAGACTTCTGCGGGCATCGATATAGGTTCCGTCGCTCGCTTCCTCCGTAGCATCGTTGAGTGGATCATAGCAGGGGCTCCCACAATCTCCGGGGCAGCCGAGACAGAAGCGGACAAGAGCGTTTCGGTGCATCTTGCCGCACGCGGCGGACCGATCAAGTCGATCGCCGTCACGACATCGACAGATTTTGCGCCTGGCATTGATCCGCTACAGCTATCTGCCGAGCGCATCGCGTTCAAATTCCTATTGCGCATGCGGTATCCCG
>Ga0181537_10004345_pt1 | contig 11792 bp, 11 predicted proteins | sample PEATcosm2014_Bin_39_FD_119765 | JGI IMG/M metagenome (GOLD analysis project Ga0181537, IMG submission 119765) | Peatland microbial communities from MTU Mesocosm Facility, Houghton, MI, USA - PEATcosm2014_Bin23_10_metaG | ecosystem: Environmental > Terrestrial > Soil > Wetlands > Peat | place... | reverse complement strand
GAAGAACTCCTGCGGAGGGCGGTATTGCGGAGGGCCGTATTCTTCCTGATCCGGCGCAGGGCCTGCGCCGGCTACCTCTTCCTCACTCAAATTCACGGTGACAAAACCCTCCACCAAATAATCGTGCAATGTGGCCGGATCATCGGCGTTGCCGCTCAATCCCGAGCCCGCCAGGCTGATCTCCGCCGTTTTGAGGGTCTGCACTGAGCGTTGCGCGTCGACATCGAATTCGCGGAGCGAAATCAATTCCTCGTCTTCCCACTCGGTGCGCAGCGGGCGCTGGGTGTCCCACGAAAAAATATCGACCACCGCGCCCCGCACGCTGAACTGGCCCCGCTCCTGCACCTGTGCCTCGCGGGTATAACTGGCCTCCTGCAATTGCCGGAAGAGTCCTTCGCGATCGAGGTGCGTATTTTTCACCAGCTTGAGCCGCTGGCCTCTTAATACATCGGGCTTGGGCAGGGCTTGTTCCGTCGCGCGCGCCGTGGCGAGCACCACGCCCGCAAAGCCGGAGGCGAGCCGGTTCAAGGCGGACAATCGCTCCGCCGAGGCCTCGGGATCGGGCAGTGTTTCGGCGGTGGGCGCTTCGATCTGTGGAAAGAAAAGATGCGGTGCGTCCCAGGCTTCGAGATCGTTGGCCAGTTCCTCCTGGGCTTTCACTCCCGGCGCCAAAGCGAGAAAAGTTTGTTTCGGGGCGAGGCGCGCGAGCGCGGCCAAGACGAAGGCCTGCGCGGAAGCCGGAAGATATCCCAGCGAAAGGGACTCCTGGGCGAGCTCCTTCAGCGTGAGGGAATTCATCCAACGGTCGAAGGTTTTCTCAAAACGGGAACTCATGGCAAAAAGGCCGTCCATCAAGTTGCCTGATGCGCCGGGCGAAGCAAGCTCCTGCGGTCCTGCGGACGGCAGTATTTCCTTGGCGCAGGGTAAATCTCTTGGGTTGAATTTCCCGAAGGTTGCTCCGGGATTCTTTGCTGCCGTGCGCAGCACCAAGGCTTGCCCGGCAGGGAACGAAAGGCTAAACAGGGAGCATGTCCCGCACGCGAAAATTGATCATCGCCTTTTGGATCTTCATTGTGATCATGCTCCTCTGGCAGTTTTACACCTACAACCAGGGGCTCAAGCAGGCGGCGATTGATCATCCCCAGCAGGAACATTTTTGGTTTACCAATGCCGTTGTCACGCCCGCCACGCCCGCCGCATCTTCGCAGGCGCATCACGACGGGGCCGATGTTGTGCAGACCAACTTTGTGGTCGAGAACAATACGCCCAATCCGGGGAGCATCACCTGTCTCGTGACGCTCAAGAATTTGGGCAATGCCAAAGCGATGGGTGTCCAGATCATGGTCCGTCCCTATCGCGGAACTTCAAACTGGGACGAGGATGCCGGCCATCAGAACGTTGTCGTCTTGAGCGACGACGATCCGCTTTCCAAATTCGGCGACTGGGTCACCTTTCCCGATCTGGCTCCGGGCGAGTCGAGCACGCAGAGCGTGGTATTTCTCGGTCGGTCCCTGGTAACGCCGGGGAAGAATCCCAATCCGGACATTATGTTCCAAACGGAGAAGGCCGTCACAAAACCCTCCTCGCAGGGGAATGGCGATTGATGCGTTGCCCCGCCATCCCATGAGTTCCAAAAAACGTGTTGTCATCCTCGGCTCGACCGGCTCGATCGGCGAAAGCGCCCTGAAAGTCGCCCGTGATATTCCGGATCGCATGGAGGTGATCGGTCTGGCGGCGGGACGCTCCGCGCAGGCGCTGCTGGCCCAGGCCGCCGAATTCAAACCGCGCGCGGTGGCTCTTTATGATACGGCGGAGCTCGACGCGATTCGCGGTCATCTTCCGTCCGGCACGGCCTGTCATGGCGGACCCGAGGGGCTGATCGAGCTGGCGACGATGCCCGAGGCGGATATGGTCCTGATTTCCATCGTGGGCACCGCGGGACTGGCGCCGGCCCTGGCGGCGATCCGCGCGGGCAAGGACATCGCCGTGGCGAGCAAGGAAATCCTGGTTATGGCGGGCGAGGAAGTCACCCGCGAAGCCGCGAAGCATAAGGTCGCGATCCTGCCAGTCGACAGCGAGCACAATGCGATTTTCCAGTGTTTGGTTGGGGAACCGACGCGGCACATCCGCCGTCTGATCCTCACCGCTTCGGGTGGGCCGTTCCGCAAAACGCCCGCATCGGAATTGGCGAAGGTTACGCCCGCACAGGCGCTGAAGCATCCGACCTGGAACATGGGCCGCAAGATCACCATCGATTCGGCCACGCTCTTTAACAAGGGCCTGGAGATGATCGAAGCGCGCTGGCTTTTTGGCGTGCCGATGAGCCAGGTCGATGTCGTCGTGCATCCGCAGAGCATTGTCCATTCGCTGGTTGAATTCGTCGACGGTTCTCAACTCGCGCAACTGAGCCATTCCGACATGTGTTTCCCGATCCAGTACGCGGTGACCTATCCGGATCGGCTGCCGAATCGGCTCAAGCCGCTGTGTTTGGCGACCATGGGCTCGCTCACCTTCGAAGCGCCCGATCCCGAAAAATTTCCCGCGTTGCGGCTCGCCCGCGAGGCCGGGACGACCGGCGGCACGCTGCCCGCGGTGCTCAATGCCGCCAACGAGATCGCCGTGCCCGCTTTTCTGGAAGGCAGGATTCTTTTTCCCGCGATCTGGCACACGGTCGAGGCGGTGATGAAGCGGCACACGCCGGTCGAGCATCCGAGCCTCGACGATATTCTCAAGGCCGATGCCTGGGCCCGCGCCGCCGCGCAGGAGGAAGTCGCGGACCACGCGATCGAGTGCCCTTAGCCAAGCCGCTCGTTATCGATCAGCCGGGTCTTTCCGATGAACACGGCGGCGCAAAGGCGATTTCCGGCGAGTTCGGCATAATCGAGCTTGATCCCGGAGGCTTTCTTCAATTGTTGCCCAAGCCACCCGGCGGGATTGGTTTTCCTTTTCGCGGCCTGTTGAAGAAGCCGCGCAAATTCGACCGCAACGGCGCGTTCGTTGGGCGAGAGATAACGATTGCGGGAGCTAAGCGCCACGCCGTCGGGATCGCGGACGGTCGGCACGACGACCAGTTTCACTGGCACATCGAGATCGCGCGCCATGCGGAGGATGACGTCGACTTGCTGGGCGTCCTTTTGGCCGAAGTAGGCTTTCGTCGGACGCACGAGGTTGAAGAGTTTTAACACAACCGTGGCCACACCCCGGAAATGGCCGGGCCGGGACGCGCCGTCCCTCCCTTGCGAGCATTTCGTTTCTTCGACGTAAGTGGAGTGGTCCGGCAGGTAGAGATTGTCCGGCGCGAAAACCAGGTCGACACCTTCGTGCCGGCACAGGGCCAGATCCTGCCGGCGGGGACGCGGATAACGCGCCAGATCCTCCCTGGGCCCGAATTGGGCTGGATTGACGTAGATGCTCACCACGACACGCCGGCATTCTTTGCGCGCGCGGCGGATCAGGCTCAGGTGCCCCTCATGCAGCGCGCCCATCGTCGGGACCAGTCCCACCACCTCGCCCGAGCGCACCAAGGTTGCGCTTTGTCGCCGCATCGCCGTCATCGAATCGACAATCTTCATGACTGGACACTAGCGCCTTTTCGAGTCCGCCCGCCAGCCCGCATCGGCGTATCGTGGGATTTAGGCTTGAATCCAGCCCCATAGAATTTAAGCTCTACCCTCGCGTTACGAAAGAGTCCTCTTTCCCGAGGATTCATTCGTTTTGCGGACCTTGGTTTTAATGGCGATCGTAGCTCAATGGTAGAGCTCCAGTTTGTGGTACTGGCTGTTGCGGGTTCGAGCCCCGTCGATCGCCCAGTTTTTTTGCCTCTTCGCTTCCACGGCATCATCGGATGGATTCGACGTCACGGATGAGAAATTTATATTGTTGAATGGGGAAAAAGAAGTGCGCTTTGCGGTTGCTGATGGCAATGGCGGCGAAGGCCAGGACCATGAGGAAAACCTCGACCAGCAGAACCAGGAGTACGCCAACCGCAAAGGTCGCCCAGCCCGGTATGGCCCAGGAAGTGGCCAGTCGGATGATGATAACGGCCATGATCAATGAAGTGAGGACGGCGCCCAGGCCCAACGACCAAAAGATAAGGCGCACGCCAATGAGTTCATTGTAGCAGGAAATGGCGGCTATCCCGTGAATCACCAGGCTGACCAGGTTCAGCTTGGATTTGCCGTGCAGGCGCTGGCCCCGCCGGGTGGGGATGGTCGTATAGGGAATGCGGGACGAGACAACCGTGGCTGCGAAATGGAGCCAAAGATTAGGATCAACGACCAGCCGCCCCAGCAAGGCGCGTGGAACAATGCTGAAGTTGCCAAAGCGAATTCCATATCCGGTCAAAAAAAAGTGAAGGGCACGATAGAATTGGTAACAAATGCGAAAGAGCGCGGTTTCCGATCTTTTGACTCGCGCGGCGAAGATGACTTGAGGCTTTTCCTGGCTCGCGAAGGATTCGATCAGTTGGATGAGATCGCCCGGCCGATCCTCTCCATCCGAATCCATGATCACCACGGCATCCGCGGTTTTGGTTTCAAAGATATGCGAAAGGCCAACCGCGATGGCGCGCTGGCTCCCCACGTTTCGGTTGAGCGTCACGACTTCGATCAGAGAAAAACCGGCAATTCCCTTTAAAAAATCGACCGGGCGAGGCTCCAGGGAACCGTCATCGACAATGACAAGTTGAACCGGCCAGCGGCGCTGACCAAGTTCTTCTCCCAGGGCGCCAAACAATTCCGTTGCGGATGTCCAGTCGTCATAGAGGCAAGTCAGGATGACAATGGATTTCATGACGAGGCGTGTTTCTCTCTTAGCTCTCGTGAGGAGGGAAGACAACTTTATCCGGCGACAGCGTTCCAGCTCAGCGCTTTTGCAGGATCATGACCAATTCCCGGTTTTCACGGCCAGGGAAACTCTCTTTCGGTACCCATTGCTCCAACTGGATAAAGTGAGGCTCAAAGAATTCGGAAAGCTCCGCCCTCGAGACGGCAAAAGGAGGCTCGCTCTCCGTGTCCGGGTTAAGATAAAAGATGCCGAATAGTTTTCCGCCCGTCCGCAAAGCCGAGGCGGCGGCGAGGACATAATCGGTTCGTTGACGAGGTTCGATGGCGCAAAAACAGGTATGTTCCACCAGCCAATCAAATGACCCGACCATTTCCGGGGGTAAACGGAAAAAATCGCCGACGATGAAGCTTGCTGCCATGTCTGAACCGGATTGAGCGGCGAGTTGCGTGGCTTCAGCAATGGCCACAGGTGAAAGATCGAGTCCAACAGCCAAGCAATTGGGTTGCGTCCCGAGCGCTCGAACCTCATGTCCTCTTCCGCACCCAGGGACTAAAACGCGTCCCGAAATAGCGTTTTCCTGTAGAAAACGGACCAAGGCCGGTGCAGGCGTTCCTTTATCCCAGGGCGTATCGTTTTGTTCATAGCGCCTCTGCCATTCCAAGTCGTGTGGGTCATGGTTGATCATTTATAATGAGCCATCAAACAACTTATGCCTTCGCGATCTGTTCTTTGAAATTGCCTTCCTTGCGGTTCAGAAAAAACTTCGGCTCGCCGTGATCAACATACCTGCGACCGCCGATGTCTTTGTAACGGAAATTGTCCTTTTGAGAGAGGCGGCCCTGATCGCCAAAGAATGCCGCGGCTCCGTAGATCGGGAGGCCCGTCTTCTTGTAGTGGTAGACGATGCTGCGGCGCGATTTCGACTTATCGACGATTTCCGATCCGCCGTGCGGCAACTCAGGATGCCAGATAATCGTGTCGCCCTTTTTTGCCACGACCTTGCGCTTGGGCAGTCCATGAGATAGGCACGCGGACTCGACCTCGGCGAAGTAGCCTTCCATTTTTTTGCTGCCGACGAATCCACGATCGGGCGCGACGCGATGGCCGCCCTCGTAATAGGTGAGGACGCCGGAATCCGGATGAATGTCTTCGAGCGCATGCCAGACACCAAAATAATTATTGAGCGGGATGGTGTAGAAGGCAGGCGTGTCCCGGTGGATATTCTGGCCGGATCCTCTCTCGAAATAGAGCGATCCGACGATATCGGCAGGCTTGCCGAAAGCAGTCTCGACAATTTCAAGGACCGTGGGGTTTAGAGCAACTTGCCGCGCAGCCGCGCTGAAGAGCGGAAGGTTGGCGAGGCGGTCATGAAGCCCGTGCTCGTCGCAGAAATCCGCATGCACAGGGTGCTCGGCACAATAAGCCCTGAAATCGGCCAGGATCTTGTCGCACGCCTCGCCCGCTAGGTTCTGAGGAATGATGGCGACACCGGTGGTCATGAGGTCCGATAGGGCCTGCCTGACGGTATCGCTGCACGCCGTCCTAGAGAGCCGTTCGTTGGCGTCTGCGCCATCGATCCACATGCCGGTCAAAGGCTGCTGCTTTGCCTGGCGGAGAAAATTGAACATTTCGCAAAGAGGTGTGCACTCGGGGAGACTCGAACTCCCATGGGTTACCCCACACGCACCTCAAGCGTGCGCGTCTGCCATTTCGCCACGAGTGCAGGGAGGGCAAGAATAAGCCCTGAACCAGATTTGTCACTGAAATTCAGTGCGGAAAAATGAGGGCCGGTTTCGTCTCGCCTCGCTCTTGCGCACGGCTATTCTGGCGCTCATTGAATGATCGATGAAAATTCGAAACAACTCCTGGATGTTGAGTCCGGGGCTTTATCTTCCCAGGGGAAACTGAATGGGAAGAGGGTGACGGTGATTTATACGATGTATCATCACCTGGGTGATTTTGTCGTCATCGGCGGGTTGTTGAAAAAATTCGATCTTCTGGGAGTTGAGTTCGAGAGCTTGGTGGCTCATCGGCATTCTCCTCACGTATCCTCTTTTGCCGGGAAGACGAAGGACCGCTTTTTTAATGTCGCCAGCATCGGTGGATTTCTCGGTTTAGTTGCCAGGTTGCGACGGCAAAAACAGGAGGGTTGTCTTATTTTTGGGGTCCCAATGGCACCGGGTTCACTTCAGGCTTTTTTCTTCTTTTGGATTTTAAAAAAACTGGGCGCTCTGACGTACATCGTTGATTTTAATCTCAACAATGCGGACGTTCTTACTCCGCCCCGGCGACGTTATATCTTCGATCGTCATTTGGCCCAAGCCGCAGAACTTTTCAAGCATCCTGAATGGATGGAAGACACGGATATGCCTTTGGCCATGGACTGTCCGGCGATAACCAGGAGCGGGTCGGGCCGTCGGATCGGCTTTTTTCCGTGGAGCGGACGGGATTGGCTTCCTGAATTCCAATGGCCTGATGGTCGCTGGCTCGAGTTGGCGAAACTTATCCTTAAAAACCCCGGTTTTGAAATTGTGCTTTTGGGCAAGGATGATGGCTTTGCCCGCTTTGAGCAGTCCTTACGCTCCCAACTTCCTGAAGAGATGCGGCGGCGATTTGTGTCCCGTCCGGCTGCATCCGTGCTCGATCTGACGGCCAGTTTGCGGGAGTTGGACGGGATCGTTACGGTCAACACCTCGGCGCTGCATCTTGCGCATGCGTTGAAAATACCGCTGGTCGCGCTTTGCGGGTCTTCCGCTGAATTCTGGCTGCCGGAAGGAGATCATGTCCGCATCGTCCGGGACGCCAGAGGTGCTCTGCCGCCCTCGGATCAATATCATCACGATCCCTTACAACCGAGCCTCCAGCGCATCGAAGTCGCGGAAGTTTATTCCGCATTTGAGGAACTTTCCCAAAAATTCGGCGCAAAATCCTGATGATATGGCGCGCGAGTCTACCCATCGCTTTCAGTCTTTCGTTACTCTTTGCGGAACTTGCGCCCTGCTCGCCGTTCTTGGCGCATGGATAGCGCGGGGAGCGGCCGTTTTCAAAGTCGCGTGCGATCCAACCATCCCGCAAAATTCCGATTTTTATCAGTATACTTTTGTTCGATTTGAGCCCTTCGCTCTCTATGCGAGTGCCGCGTTTTTTCTCGGTCTTTACTTGGTCTTACCCAGGCAAAACTCGCTTTCATCCAAGCTGTCCGGGCTTCTCGAATTAAAAAACCTTCCCCTGATGATTGCGCTTGGAGTGCTGGTGGCTACTGGCGTGGGCCGTTTTGCGGTCCATCAAAATTTCGACCTTTGCGTAGATGAGTCTCTCAATGATTTTGAAGTCAGAATTCTTGATCAGCATCATCTTGTCGCAACGATGCCGGAGGAATGGCGCGACTATAGCAATGCGTTGAAACTCCCCTATGAGAATTACAATCCGGACAAAGGCTATTGGGCATCGGGGTTTCTGCCCGGCTTTGCCAGCCTCGATTATCTCTTCAGCGAATTCGACCTCAGTTGGGCACTCAGTCCGACGCTGGCGGCTCTCAGCATTCTCTTGTTGGCGAGTTTGGCGCGGCGAACATTTTCAGATCATCCCCTGTTGGCGGCCAATCTTGCCGTCCTGCTTCTGGCTTTAAGTCCCCAATTTCTGGCCATGGCGATGACCAAATTTGCCTGGACCGCTCATCTCTGCAGCACGCTTTTATGGGTGTGGCTGTTTACTCATCCCAACCGTCTTCTCTTCCTACTCACGCCGATCCTAGGTGCGCTCTTGATCGGCCTGCATCAGCCCCATGTTCATCCCTTGGTGGCCGCTCCGTTTGTTCTCAGATTAATGTATACCCGGCAATGGAAAAACTTTTCCTGGTTTGTTTTTTGGTACCTGATCGGAGCATGGGGATGGTATCAGGCGTTTACCCTCTTGCGGCCCACGGCTTTTGCCAATGGCGGTGACTTGAATAATCTCCTGCCCGCGTCTGGATTTTCGATCATACCGGTGTTGCTATCTTTGATTTTCGCCACCTTTCATGCGGTGACGCTTCTCGCCTGGACCACTCCCGTTTTGGTTCCTTTTCTGGGCATTTTCCTCTTCACCTGGAAGCAGCAGCCCGCCGTGGTTCGGGATGGATTCCTGGCCGCCTGCCTGACCTTCTTTTTCTATCTTTTCTTTCCGCATCCGCAGGGCCATGGCTGGGGATTTCGTTACCTCCACTCGGCTTATGGTTTGCTGTCGCTTGCGGCTGCGGGGGGTGCGATGACGCTTTGTCGCGAAGGCTGGAGCGGGCAGGTAGCGAAGGCGCTCCTAGCCAGTGTCGCCTTCAGCCTGCTGGTGCAGATTCCCTATCGCATCTATGAAATACGCGCCATGGTGCGGCCGCTCGCCTTGACGTGGAATTATATTTCGAACCGGCCGAGCGACTTCGTCATCATAAAAACTTCCGATTTTTGGTACAGTTGGGACTTGATTCGCAATGATCCCTGGCTCAAGCAGAAGCCGTTGGTTTTTAATGGCGATAAACTGACTCCCGAGCAGTGGAATGACTTGAGCCGTAAAGGAACCGTCACCGTCATCGGGGCCAATGAAGTCAAGGATTTCGGGGTCATTTTTTCCGACCCTAAAAAATCGCTGGCGCCCTAAATGTGTATTGCAAAAAGCAGCTTGCGGCGTGACGGCTGGGCATTTATGAGATAATTCCAAGTGAGCCGACAACCTTTTATGTTCCGATACGCGATCATTCTTTTTTCTCTTTTGACGATTCCCTTGCGGGCCAACCTGGGCGAGACGGTGGAGCAATGCGTGACGCGATACGGCAAGCCCATCGGTTACTCGGAAGCCAGCGCCAAGTCTCCCTTCGGAACGGTTGTCTTCAGCGCCACCGGCTACACGCTGATCGTTTTCCTGATCAATAACAAGGAGGTGGGCGCACGGGTCTCCAAAACGGATAAGAGCGCTTTCACTAATGCCGAGATGAAAACCATTATGGATGCCGATTCAACGGTGTCCCCATGGACTTCCGCGCCCAGCGACGACCCCACTTGTTTGCAATGGAACCGGGGCGACAAGGCCACCGTTCTCTACGATAAAGTGAACCACATGCTCATTTTTACCTCGGAAGAGATGGCCCAGGCGCTTCGCGCTGCGATGACAAAACCGGCCGGTCCTGCGGACGGCAGTAAAATTCCTGCGGTGGCAGTTCCCGCAGGTGACAATAAGACTTCACCATGACCATGCTGCCATGCGCAGCACCCATAGCTTGCGTCTGTCGTCGGTAAGCACCATATTAGAGGCATGGAAGTGACAGAAGCGCCCAAGCCCGCCCCCAAGATCACGATTGGGAACGAGAAGCTTTGCAAAATCACCGAGAAGGCCTCGGACAAGCTAACCTCTCTGCTCACGCGCCAAGGGCGTCCGAACGGCGCCTTGCGGCTGGCTGTCATCGGCGGCGGTTGCTCCGGCCTGCAATATAAGATGGACCTCGTCGACGGACCCGCGAATCGGGATATTCTCGTGCGCACGTGCAATGTCAACGTGGTGATGGATCCCAAGAGCGCGCTCTTTGTCACAGGTTCTCTCCTCGACTACAGCGACGACCTCCAAAAAGGCGGTTTCAAGGTCACCAATCCCACCGCTTCCGCGCATTGTTCCTGTGGAGAAAGCTTCAGCGCCTGACGAATCGTTTCCTTTCGATTGTTGAAAGAAAATCCGGAGCATCGACGATTATTTTACGAACTATGCCTCATTCCTTCGCCTTCCCGCGCGTGATCCGTTTTGCTCTTCTGTTCATGCTCTGCACCGCCTCGGCGGCTTGGGCCGATCCCGCCTCGACCCCCGCAACCGGGTCGGTCACATCGAGGCCTTTCGGTCGGACGCCCGAAGACCAGTTGGTCAGGCTTTATACGCTCACCAATAAAAACGGCATGAGCGTCAGTGTCATGGATTACGGCGCCACGATCGTGAAAATCCTCGCGCCTGATCGCAACGGCAAGCTCGACGACGTCGTCCTCGGCTTCGACAAATTCTCCCCCTACCTCCACATCACGACTTATTTCGGCGCGACCATCGGCCGTTATGGCAATCGCATCGCCAAGGGCCAGTTTGAGATCGGCAAAACGCTTTATCAACTGCCGCGCAATGACGGCTCCAACTCCCTGCATGGCGGTTTTCGCGGTTTCAACAAACGGATGTGGAAAGTCGAACCGGTCGAATCGGACGTCCCGGCGGTCCGATTCAGCCGGCTCAGCCCCGATGGCGAAGAGGGCTACCCTGGAAATCTTTTCGTCAGCGTCACCTTTTCCCTCAATGATGACAACGAGCTGCGCATCTCCTATGAAGCCACGACGGATAAAGCGACCATCATCAATCTGACCAATCATAGTTACTTCAATCTCGCCGGTGGCGGTACGATTCTTGGCCAAGTCCTGACGCTTCACGCCGATGCCTACACCCCCGTCGACGCCACGCTCATCCCCACGGGTGAGATCAAACCAGTCGCGGACACGCCCTGGGACTTCCTCAACCCGACACCCATCGGACTGCACCTGAAGCAAACTGGCGGCAACCCGGTTGGCTACGACCATAATTTTGTCCTGAATAAAGACTGGTTTTCCAACTGGTCCGTGGCTGCGGAGGTTGACGAGCCCAAGAGCGGGCGCACGCTCACCGTTTCGACCGACCAGCCCGGAGTTCAATTCTATACCGGCAACTTTCTGGACGGCACGCTCACCGGCGCGGGCGGTAACGTCTATCGCCAATACACGGGCTTTTGCCTGGAGACGCAGCACTTCCCCGATTCTCCCAACCACGACAATTTTCCCTCGACGATTCTCACTCCGGAAGACACTTACAAGACCTCGACGGTCTACGCTTTCGGCGTCAAATAACCTCTCTTTCTGGAGGAGACCTTTGCGAAAATCTGATTGAGAGAGGATTGAAGTCCCGGAGGGACATCTGAAAGTAGCCCGGCGATTCATCGCCGGGTCGTCCCCAAAGGGGAGTTGCCCGTCCCGGAGGGACGG